>Ga0209040_10000992_pt1 | contig 22173 bp, 22 predicted proteins | sample BogFormECP12_OM3_FD_188240 | JGI IMG/M metagenome (GOLD analysis project Ga0209040, IMG submission 188240) | Bog forest soil microbial communities from Calvert Island, British Columbia, Canada - ECP12_OM3 (SPAdes) (version 2) | ecosystem: Environmental > Aquatic > Freshwater > Wetlands > Bog ... | reverse complement strand
CCGGTGACGGCCATTTTTTCACCGTCCAAACGCGGCTTGAAAGTGCGTATCGGGGGCGGCGATGCGTCATGCCCGATTACGCCGGCAGTCCATGGTCGGCGCGTCCCCACCGGCTTAGGCCAACCGTCAAACAAGCGACAAGCCCCGCCAGAGCGCGAGGGAGTGCGATTTCGCTCACTGCACGCGCTCGCGACTGGCGAGATGCACGAAAAGGCCCTCCGACTGCGGCGAGAGCGCCGAGAGATCGACAATGCGATGGATGCTCGGCGGATGAACCGCCTGCACTTTGGCAGTCGGCAATTCGGCGTTCGGCGGGCTCTCCGCGTGCGTGGCGAACAGCGTCGCGCGAGCCTACGCGATCAGATCGAAGGAGGCGACGGTTCGGTCGTCGAACTGTCGGCCGCCGATCATGGGTGAGAGCATCGCGACATAGACCTGCGTCTCCGGCGGCAACGGCCGGCCGGTCGCCAAATGCTCGTCGTAGCGGGCGGGGCCTGCATTGTAGGCGGCGAGGAACCCTGGCGCGCCGTAGCGGTCGAGCATCTCGCGAAGATAGGCGGCGCCAGCGAGAATATTGTCGCGAGGATTGTAGGCGTCGGGGCCGAGATGGTGGCGGGCTCGCAATCCGGCGTATGTCTTGGGCATGATCTGCATCAGCCCCATTGCGCCCTTTGGCGAAATGGCACGCACGTCTCCAGCGCTCTCGATGCGCATCACCGCCCGTATCCAGTTCGCAGGGATATTGAATCTCTGCGAGGCCTCCGCGACAAAGGCTGTGAAGGGAAGAGCGGAGCCGGGGCTTGCCACGCCTGCGATCGAAACTGGCTCGGCTCGCGCGGGACCGCCGAACGGCGCTGCAGAGCACAAGAAGACCCACGCGGCGCACAACGCCAAATGGAGGGACGACGCGCGCGCCGGCAAATTCGCGCCGCCCCGTGCCGATAACCGAAGGCGCCGAATTGGCTGACAGCGAGGGGCGATACTCTGCGCGACGGCGGCGCAAAACTCGGCCGTAAAGAACGAATGGTCCGCGCTTGTACCGAACAGAGCAAAAGCAGCAGATTCGTGTGAGGACGGCACGATCACTTCTCCTTTTCGGGCTGATCGATCCAGAGAGGAATCGCGCGACCGACGATCGAGGCGGCGGGGAGCGGGCCGAAATACCGTCCGTCGAGCGAGAAGGCGGACCTCCGGTTCATGAGGAAAACCTCGCCCTGGCCGATGACGCGGCAGCCCTGCCAGACAGGAAGCGCGCGTCTGCGGCTGTCGCGCTCGCGGGCGTCGCCAACCGCGAAGTCGTCGACGCTTACGGTCAGGCCGATGCGGCAGACCGTTTGTCCGTCGAGCACCGCGACGTGTTTCAGCAAAGGCACCCCGTGCGGCAGATAGCCACCGTCGGCGAGCCACCGGGCAAGCGGCTCGGGCGGCCTGACGACGACCAGATCGCCGGCGTGAACATCGATGATTCTAGCTACGGCGTAGAGACCGATCGGCACGCTGGCGCTGGCGTCCCAGACGAGCCACGGCGGGCGATCGTCAAGTTGGGGGAGCGCCGTCGCGCTCGCGCCGAGCAACGTGATTGCGAGCGTCGCGCTGCGGCCCATCACGGCGCGACCCTCCGGCGCATGAGCCAGGCTTTGTGACGAGCAAGCGTGTACGGGCGGGGCTGTTCGCCAGCCGTCAGGCGATTGTGGACGTGCCGCCAATGGTCCACCGCGGCGTCGGTGGGATCGACGCCGGAGGCCTCCACCGCGTCGATCGCTTGCAGAGCCAGGTTGACCTTGGGCCCGCCGTTGATGCGCAGCAGAATGTCGCCGCCGGGACGCACGAATGGCAGCGTCGCGTAAGGTTCTCCCGGCGCAACTGCGCGCACGATGTCGATGCGGGAGATGATCGTGCCGAAATCGTTCGACGCCCAGCGCACGAAGGCGAAGACGCCGCCCGGCGCGAAACTGACGATGCGCCGCCGGCGATCGAGGATTTTCTCCTCGGCGATTCGTCCGAAGCGAATCCAGTGCTCGATGCGCTTCCCGAGCCAGGTCAGCTCGACATTCGTGAGTGTTGTTGCAGCATCGTTTGTCGACAGCCTGCCGGCCGCCGTGCTGACGTTCATTCCGTGCCTCCATCCTTGTCGGGGAATTCGCGCGCGAGCAGCTCGCGCAGCATGTCGGCGACGGTCTGTCCGCGCTGGAAGGCTGTGACCTTGATGCGGCCGCGCTGCTCCGGCGTAACGTCGATCGTGAGCCGCGCAGTGAAGAGAGTGGCCTCCGACTCGCGCGAAGATGGCGCCTCCCGCGTGCGCACCCACGTATCGGCGTCGCCGGGACGCGCAGCGAAGGCGCGTTTGGCAGTGCGGCCGCTCATCGCATGATCCTCTCGACCTCGGCGGTGAGCGCGGCGATTTCGCGAGAGGCATGGCCGTCGTCGTCGATCTCGCTGACCAGCCAGCCGCTGCGTGCGGCGTCGGCGAAGCCGACGGGCTGCCCGATCATCGAGGCGAGCACGGGCGGGTCGTGGTCGACGAGCAACTCTGCTGTCTCGCGGGCGAGGATCGTTCGCGCGCCACAGCGGTTGAGAACGAAGCGGGCGGTAAGCTGCGGGCGGAAGATGCGCGCTTCGACAATGAGCTTCAGCATCTCGCCGGACGCCCAGCCGTCGAACGGCGACGGCTGCGCAGGTATCAACACAAGATCGGCGGCAAGCAGAGCCGAACGCATCAGTCCGGTGATGCGGGGCGGCCCATCGATGACGACGTAGCGGGCGTCTCGCGCGAGATCGGGCGCTTCCCGATGCAGCGTGTCGCGCGCAAGGCCGATGACGCCGAAGAGCCTCGGCAGACCCTGCTTGGCGCGCTGCTCCGACCAGTCGAGCGCCGATCCTTGCGGGCCCGCGTCGATCAGCGTGACGCGCTTGCCCTGCCGAGCCCAGGCACCCGCGAGATGCAGGGCCAGCGTGGTCTTGCCGACGCCGCCCTTCTGCTTGAGCAGCGCCACGATCATTGTGCGCTCGTGGAGCTTGCGGATCCTAAGGTGCGGGCAATCCGTCGCGGTTCACGCGGAGGCGGAGGCGAGAACGAAATCAGAGAGGGGAGCGCGCAGGTTGCTGCCGCGGACTTAGCGGTTCGCCTTGATGCCAAGCCTTCAGAGGATGCGCCGCATTCTGCGGTCAGGGTCAGCGAAAGGCGCTCGGATCTGGCTGATCCACCGCATGCAGATTCGGGCGCTTCCGTTAGAAAGAATCCGAAGGATTCTTTGTTAGAGAAGTTACGGGCGCTCCAAGCCTCTGAGTAGCTTCGCTTTTCGAGCGATTTCGGTCCCTGATAGCACGTAGAATCCGGTCCCCGATGGCACGATAGGGGCGGTCCCCGATAGCACGAGGCAATTCACAGACTGGATGTCCCTTGTCCACAGGCCCAGCCGTTTGCCGACCTGTGGCCGTCCGGGCTCGACGGAGCAATCGTCGAGAGGACTGCGCGGCCGGAGAGAAAAATGATTGCTGAGATCGCGTATGTTGGGATGGACGTGCACAACGAGACGATTGCGGTCTCCGTGGCGTCGACTGGCACTACGGAGCCGGATTACCTCGGCTCCGGCAGGACGCCTTCTGGCGAGCTACGTATTGAACCGAGCGAAGCCGCCTTGCGCGAACGCACGGTGTGAAGACCCTCGGGTTTCAAGTGGGTGTACCGCCGCAGCATTTTCCAATCCTTGTGGCCGGTGACGAGAGCGACCTGTTCGATTGAATAGCCGGCTTCGAAAAGTCGGCTCGTGCCTTCATGGCGAAGGTCATGAAAGTGAAGGTCGAGGATTTTCAATTCTTGGCACTGTCGATGGAAGGCCGTGCCAACTGATCTGCCATTGTAAGGAAATATTCGTCCGGAGTTCTTTCCAGAATAAGTGCATTGCTCGTTGATGATCGCGCAAGCGTCATAGCCGCAAACATCGAGGATCGGGATGCGCTGATTGTTTCCGTTTTTCCGTCGCGGATCCTTACGGTTCCGGATGAGCAGCATCTTATAGTCGCGGTCGAAATCTGCCCATTCGATCCTGCAGATCTCTTCCTGACGCATCGCCGTGGCGACGGCGAACGGTATAATTCGACCCAAAGGAATCTGCTGCCGCGGATTGGCCTCGAATGCTGCAATGAGGCGTTCAAGCTCATCTTGGGTCGGGCGCCGGTCGCGCTCATCGCCCTTACCAACGAGCCCGAGCCGACCAAGAGCGATGCAAGCCAACACGACCGGCTCCATCGACAAGACCACTCCATGAACAGCTGCCGCGTGCGAGAGAACCGTCTTGATATATCCAAGGTCGATTCCCAGAGTGACGGGGCCAGCGCCCTCTCGGGCGCGTTCCTTGCCAAATTGAATTAGCTGTTCACGACTGAGTTGGGGAACACGTAGCGCCCGAGCTTCCGCTCAAGAGAAGCGAGGCTTGCCGCCTTGGAGCGTCCAATGCGCTTGCCGACTTCCTGGAGATCCTCTCGGTGCAGGCGAATGAGATCACCGAAGCACCTGGCGTCTCGGGAGCTCCTTGCGACTGATGGTTCGCCGCGATCAATGCGCCGCTCGACTTCAAGCGCCCATTCCTCGGCGTCCTTGCGCCGGAGAAACGTCTCATTGACATACTTTCCTTTTCGCCGCACCTGGACTCGCCAGGATCCCGAATTGAGCTTTGTCAAGGTCACCAAAGCGTGTGCGTTCCGTGTGCAGTGAGCCGGCGTACTGCGGCGAAAAAGGTCACACCATAGCGTAGAAACGAGTGCACACGACCCGCCCTAACGGTTTGAGACTGCATAGAATATGCTTCTAAATCAAGACTTTAAATTTGCCGTGGCCCCAATGATGGACTGGACCGACCGCCGTTGCCGGTCTTTCCATCGGCTTTTTACGCGCCGGGCCCGCCTCTACACCGAGATGGTGACGGCGGACGCCGTGGTGTTCGGGCCGCGCGAGCGGCTCATCGGCTTCGACGACGCGCAGCATCCGGTCGCCCTGCAGCTCGGCGGCGCGGAGCCGAAGCGCCTCGCCGAGGCCGCGTGCATCGGCGCCGATTTCGGCTACGACGAGATCAACCTCAACTGCGGCTGCCCGTCCGACCGCGTGCAAAGCGGCCGTTTCGGCGCCTGCCTCATGCGCGAGCCCACGCTGGTGGCGGACTGCGTCGCCGCCATGGTCGCGGCGGTCAGAATCCCGGTTACGGTCAAGTGCCGCGTTGGAGTGGACGCGCAGGACCCGCGTGAGGCGCTGTTTGCCTTCGCGGCGGCCGTTAGGGAAGCGGGCGCCGCGGCGCTCATCGTTCATGCGCGCAAGGCTTGGCTCAACGGCTTAAGCCCCAAGGATAACCGCACCGTACCGCCGCTCGACTATCCGCTCGTCCACGAGCTTAAAGCCGCCCATCCCGACTGGCCGATCGTCCTCAACGGCGGCGTTGCGGGCCTGGAAGAGGTTGCGGCGCATCTTCTGCATGTGGACGGGGTGATGATGGGCCGGGCGGCTTATCAGAACCCGGAGCTATTACTCGGCGTGGACCCCGCCCTTTTCGGCGAGGCGCCGCCTGTCGCCGACGCCTTGGAGGCGCTGGAGGCCTTCATGGCCGTAATCGCCAAGGGACTTGAGCGCGGCGAGCGCCTGCACGACTTCATCCGCCACTTGCACGGTCTGTTCGCGGGCCGCCGCGGCGCCCGCCGCTATCGGCAGATTCTTGCAACGGAAGCTATCCGCCGCAGCGCCGGGCTTGACGTATTGCGCGCGGCGGTTGTGGCGATCGAGCGGGCGCCGGCGCTGGAGGAGGCTGTGTGACGTCCTCTTTCTGTTTCCGTTCTGCCAAGCTCGTCGACGCCACCGCCGGCGTTCCGCTCAAGCGCCGAAGCGCTTTGCAGATGCGCGCGAGCGTCAATAGCCCGGACGCCGCAATCTCAGTCAGGGCCGGCCACGACGAAGACGTAATGGGGGCGGCGGGGGCGACGAATTGGGCGACGAGGGCCAAATTGATCTTCCGGGCGATTCTACGCGGTATCTCGGCTTGAATCGGGGAGGGACTAAACCAGCGCCGCGAACACCGGCGTGACGACGTTCTTGCCGACGACGGTCGGGATCACGACGTAACAGGCGATGAAGATCGACCGGAAATAAAAAGGAACGTGATCGAGGAAAACACCATGCCGGAACCGCTTTACCCACTGAAATTTCAGCAAAACCGCGATAATCTACATCGATAGCTTTCGACGCCACCCACGTCAACGTTCCGGCGGCGGCCCAGATATCGTCTATGCTTAAATGTCCGCGCTTTCGAGTATAGCCGCGCGTAGAAGTGAGGGTCGGTTGAAGTCAGGCTCATTGCCCTTCTTGAGCGAGACAAAGAACTCATGATCTGTCGTGTTATGAAATGTCACGATTCTGAGGCCGACATGGCCGAGGTGGCACAATTCCGAAACAAGAAGCCGAAACGTACTCGGCGTGAACTGCCAGCAGTGTATATCGACATATTCACCGGCTAGCGCCTTGCCGTACCAATGCATCGCCACTTCGGTAGTGTAGAGGGTTTCATGTTCGAACTCATAGCCTTTGTGCCAGCCAAAAAGCTGGTTCTTCGTGACGCAATTCAGATAGTGGTCGAGAACATCGTATGGATCGGGCTTCGTACGCTTCTCCCTGTGCGCTCGGAGAACGTTACCGAGAGTCGATGTCGGTCGGGCTGCATCGAAACAATATCGCTTATCGGGGACAGCCAGGCTCAAGACGCCGTCAGACTTAATGAGTCGTTCGCAGTCCGTCAGGAACTGGATGAAATCCGGGGCGTGCTCGATGACATGCGAGGCGATAACGAAGTCGAAACGCTCCGGCTTCCTAATTCCGGCATAAAGCCCGTCTGTCAGGACGTAATTTACGTCTTCGATATTCTCTAACGCTCCTGGCACCTTCTCATATTTCTTGCGAAGGTCATCTGTGCCGACGTGGTCCGCTATTTCAATGTTGAAACCTCGCGCACGTGGTGCGGCAGGACGGTAGGATGGACCAAGCTCAAGTCCGAAACCTGAAGTATCAAGGGCTTGAAAAAGCTTGGCCTCCCGATCATTGCGAGGGCCAAGAGCTTGTCTTGGAGAATCCATTCCGAAGTCACCAATTTGACTGCAATTACGCCGCTGCATTAGCTGTTACGCAGCATATGCAAAACTCTATTCTCGACGCCCGTCGCACGCGATTTAACCCTTTTCCCTTTCGCCGCGGAGGGCGTCAAGCAGCTTTCGCATAATAGCCCCAATGCGGCGATCCGAACGCGAGTTCGGGCCTACTGGAGTCAGCGCTTGGGCAGTTTCCGTTTGGCTGGAGCGGGTCCCGCATAGTCAGAATCGGAACGGGGGAAGTCCCGAACCAGGCAAGTCGCGATTCACCCATCCGGGCTGGGCGAGCGCCGGCATGGATGGTGAAGCTTTTTTCGGCCGGACTTGCGCGAGCAAGTTGTCCGGGCGGTTCAGGCAGCTCGCGTCACGAGGTGGCGAGAATTTTCCGAGTCAGCGCGGCGGAGGCGAGCGGGCGGAGCTCGGCCCGTAACTCCCAAGCTGCCCACGTCCTGAGGAGCCGCGCGAAGCGTGGCTTCTCGAAGGACGCTTCAGAAGGCGCCAACGAGGCTGGGAGATGGACCATCCTTCGAGACGCGATGGCTCTCGCATCGCTCCGGTAGGCATGAGGCGGTGGGGTTGGCGCCGCCGCAAGCCGTTGAAAACGCGCGATCCGCGAGCGAAAATGGCGCCGGCCCAAGAGAAGCAGCCTTTGGTCACCGCGCCGTCAGGATAAGCCTTCCGCGCTCGACCGTGTAGCTCCTCAAGCGCTCGAGGAAGGTCATGCCGAGCAGACTCTCCTCGAGCGAACCGGGCCTCGCGACGAGCGCCCGCACGTTATGCATCACGATCGGCCCAACCGCGATCGTGTCAAGCCGGGTCTCGGCGGCGAACGCCGCGCCGTTGGCGGTGGTGACGGGGACGCCGTAGTCGAGATCGCGCTCGTCGATGCCCGCCCGCGCGGCGTCCTCGGCGGTGAGGACGACGACCGAGGCGCCGGTGTCGAACAGGAAGGTCACGCGCGCGCCGTTGACCTTGGCCGCGACCGCGAATTGACCGCTCAAGCGCCGGTTGACGATGACCTCCCCGCCCTGCCCCACCTGCGGCTCGGACGGCATGAGCTCACCCGCCAGCCGGCCGAGGAAATCGGAGGCCTCGAACCGATAGGCGTAAACCCCGGTGAGGGTGGCGATCAGGGCCGCCCAGACCGCAACCGAGCCGAGGGCGCGCGCGAGATCGGCGGCCCGCGTTCCTTGCGTGAGATAGACGAGGAGCGCGACAAGCGCCGCCGCGGCGGCCAGTTGGCGATGATCGAGGCCGACGATGCGCGCTTCCGCCGGGGTCGCGACAAGCGCGACTACCGCCGCCGCGAGGATGAAGAGCGGCGCGACAAGCCGCATCACTTCCTCCCTCCGCGCGAGATGAGGCCGCCGCGCCGCTCGCGCGAACGCGCCTCGCGCAGCCTCGCCTCGAGGTTTGCCATGATCGTCGTTCGTTCGCTCTCGCTCATCCTGCTCCAGGCCGCGATCTCGGCCGTCGTCCGCCCGCAGCCGATGCAGAGGGCGGAGATCGGATCGACCACACAGAGCTTCACGCATGGGGTCGAAACGGCGGAGGCGGACATCGGGTTCCATCTAGGTCAGGGACCGGCCGATGAGAAGACCGCACCATGCCGCGATCTCGGCCCATTGCTGCGCGGCGCCGGCGACGTCCCCGGTCTGCCCCCCGATGTGCCTGCGGGCGAGCGCGCACATGACCGCAGCCCCGACGGCGCCGCCAATCACGCCGGAAAGCGCGTGGCCGACGCCGACCGAGAAGACGCCGAGCGCCAGCGCTATCAGGAGCGCCGCGCCGCAGGCTTCGATCAAAGCCCGCCCACCGAGCCGCCCCGCCGAAGCGCCGGCGCCATCGCGTCTCGCCGGATTGAGCAGCGCCAGCGGCAGGAGCGCGCCGGCGCGCGACACGGCGGACGCCAGGATGAGCGCGCCGGCGGCGAAGGATAAGCCAGCCTCCAGCGCCGCGGCGAGCGCGCCGACCCGCAGAATGAGCGCAAGCACAAGCGCCGTCGCGCCGAAAGCGCCGATGCGGCTGTCGCGCATGATATCGAGCTTGCGCTCGCGCGTTCGACCGCCGCCGAAACCGTCAGCGGCGTCGGCCAGGCCGTCCTCGTGCAGCGCGCCTGTCGTCGCCACGAGCGCCGCCGTCGCGAGGCCGGCGCTCATGATTTGCGGCAGGCCGATAGCCCAGGCGAACGCCAGCGCGGCGGACCCGACGAGGCCGACGATTGCGCCCGCGACCGGCGCCGCCCAGGCCGCCCGGTTGAAGTCGAGCGGAGCGGCGGCGCTGGGGGACAAGGGCAGGCGCGTGAAGAACCGCACCGCGTCGCCGACGGCTTGCAGGGCAGGGCGAAACCGGTCCTGCGGCTTCAAATCGCCCACAGATAGATCGCGACGGCGATGATTCCGATCGCGGCGAAGCCCGACTCGATAAACCCCCACTGGCGGACCAGCGCCCGCGCGGCGGCCACATCGCCGCCTTTCAGCGATAGGATCTGGTTGTTGAGCGGGGCCATGACGAAGAAGGCGAAGGGCCAGCTCGAGATGATGATGAGCGCGCCGAACGCCCAGCGCACGTCCTCCATCTCGAAATAGGCGATGAACCCTGAAATTGCGGAGGCGAGCGCGAAGCCGGCGAGGAGCGCCACCCCACGCCTGTCGCTGGGGCCCCATTCGCTGAGCAGCGCCTGATCGTCGAGCGCGAGCCGCGCCGGCTGTTCAACCCAATTCACATAGACGGCCGCACCGGCGAAGGCGGCGGCGAAGGCAAGCGCAATCAACCCGGCGAACATGACGGCTCCTTGAGGTTCGCCTCGTCTAGCATGAATGAGGACCCGACGCGCGAGGAGGAGCGCCAAATCGAAGGGATGCGCCTGATTTGCTTCGCGGAAAGGGCCGGTCAGAGCCTCGCCCTCGTCCCCCGCGCGCTCCTGGGGCGTTGGGGACCTCGTCAACCTACAGCGAGCCTGTCGCAGAAACCTTGGGCGTCGCGAGTTTCTGCTGTACGTCCAAAGATGCTGATTGCAGAACTGCCGATCTGTTTCGCGAGCGGAGGAAAAGCGGAAAACCGGAACTTCCGCTTCGGGTCCGATTCAAGGCGGGCTCGAAATGGACGCCCAGCGCAAGCCGCCTCATAATCAGCAATTGAAACACTTTCTTTCCGATTGCCAGAAAGTCTGCTACGGTGCTCCTCGTCGCCCCCAAAACAGGACCCGCCCAATTGTCCGCTGCCGCCGAAGCCGAACGCCGTCCCGCCAGGTACCGCAGCCGGCCCGTTGCGCGGCGCGCCGCTCGCCTGAGAAAAGCCGAGGGGAACGCCCGCATCGGCAACCTCTGGAAAGGCGGCGCTTCGATGATCGAAATCGCCGCGCGCAAGGGCGTGACCGAGCGCCACATGCGCCGGCTCGCCGAGGCCATCATAGCGAAGCGCACGCCCGCGTCGCCTGCCCTCGTCGCCACCCAGGCGACGCGGCTCCATGAGACGCTGCTCGTCGCCTACCAGGTCTGGCGCCAACCTCAAGGCCGTCGACAGGCTAGCGAGGATCGCGCGCGAGCGCGACCGCCGCCTTGGGCTTGCGGCGCAGGCTCGTCTCCCGGCGCACCGGAATCGGGTCGGACACAAATGGCGCCGCAAGCCTTTGATAAGTCCCGATTCGCGGACAAGAATGGCAACGCCCAGCCTGTTTCTGTAGAAGAAGCGGAGCGGGCGAGGAACTGACGCGTCGCGCACGCGCAAAGCGCCTCTCTCAAAGCCGGCCCTAATTGCATGGGGGAGGCAGCGCAAGCGCTCTCCTGCAAGCGCCGGAGTCCCCTATTCCTTCCCCATCACCGCCAGCGCCTGTTCGAGCGGTGCCGGCGAGGTCCGAAACGCCCCGCTATAGGGATTGCTGAGATCGAGGATCATGTAGAAAGCCGAGCCAATGGCCAATGCGCCGACGGCGATGGCGACGATCGACGTCGCATTGCCCTTCGACATGAGACCGTAGCCGAGGAATCCCAGCGCCACCCATCCGACGACAGTGAACACGATCGGATAGGAGACGGGGGCGGTCAGCGCGAAGGACATCTGCAGCCGAGACTGCGCGATCGCCTCGATCGTTGCTTTGGCGGAGGCGAGCGCCTGCCTCTGTTCGTCGGTCGAAGGCTGGAGCGCGTCGAGCGCCTTCTGCCGACCGCGCAAACTGCGAAGCGCGGCTGAGAAGTTTTCCGCCACGAAATTCTGCAAGCTTATGTCCGAATTCCAGGTCTCGTCGATCGTCTTCGCAAGATTTTCGCGGAGCTGCGCCCGGATTGGCTTGGCGTCGGGCCCATAGTCCTCGAGCGCCATGTCGAGCTGCAGCACCTTGGCCGCAAGGGATTGCACCGCAACGTTCTGGCCGGCGTACACGCCGTAGGCGGTCCAGATGAGGAGGCCGAGCGTGAGCGCGGAGAGAAGGGTGAGCATGCCGACAATTGAACCGACCATGTCGCGCGCGGGCCCGGCCGTGTGCCTCTCCGGAAGAAGCCGTTGTAGGACGAGGCCGATTGCGCCACAGACGAACACCCAGGCTGCGATGGCGAAGGCGAATTCTTCCGGACTCATTCTAATCCAATGCAGGCCAAAGAGACGGCTTCGGCGTAGCGCCGGCATTACGGAAAGGCAACGGCCCGAACGGTTGAAGTCCCTGTTGCGAAAGAGTTAGCCGCTCCGACGCTCGAAGATCGGGCGAAGGGCGCAGAATCGCCAACATTGGAAACGATTGGAACCTGCGGCGACTGGTGGCGGATTTCGAGCACGCCCTCGACCAGCGTGCACTGTGCATTGCAGCACGTTGCCGAGCCGCCACAGGTGGCCGAAGATCTTGGCGACGCCGGTCTGGTAGGCCCAGCTTCGCCACCGCACGTAGTCTCCAATTGTTTGATGCGGCCAGCCGAGCCTATGACTGAACTTCTCTGCGCGGCGGTCCGTAATGCAAGAAGGACAAGGCGTCACCTCCTGGAGAGCCCGCGTTGAACCTGAACATTGTCTGGCTGCGCGACGACTTCCGCCTCGACGACCAGCCGGCGGTCGTCGTGGCCGGAGACCGTCCCGCGCTCTACGTCTACGTCCACGACCAGAGCCCAAGGAACGGACGCCCGCTCGGCGGCGCCGCCAACTGGCGGCTCCATCACTCGCTAAACGCGATGGAGCGCCGCCTCGCCCGCCATGGCGCGCGGCTCGACGTTCTCGCCGGCCGAGCCGACGAGATGATCCTCGCCATTGCGAAGGCGGCCGCAGCCCACCGTGTCCTCTGGACGCGCCGCTACGAGGGAGGCGCGATCGGGCTCGACGCGGCCGTTAAGAGAGCGCTCTACGAGCGCGGCGTCGAAGGCAAATGCTTCAACGGGAGGCTTATTCGCGAGCCTTGGGAGTTCGACCGGGGCCATCTTCCACGCAGCTTCTTCGCGTTCTGGCGGCGGCATCAGACTGCTTGGGACATGCCGACGCCGCAGTCCTTCCCCGCGCGTCTTCCCTCCGCGCCGTGGCCGGAGAAGGCGCCGGAGCGCGCGCCCATCGAGGCGCTGCGGCTCACGCCAACCAAGCCAGATTGGTCGGGGGAGCTGGCGCTCGGGGAGACGCCGGGCGAAGGGGGCGGGCTCGCGGCGTTACGCCGGTTTTGCGAGGAAGGCCTTAGCGGCTACACGGGCGATCGCGACCTTACGTCAGGGGAAACGACATCGCGATTGTCCGCCCACCTGCGGTTCGGAGAGGTGTCGGCGATCCGGGCTGCGCGGGCTGTCGAAGGGGCCGCGGCGAAAAAACCCCGGCTTAAGCGCGACGCGCAAAAATTCCTCTCTGAGCTCGGCTGGCGCGACTTCGCCGCGCTTCTGCTTTACGCACATCCGGATCTTGCGACGCGTCCGCTCCGTAACCAGTTCGAGCATTTTCCTTATAGGCAGGACGAAGCGGGCTTTCGCGCCTGGACCCGCGGCGAGACCGGCTATCCCATCGTCGATGCGGGCATGCGGCAGCTCTGGCGCACTGGCTTCATGCACAATCGCGTCCGTCTTGTCGCGGCCTCGTTTCTCATCAAGCACCTGCTCATCGACTGGCGGCGCGGCGAGGAATGGTTCTGGGACACGCTGTGCGACGCCGATCCGGCCAGCAATCCGATGAATTGGCAGTGGGTCGCGGGCGCGGGCGCCGACGCGGCACCCTTCTTCCGCATCTTCAATCCGGTCCTGCAAGCGGAGAAGTTCGATCCCGACGGAGCTTATGTGCGCCGCTGGGTTCCGGAGCTCGCCCGGCTCGAGGCGCCGCATGTCCATAGCCCCTGGCGCGCGCCCGAGGATGCGCTCGTACGGGCGGGGGTCGATCTCGGCAAAACCTACCCGAGGCCGATCGTGGACCATGCCGCGGCGCGCGCCCGCGCGCTCGCGGCCTTCAAGGAAATACGGGACAACCCGTGAGCCCGGGAAAAACGCCCCTTCGGGCCCGTATGGTCCTCACGCAGGAGCTCGCGCCACGAGAATGAGGGCTACTGTCGGCGGCTCGCTGCGGGTCAATGACGAGCCGGGCGTTACGCCCTGGACCGCGGCTCACGCGGGGCCCGGCTTTTCCTAAGTTGACTATGGAAAGCGGCATCGGTCGGCCTCCTCAAGGAGTTCCGCACGGATATTGCGCGCCATGCGCCCGCTACGCCTCGTGCTTCATTGAACTTCGCATTTCACACCCGCCTTCGCCAGGATGGGCAAGAGCGCCTGGAACGTCGTCCCCGCCATGCGTTTATGCCCCGCTTTGGTGAAATGGACGATGTCGAGATAGAGGTCTTCATCCCATGCGCCGTCTAAGCCTTGGGTCGCGTCGATGACGGGCACATTCTTGTCGCGGGCGATGAGCTTGACGAGCCGGTTGTGGGCGGCGTTGGCGGCAAGAATGTCGTCGATCGGCTTGAACACCGTCCCGTAAAAATCCTTCACCTCGCGCGGGCTTGTTCCATTAACCGCCATCGGCGACGTCGCGAGGACGACGGGAACGTCATGGGCGCGTGAGAGCCCGATGAGATCGCGATAAGCTGCGGCATAAGGGCTTCTTAGCAGCGCTTCGTCGGAGAGCGTCGGCGCGGCGGGCGGTGGCGCATCCGCCCGCCAGTCGTGAAACGCCCTCTCGACCGTCAGCACCGCGCGGCCGAGAAGCGCCGAGGCGCGCGGCCGCACCCCCGGCTCGTTCGGCTCCGCCTCTTGCCGGAGGCCCAGCGCCAGAAGGCCATTCATGCCGTGGGTCGATAAGATGAGGTCGGGTTTCAGCGGCAGGATGGCACGCTTGAGGCGCTCGATATTGTCTTTGAGCGTGTAGGCCTCCGTCCCCGCGTTGACGACCTCGACCGGGCGGCCGCAAGAACCCGCGTCGAACAGGGCCTGCAGCTGCTCCGGCCAGGGCTTCTCGCCGTCGCGCAGGGTAGGGCCGAACGTCTGCGACTCGCCGAGCGCAAAGATGCGGAACCGGTCGTCCTTGACAGCCGCGATTTCCGGGCCTCGGAAGCCGGCCTTGTTGATGCGGATCGCCGTGTCGAACATGCGAGCGGAACTGCCGGGAACAAGCACGAAGGGCAGCTTCTTCTCGGGGTCGGGCGCCTCAATCGCGCCGCGGATGCCGTCCGGGCGAATCCATTCGTTGAGATAGTAGAACCACCAGACGGCGAAGGCGGCTGGGTTCTGGTGCGCGTCGCGATAAGAATAGGTCGGCGCCGCGACTGAGCCCGCTTGCGGCAGATGGGTAGAGGTCCGATAGAGCGCGTCCGCCAAAGGCAGCGTGAGCGCGAAGAGGAGAAAGGCGCGCGCCGGAATGATGAGCCGCTCTGCCTGTCCGGCCAGCGCGAGACAAAGCGGCGCCATCGCGGCTAGCGACGGATAGAAGAGCCACGCCGCGTTGGCCATGAAAGAGTTGCGCGCCACAACCGCAGAGACGATGGCAGCGAGGGCGAGTGCGAGGAGCACAAGCCTGCGGCAAGTCGCCCCCTCAACCGGCGGCCTTTCGCCCGCGACCTTCTCCCGCAATAGGGGGAAAGTAATGCGTCCGTTCTCGCGCCCCCGGGTGAGGGCCGGAGCGAAGTGCAGCCTCGCCCCATACACCGGCCGCGCGGCGAGGAGCGGCCGCTCGAAGCCGCGCCAAAAGAGAAGCGAGAACGTGACGACGCCGGCGAGATAGAGCGCGAGCTGCGCCAAAATCGGCCACGCCCCGATCCTCGGCTTCAGCGCCATGATGAGGATGAGGTGAAAGAGATAGGCCGAATAGGAGATGCGGCCGATCGTGAAGCTGAAAGCGGCCAGCCCCGGCCTACGCTGGAAAGAAGGCTCAGCCGCGCGGAAGAACGCGACCCAGATCATCCCGAACAGCGCCGACGAATAGGGGAAAACGTCTTGCGCGATGACGCTCCCCTTTGTGGCGTGGAAGGCGATCCAGAGTTCGGTGACGGTCGCGGCGAAGGCGATGCAAGAAAGCGCTGCGAGCGTGCGAACAAGCGCACGCACTGCGTCGCCATTGCGTGGAGCGAAGCAACGAAACAAACTAAAAGATTCGAGGCGGATTGGCCGCTCCATTGCAAGATAGAGCAGAAAACCCCACACGATCGAATCGATGCGGAAGACCGTGACGCGCCGGACCTCGAGGTCCCAGTCATGCCGGGCCACGAGAAGCCGCGCCACCCCGATCGCGACGATGACCAAGACCGCAAACGCGGCTTCCATCCGCCGGTCGGCGCGGTTGAGAGCGCGTCCGAGCAGAAACATGAGCGGTGCAAACAGAAGGTAGAACCATTCCTCGACTGAGAGACTCCAGGCGACCGGATAGAAGTCGCTTTTGTTGGCGGCCAAGGAGAGGTTCTGGAGGTAGAAGAGATAGCGCAGAAAGTCGGCGGTGAAGAGCTTGCCCGCTAAAAGCCCGACCGCGACGAGCGCCACGACATACGGCGGGATCGTGCGCATCCAGCGGCGGGCGAGAAAGACGCCGAGATTCCGCCAGGGTCGGCCCACCACGAAGTCGAGGATCTGGGGCGCGAGCACGAAGCCGCTCAAGATGAAAAAAACCTCGACGCCGGCGATCGCGACCATCTCCGCCGCGGGCTGAAACGGCGCGTCCGCCATCAGCCAATGGGGAATCGCAACTGCGAAGGCCGCCGACCCGCGCAGGAGGTCGAGCGCTGCGCTGCGCTTCATGTCGGGGGGGCGTAAACGAACGGCGCGTTGATGGTCTCGCCCGCGAGGGCGAAGAGAAGGACGTAGAGCATAAGGCAGATGAGCGTCGGCCCGGCCCAGGCGCCCTTGAACTGCCGAACGAGAAAATCGGGCATGGGCGCGCCGGTCCCCGCAAGCTTGAGCCGGCCTTCAGATGAGCCCGACCGCGCCCTTATAAGCGCCGGGCCTCAAGCCGCAAATTCAGCCGCCTGCCCTCCAGGTCCGTGATCGATCTGAGCTTCTTGGGATGGGCGCCGCCGACGTGAACCACGCGCTCATGAGCGCCCCTCACGATGGCGCCTAGTCCGCGGGCTTCGGAGGCGGCGAGGACGCGAGCATCGGGATGTTGAGCGGCCGGAGAAACTCGATCGTCTTCACAATGCTGCGTGAGATGAACGAAGGCAGGGGCGGCCCCTTGGCCCGCTCGTTCATGAGGTCCGTCGCCTTACGCTTGTCATCATCGCTCGCCGCCGCCAGGTCGCGGTCGTATAGGTCCCGGATCCAGTCGTCTTCCTGCCGGTCGGCCCCTGTCCGAGCGATCTCCAGCCACATGAGACCTTTGGGCCGTTGCGGCGGCACGCCGTCGCCTATGAACAGCATATGCCCAAGCAGGGCCTGCGCCGGCTTGTGGCCTTTTGAACACGCAAGGTTGAGCCAGCCGATCGCCATTCTCTTCTCTTTGGCGAGGCCGCCCGCCCCGGCGATATACATATTGGCGAGATTGTACTGCGCGTCCGGATTTCCGAATGTCGTCGCGGCATACTGGAAGAGATCGCGCGCACGCTGCGGGTTGGGCTGCACTTCGCTGTTCGGGATGCCGTTGAGGTTGTAGACGCCGACTGCGACGAAAGCGTTCGAGATCGCGGCCCGGTTTCTGAGGTCGGGCGCGTCCTCGTCATAGTCTTCGACGAGTTCGCTAAAGTAGTGATAGGCCTTCAGGTCGTCGCGCGCGACCCCCTGCCCGTCCGCATACATTTGACCGAGCTTCCAGCGCGCGATGGGCTGGCCTCCTTCGGCCGCGTAGGTGAGCGCCGCGATTGAGGAGGCCGCGTCGCCAGCGTTTAGATCGTCGATGCCCACGCGAAGCGCCTGCTCGGCGCTGGCGAAGTTCTTCGGGGAAATCTTAGCCGGCGCGTCTTGCGTCGAACCGTCGAAGGCGAAGCCGGACGGGCCCGCCAGCGTTATTATGAGAAGCGTTGCTAGGCCGGCGGCCTGACGCCCTGCCCTTCGTGCGCTCACGTCCCCCGACACACCACACGCGTCAACGCGCATTGTCCCGACCTGCAACCAACGCCCCCCCGGCGCCTCATTCATGGAGGCGCGGCCTACTGACCCGCGTCCTCCACGCGCGACCCTGCAAGTCGTTTATGGCGCAATCGCGGCATATTCCGCGGCAAGAGCGGTCGCCCCGGAGTTACCTTTTGGATGTTGCGCCGGCGCCACAAATGCCCCAAGGGAAAAGGATCTAGACATTCTCCAGGCGCTCGCGCGCGTGGGTAAGCTTAATAAGTCGCAAAACGAAATTTTCGCGCCGCTCCTCGTGCTCGGCGAGGACGTCCTCAGGAGCGCGAGCCCGGAAATCATCGTTGTCGAGCTTGGCCGCGACCTTGCCAATCTCGAGCCGGACCTTTTCAATCTCCTTGTCGAGCCGCGTCCGCTCGGCCTCGATATCCACGAGGCCGGCCAGCGGCAACGTGACAACCTCGCCGCGCACGACAAGCTGCAGAGAGCCCGCTTGCGCGGCGTCCGCCGTTTCAATCCTGTCGACGCGGGCGAGTCGCTTGATGCTTTCGCTCCAGGCCCTGACGCTCCTGAACGCCTGTTCGCTCGGGTTCACCAGGAGGAGCGGAACCATCGTGGCCGGCGGGACGCCCGTCTCGGACCTCACCGAGCGGATTTCGGCGATGAGGTCCACTATGAAGCCGATCTCGCCCTCGACCGCCGCGTCGACCTCGATGCTCGCTTTCGGCCATCGGCCGAGCGCGAGCGGACCCGTCCGCGCCAGGCCGCTGTGCCCCGTGATCGCCCACAGCTCCTCGGTGACGAAGGGCATGAATGGGTGCAGAATTGCATAGATGACGTCGAGGACGTGGGCGATCGTTGCCTGCGTCTCCGCCCTGGCGTCCGGCCCCGAACCGCCCTGCAGGATGGGCTTGGCGAGTTCGAGATGCCAATCGCAAAACACGCTCCAGACGAACCGGTAGACCGCGTTGGCGGCGTCGTTGAAGCGGTAAGCTTCGATCGCTCCCGCCGTCTCAGCCGCCGTCTTCGCGGCTTCGCCTAAGATCCAGCGGTTGAGCGGAACGCGCGTCGCCGCCGGATCGAAGCCGGCGACGCGGACGCAGCCGTTCATCTCGGCGAAGCGCGAGGCGTTCCAGAGCTTGGTCGCGAAATTGCGGTAGCCCTCGACGCGCGCCTCGGAAAGCTTGATATCGCGCCCCTGCGCCGCCATGGCCGCCAGCGTGAAGCGCAAAGCGTCGGCGCCGTAACGGTCGACGAGGTCGAGGGGATCGATCACGTTGCCCTTCGACTTCGACATCTTCGCCCCCTTCTCGTCGCGGACGAGGGCGTGGATGTAGACGTCCCGGAACGGGATCTCGTCCATGAAATGGAGGCCCATCATCATCATCCGGGCGACCCAGAAGAAGATGATGTCGAAGCCGGTCACAAGCACGTTCGTGGGATAGTAGCGCTTGAGCTCCGGCGTCTCGTCTGGCCAGCCGAGCGTCGAGAATGGCCAGAGGGCGGAGGAAAACCAGGTGTCCAGCACGTCCTCGTCGCGCTTGAACATTTGTGCGAGCCGCGCTAGGTCGCCCGTCAGCGCTTCCGCCTCGTTTTCCGCTAGCGCGCCGCGGTTGACGCCGTCGGCGAGGGCGGCGGCGTAGGCGGCCTCCTCTGTCTCCTCGACATAGACGCCGCCCCACGGCGAGTACCAGGCAGGAATCTGATGCCCCCACCAGAGCTGGCGCGAGACGCACCAGGGCTGGATGTTTTCGAGCCAGTCGAAGTAGGTCTTCTCCCAGGACTTCGGGACGAATTCCGTTCGTCTCTCTCGAACCGCCGCGATTGCGGGCTCAGCGAGGGTTTTGGCGTCGACGTACCACTGATCGGTCGACCACGGCTCGATAACTGCGTTTGACCGGTCCCCGTGCGGCACCATGTGCGCGTGCGGCTCGATCCTGGCCAAGAGCCCGGCCTCAGCCAGCATCTCGACGATCCTGAGGCGCGCGACGAAGCGATCCTGCCCATCCACCGCCGCAAGCAGTCGGTCATGGTCGTGGTCGCTCTCAAGGCCGAGAAAGAAGGCGAGATTGTCCTTCAAAGAAACCTTCGCTTCGGCGTCTAACACATTGATCTGCCGTGCGCCCTCCGCTTCGTGGCGCTTGCCGACCTCGAAGTCGTTGAAGTCGTGCGCGGGCGTGATCTTGACCACGCCCGTTCCCTTCTCTGGGTCGCTATACTCGTCCGCGACAATCGTCATGAGCCGGCCGACCAGCGGCAACCGGACCTGCCGACCGACCAGGCGTTTGTATCGCTCATCGTCGGGATGGACCGCGACGGCGGAGTCGCCGAGCATCGTCTCGGGGCGCGTCGTGGCGACCGTCACGCGCTTGTCTGTTTCTTCACCGCGCGCGTCGACCACTGGATATTCAATGTAATAGAGGTGGCCGTTCTGACTTTTTGTGAGGATCTTGGCCAGCGCAGCCGCGTCGAGCGGCGCGCCCTCGTCCCGCGACCATTTGAATGATCCCTTGCACTCCACTTGGACGACCTCGAGATCCGAAATCGCGGTCTGCTGCTTCGGATCCCAATTGACGAGACGCTTGGCCTTGTAGACGAGCCCCTCACGGTAGAGCTGGACGAAGACCTTGGCCACCGCCCGGGACAGCCCCGCGTCAAGGGTGAAGCGCTCGCGGCTCCAGTCGCACGAGGCGCCGAGCCTTTTCAGCTGCGCGACGATCGCCCCGCCGGATGCAACCTTCCACCCCCAGACGCGTTCGACGAAGGCTTCCCGCCCGAGGGTGCGCCGGTCCGGCTCCTGGCTCTCCATAAGCTTCTGCTCGACGACCATCTGGGTCGCAATGCCGGCGTGATCGGTGCCGGGCTGCCAGAGCACATCCTTGCCGTTCATCCGCTCGTAACGGCAGAGGATGTCCTGCAGGGTGTTATTGAGCGCATGGCCCATATGCAGGTTGCCGGTCACGTTCGGCGGAGGGATGACGACGCAGAACGGCTCGGCGTCGGCCCGATCCGGACGTCCCGCTCGGAACGCGCCGGTTTCCTGCCATAGCGCCGAGATCCGAGCTTCGATGGCGGCGTAGTCGAACGATTTGTCCATCATTAACTTTCGCGCCCACTGCGTCCAAAAGGCCGGCAGTGAGGGTTGAGGGCGGCGATTTGCGGGGCGGCGCCTGACAAGGCGCCGCCGGCGGAAATCGCGACGGGCATAAATCCCATCGCGCCGCCCCAAGTCAACGCTGCGAGAGGAAAGAGAGACTCAGCGCAAGGAGCGTGAAATCCGGTCCAGCTCCGCGCGCACCAGCCGCTCCACGATGGTCGGCAGGTGCTCGTCAAGCCAGCCTTTCAGCATCGGGCGGATGAGTTCGCGCACCATCGCTTCGGCGAGTTCCGCGCTGCGCGCCCTCAAACCCGCCGACAGCGTCGCAAAGGCCGCCAACATTTGCTCCTCCGTTTCGAGCGAAGTTAGAGGCCCGTCTCCGATCGCGGACGCGGCGGGCTCCGCCTTGGGCGCCTGGCCCGGCGCGTCGGCCTTCCTCGACGATTGGTCAAGACAAGGAGCCTTGGCGGCGGCCATTTCCGACTGCGAATTCTCCGATTGAACGATCTGGGAAGCAAAAGCGGGCGCCGCGGGGCGCAAAGGCGCGTTCCCGGCCGCTCTTAACGGGGCGCGGCCTTCCGCAATGATGCTGCGGATCGAGGCGAGAATTTCCGCCATCGATGGCTCGTGAACGCGCTGGGCGCGGCGAAGCGCTTCGATCTCGCCATCGCCTGTGGTCAAGTTGACTGCGCTCATTTCCGACGTCCCCGCCGCGCGAGGCTGTCAGCGTCTGGCTGCCCCGACATTGGGCGGCATAGCCGAATCAGCCTCGGTCGGCGGGCAGGTTAACGGGGGGTTCATGGCGACGGCAAGGGCATCCTATCATCTACCGGCCGGACGGGGTCCTCACGCCCCAAAGTTTACCCTTGACCTGATTGAAATGGACATGCGGGTCGTATTCCGCAACCACAAGGCCGAGCGTTGGCGCGTCGAGACGGCCGATCGCCGAGAGCAGCGAATACGAATTGACGACCGCGTCGTGTTCGGCCGTCACGAGCGTGGTTCGCGCTTGCAAGAGCGCCTGCTGCGCGTTCAGGACGTCAAGGGTGGTGCGCTGGCCGACCCGGGCCTCTTCCCGAACTCCGGCGAGCGCCACTTCGTTGGCCTGAACCGAGGCCCGCGCCGCGCGCACAACTCCGATAGACGCCTGGTTGAGGCCCCAAAAATTCACGACATTGGCCCGGACCTCGTTCCGCACCTGGTCGAAGCTCAATTCCGCCTGCGACAGGCTTTCTTTCGCCTGGCGGATCGTGGCGTACTCCCCGCCGCCCTGGTAGATCGGCACGGTGATCGTGCCGACAATCGACGCGTCGAAGGCGCGTTGTCCGGGGGTTGCATTCACGTCAAAGTCCTGCTTGACCGCGCCGGTGACGGAAGCCTGCGGATAAAGCGCGCTTTCGGCAATCTTGACTTTGAGCATACCCTGATCGACCGCATGAAGGGAATTCACCACTTGCGGATGCTCGATCTGCGAGATCGAGATCGCCTCGGGCAAGGTCCTCGGGATTGGGGCGACGAGCGGCCTGA
>Ga0209040_10000990_pt1 | contig 22184 bp, 19 predicted proteins | sample BogFormECP12_OM3_FD_188240 | JGI IMG/M metagenome (GOLD analysis project Ga0209040, IMG submission 188240) | Bog forest soil microbial communities from Calvert Island, British Columbia, Canada - ECP12_OM3 (SPAdes) (version 2) | ecosystem: Environmental > Aquatic > Freshwater > Wetlands > Bog ... | reverse complement strand
TGATCGTGGCGATCAGCATGGTCGCGCTGATCAACACGATCACGATGGTCGTGCTCGAGCGCACCCGCGAGATCGGCATCCTGCGTTGCATCGGCGCCCATGCCCGCGACGTGCGGCGGATCTTCGCCACCGAGGGCCTGACGGTCGCGCTCACCGGCTGGCTGATCGGCATACCGCTGGGATTCGGCCTCGCCCACGGCATCGTCACGCTCGTCGAGAACGTGTTCAACGAGCATGTGCTATTCGCATTCCCGGCTCTCAACATCCCAATCGCCCTGATCGGCACCCTGATCCTTGCGCTGCTGGTGATCCAGATCCCACTGCGTCGCGCCGTGCGATTCAAGCCGGGCGAGGCGCTGCGGTACGCCTGACCCGACGCGTCGTCATCCCCGATGCGACCCCGGTTCCGGTCCACGGCAACCGGCCCATCAGAGAGGCACGCTCGGCAACATCCTGCGCACGGCCAGAATCAGCCGCGACGAAAACCTCGCGATCTGCAGGGCTTTCCTCGAAAGCGGATGAAGGGATTCGAACCCTCGACCTTCGCCATGGCAACGGGCGGACGGGGCGCCGGGCCGCCGTAATCTGGCCGATCTGGTCTCGCGGCTGCACGATTTTGATCCTGATTGCCGCTCGTTTGGTACCCTGGGTACCAACTCAGACAGCTGTATTCATGTATGGTACCCACTGTGGGTACCAGCATCCCGGGCGCTGCGCTCGTCGTTCGTGAGGCCGCCGGCCAGCCGTTCTACGAGGCGAAGTTCCGCTACGAGGGACGACAGGTCAAGAGGCGCATCGGTCGGGCATGGCTGACGCGCAGCGGCGAGACGTGGGCGCCCAGGCGTGGACGGGTCCCGGATGAGCATTTCGACGAGCGGCGGGCTCACGTCGCCGCCGCGCAGATCGTCGCCGACTTCATCGAAGAGGCGGAGGCACGCGAGCGGATGGAATCCGAGCGGGAGTCCGATGTCCTGATGTTCCGCGAGGTCGCCCACGACTACCTCCGGTGGCTCCGTGAGGTCCGGGGCGCGAAGCGATCGAGCCTGCGTGATCGAGAGAGCGTGCTCGCTGAGCCGGGGACCCCGTACCGGCATGGGGTGCGAACGCTCAACGGCTACGTGATGGCGGCCGTCGGAGACCGGCCGGCGAGCGAGATCACGACGCGGGAGATCGACAAGCTCCTGGAGACGGTGGTGTCGGGCGGTGCCTCTGCCAGCACCGTCAACAAGTACAGGGCGCTCGTCGTCTCGATCTTCAACCACGGCATGCGCGAGTCGACCTACGGTCTTCCCGGCAACCCGGCGCTCGCGAGCGACCGGCGCAGGGAGCCCGACCGCCCGCCACTGGTGTTCTACTCGGTGGCGGAGATCGAGACGCTCGCGCGCTCGCTGGCGGAAGGCGGTCACCGATCGCTCGCTGAGGAAAGGCACCAGGAGAATCCAGAGCGCCACCCCGCGGAAGTGGCCGAGGACGCGCAGGACGCCGAGCTCGTACGCGTCGCCGCATACGCCGGACTGCGTCTCGGGGAGCTACTCGCGCTTCGCTGGCGGGACGTCGACTTCGCGGGTCATGCGCTGACGATCAGCAGAGCAATGAGCGGCGGTGTCGAGTCCTCGACCAAGAGCGGTCGTGTACGCCGCGTGCCGCTCCCCGATCAGGCTGCGGCGGCTCTGAAGCGCCTGGGCGAGCGCGCGGACTACACCGCGGCCAACCAGCTGGTGTTCTGCAACGTGCTCGGACGCACGCTCGATGGCTCGGCGCTGCGGCGTCGCTTCAAGCGTGCCCGTGATGCAGCGGGACTGCGGCCGCTGCGATTCCACGACCTGCGCCACACCTACGGCTCGCTGCTGGCAGCCGGCGGCGTCGACCTCGTGACTATCCAGGCCGCGATGGGACACAGCGCACTCTCGACGACCAGCCGCTACCTGCACGCCAGACCAGCATCCGAGCAGGCAGCCGCCTTCACGCAGATCTTCGAAGCCAAGAGCACCAAGCGAATATCGAAGCCTCCGCGTTCGCGCAAGGCGACGTCACGGTTCGTCGAGCAGTAACGCCTCGATCCTCGGGCGAAGAAAGAGGCGGCGGCGACCAACCTTGCGCGACGGCAGCTTTCCGACAAGGGCCAGGTGTTCCACCGTGCTGGTCGGCATACGTAGCAGCTCGGCCACCTCCGAGGCGGTCATCACGTCCTCCGCCCGTAACGGCGCAAGGGGTGCAGCACCGGCGTACATGGAGATGTTGACCGCGATCGAGCTCCACCGGCGGCGGGATTCTTCGTGCGCGGCCGGAGCGGTACGGATCCCGGTCCAGCCCGCGTCGAGTTGCCACCGCCGCTATCCGGTTTCTGGCGGGTTGACCGATCGCGACACCATGAAGGCTCTGAGGCGGCATCCAGCAACCCGTCCATCTGTGAGCGGCACCTCCCAGATGGCCTCCCCGCCGGCCAGACTCGCGATGACGGGTAGCCGCTGAGCGCGAATCTCCACGTACCCCGGGGGTGAGGATCAGTGAGGACGGACGGTCCAGGCGCTCTGGCGCGAAGTCGATGAACGGGCCTCTGATCGCGATGTCGCCTGAGATCAACTTGCTCCCCAGCATGAAGCCGACGCCCGGCCCTTGATCGCCGTATGGCCCGTCGAGGATTCCTTCGTAGTGGAAGCGTTCCGGAGGCTTCTCGTCGCCTGGGCGAGCCAGGGTAACCTCCAGCGAGGCGTGGCGTCCGCGCCATCGTGCGATGAGGTCCTTTAGATCTAGGTTCGTCCTCATCGTTCTTGCGCGCGGCTCAAGTGCCACGTCTGGTTGCGCCTACATGCCAAGCGACGCGGCCAGCGTCACCAGCACGGTGAGCCCGAGAATCGCGACCAAGGTTGCGCCAGCTGGATGTGCGCTCCACCAGGGCACGATTCCCGGATAACAACCGGTTTCAGAACACTACGAGGTAGCGCCGGCAGATGACAGCGCATCCGAGGTGAGAAGGACGATATGGGTGATCGGGTCGCGTTCCCAGCGCCGACGGCGCGACTCGCGCCACTCGCATCGCAACCCGGCTAGTCTGACCAGACGGCCACGCCGTCGCGGCCATCGCCCGGCAGGGCGACGAGTTTGTATCCCGGCCCCGTGACCTCCCAATGCTCATAGGGAGTCCCATCCGCTTCCGCCCGGAGCGCCCACCCGCTCTCAAGCTTTACGTCCAGTCGCGCCGCCTCGCTCGCAGTCGCGGATGCGAGCTTCTCATGGCGTAGCGCGAGCACGACGGCGAGTTCCTGCCAGGACTGTTGTTCTGCGTCAAGCTCATGTCGGTGACCGTCTGGCTGGGTCAGCGTGAAGCGACCGCCGAAGCGGATCGTTACGTCGCTGCCGCCATTGCCATACGCCACGATGTCGAGCGGGAAGGCGAAAACGATCATCAGGACCTCGAAGCCCTGCACGGGAAGGTCCCACGGCCCCTTTGCAGGCAGCGTCACGACTACATCATCGGCCCCAGAGCGCGCCGCCGTAAGGGTATGGACCACAGGTCCGAAAGGATCGCGTTGCGCGAGATGCAGGGCCGGAGCGACGAACGGGCTCAGAACGCTGCGAGATAGCGCCAGCAGATGACGGCGCATCCGAGGGTGAGGAATGCGATGTGGCTCATCGGGTCGCGCTCCCAGCGGATGCGAAGACGGCGGAAGTTGTGCAGCCAGGCGAAAGCCCGCTCGACGACCCATCGCCAGCGGCCGAGTCCCGAGCCGTGCTCGGTTCCGCGCCGGGCGATCACCGGCTTCACCCCGCGGCGCCAGAGCTCGCGGCGATGACTGTCGTGGTCATAGCCCCGATCGGCAACAGCGCGATCGGGACGCTGCCGCGGTCGCCCGCGCTTGCCGGCGACCGGGCTGATGCCGTCGACCAACGACAATAACTGCGTGACGTCGTTGCGGTTGGCTCCGGTGAGCGCGACAGCCAGCGGGATGCCGTTCGCGTCGACGATTAGGTGATGCTTTGAGCCCGCGCGGCGCCGTCCCACGCGTCTCTGTTCAAGGCGACTGCAGCCTTCCCCGACGCGTTCACTATCGCCCATAGGCTCGTCCGCCGCCCGGAGGGCCGCTTTCCAGCGAGCTCTACGGCGACCACTCTTGCCGGGGAGGTGACGCGCTCCCGACGGAACAGACTTGTGAAGGTCAGGTTGCCTTCGCCGAGTGCCAGCTTCGTTCTGCGCCGCGACGAGTTGAGCAGCGCAAACACGCCGAAGAGTACGGCGGCGCCTACTGCTAAGGCAACGATGCGAGCCAGGCCGTGGAATCGCAGGGCGTAGAACAGACCCGCTAGCAGTGACGCGGCGGCGCCAGCGCGCTCCCCGGGGCGATGCTGAAGCGCCTGGCGAGGTCGCACGACCACGCGGCCCGGCCCCTGCGGGCCGGACGGGCAGCTGGGTGTGTTTCCCGGCGCTACCGTCATATCGCAGGCATCGGCAGTGAGACCTGCCTGCACGAGTGCGGACTGCATGGCTTGCCGTCAGGTGGCTCGGTGGCTCGGGCTGATCGGCTCCACTACCAGCCGATTTGGAGACCCAAGCGGCCCGTCTGCGGTGGCTGGGTGGGCGCCGACCGGTTCGCAGGCGAGCCAGCGGGCAGGCAGCGTCAACGTGTCCGGTCGGTCGTTCGGTCCTGGTTTTGGCGGGCGATGCGTCCAGGACTCAGGCTGGGGGCGAGCGAGCGTTCTATCCATCTGTGCCGCTCAAGCTGGTAGATCTCGCGGTGTTCGATGCTCGGGATTTGAGAGCGCGTTGCGCGCATCTTTTGTGCGAGCTGTTCGATGCGCAGCTCGTCCCGTGTGTCCTGTCCGAGTTCCTCCCGGGCGATGTACCAGTCGCTGCCGTGGCGGGCGCGGCTTGCTTGCACGTACGCGCTCTCGCGGCTGGTCTGCCAGCCGCCGGTGATGATGATCGCGCGCTCGACGGTGGCGCCCTGCTGGCGGTAGACGTGCTGGGCGTAGGCGAGCCGGACGTGCTCAAGGTCCTGGCCGGCGAGGTATATGTCCCTGTCTGACCCCTCGATCCGGGCGGTGATGGAGTGCTGCCAGTGGTCGATGGTGGTGATTTCGCCGCGGGCTCCGTTCTCGACGCGTGTGGTGCCCGGGCGCTTGTGGGTGGCGGTGAGGGTGATGAGGTCGCCTTCTCTTAGGCCGTAGTGGCGGGATGGCAGCTGGATCTCGCGCGGGCCCAGTTCGCCTCTCTGGTGGCGCAGGTGCTGGGCGCGGGCGCTGAGCCTGTCGATCTCGACGCTGGAGGCGTCCGCGATGATCGCCACCTGCCGCGGGTCGAGTTCGTCGATCAGGCGTGCCCAGTCTTTGACGGCGCGCTCGCCAGCTTGTTCGCGTGTGTCTGAGAAGTGCAGCCGACCCCGTGCGCGGTAGTGAGCCATCGCCCGCTCCGGTTCGTCGGCGCGCAGCGCCGCCCACGCTTTCCGCTCGTCGGGGTCGCTGGTGCGGTGGATCTCCCCGAGCTCGACAGTCCGGGCGCGGCCGGCGAGGCGGTCGAACATGCCGCCAGGGCCGATCGACGGGAGCTGTCGGCCATCCCCGACCGCGACCAGCTTCGCCCCCGACCGGTCGATGAGGTTGGTGAGGGCGTCCATGCGCTTGTGGTCGACCATCCCGCCCTCGTCCAGGATCACCGTCGTGTCAGGTCCGACGTGGACGCTGCCGCGCCGGGCGCGGGCCACGAGGGCGTCGATGGTCATGGTCGCGCCGGCAAGACCGGGGCTGTCCGCACCGAGCCGCTCGGCTGTCGACCCGGCGACGGCGACCCCGATGGTCTCGCGGCCGATCGTCTGCTGCGAACGCGCGACGGCGTCGATCACCACACCCTTTCCTGTCCCCGCCGGGCCGACGAGCACGGCGAGGCGCTCCGGGCCCGTCAACGCCCGGAGCGCCGTCTGTTGCTCGACGCTCAGGGGCGCACCGATCCGCTCGGCCACCTGTTCGCTGGCGAGCTCCCGTGCGACATCCCCGACCTCCCGGTCGGCCTGGCGGGCGAGCTGCGCGGCGCGCCGCTCGATCGCCTGCTCCTGCGCCCGCACCTGAAGTGTGGTCATGCGTCCGCCCTCGAGTGTCAGCACGCGCCGTTCGCCGACCATCGCCCTGGCGACCCCCAACGCCTGCTCGGGTAGGAGCTCGCCCACGGTCTGCTCGAGCGCGACCGCCCGCAACGCCGTCGGCTCGAAGATCGCGTCTCGCTCGGCGAGCTTGCCCTCGATGCGATCCGCCGCCGGCCGTCCGCGAGCGGGCCGCTCGCCCTTACCGACGAGGCGCACCGCCTCGACGGGTCCGAAGTCGTGCTCTGCGCCGGCACGCCCCCAAACGCGCTGCAGATCGCCGCGTGTGGTGAGCTCCTTGGCACGACGGTTCTCGAGCGCCAGCTCCCGCAGCTCCCGACGCTCCGGGGCACGGCCGTGCTTCGCCCTGAAGCGCTCTGTTGCGCGCACGATCTCGCGCCGCCGACTCGAGAGCGCCTCACAGAGGCCCCCCGGAACACCAGCAAGCTCGAAATACCGGCCGTTGGTACCCGTCCCGGCTTCGACCGTGTACCCCTGCTCGATCAGCTCGTCTGCGAGCGCCGAACGGTAGAAGGCCCCGAGCTCCCGCCCCGCCCGGAAGATCGTCCGTGAGGCGACCGCCACGAACCGGTCATCCTCCCGCACCGCACCCGTGATCACCACATGCGTATGCAGCTGCGGATCAGGCGCCCGCGCACCGAACACCCCGCGCGCTGTCGTGTGCAGGTACGCGGTCGCGAGCACGTCCTTGGCTAGCTCCTCGACGACCTGGCCCTCATAGCGGCGGCGCACCACCGGCACCCGCTCACGCAGATACCCGACCGTGCGCGCCACCGCCCGCTCGTGCGCGGCCTGCAGCCGTTCGCGCTGCCACGGGTCCGCAAGCGCCCACACCACCGACACCGACTTCGGCGCGCTGAACGTCACATCGATACCCCCACCCCGCGATCCGTCCGCGCCCGCCGGCCGCAACCACCGTCCCGTCTGCGGGTCCTGGCCCTCCATTACCGCGACGAAATCCCCGCCCACCACCGGTTCGCCCGGGTCGACCCCCAGACGCTCGAGCGTCTTCCCGTCCGAGAGCCACCGTCCGCGCGCCTCCGTCAACACCCCATCCGGGGTCAGCTGGTAGTCGCCGCGCTCCGGCGCGACCGTCTTGCCCTCCAGATACCGGGCGTAGCCGCCGGCCTTCCCCGCACCGATGCTCGAAGCGCTCATCACGCGTGTTTCTGACCGCCACCGCCACGAAACCGGCCATGCGATCACACAGCACCCGCAGGGCCGTGCATCCGGTGTGCTCAGGAGTCGACGTGGGTTGGCAAGAGGCCGCCGGTCAGGGCGGGGCGCTGGGTCGGCGTTGCGCGGCGGTTGCGGGTTTGGCGGTGCCGCGCGGGCTGGCGCGGCCGCCTGCGGTGCGAGGATGTGGTGAGGGTGTGGGTGACTGACGTATCGAAGCGCAGGCGTCAGGGCTTGTGGCCTGCCGCGCGGCTTGGCCCCTTTGAGGGTCCACTAGATGCGCGCCCCGGTGTCGCGCCCGCACCCCCTTTCGGCGCCGCCGCGCGCCGGTTGGCGATCAGCCGCCGGTAGGCGAGCTCGGCCTGGTGCTGCAGCTCCTTGTCGGCCGCTCTCTGCTTGGCGGTCGGGCTCGCCGGCGCCCCCTGGTAACGCCGCGCGAGCGCCGGTGCGCCGGCCACGAGCTCGCGGCGACGCGTCTTCTGACACACGAGCGAGGGACGCACGTAGGCGTAGTCCCGATCCTTGGGCAGCAGATGCACAGCAGAGCACCGCCAGCTTGCGCGCGACGGCGACCGCCGCGATCTGCGCGCCGCGGCGGGCACGCGCTCCCCGAACGCCCTCAACGGCCCGGGGTTGCGGATCGCGCTCCACGCCGCCTCGACGAGCACCGCGCGGGCGTGCGGGTCCTCGCGCTTTGAGATGTGCCCGTAGCGCGCCGGCTCTGCGCCGGACTGGCGGACCCTCGGGTCAAGGCCCAGATACGCCACGAGCTTGTGCGGGCTCTCAAAGCGCGTGGTGTCCCCGACCGCCGCGATCACTGCCGCCGCTGTGCCGACATCGACGCCAGGGATCGTCAAGAGCCTGCGGAAACCGGGGATCGCAAGCTTCTGCTCAGCGATCCTGCGATCGAGCGCGGCAATCTCACCGGCAAGGAGATCGATGTGCCACAACAGCTCTCGACCGTCTGCGCCTCCTCCTCAGGGAGCGCCTGCTCGGCCAGCCACCGACGGCCCTTGCGCCCGAACAGATCGCTCACCTCAGGACAGGCGATCAGACAACGGGCGCGCACCGCACGGACCTCGTTCTTCACCCGCGTTCGCGCCCTGACCAGCCCCGCGCGTCGCGCGACCCGACGCCGCAACGCCGTCGTCGCCTCATCATGCACCCACACCGCTTTGAGCATCCCGCTCGCCAAGAGCTTCGCCAGCATCGCCGCGTCGAAACGATCCGTCTCGGCACGCGCGTGAGTGATCGCGCGCGTCTCCGCCGCGTTGCACCGAGCACCCGCCCGACGCCGGCCTCGCGCAACAGCCCGCGAGGATCATCGCGGCACAGCCCGCCTCGAACGCCACCCGATCCCCGCCGCCAAGATCCGCCGCGAACTCCCTGATCGACCCCGCCGAGGTCTCGATCCGGCCCAGACTGCCAACCCGACCCTCCTCCACGACCGCGACCTCGCAGAAATCGCGGTGTACATCCACACCAAACGAGCGCACAACACCGCCGCCTTTCTGAAAACACAACCTGCGAGCGGAAGGCGCCGCGGGCAGCGACAACTACGGATACGGGCTCACAATGACCAGCGCCGTGCGGTGTTTCTGGTCACCACGTGCCGACTTTGACGAGCTCAGGGTTCATCCGCTCTTTGTCGGTCACCCACTCGCTCGCGGCGGTGTCCCAAACCCAGCCCCCGTTGTCGATGGCTTCGCACCACCACGTGACGAGCGTCCCGAGGGACGGGGCCACGACCTGCCGCACTGAACTCCAATCTTCGAATGCGATGTTCCGCACGGGCGAGGGGGCGCCTGGGTCGTCACCGCAGTCGATGGTGATCGCATAGCGTGTTTCCGCGAACGGAAGCCACGCGCGATCGAGAAGCTCGCCAGCCTCGTCTACTTCTTCCGTGAACTCCTCCGCAACCCCTCGTAACTCGGTTGCGAGCTTGACGGCGCGCTCAAGGCTGGTGAATCCGTCGCCGCAGAACCCGAGACAGTTTCCGCGCCACCATCCAGACGACCCATCGTGCCATCCCCACCATAGGCGCGCCTCCTCCGACAGCACGAGCCCGAGCGGTCGCGTTATCTCGTCCTGGTCGGTGCGCGAGCGGGGCGCAGGGGCCTCATCGACCAGCACGCCCGCGCTCCGCAGGCGTGTCTCGTAGCTCCCCAGCAGCTCGCTTGTCAACAGCACCGTGTCGCTCATCGACGCGCCCACCTCAGCAAATGTAGTACGAGGGCGTGGCAGTTTGTGGAGCGTACAGGTATTTCTGCCCGCGCGACAGTGAGCAGTTGGTCTGGAAGGCGCCTAACAGCCCGCCCTGCGAGGAGTTGTCTGTTGTTTTGACATATTCGATGGCGGGTTTCGCGCCGGCTTTCGGCCATCCCGCTTCTTCCGTCGTGTAAAAGGGGAACTCGTGGCACGCCTTTCCTTCGGGCGCCGCTACGTTGCAGGGTTCGTACGATTTGTACCAGCCTTCCGTGACCATCTGTTCCGCTTTGCTCACGAAATGCAGGCCAACCCAGTCGGGTTCTCTTTCCAGCGCTTTCTCGTCTTCTTTCGTCGTTTCGGGCGTGTTATTGCCCGAGACGAAGATCGGTTCGTTCGCGCATTCCGATTCGGTTACGCCACCTTTGGCCGCGAGATAAAGGCAGCGTTCGGCGATCACGTCGTATTCTTCTTTGCTCGGTTCTGGTTTCGACTTTGGACCGGGACGTTCTTCTAGTTTTTTGGCGACCGTGCGCGCTGACGGGTTTTGCGTGATCGTAATAGCTGCGTCGAGATCCACAAGGGTGCCCGGCGCTTTTGAGAGTGCGGTGACGCGCTCTTCGCGGAGTTCCATCGTGTCTTCGGCCCATGTCAGCGTCGCGAGCGTGATGTGTTTGAACCCGTCCGCTTTCATGAGTTCGTCGCATTCGGTTCCCGTCTTCCCGGAGCACGAAGGGATCGTGTGGGCACCCGGGAGCGTTGATTTGCCTTCGTTACCTTCGGTGGCGTGATCGAACATTTCACCGAGGTGGCCCGGTTCTTCGCCTTCGAGATGAGTTGCCAACGCTTCCACACCTTCTCGGAGCGCCCCCGCCGATTCATACGGAGTCCCTTCGATTCCGCGCGCGCCTTCGGGAGGAGTATGCGAACGCGTGAGGCCGACGGCCATCTGTTCCTCGCTCCGCGTGATTGACTGCGCCTCTCGCGATATGTGGCCTTCGCGCCATTCGCTCGGTTCGGACCTGTGAAATAGACAAGCGTGTTCGAAATATTCCGAGGAAGCGGCGATCGTGGTCGAGTGCGGAACCACCATCGGCCATCCGATGAGGCCCCCGCCAGGTTCGACCGGTTCCCACCCTGCTGCCTGTTCATCGCAGGCCTGTTCGTGTGAGCCGTAAGCGCCGCCGCCAGAGTAGGCCGCCGCTGCCGTGTAGAACGTGTTGCTGGTTTCGGTCGTTTCAGCCGCGAGGAAGTAAGCCCCAGCGGCCGGTGCCGGCGGAGACGCTTCGATACGCCACGACCCGTTGTACCACTGCGGCCATTCGAGGTAGACCTTTCTGCTTTCTCCGGCTTCCGAACGCCAATAGGTCACGCATTGAGTGACCGTTTTGCCGCTACAGCCGGGAACCCAGACCCATTTCTCGCGTTTGATTCCGGTGCCTTCGAGCCCGGTCGTTTCATGCGATTCCGGCTCGTCGTCACTGCCGAACAGCTTCAATACGTCGTGAGTCAACGGGTTGCTACCCGTCGTGATATCCAGGTAGACAAGTTCACCGAGTAGAAGCGTCGGTGCCACGAGCGGCGCCCCGGCATCGACCAGTTTCGAGACGCGCAACGCGGCTAGCGCGTAGCCGCTGATCTCCGTCTCGACCGCGCCCTCATCGATCGCTACCGAGGCATCGCCCGCGATCTCGCTCTCGTAAGTTTCGATCGCGCTGGTGCTGATCCCCGCTTCGGGATCAAGATGGCTCGTGATGCTGCCCACCCCGTCGTACTCCTTCTGCTCCCATTCCATGATCCCGAGCGCACGCTCATCCTCAAGCTTGTGTTCGGCCGAGAACGTCCCAAAGTTGGACAGTTTTTCGTTCCCGGCCAGGTCGGTCGCGAGCTGTCGCTCGACTTGTGCCGCGGTCTTTGAGTCCACGAACCCCATCGCGCTTCCAGCGACAATGCCGGACGCAACGAGCGAGAGCGAAGCAAATACAACGAACGCCCGGACCGGCTTGAGAGGCTGCACGCGAGTAAACATGCCGGCAACTATGCACGAACCTCCGGCGGAACTCGCGAACTGTTTTGACGGTTGACACCTCCCTACTCGCGAACGTGAGTCAGTGTCAACTCGGTGCCCAGCGTCCTACGCCTAACCTTGCGAGGACATTCCGAGCCAGGCGCGTACCCTTGCCTTCCCGGCATGCGCCTCAACGCGAAGCGGCAGCGCTCGAGCACGACGATGGCGCTTGTAGAGGCTGCACGCCAAACGGAACCCTATTGGAACCCTGGGCGTGCCGGGAGTCCTCGACGACGAGGGCCGCCCTCGCGGACGGCCCTCGGGTCTCGGTCGGCCGGTTTGCAGGGCTCTTGCAAGTCCAACGCCCTGGTCGGCCTCGATAGCGGGGGCGGGATTCGAACCCGCGACCTTCGGGTTATGAGGCCTTGCTCGCCGGGGCTACAGCTGCAGTTCGTCGGCTCCGATCGCGGCCTGTGTGGGCCACATGAACCCGTCGCGCCGCCAGATCAGGCCGGACGCGTAGAGCCGAGCGAGACCGTCGCTCAGGTCCTCCCCGAGCTCCCTCTCGAGCTCTAACACCGGCCACGGCCACGGCCGCTCGCGGTCGAGCAGTAGCGCGAGGGTCGTCCGGTCAACTCGGTCGTCCTCCTCCGCGGGGGTACGCACGAGCGGCGCGCGACGCTCGGTTTGGCCGTGCGTTGTGGTACCCACTGATGGTACCCGTGGCACTCTCGGGTCCCGCGCCTGTGATCCCCGAACGCAGAAATCCCCGGACTTTTTGGGAGATTTCTGTGAAGCGGATGAAGGGATTCGAACCCTCGACCTTCGCCATGGCAAGGCGACGCTCTAGCCAGCTGAGCTACATCCGCGCGCCCGCGCATTCTACCCGCCGACGCAACAGCGCGGGGACCCTTGCACGCCGCCGCCCGGCGCGGAGCTCAGCCCTTGAAGCTCGAGCGGCCGAGATCGCCGAAGGGCTCGTCGCGCTCGCGCACCGCCTCGCGGAAGCCCACTTCGGCCGCCCGCTGCTGGAAGGCGTATCCCTCGGGCGTGTGGCGGGTGATGCCGTCGAAGACGGTGCCGAGCACCTGCGGCATGCAGTCCCTGGGCATAGACGCTCTGGTTGACGAGCAGCTTCATCATCATCAGCTGGTTGACCGGCACGCGCGCGATCCGCTCGAGCAGGACCTCGGTGCGCTCCACGAGCTGCTCCGGCTCGGGCGCCTCGATCGCCAGCCCCCACTCCGCCGCCTCGGCACCCGAGAGCGAATCGCCCGTGAACAGCAGGCGCTTGGCACGCTGGTCGCCGACCCGGAGCGCCCACAGGGCGGTCGTCGGCGATCCCCACACGCGCGCCGGCGGGTAGCCGATCTTGGCGTCGCTGGCGATCACGAGCAGGTCCGAGCACAGCGCCATGTCGGTGCCGCCGGCCACGCAGAAGCCGTGCACGCGGCACACGACCGGCTTGCCGCAGTGGAAGAGGCTCATGAAGCCCCTCACGTTGCGGCCCATCATCGCGTAGTCGACCATCGGATCCCAAGCGCGGCCGGGGTCGTGGTTGGCGGCGATCACGGCGGGGTCGATCGGCGAGCCCGCCGGCGGCGCGACGCTCCCCTGCCCGCCGTCGCCGGCCTGCTCGGCGGCGCGACCCATGCCCTCGGCGCTCTCGACGAGGTCATAGCCGCCGCAGAAGCCCGGTCCGCTGCCGGCGAGCAGCAGCACGTGCACCTCGGGGTCCAGGTCGGCGCGCTCAACGCACGCAGCCAGCTCGCCGATCATCTCCGCGGTGATCGCGTTGCCGCGCTCGGGCCGGTCGAGCGTGATGCGGGCGATGCGATCGCGGGCCTCGTAGCGGACCACCATCGCGCGCACTCTAGCGCCGCCCTCGCCGCGGTCGTGAGCGCGTCCGGTGGCCGTGAGCGCCGCGGCGTCAGCCGGCGCGGCGCGCGGGGCCCGAGGAACGGCGCTCGGCGGCGCGCGGCTCGCGTCCGGCGGCGCCATCGGCGCGCCCAGCGCCGCCGTTGCGCTCGCGCGAGGCCCGCTGCCGGGCGCGCCGGTGCGAGATGGCCAGCGATGTGAGGACCGCGGCGAGCATCAGGAGCGCGACGAGCCCGGTGATGGCGAGGCCCGGGCTCACGATCAGCAGCAGCAGCGCGACGAACGCGCCGATGGCGACGTCGAGCCTCGCGAGCCGGCGTCGTTCGCGTGCTCGCCGCCTGCGCGCGCGCACCTCGGGAGGCACGATGCTCTGCCTCGCCCGCCGCTGCGTGCGCTCATCGCGCAGGCCGGCGACGGTGTGCGCGTGAGGCCTCGTGCTTCTGCGTTGCGTGCTCATTGGCGCAGACGTCGAAAGAGGAAGCGGGGCAGGTGGCGGATGACGAGCATCGGCCAGCGCAGCGAGCTCGGCGCCCATACGACCTGGGCGTCGCCTTCGAGCCCGCGCAGCACCGCCTGTGCTACCTGCTGCGGGGTGCTCGCGAGCGGCGCCGGCGCAAGCCCACGCGTCATCTTCGTGTGCACGAAGCCGGGGCGCACCACGAGCACACGCACGCCGCTTTCAGCGAGGTCGTCGCCGAGCCCGCGCGCGAGCGCATCGAGGCCGGCCTTGGCGGCGCCGTAGACGACGTTTGCGCGCCGCGGGCGCTCGGCTGCGACCGACGAGAGCACCGCGATCGTGCCGCCGCCGGCTTCGCGCATGCGCCGCGCGGTGTGCAGCAGCAGCGAGCCGGCGCCGACGAAGTTGACGTCCATCAGCTCGACGGCGGCGTCGATGTCGCTCGGCATCCCGCCGCGCTCCCCGAGCACGCCGACCGCGAGGATCGCGAGATCGACGTGGCCGAGCTCGGCGAACGCCCTGTCCAGCACCTCGCCGTGGCGCTCGCGCGCGCGGGCGTCGAGCTCGAACGCGAGCGCACGCCCGCAGCCGGCGGCGTGCAGCTCGCGCGCGGCCTCGTCGAGGCGGAGCCGATCGCGCCCGAGCAGCGCCGCCTCGCAGCGCCCCCGCGTGGCGAGCTCGCGCACGATCGCAAGGGCAATCTCCGAGCTGCCGCCGAGCACGAGCACACGCCGGTGGGCGACCTCGGCAGGCTCGCGCGCCGCCTCGACCGGCGCGTGCGCGTTGGCGCGCAGATCGGTCGCGCGCGCGCTCATCGGGCGCCTTCCCGGATCCCGACGCGGCGAGCGAGGTCGGAGCGCATCAGGCCGTCGGGATCCGCGCCCTCGCAGATCTCGCGGAAGCGACCGAGCCGCGGGTACATCACGCCGAGCAGCTCCGGGCGCAGGCGCGAGTCCTTCGACAGGTAGATCCGTCCGCCGGCGCCTGCGACGACCTCATCGAGCCGGTCAAGCGTCTCCCCCACTCCCGGCGCGGCGGCGGGGATGTCGGCCGCGAGCGTCCAGCCACGCAGTGGGAAGGAGAGCGGGCCGCCGAACTCAGGCCCGAAGCGCTTGAGCACCGCGAGGTAGACGGGCAGCCGCCGCGCGGACATCACCGCAAAGCACTCTTCGAGCGCCTGCTCGTGGCCGTCGGGGATCGCGAGCTGATACTGGATCAACCCGGCGGGACCGTAGAGGCGGTTCCAGCAGCCCACCACGTCGAGCGGGAAGAAGAACGAGTCCAGCGGCTGCGGGCGCTCGAGCTCGTGGCGGGGAGATGAGCGCCAGCGCAGCTCGTTGAAGGCCCGCACGGTCTCTCGCCTGAGCGCGGCCGCGGGCCAGCCGCGGGGGACCTCCCACCGCGCCGGCGCGCTCAGCGCGCCCGGATAGGGGCGGGCGCCGCGAGCGCGCGCGCGCTGCGGCGCCGCCGACGCCGGCAGCGGTTCCGCGCGGCTGACCACGGCGCGACCCATGCGCGTGCCGGGCGCGAGCATGTCCAGCCAGGCCACGGAGTAGCGATGCCGCTCGGGCTCGCCGAGCAGCTGCAAGGTGCCGGCGAGGCCGTCGGTACGGTCGCTGTCGGCGGCCACCCACGGGCAGGCGAGCTCCTCGACGCCCAGCGTCGCCTCGAGCACGACGCCCGTCAGCCCCATGCCGCCGAGCGTCGCGTAGAACAGGTCCGCGTCGTCGCGCTCGGAGACCTCGACGACGCCCGCGGCTGGGGTGTACAGCGCGAGCGAGCGCACGTGGCGCGCGAACCCGCCGTCGCGGTGATGGTTCTTGCCGTGGATGTCGCTCGCGATCGCCCCCGCGAGCGTCACGTGTCGCGTGCCCGGCACGACCGGCAGGCTCAGCCCGTGGGCCGAAAGGCGCGCCATCAGCTGCGCGATCGTCGCGCCTGCCTGCGCGCGAGCGAGCCGCTGCTCGCGGTCGATCCACAGCACCTTGTCGCACGCGGTCATGTCCAGCACCACCCCGCCGCCGTTCTGGGCCGCGTCACCGTAGCTGCGCCCCGCTCCGCGCGCGATCACGCCGCCCCCGCAGCGGCCTTCGCCGATCAGCTCGGCGACGCGGTCGGGATCGTCGGGCGTGTGAACGCGCGCGCGGCTGAAAGCGGTCCGCCCCCAACCGCAGAGCGACCGCTCGGCGCCACCAGCTCGGGCAGCGGGAGGGCTCAGCTCAATGGTGGACATAGACGCCGCCGAGGAACAGCACGGCCCAGAGCACGCTCAGGGCGAGCAGCAGCCGGTCGCGCAGGATCAGTTCCTCCGGCGCCTGTCCCGCGCCGGACGCGATCAGCGACGCGTATCGCGCGAGCCACAGGGCAAACGGTACTACCGAGAGCGAGTACCAGACGAGATGCGAAGGGCGCGTCACCGCCCACAAGATGTAAGCGACCGTTGCGGCGGAAGCCGATCCGGCGACGAGCAGCGTCAGGCCCGAGCGCGAGTAGCTGCGCAGCGTCGTGCGCAGCGGCACGCTCTCGCCCTGCTCGCGCAGCTCGGCCAGACGCTTGGCGGCCACGAGGAAGATCGCTCCGAAGCCGGTCACGAGCACGAACCAGCGCGACAGGTAGATGTCGGTCGCGACCCCGCCGGCGAGCGCGCGCAGCACGAAGCCCGCGGAGATCACGAGTATGTCGACGACGACGACGCGCCGCCACCACAGCGAGTAGCTCACCGTGAGCAGCAGGTAGAGGAGAGCAACCGCGGCAAGCCCCGGCGCGATCGCCGCGCCGATCGCGAGGCCGAGCAGCGCGAAGACGACCGCCGCCGTGAGCGCGGCGCGCGTCGAGAGCTCGCCGGCTGCCACCGGCCTGGTGCGCTTGCGGGGATGCAGGCGATCCTGGCCACGATCGCGAACGTCGTTCAGCAGGTAGGTCGCGCTCGAGATCAGGCACATGACGACGAACGCGCCCGCGACCTCGGCGGCGATGGCGGGGCGATCGATCACGCCCGCGGCGCAGGGCGCGGCGAGCACGAGCAGGTTCTTGGTCCACTGGCGCGGGCGGCAGGCCCTCAGCAGCGTGCGCGCCTGGACGCCGATCGGGCGCCGGCTCGCGGCGGCCTCGCCGGCGGCCAGCCGCGGCTCCGCGGCCTGCGCGGGCGGAGGCACGAGCGCGAGCGTGCGAGGCTCGGCCGAGCTCGCGCGCGCGAACTGCGCGGCCGGATCGTCGGTAGCTGCCTGTGGCCTGATGGTCGAACCTCCGGGGAGCGGCGGGGAAAGCGCGTCAATCGCGACGAGAACCGATCCGGGCTCTCGACACGGTACTTGGTTCCACATTGTTAGTCGCTTTCCGCCCCTCCTTCGCCGCTTGCCGGTGAGACATCTCTTAGTGAGAATCCGCTCAACCGCAGCTCCCAGCGGCAGGGTCGCGAGCCTCTGCCGCGTACAGTTTGGGCATGGCGCACAGCGCTCCCTCCCCTATCGGCGTGGGCCTCGGCGGGGCGCGCGCCGGCGAGCCGCCCGTAAGCCCGCTGGCGAGGCTTCGCCGCGTAGCTCTCGTGGCGGCGCTGCTCGCGCTGATCCCGGTAGCGTTCTCCTACGTCGGCGCGCTGCGCCAGCAGTCCAACGCGCCGCTGGGGATCCGCTCCGTCGAGTGGCTGCGAGACAACGGCGCCGCGGAACTGGTCGCCAAAGTCGAGTCCGCCTACTACTCGCTCACCGCCCCCAGCAAGGGTGGCGCCACGCTGCACGCGCTGCCGCACGTGGGCGTCGGCTCCGCCGTCGCGGCGGGCCTCGGCGAATACCGGCCGGCGCGGATCCACGCGATCCTGCATCCGGCCCTGCCGGGCGAGGGCGTCTGGCACGCGACGCGCCCCTCGCTCGCGAGCAACCCGCCGCTGCTCGAGACGACGCTGCGCAATCAGCCCGAATACCCGCGCGTGCTCGCGGGCGTGGTCTGGATCAACACGCACCGCACGACGCTCACGCTCAACCCGGGTCGCCTCGAGCCCTCGATCACGCTGCCGCGCGGACCGGCGGAGGTGCCCGAATCACGGCGCGGCGCGCTGCTGGCGACCTTCAACAGCGGCTTCAAGCTCGCCGACTCGCGCGGCGGCTTCGCGGTCGGCGGGCACACCTACGCGCCGATGAGCAACGGGCAGGCGACGATCGTTGGCTATCGCGACGGGCACGTCGACATCGTCGGCTGGAGCGCCGGTGCGGTCGCGCCACCGAACGTCATCTTCGCGCGCCAGAACCTGCCGCTGATCGTCGATGGCGGCAGGCCCACGGCGAACACCGCTAACGGCGCCGAATGGGGAGCCACGGTCGGCAACGCCGTGCTCGTCTGGCGCTCGGCGATCGGCATCGACGCGCACGGCGACCTGATCTACGTCGCCGGCGAAGACCAGTCGGTGAGCAGCCTTGCCAACACGCTCGTGCGCGCCGGAGCCGTCCGCGGGATGGAGCTCGACATCAACTCCTTCTGGGTGAGCATGATCACCTACGGGGCGCCCGGCGCCGGCCTCCCGAAGAACCTTCTGCCGGGGATGGAACGCCCCGCGACGCGCTACCTCGAACCCGACGACCGCGACTTCTTCGCCGTCTACTCGGGCTGAGCTCGGCCCCTAGGCGCGCACGGCTGAGCGCCCAGCGCGGCGTTCGGCGGCGGCGCTCAATGCGCGCCCGGCGCTCGGCGGCCGGGCTTGCCACGCGCGACTCGGCGATCGCGACACGATCGGCTAGCCTGAGGGCATGCTCTTCTTCGGTCGTGGCAAGGCGGAGATGGTGGAGCCCGAGCAGGCCCTGCAGGGACGCGAGCAGGAGATGCGCGTGCCCGCCCGCCACGAGGTGCTCGACACACCGCTGCGGGGTCCCTTCCCGGAGGGCGTCGAGACCGCGATCTTCGGCATGGGCTGCTTCTGGGGCGCCGAGCGCATCTTCTGGCAGGCCGAGGGCGTCTACTCGACCGCCGTGGGCTATGCCGGCGGCTTCACGCCGAACCCGACCTACGAGGAGGTCTGTAGCGGGCGAACGGGACACTCCGAGGTCGTGCTCGTGGCCTTCGACACGGCGAAGACCAGCTATGACGAGATGCTGCGGTTGTTCTGGGAGGGCCACGACCCGACGCAGGGCATGCGCCAGGGCAACGACGTCGGCACCCAGTACCGATCGCTGCTGATGTGGGACGGCGAGCGCCAGCGCGCCGCCGCCGAGGCCTCGCTGCGCGCCTACCAGCAGATGCTCTCAGCCGCCGGGCACGGCACGATCACGACCGAGCTCCTACCGGCCGACACGACGCGGGCGGGTGGGAATCGTTTCTACTACGCCGAGGACTACCACCAGCAGTACCTCGCCAAGAACCCGGGCGGCTACTGCGGGCTCGGCGGCACCGGCGTGGCCTGCCCTGTCGGCATCGCCTCCTCGCAGCCGGCCTGAGGCACCTGCCGCCCAGCGGCGAAAGCACAAGTCCCTTCGGGCCCGCCCGCGCCGATCGAATCACCATCTCCCTGCTGCGGGGCGGCCTCGCCACAGCCCCCGAGGCCGGACCCGAAAGCAGTGCGGCCCCGCATCACGCGGGGCCGCACTGACCTTCACCGCACGGCCGGTGGACTCCCAGTGCGGGACGCCCACCGCCGTCTTGGGCCTCGCCGCCCCCCTATGCGCTCGCCCCAGCGCCTGCCGGCACCGTGCCCCCGGGCTGCCACGCCGGAGCGTGGGGCCCGCCGAGTGTCGGCACGTCGGACGGGTACACCTCGTTGCCGTGGATCGCGTGATCGCCGATCTCCAACTCCTCGTCGGTGAGACGTAGGGGCAGGAAGATGCCGACGACCTTCAGCAGCACGAACGTGACGATGCCGCTGAACACGATCACCCACAGAGCGGCCTCGGCCTGCCAGCGCAGCAGCGTCCAGCTGCCGTTGATCAGCAGACCGGATTTGCCAGGCAGGTTTGAAGCTCCGTGCACGCCGATGTACTCGACCACGTTGGAGTTGGCTAGCAACCCGACGAGCAAGCCGCCGCAGAGGCCGGCTATGCCGTGTGTATAGATCACCCCCAGCGTGTCGTCGACGTGCCTGAACACCGGCGCGCGGCTGAGGAAGCGGATCGACATCCACACGATCGTGGAGGCCACGACGCCGATGATGATCGCCCCGTAGCCGTTCACGAACCCGGCCGCGGGCGTGATCCCCACGAGCCCGGTGATCATCCCGTTGACCGAGCCGATCAGCGACGGCTTGTCCCGGAAGATGTAGTCCCAGGCGATCCACACGAGCATCGCCACGGCCGTGCACAGGTTGGTGTTCACGACCGCCGCCGATGCGTTCGCGCCCGCATAGTAGGAGTCCCCTCCGTTGAAGCCGTTCCAGCCGAGCCACAGGAGCCCCGCCCCGCAGGCGACCATCAGCAGGTTGTTCGGCGCGTCGACCTCGCGATCTCGTTGTAGTCGTGGTCCGATCACAGCCGCTGCCACGAAGCCGGAGATGCCGGCGGCGAGATGGATCACATATCCACCCGAGTAGTCCAGGGCGCCGTGCGAAGCGAAGTAGCCGCCGCCCCACAGCAGGAACGCGTTCACCGTGTAGACGAACGTGATCCACAGGAGCACGAACGGGATCCACGCCTTGAAGCTGATCCGCCCGAGCACCGAGCCCAGCATCAGGATCGGGGTGATCGCGGCGAACACGAACTGGAAGTAGACCAGCGACGCCTCGGGGAAGTGGAAGGGCGGACCTTCGGTGATCAGCGGGATTTCCGCCTGACCCTCCTCGCCGACGTGGCCAAGCACGCTGCCGGGCTTGCCCCAGAAGGTGTCGAAGAAGCCTTTCCCGCTCCCGATCGGATGGCCGAAGCCCATCTTGAACGCCCACAGGCACCATGCGACGAGCACGAGGCAGAAGGCCACGAACGTGAGCATCATGCTGTTCACGGACCAGCGCTTCTGCATGACGCCGCCGTACAGGACCGCGAGTCCCGGCAGGCTCATCAGCCCCACGAACGTCGCGGCGGTCATCTGCCACGCGTTATCTCCTGCGTTCAGCCAACTTGGGTATGCGAGCCAGCTCATGTGCCTCCATTTCCTGCTTCGTGGACGTGGGAACACGCAGCACGACGGCCGCGGCCATCCCACCAATGACGGTTCAGGTATGAAATCCCGCCCGCCTCTAAGCGGGTAGGGACAACCTGGCCAACACTTGCGGCCGGCCTTTCGACATTTGTCCAGAGACCGCTAGGCGGCCCTGCGGAACGGGAATCCCGCCCGCCGGCAGGCCGTCTCGAGTTCGGCTTCGATGTGCCGGAAGGACCCCGACGCGCAGATCGCGCGCCCCTGCGCGCCGCATCCGTGCAGCTGCGCGCCGCCGAGCGTGCTCGCGAAGGTGACCGTGATGCAGTCCCCGCGCGCGGGCGAGCCGCTCGTGAAGGCGAACACGCCGAGGGCGGCGATCGCGAGCGCGAGGACGCTCAACGCGAGAGCGACGATGGTCTTTTCGCGACGTCCCCAGCTCAGGGGTTCCGACAGCCGTCGGGACTGTTCGTACATGACCATCCCAGGAAAGACTAGCCGTCCGCGAGCGCGCGTTCGCGACCGGCCCTCGCCGCCCGCGCGACCTTCCGTTGGCGGCCTCGGGCTAGGCGTCTGCGCTGTGGCCGCCGGGCCCGTCGGCGGGCTGCTCGCCCTCGGGCTCGGGGTCGAACGCGAGCGCGAGCGAGTTGATGCAGTAGCGCTGCCCGGTGGGCCCGGGCCCGTCGTCGAAGACGTGCCCGAGATGGCCGCCGCAGGTGCGGCAGAGGACCTCGGTGCGGCGCATGAAGAGGCTGTTGTCGGGGCGCAGCTCGACGGCCTCGGCCACGGCCGGCTCGGTGAAGCTCGGCCAGCCGGTGCCGGATTCGAACTTCGTCCCAGCGGAGAACAGGATCGCGCCGCAGGCCGCGCAGCGGTAGTCGCCGGAGGCCTTGTTGTAGACGTAGTCGCCGGAGAACGGCGGCTCGGTGCCGGCCTTGCGCAATACCTCGTACTGCGCGGGCGTGAGCTGCTCGCGCCACTCCTGCTCTGACTTCTGGACCTTCTCCGGAGTGGACGCCATCGAGATGTTCTAGCACCGTCGCCGCGCTGCCGCCCGCCGGACACGGCTCCTGCTATCCTAATCCTTACGTACACGTTAGGTTGAACCTGGGAGGTTCGGCGCTAGATGGGGCTCGGCGGCACGACGCTCGGCAGTGACGGATCGCTCGCGCGCCGTCGCGCTCGCTACGGCCCGGCAGGGCACGACGAGCACTACCGCTGGTGGGCGCTGTCGTGCACGAGCCTCGGGATGCTGCTCGCGGCGACGAACTCCGGAACGCTGATCATCGCGCTTCCAGACCTCGAGCGATCGCTACAC
>Ga0209040_10000989_pt1 | contig 22186 bp, 28 predicted proteins | sample BogFormECP12_OM3_FD_188240 | JGI IMG/M metagenome (GOLD analysis project Ga0209040, IMG submission 188240) | Bog forest soil microbial communities from Calvert Island, British Columbia, Canada - ECP12_OM3 (SPAdes) (version 2) | ecosystem: Environmental > Aquatic > Freshwater > Wetlands > Bog ... | reverse complement strand
AGCTTCATCCGGTGTCCTCCTTGGGACTGGTGGCGTTAGACACCTCCAGCCTCCAAGGGGGCCCGGATGAACAAAGTCCTCAGGAACTACAGCTAGGCGGTCGTCGGCTGATCCTCGCCAGCGCGTGCGTCGAGCTGGCGTAGGAGGACGCGCGAGTCCAGGTCCCGCTCGGCGCGCGCGTCTCCGAGCGGCCCGAGGATCCCCCTCATCACCGACATCACCGTCCACCGGCGCGGACGGATGATTCGTGGCCGGCGCGCCTCGATCCCCTCCACGATCGCCTCGCCGGCGACCGCTGGCTGGATGCGCTTGTGCAGCGGCTTGGGGAAGCTCGCGAGCATCTGCCCGGCGAGCTCGTCGTCGTCGATCGCGCGGTGGACCATCTCCGTGTCGATGAAACCGAAGTAGGCCACGGTCGCGCTCGCGCCGTGGGGGCTGAGCTCGAGGCGCAGGGCGCGTCCGAACTGCTCGACGGCGGCCTTGCTCATCGCATAGGGGATCGCGCCGACGCCGTTGATGAACGCGTATACCGAGGAGATCACGACGACGTGTCCACGGCGGCTGATGATCTGTGGCAGGGCAGCGTCCACCGTGCGGTAGACGCCCATCAGGTCCACGTCGAGCACCTGCTCGAACGTCTCCGTGGACATCGCGGTAAAGGTCGCGACGCGGGAGGCGATGCCGGCGTTGGCGACGACGATGTCGAGTCCGCCGAAGCGCTCGACGGCCGTGGCCACGGCGCGCTGTAGCGCGCCTCGGTCGCGAACGTCGGCGGAGATCCCAAGCGCTCTGGTGTCATGCAGCTGCGAGGCGGCGCGCTCGGTTGCGCCGGCGTCGAGGTCTCCGATCACAACAGATGCCCCGCGGGCCACGAGCGCGCGCGCCGTCGCGAAGCCGATGCCGCGTGCCCCTCCGGTAACGAGCGCCACCTTGCCGGCCACGGGATACTGAGCCACACGCCAACCCTATACGGGACGGCGTGTCCCGCGGGCGGCGGCGCGCGCCCGCGGGACTCCGGTCAGCCAATCCAGACGAGACGCTCTAGCAGCGTCCTGATGGTGGCGATCGCGGAATGCATGGTCGGCTCCTTGGTGTGTCGGGGATGCCATCCGAGCATCGCCGGGCATCCTCACGAGGACGCGGGCAGGGCCGAAGAGCTTCCTGAGAGCCTCCTCTGATGTCGGGCTCACGCGGGCGCGCTTCGCGGAGGTCGCAGACCGTAACGCCGCCGACGGGATCTTCCTCCACCCGTCTCGCTCGTGGGCGCGCTCCGCCTGGCGACGCCAACCTCGCCCTACGCGCGGCGCTTGTATGCTCCCGAGGGCCACAAGATGGCTCGTGCGCAGGCCCGCCATCGCAGGATCGAAGCGCGCCGGCGCCGTCTCGCCGATGCGTTCGCCGGCGCCCCCCTCGGCATGCGCGCTCGACGGTACCGAGCCGCCGGTGGGCGGGCCAATCTAGCCGCTGCTAGCTGGCGCCGCGGGGGTCCCGCGCTCGACTCGGAACTCTCTCCGCAGCTCGTATATTGGGGAGCCGAGGGGCCATAGCTCAGCTGGGAGAGCGCCTGCTTTGCAAGCAGGAGGTCACCGGTTCGATCCCGGTTGGCTCCATGGGTCAGAAACGTGATTACAGAGCCAAAGCTGGCCCGCAATGGCGATGTGATGACCGGGCGAGCGGGAGGCCCCGTACCACACGGCTGTACCACGTACCTGCCTATTTGGCACCCTCCCCTTCAACGAGCTTCGGAGGGCATCTCGCCTCGAAAATTGCCCCTCCGTCTATCGTCGGCTCCGCTCGTCATTGTCGCGAGGGCCGCGCACCATTGGCATGACCCACCAGAAGCCGACCCCGATGACAATCGCGCCAACAGCGGCCCCCAGCGTCAGGACTAGCGTGTTTGAGAGCGCTACCAGACGACCCAGAGTAGACGTGTGATCTCTCACGGCAAATAGGAATGTGACGCACTGCCATCGGCGCGGACCTATGGCGGCTCGCTGTTGAGCCCGACCCACACCCGGGTGTTCGGCCGTGGTCGGCTTACCGGCGCGTTCCCAAAGCGGTCGATAGAACCGCGTGAGCCCATCCCAGCCGTCGGCGTCATCGAGGGGGAGAAGCTGCCAGCCGAGCTAGCCGAAGATGGGGTCTTAGACGGGCGGGCGGACCTCATCGAGGGTCGAGCGGCGATACGTGGCTTCGTTGAGGAGTGGTTCAGTGCCTACGAGGAATTGGACTACGAGCTTGAGGAGGTCAGCGACCTCGGCGGTGGGGTTGTGTTTGCCGTTGTCATCCAAGACGGGTGTCTGGTTGGCAGCGCCGGTCGTATTCGACAACGCGAGGGATGGGTCTACCTCTGGGTGGGAGGCTCGATCGCTCGCCTTACGACCTCCGACGTCGACCAGGCCCGCGCAGCCGCCGAACGGCTGGCCCAGGAGCGCGGGTAGGCGCACCGGGTCTAGCTGGTCGTTTCGCTAGACCCTGACGGGGCGATCCGCAGCTCCGGGAAACTGATCAAAATTGATCGATACGCCCCCAAGCGAGGCGCGCCTCGGCCTCCTGCACGGCCGCCTCGCGGCCTGCACGTTCTTGCGCGCGACCTCAATCCGGTCCCTAGGGGGAGCACACTTAGAGGGGTCAAATGCGGCTCGGATCGGGCCGGGGGGCGATGTCTCCTGGCTGCTTCTCGGCCTGGGGAAACAACCGAAACCTGATCGCCCGGGGGTTAGGGTTTGTAGAGAGCTGGAGTGGGCACGTTGCTGATCGCATCCGAGACGAGCAACACGACGATCGCGTTGATCGCGCTCGCAGGCGCGGTCGTTGGCGGTCTGATTACCGGCACCGCTCAGCGTTCGCTGAGCGGATGAAGGCCCGCCGTGAGCGGCAAGAGAGTCAGCGACGTGCTTTAGGGATTGCTCGAATCGTCGAATACGAGTTCACAGAATGGGCGGGCATCCTCGCCGGAAGCCAGCGCGAGCGGAAATGGTGGCCTGCCGGGCTTTTCGAACTCTCAAAATGGGAACGCTCGGAGTTGCAGGTGCTCGCCGCCGAGCTCAGCCGAGGTCAATGGGAATATGTCCGGGCAGCGCTGGTGATTCCGGCTGCATTAGCGTCCATGCGCGACGCGCGCGGGGACCAGGACTTTGAGAAGGTCATGATGACCCCGAGAAGCTCCGACACGTCGAGCGCAGCCGGTCTTCAAGAGATGCTCAACCGGGCGTGTCGCGCTTTACTTGAGTATTCCCGCAGCGTGGCGCCTGCGGAGACAGACATGAACGTGGCCCCGACGGGGTTCGTCACGTTGTCGCCCGGGGCGGGGAAGGTCGGGGAGGCCTACCTCTACGAATTCGGCGCGAACGGTGTGCCGGCACCTGAATACGTCCTTGCCGGCGGCAACCTGCCTCCAGGCTTGGTGCTCGCGACCAGCGGAAAGCTCGAGGGCATCCCGACTACCGCGGGTGAATACAAGTTCAAGCTTCGCGCCACCAACGTGGCCGGCTCCTACACCACCCCGCACTTGGCGATCACGGTGTTCTAGGTGCCCCCCCCCGTCCGGTGATCGTGCTCCCCAGGCGCGGGCGTGAGCGACGAGAGGTGCCAGGACATTCTCAGCACTTTCCTGGCCCGCGCAGCCCGCACGCTCTGTAGGGCGTGGCGTCCGGGTTCTAGAAGCGGGGAATCCGCAGCTCCGGCCAGTTGGCAACAATTAGTCGATACGCCCAGGGCTGGCAGGGCCAGCGGAGTGCCCGACCGAGAACGCCGATCGCCCTGATCAGGCTTGTCCGGCCGCGACGAGCACGAGATTGGTCATACGCAGGCTGCCGTCCTCAGAAACATGCGCGCGGGCGGCATCCGTGACCGCCTGCCACACCTGCTGCTGCAGCTCGGGTGGACGGGACTTCACCAGGTTCGCGATCGGCGGGACGAGCTCCTGGACCGAGCGCGTGAACTCCTCGGCCGAGTCGTACTCGAAGGTGACCTCCAGCTCCTCGACCTCGACGTCGGAGAACCCGCCGCCTTCGAGCAGACCGCCGATGGCAGCTGGCGTTGGGCGGGAGAGCGGTCCCGGCCTACCCGGCGGCGGTGGCGGAACCTCCAGGAGTTTCATCACCGTACCCCCCGGGACCGCCATGAACGGGACCCGCTCGGGCGGCCCCCACGAGCTGACAGCCATTCTTGCGCCCGGCTTCAAGAAGCCGCGGACGCGGCCGGCCGCCCCCTCGCCATCGGGCTCGAAGATGATCCCCCAACGCGACACGGCCGCGTCGAAGCTGCCCGGTGCGAAGTCCAGCGAAACGGCGTCGGACTCGATGAACTCGACGTTCTGGAGCCCGGCAGCGGCCGCGCGTTCGCGACCATACGCCAGCATGCCCGCCGAGATGTCCGTCGCGACGACCTCGCCCTCCGGCCCGACGACCTTCGCGGCCGTGAGCGCGGGTTCGCCGTAGCCGGCGGCGACGTCGAGCACGCGCTGGCCAGGCCCCACGCGCGCCATCGCCATGAGCCGTTCGCTGACCGGCGCGGTCGACCGGTCGATGAACTCGCTCCACTCGCGCCAGCCGTCGGACGCCTCATCCCAGTCGCGACGTTGGCCAGCGCGGAACTCCTTTTGGTCGACCTGTGTCCCCTGCATTGCTCTCCTCGGCTTTCGATGCGTGAACGTGGGTGCGCGGCGGGTGGCTGTCTCGCCGACCCGCAACCAGCCCGGACACTACTACGGCCCGGACACGCGGCTCAGCAGCTGGGAACCAGTCGCAGTCCGTCTTGACCTGCGCCACTTCGAGCGGATGCAGCAGGTCGCCAGACCGGGCAGGCGTCCGGCGGCGATCCTGTTCGCAGACCTGGGGTCCCCCTCCCCGATGGCCAAAAGGCTGTCCACGGCCAGCTACTTCGCGCTCGGCAGGCGCATGACGCGCGCTGCAGACCAGTGCGTGATCAACGCCGGGGGTCACGTCGGTCACGGGGTCGTCGCGTTCTTCCTCGCCGAGGGCGCGGGCTCGAATCAGCTGCGGCACGCTCCTGCATCAAAGACGCGATGGACGCACGTCGTCGCCTGCAGCGACCTCGCGCCCGAGGACCTTCTCATGCGCTTCGGGCTGCACTGGGGCGCAACGCTGTACGTCGGGCAGATCGCCAGCAGCGGCCGCGCTGAGGTCACAGCCCTCGGAGACGACGTCAACGAGGGCGCGCGCATCGAGGCGTGCGCCACCGGCGGACGCGCCCTAGTCTCGAAGGACCTACTGGAGCGACTGGAACCTGAGGACGCGGTCGCTCTCGAACTCGACCCCGACCACATCACCCACACGCCTCTAGCCGACCTTCCCACAGCAACCGAGAAGGCCCGCCGAGACGCCCCCGCCATCGCCGTCTGCGAGGTGTAGGGCCGTTTGCGGCGTAGCTTGTGTTCCCTCATGGATGCGAGCGTAATGGCGGCCCCGCGTCAGACGATCGCAAGGGACGACCGGCAGCACTCTCGTCTGACCCGCGCCGGGCTCCTGCTTTCCTCAGGAGCGAAGGCAACCGATGCCGGCCATGCTTACCGCCCCCGGTACGAGCTTCAAGAGAGCGCAACGTTTTCGCTGACCCGCGTCCCAATGGCGGCGTGCTGGCAGGCCGGCGCCTAGGAGGCGCGCGTTTGCGCCTCAGGCGCGGATCTCCGACGAGGGGCCCCGGTGGCGGCGGTAGATCTCGCTGACCCACTCGACCGCCGGATGCTCTGAGTGCGGCTTCAGGGCGCCCCAGTCGGGCAGCTTGGGGTAGGGGTACTGGAGCTCCGGCGGCATGGCGAGCGGGAACAGGAGCGCCGCGGCGGTGAGGTCGGCGACGGTGAAGGTCTCGCCGACCAGGTAGCCGCTCGGCTCCAGGTCGGCACTGATGCGATCGAGCGCCGCCGCGAGCTTCCCCCGCGCCCGCTCCGCGTCCGCTGGGTAGATGCGGTAGCGCCGCCGGGCGTAGGCCATTGCCCCGGGCAGCACCGCCCGCATCATCGTCTGGGTGGCCCGGCCGCGGCCGGTCGCGAGCAGCCCCGTCACGAACGCTGGATTCGTGCGCCACTCGTAGAAGCCGGCCCGCCGAAGCTCATGCCCGGCCTCCTCATCGAAGAAGTCCTCGAGCGCCAGCGCCGCGCTTCGCTCGCCCGGATCGGCGGGATACAGGGCGGGCTCCGGAAAGCGGCGCTCAAGCTCGGCGATGATGCGGGTCGAGTCGACGATCCGGGCGTCGTCGATGTCGAGCACCGGCAGCGTCCCGCGCAGGGAAAACGCCATCGCCCGCGGGCCGCCCGGCAGCAACGAGCGGCGGACGTGGGGAACGCGCTTGAAGTCGAGCGCCCAGCGGGCCTTTTCGTTGAAGTTGGAGAAGTTGTAATGCCACAGGACGGGCGCGGACACGGCCACGGAGAGGCTACCTGGCTTCGTTAGCCGGGGGCCGGCGCCGCGGCCGACGCCCGGGCGGGGCGCTCGGCCTCGGGCCAGACCAGGCGAGCGGCGAGCGCCGGCCAGAGGAGTTGCCTGCACGTGAGTACCGGGCCACCCCTCGGCGCTACTGCTTTGCTGGGCCGAGCGAGCGTCTGAGCCCAGGCCGCCCAGACTGCTGAGTAGGACGACCACCTGCGACCGTCCTCCCGCCTTCTGGGTCGCTTTCGCATCAGGCGCAAAGCGGGCGTACGACGACACACGACCACCCCTCTTTGGCGCGCGCTCGCCAGACCCCTAGGCTGCGGCGACTGAGCGGTGATCGTCCGGGCACTTTATCGCCGAAAGTGCCCGAAACCACGATAATCGCCGACAATCCGCGTGAATCAGCGCCGATCTTCGCGCCGCGGCAGGTAACCGGAAATCCCTGTAAATCGGCACCTTTGAGCGCTGGAATAGGGCGGGCGAGCGGGCGCTTTGCAAGCAGGAGGTCACCGGTTCGATCCCGGTTGGCTCCACTCGCGAAGCGGCTGCAAATGGGCAGGTTTTGGTTCGCCATCGCTGTCCATGGCAGGGCGGCGCAGCATCGAAAAGTGCCGCTGCTGCCTAACCGCTGCCCAACGAGACGCCACAGAGGGCCGTCTGAGCCGCGACAGTTGGCCAGGTCTGAGGCTCCCGAAGACTGACCCCGGCGAGGGTCGGCCAGCGCTGCATCGCGAGCGAAGCGCTCGTCTCGGGAGCCACTCGGGAGAGTGCTGTTGTCGTCCGGAGCAATTGCGTCGGATCAGGCTCCCCCGAACGTGCGCTCAGCTTCCCAAGCATCAGTCACGGGATAGGCTTCTCGGTCTCCCCAGCTCGCCGCCGACCAGCCAGCTAGCAGCTTGCTCGCAGGTCGCGCGCTTGCGCCGCTACGTTTGGGCCCCGACGATCACGCCCACCTCGTAGTGGGAGACCAGCTCGGGGAGCTGCATCTCGGGCGGGTCGTTGAGGTCCAGGCCAGTCGCAGTCGCGAGCTGCTCCTTGAACCACAGGTCGAACGGGTCGCGTGATGCTGAGAACGCCCCAAGCGCTTGCCCGAAGTCGCGCGCCTCCATATATGCAACGAGCAGCTCCTGCCCGCCGAGGTTGCTGATGAACCACAGCTCCTTCTGGATGCCGATCCGCTGCTCGGATTCGGCGTAGGCACCGCGCTGGGCGCCGTCTAGCTCGCGCATAAAGCGACGAGCACCCTCTGTCTGGCCGGCCTGTATCGGAATTGTGAGGCAAATGTGATCCATGATGGCTCCTCTCCAGATCGATAGCCCGTCGCGGCCGTCGCGAATTGCCGCATGAGGCGGCATTGCGAGCGTCCCGGGACGCTGCTCCGACGTTAGCGCTCCGGACGAGCTGGGGCTGTCGACGCCGACCGACCCCAGGCTTCTGCTTTGCCCAGGCAGAAGCGATCGTCTCGCTGCGCCCGACCGACGCGCCTGGGCCTCGTCCGTCTCGGGAGCCTCGGGTCAATCGCTGAAGACGCTCGCATCCGCGGGAGAGGCTTCTCCTCCGAGCACGGTGCAAAATCAGGGAGTAACGGCGAGCAGTTGCCAGTCGCCAGGGACGCCCTTCAGCGTATGGCGTCCGCGGTCGATGAACTCGATGCCCGAACCGGTCACCAGATCGCGAACCGTGCCTGTTACGAGTACCTCGCCGGGCTCGGCTAGACCGGCTACACGCGCGCCGATGTGCACTGCCACGCCTGCGAAGTCATCGCCACGTGCGACGCACTCCCCGGAGTGCAGGCCTGACCGAACCTCCAGGCCGATGCTGTGAGTCTTCGCGCCGATCGCAGTGGCGCAGCGAATGGCCCGTGCCGGGCCGTCGAAGCACGCAAGAAACCCGTCGCCAGTGCTCTTGACCTCTTGACCTTGGTAGCGCTCGAGCTCTTGTCGAACAGCAGAGTCGTGGGCGTCGAGCAAGTCCTGCCACCGCCGATCGCCCATCCGGACTGCTCGCTCCGTCGATCCCGCGATGTCGGTGAACAGCACCGTCTTTAGCACTCGATCGATCTCGTGGTCCTGTCGCGTGCCCGTCAGGAACTCCTCGATCTCATCGAGTATCTCTTCGTCCTTACCGAGATAGCTCTCGTGGAATTCGCCCGGGAACTCCTTCAGGCGTGCTCCCCGTATGTGGGCCGCGAGATAACGCGCATGCTCGACGCTGGTGAGCGGATCTTCAGTCCGATGCACGACAAGCGTTGGTGCCGAGATCGAACTCAGCACGTGACGGGCATCGACGAGCAGGGCGAAGCGGTTGGCCGCGGCCGCCATCGCCGGCGTGGCGCAACTTCGCTCCATGCGAGCGAGATGGCGGCGGGTAGCATCGTCATCCGGAGCATCCTGCGTGGCGATTAGGGGCCAGATCCGGCCGTGACCCCAGTGCTGCTCGATCTGGTCGCAAAAGTCATGGCCGACTTGCGGGTCGATCCCCTGGGGGTAGTCGGGTGCCCACGCCACGCGGGCGAACGTCGCCCACAGCACGAGGGCTGTGACCCGCTCGGGGTACGTGGCGGCGAACAGCAGCGCCATCGGCCCTCCCTCCGAGATGCCGACGATCGCGGCCTTCTCGCACTCGGCCGCATCCATCACCGCTCTGACGTCATCCATGCGCTCCTCGAGCGTGGGCAGCTCTGCGCTCCGATCCGAGAGCCCGGTGCCACGCTTGTCAAAGGTGATCATCCGCGAGAACTGCGACAGGCGACGGAACATCTGCATCATGGGCGGCGTCTCCCAGCCGAGCTCGACGTGAGACAACGACCCCGGGATGAAGACCAGGTCCGGACCTTTCCCGCTCACCTGATAGGCAATAGCCAGGGCGTCGCTCTTCGCGTAACGGGTCTCCCCGAGCGCGTCTCGCTGCTCGGGGAACTCTTGCCCACCTAGATCCGCAGCGTGCGCCAGCGCGTCGCTGACGCTCGCCATCCGCGCCGCTAGATCCCCAGCAGGAACGCCCGACCTAGCCGCACTCTCGTCCGACGCCATCAGCGGTCCCCTCGCTTGACTTGGCCCCACAGGTCGTTGCAGGAGCTCACGTCGACTTCGCCGTCGCGCATCCGCACGAAGTACGGGTAGGGGTAGGCCTTCTCGTAAGGCTTGCCCTCAGTGGCGACCCCTCTAGCGTCCCAAAGCATGATCACCGCTTGCTCCTTCGCTCTATGCCGGTACAGAGCGCCATCAACGCCCTGGGCGGGCAAACCCGTAAAGACGGCGTTTCTGTCGCGTTGGACGAAACTGTCCGTGAGGTCGGCGTGAGGCCTTCTTGCCTAGCGGGGACCTGCGGAGAGGTTCGAGCAGTCGCGGCCGATAACAGCCCACGCAGACTCTACTCCTCTTGACGCGCGTGCCCGGTGTCAAAAGATCTTGTTAGGCCGACGGCGCGCTCTCGGACGGCTTCGTGCCTGTAGGGACCCTTCTGACGGTCGCACCCAAGTCAGCGGCGGAGGCTGACTGGGGATGAGAACCGCCGCTGACGATGCTGCTGCTCTGCAGGCATTGCGAGCGTGTTCACCGACGCCGCTCACGCAACTGCTCAGGACGACGAGCACTCGTCGGTGTTCCGGCACGCCAGACGCCCGCTTCGCGATGGCGAAGGAGGCGTCTGCGGGGAGCCGCCCGAGACTGCTCGTGCTCGTCCGCAGCGACAGCGCGGGGCGCGACCGTCGAGGCGCCTGCTTTCGGTGAAAGGGAGCATTTTCGCTCGGTGGCCTTCGTCCATCAGGTGACGGTGCCAGCCCTTGTAAAGTCGCGTCCCGTGGAGGATCAGGAGACTTGCCCGCTGCCGGACGATCCGACGCTCGCAGCGATAGCGAGGGCGCTGAACGACGCCGACTACTGGGCCATCATTGTTGACGAGCAGTGGCATTCGTCGTGGATGACGAGGGCAGGGGGGGGTCCCCGCTGCTCCGCTCTTTGACTGCAGAACTCATCGACCCTTGCCAGCGCCCCGAGGATCACGTTGCGCCCAAGCGCCGACCGAGCTGGAGCAGCTACCGGACATGATCGGCGCTCGCAGCGCGCAGCGGGGCCGTCGAGACCTTTGGGCAGCAGCCCGATTCCGCTGCCCAAATCCCACCGGATCGCGCCTGATCCAGCCGTATCGTCGCGGCGGCTCAGGAGCCACAATCCCCCGCACACGCCGGAAAACCCGGCGATTCGGCTGATCGGCCGTGCCGTTTTGCAAGCAGGAGGTCACCGGTTCGATCCCGGTTGGCTCCATTTCCGTGCGATCGAAGTGATCCGAGTCCAACCGCTTTACGGCTGTCGCTTTCGGCGGGAAGGCAGTCGGGTGCGATACGGCCGAAGATACGGCCGAAGATACGCCCGGTTTCGTCCGTAGCGGTCATCGGCTCGGGGCCATGCTGAGCGGCCGCTTCTATGCGGGGTCGCTCTTGGGGGATCCTCAGGCTGCTCTCGCAACGCCCGCAGGGATGCCGACCATCGTGGGACTCATACCCGGGGCGTCCCGGGCACGATAAAGGAGCAGCGATGATGTCGAAGCGACTCAAACAGCTCGTGATCGGTGGCGCGGCGCTGGCCGCGCTCACCCTTGGCGGCTCGGCAAGCGCTGGAGCCGCTAGCGGCAGTGGTTCATCGTCGACCGTGGTGGCGACTCGCGAAAGCACCGTGAAGACGGTCACCGGAGATGCCGCTCCGAAAGGCAGCGCTGCCTCGCTCGGCAGCGGCCGCAGCGGTTCGATTCGCGCAATGCACCATGTACGTGACAGTTGGATTCATGATCTCTACCTTACGGATCACCAGCAATACCTCAGACACCACGAGCGCCTGGGCTCTGCGCTTTGACACACGGGCGTCGCGAGCCGCTGGGCGCTCACTTCGAACGAGGGCCCCACCGATCCCTGCTCTGCCGCTGTGGTTTGAGGGCTTGCAGCGGTCCGTCGATGACGGCGCACTCATCAGGTAGTCCGAGCCAGGGGCGCCGTGTCGGTTCTCTCAGGAATCTCCCAGCCGCCGCCCAAGCACGCCCCAGCGTGAGTTGCGAGGCTTGGTGTGTATTTCCCCGACTGAAGGAAGTGATCCCGATGTTTTCGCGCAAGCTCGCCAGGTCCGCCGCCGTCGGCGCCGCTGTCATCGCGATCGGTGGTGGCGCCTACGGCATCGTCAGCGCAACGGCCAGCAACGGGTCCGGCACCGCGACGACAGCGGCGACGACCTCAGCAAGATTCGCACCTCGCGTCCCCAGCAGCCCCGGATCCAACCCTCGGTCCGGGCCGGCCGCAGGGGGCTCATCCGGCACGGTCGACAGTGTCTCCAAGTCAAGCTTCACAATATCGACCTCAGCGGGTCAGAGGTGACCGTCAAGAAGGCGTCCTCTACTAAATACCACACGGGGACAAGCGCGAGCTCCGCGAGTTCCATCAAGAAAGGCGCGAGCGTGCTCGTACTCGGGACGACCAACGGAACGTACATCACGGCCAGCAAGGTCGTCGTGCAACCGCCCGATGGCGGAGGATCTACAACTCGCTCGGCGGAAGAGGTGGTCCCCTTCCTGCGTGGCGCACAGTCCACGTCAAAGCAGGTCGGTCAGATTCCAGCCAGCTACAGCCAGGGATCGGGCATAATCGTCAGCGGAACGGCAGCGAACAAGGCGACTGAAGCTGCGCTGACGACCTACCCAGGTGGCATAGTCGACCGTGTTGTGAAGCTGAGCAACGGCGAGTACGAGGTCCACAACATCGGGGTCGACTGGCCCCACCACATCTTCGTCAGCCACGACTTCAAGGTTGTCGGCGCCGACTAGGGCCGCTGACCGGCCCGAATCCAACAGGGCCGAGAACCCGCCGGGTTTCACCCGTTTGCAGCTCCGGTCTCCGCCAGCTTGACGTCGCGCCGCTCAGGCCTGCGCTTGTCCCGATCGCGCTCGTTCGGCGCTCCGAGAACGCCGTCAAACAACGCCTGCAGAAGCGTCGAGGGGTTGGAATGGTGTCCGGTTAGGTCCATACCGAGAAGTCGCTGCGGCCGAGTCGCGCGAAAGCAACTGGCTCCCCCACCGGCCGTATCACGGACGGCCTCCCGGATCACCTCGTCGTGAGTTCAGACGGTTGGTTCTCAAGGACCCAGCGCTTCTCGTCCTCGGAGCCTTGAGCCGGCGGAAAGAACCCATTGAGCAGCCACAGATCGTTCGGGGTGTCGTCGATGTGAACCTCCCAACGCAAGCCGCGCTCGGCCGTGAATGGAGCGACGGTCTTGCGGACGCGCTTCATCCAGAGTGCCTGCGCCCCGTCGGGCACGCTGCGAGCGATCTCGTCGATCGAGATTCGCACGAAGTCGTCAGCAGGCGCGCCGCCGATCAAGAACGACGCCTTACATAGCTCTGTGAACAGCACGTTTACGTAGAAGCGGGGCAGCCCGAACTCCGCGTACTGATCGGTGATCTGCTCGGCGAACTCGCGCTTGTCATCGGCCGAGTAGACGCCTTCGGGGCATTCGATTCTCCACAGTGGCATCCGCGTCCTTTCTCGTGAGTTTGAAAGCCAAACTGAGTCGCATAGCCTAGCCTAGGTCAGTTGGATATGCAAACCTACGTGGGTGGGCAGCGCCAAATCACCTCGCGACCAGCCGGGGCGAAAAGCCGCTAAGAGTGTGCCAGGACGGCCCTGCTCGATCGCCCTCGCACTGCAGGTGATCGGCGAGCGGTGGGCGTTGCTGGCCGTCCGCGAGATCAACTTCGGCAACCACCGCTTCGATCAAATCGCCCGCAACACCGGCGCTCCCCGCGACATCCTGACCGCACGCTTGCGTGCACTCGAGCACGCAGGAGTGATCCACCGGCGGCAGTACCAGCAGCACCCGCCGCGCTTCGAGTACTACCTCACGCAAGCAGGGATGGAGCTGCGTCCCGTCCTCAACGGCCTACGCCGGTGGGGGGACCGGTGGCTGGCGGAGGAGCCCCCGGTGCTGGTCGAGCACGTGTGCGGTCATCCGCTGGACGTCGTGGTCCAGTGCGCCCGCTGCGGCGAGCAGCTCGATCCGGCAGGGGACGCCAGCGAGTGGTCAGAGCAGTTCGTCGCACCGGGCTGGGACCGGGCGGGGCCGAACCTGACGGGTGGAGAGCCTCGGCGCCGGCAGCGACGCTAGTCGAGGCAGACCGCGTCGCAACAGCACGGTCGACGGCTACCAGCGCGACCACGTGAAGCACGACGTCCGCCGGCCTTCCCATCGTTCCACCCTACTGCTCGAGGACCGCGTCGCGGCCACGGATGACGCCGGCCCGTGGGCAGCGTGTCGGGCGCTTCCCACACAACGTCATCGGCGAAATAGTCCCCGACCCCCCGACAAATCGACGCTGCTGCAAGCCTCATAGGCCGTGCGTGCGACGGCTCCGTTCCCGGCTGATGGCTAATGCCGCCGGCGCTGCGTCGCGCACTTAGCGAGCGTCCGACAGGCGAGCAGACGAGCACAAAGGACGAACTCAGGCGTCTCGTTGGCGGTCAGCCCGCTACCTGCCTTCGGCCCAATGCGGGCGTACGACGACACACGACCCCTCCTCTTTGGCGCGCGCTCGCCAGCCTTCTAGGCTGCGGCGCCTGAGCGGTGATCGTCCAGGCACTTATCGCCGAAAGTGCCCGAAACCACGATAATCGCCGACAATCCACGTGAATCAGCGCCGATCTTCGCGCCGCGGCAGGTAACCGTAAATCCCTGTAAACCGGCACCTTTGAGCGCTGAAATAGGGCGGGCGAGCGGGCGCTTTGCAAGCAGGAGGTCACCGGTTCGATCCCGGTCGGCTCCACTCGCCCGCCCAAGCTGACCACGCCGCGAGCCATGCGTTCGCGACCCTGAAGGTCTATCGTCCGAGCCGATTTCGATTTCGCCGTCGGCCCGCGAGGCGGCCACGAGAAGGGACAGCCATGTTGCGAAGGATGCCGGACATGCCGGCCGGGACGATCGGCTTTGAGGCGGTCGGGGAGGTCGAGGATGACGATTGGGAGGAGACCGTCGAGCCTGTGCTGCGCCAGGAGATCGCGGCGGGGCGCAACGTGCGGTTGCTCTACCTGATCGGCACCGGAGCCCGTGAGCTCGAGGGTGACGCGATGAGCGCTGACACCGGCTTCCGCGTGCGCCACGCGACCTCATACGAGCGCGTCGCCGTGGTCAGCGACGAGGATTGGATGCGTCCAGCACTGCGCGCTCTCTCCTTCCTGCTGCCCGGCAAGGCCAGGGGCTTCCGCGTCCGCGACCTGGCGGAGGCGAAGGCTTGGCTTGCGGCGGACGGAGCCTAGCCGGCACACGCAGGTCGCCGTCCCCGCCGGCGAGCCACCTGCTCGGTTCTGCGGCAGTCGGGCAGGTGCATCAGGCGCCGGAGGATGACGCAGCTCGCCACAACGAAGGGAGAATCCGATGGACATCTTTGAGATCAAGCAGAAGGAGATCGTCAGCAGGGAGCAGGTCGCTGAGCGGCTGCGGCTCCTTGCGGACATGCTGGCTCGGCACAACGACCTGGAGTTCGACCGCGGCGGGATGCATTTCACTGTCCACGTCCCCGACCAGCTGCAGCTCAAGGTTGAGCTCGAGGTGGAGAGCGACGAGCGCGAGCTCGAGATCGAGCTGAAGTGGTGATTGCGTGCTGATCGCCATCGTGGACTGAGAAGCATGGTGGGAGCGGGGCGCACCGGGCGATCTGCGGTGAGTCGCCGGACGAGACGCTCTCTTTCTATGCTCTCACTACGCGCCGGTGCTGTTGCTGGCGGGCGGCGGCGCCTTGTGGCGCTCCAAATGCTGCACGCGACGCCACATCGTCACTGAACCTTAGGCTCCCGCAGGCAGCGCCACACGTAGGCCGCCCACCCGGTGCCGAGCAGCATGCCGGCGATCACGTCGCTCGGATAGTGGACCCCGAGGTAAACGCGAGACGCGGCAACGGCGAGGACGATCAGGAGCGCCAGCCCCGCGGCCACGAGAGTTGTCCTCGGGGACGTCCCCGCCGCTGGCGCCACCAACACCAGCGAGAACCAGAAGGCGCTCGCCTGCGTCGCATGGCCCGAGGGAAAGCTCGAGCCGGTCACCGCCTGCAAGTGCTCCACTGGCGGGCGCGGGCGGGATACGAGCAGCTTGACCAAGTCTGAGATCAGCAACGCGCCGCCGAGGCTGAGCGCGATCGCGGCCGCCTCTCGGCGCAGGCCTGCCCGGCAAAGCGCCAGGCAGGCGATCGCGGCGAGCGGGACGAGCAGGTATGCGCTGCCCGCCCATGTGACCACGCGCGCCGCTTCGGTGAGGGCGACAGTGCGCCGAGCGGCTACTTCGCGCACCGCGTTCAGGTCTGCCGATCCGACAACCGAGGTCCACAGCTCCCCAGCTGCCCAGCCGAGGAGCACAAAGAGCACCAGACCGAGCACCAGCCGCGCTGGAGGGCGGCTCACCGGCCGACAGCCACCCGTACCAAGGCGCCGAGGTTGTCCGTAGTAAGTGCCACCGCGCGCGCTGCCGGCGACAGACCTGCCCCGCGGGGCAACCGCACGCGCAGGGCCCCGGGCAGCGATGCGAACTGCAACGGCGGGTCGAGCACAAGCGCCTCGCCGTCGAGGCCGATCTCCACGGGGCTGCCTGAGCGGACCTCGAACTCCGGCGCGGACCAGGAGAGCAGGCCGGGATAGCGTCCCGCCTGCCCGACCAGCTCGAGCGCTACGAGGTTGGACACCTCCGCACCCCGCACGCGCGCTGCCACGATGCCGAGCATGCCAGTGTCGATTCGCTCACGGGTGCCGGCTCCGGCGAGGTGCGTGAGCTCATACGGATTGTTCGACACCAGCACCAGCGGGGCGTCGTTGTAGTTGGTCCCGTCCGGGGCAGTGAACTCGAGGTCGATTGGTTCGGCGTCGGGGCCCACTAGGTCCGGCAGCATGCCCGTCCAGGTCTCTAGCTTGGCGTCGCGGTAGGCGTCGGACTGGACGACCTTCGCATAGACGCCCAGCGACGCGTTGTTGACGAACACGCGATCGTTCACGCGCGCGAGGTCGATACGCCGCTCGACACCGTCGGTGAACGCGTCCATCGCGCCGACAACGTCGTCCCGATCGAGCCCGAGGTCAAGGGCGAAGTGGTTTCGCGTGCCGGCCGGTATACAGACGTGGGCGACCTCGCGCCGCGCGGCAACGGTCGCCACGAGCGCCTGCGAACCGTCGCCACCGGCCATCCCGATTACCTGCGCGCCCCGCACGATTGCGCTCTCAGCGAGCTCGCGCAGTTCATCGCCCGGTCGCAGGACGATCGGCTCGATGCCTCGCCGCTTCGCCTCGGCAGCGAGATCGAAGCGCTCGGCCTTGCCGCCGCCCGACTTCAGGTTGATGATCAGCGCCGCCGAGTCGGGGGCGCCGGCCGGCACGGCCACCGCAGCAGCCCTTCTGGCGGCTACTTCCCCGCTCCGTCCCAATGCGTAGCGCGCTGCCAATCCGAACAGGGCAAGCAACAGGAGCAGAGCGATCAGCACCAGCAGCCCCTGCCAGTGAGTCGCGAGCACGACGATCAGGCCCGAAGTGGCGAGGATCGCGGCCGCGGCCCCGACCGCTCGCAGGGTGCCGCGCTCTGTCAGCGCGAACCAGACGCTGCCGTTTGCTACCACCACGAGGACGACCGCAAGCGCTGCGCTTGCGACGTCCCCGGCCAGGGCGACGGCGGCCACCACGACCATTGCGATCGGCACGGTAAGCGCCACGATCGCGGCAAGGCGCCGCAGGAGGGGGTGCGGTCCGGCCAGGCCTGTCTTAGATGACGCCGGGGTCGCGTGCACGGTGGCCCATGTTCTCAGAGTCGAGACGCCGTGTTGAGTGCTCGAGGCGGTCCGGGTCCTCGTAGTCGACCATTGGGTCGTGGGACCCGCCCCAGACCGCCAGGTTCCGCGATGTATGTTCTCGAGATCGCGAGGACCGAGCGGAGGGCGAACCAGAGCTCTAATGCCGAGACTGCCGGGATCTCACGAGTTGCGGCCCGCCCGGCTTGACGCTCATCGCACTGCCGCTTTTCGGCGATGCAAAAGTGGCAGCCAGTTCCGCCGGCGCTACTGCCTTGGACGACGAGCACTCGTCCGATCACCAGCTCCGCAGACTGCTGCTTAGCCATGGCGAAGGAGGCGTCTCCGGCGCGCCGCCCGAGACTGCTGGTGCTCGTCCGCAGATGGTGTGTGCTCGGCTATCTAGCGGACGCTCGCTTTAGCCGGTAAGGCAGCGGTCCGGGATACTTCACGGCACGAATGTCCGAGGAGGAGGCCACGACCCCCGACCTGGTGGAGCTGACGCGCGAGATCTGGGCGGCCAGCAATCGTCGGGACTGGGACGCGGTTCTGAGCTTCTACGCTCCCGACTCAGTCTTTGAAGGGCGGGTGACGGGCGACCGTTGTGAGGGTCTATCCGCGCTACGCAGCTTCTTTGCGGATTTCGTGGCGACGTTCGAGGGGTTCGAGACGGAGTCGCATGAGACTCTCGACCTCGGCAATGGCGTCTTGTTCGTCATCGTTATTCAGAGGGGTCGTCCTGCGGGCAGCACTCGCGAGGTCCGGATGCGAAACGCGCGTGTCTCGAGTTCGCGGAGGGGATGGTCGCCCGGGACGCGGCCTACGGCACCGACATCGACGAGGCCCGTGCTGCCGCCGAACGCCTCGCCCAGGAGCGGGCCGGTGGCTGAGGAGCGTGCGACGCCCGACCTTCTGCGCGGCGGGTATTGCAGGTGTCACTGCCTGTGGTCGCGTCGGCACGCGCTTCACGACGCGGACCTCAGGGACGCGGCATGATCGCGGCGACCGGCGTGGCGGCCACGATTACCGTGATCGTGGCCGCGTTCACGGCCCTAACCGGGGTGGTGACATGGTTCGTCAACGGCGTGCGAGATGAGCGCACCCGACTCCAGAAGCTCTACGCTGACGCCTACTCGACAGTGATGTCCTTCAAGGAGTACCCGTACCTCGTTCGCCATCGTCTTGCTCCGTCGGCCGCTCATCCGGAGCTCGCCGGCGTAGAGCGCCTTCGTATTTCTGATTCGCTCCACGAAGTGCAGGTAGCTCTCAACACCCACCGTGCGCAGATCCGGACCGAGTCTGACGACGTGTCGGCGAAGTACGAAGTACTGGTTGACAAGACACGAAAACTCGTTCGCGAGTACATGGAGCGGGCATGGAAGCAAGGCCCGCTGGAGAGCGACGCATACATGAGCGAGCGGTACGACTACGACCCGTTGGAGCAGTATCAGCTCGAATACCTCGAGGCAGTCAAGCGCGACATGACCTTCTGGCGCGTCGCGAATCTGCGGAGGCGTAGGAACTAGGTCTGACCAGGACCTTCTCCCAGGCGCCGAAGCGGGAGCCATGCTTGAATACAGCTGCCTCACTTCCGCAAAGATCTCGCGCCCGCGCAGGGGTGGTAGATCGCCGCATGTACTGCGCGGCCAGTCGGGGATGCACTGGGATGTGCGGGATGGTTCAATCTCTCAGATGAGCGCGAAGAAAGCACCAGCTGCGGGGCGCGTCGGTGACTGGCTTGAGGCTCGGGGTATCCACGGTGAGCCCGCTCGTCGGGGCGAGATCGTTGAGATCCTTGGCGAGCCCGGGCATGAGCACTACAAGGTTCACTGGGATGAGCGGCACGAGTCGATCGTGTACCCCGCCGACGGGGTGGAAGTCATCCAAAAGAAGAGCCGGTAACCACGCGCTGGCGCGCGCCGCGCCGCTCGCCCGCACATCGCCCGTACCCGGCACCGGCGGTTCGGGCCCGGTGAGGGCGCGACGGCCGCCGATCTCTGGCCGATGGCCAGCGGGGCGTGAGCGCGCCCTGCGCGCATGCGCGCACTCTTGCCTCGCCGGAAAGCAGGGATTCGAGGAGCGCTAGCACTGAGTGTCGCGGCTCCCAGCGAGCGGGAGGCCGCGGCGGGCGAAGACGTCCTTAAGCAGGCGGAGGCGGTCACTCATGATGCCGTCCACGCCGAGGTCGAGAAGCTCCTCCATCGTTGCCTCCTCGTTGATCGTCCAGACGTGGACGGGCAGACCCACACGATGCGCGGCCGCGACGAACCGCTGGGTGACGATCGGAAAGTGTCCTCGGCGAATCGGCACCTGGACGCAATCGGCGCCCAGGCGCGGCATCCTGCCGGACGTTGCGGCGAGGCGAGCGAGCACGACCAAACGCGGTCCCATCGACGTGCATGCCCGTCCGCGGCTGAGCGTGCGGAGCCTACGAATGCGGCGGTCAGAGAACGAGCCGATGCATACGCGCTCCCATGCGCTGAGCCGGTCGAGGAGAGCGACAAGCGGCCCGACGCATCGGTCCGACTTGGGGTCAATATTGACGCGGACACCGGGCCAACGCACCAGGACCTCCTCGAGCCGGGGGACCCGAATGCCACGACCACGGAACGGGAAGCTGCCCCCACGGTCAGGGGAGAACCTATAGCCAGCATCCGCGGCTTCCACCTCGACGATGCTGAGCTCGGCAATCGCGCCCCTGCGATTCGTGACTCTGTCAAGGCGGTCGTCGTGGAAGGCGACCAGCACGCCGTCGCGCGTGATGTGGGCATCGGTCTCCACGTATCTGTACCCAAGTGCCACAGCGATCGCGAATGCCGCGATCGTGTTCTCGGGCGCCTCGCCGGCACCGCCGCGGTGCGCGAGCGCGATTGGGCCGGGACAGTCGAGGAACGAGTGCACACCTGTCAGTTTGGGGCGATCCGCGCGCGCTCGCTCACCAAGCATCAAAGGAGTCGCTCAGCCGAGACCGCGACTGTCCGATCCGCCCCGCTCCATCGCAGTGACGCCAGCGGCTTGTCCCCGGGTTACAGGCGCGACCGGCCTCTCCGGTGGTGCGACAGCTGACGAGCAGCACGTCGCGCGTATCCCCCACCGCGACGCCCCCGGCGCTGACGACTGCATTACCACAACAGCGAGCGCATCGGCCGTCGACTCCGAGACTGCTGAGTTGGACAAAACTCAAGCGTCTCGTCGGCAGGTGACTTCGCGCGCGCTTTTCGCGAAAGCGGCCGTGGCACGCCAGATACGTGCGTGAACTTGCGAGCCAGGCCACCCCCACCCTCGGGCCGCTGCGTCAGTGGGTATTGTGCGGCCGTGCCTGAGGTGGACCTCCACGGACAGCGCGTCACCTACCACCTGCTGGGGGAGGGCCCGGCGATCCTCCTCATCCACGGAATCACGTCCAGCTCGCGCACATGGCGTTCGGTGATGGACGGGCTGGCCGAGCGGCACACGGTCGTCGCGCCCGACCTGCTCGGTCACGGCCGCTCGGGCAAGCCCCGCGGCGACTACTCGCTCGGCGCCTACGCGAACGGCGTACGCGATCTACTCGCCGTCCTCGGCATCTCCAAGGCGACCGTCGTCGGGCATTCCCTGGGCGGCGGTATCGCGATGCAGTTCGCATATCAGTTCCCAGATCGCCTTGAGCGGCTGGTGCTGGTGGACAGCGGCGGGTTGGGCGAGGAGGTCAGCCTTGCGCTGCGGGCGGCGACATTGCCGGGCGCCGAGTTCGCTCTTCCCCTCCTGTTCGGCCCGATCACGCGCAACATCGGGCGCGCTGTGGGGCGGGTGCTCGGACGCCTCGGCGTGAAGGCGAGTGCCGACGTGCGCGGCCTGGCCGAGGGCCTGGACTCGCTGGGCGACTCCGACGCCCGGCGCGCATTCGTCCATACAGCCCGCTCGGTCATCGACCCAAAGGGCCAGCGGGTCGACGCTCGCGACCGCCTCTACCTTTCCGAGGACGTTCCGACGATGCTGATCTGGGGGGCGAAGGACCCGATCATTCCGCTCGAGCACGGGCGCCGCGCGCACGAGCTGATGCCGCACAGCCGTCTAGAGGTCTTTCCGGGCGCCGGCCACTTTCCGTTCAACGATGATCCCGAGCGCTTCGTCGAGATCCTGAACCACTTCATCGCCTCGACACAGCCGGCCGACCTCACCGGAGAACGGATCGAGGCCCTACTACGCCGCGGCGGGCTATCGGCAGGGAGCTGACGCTCACTGCCCTTCGTGGGCGTCCCGCTAAGGGGCGATGCCCCCGCTCTAGTGAACTCTTGTAAGACTCGAGATCACGGGCTTCGATTGCCCCTCGAGTTGGACCGCTTGAGAGCGCCGGCGGCTCAGGAGGCGCTCACGACGACCAGCGGGATCGCTCGCTCTGTCTGTCCCTGGTAAGCGTCGTAGCGCTCGTGGTTGTTGTCGTTAACCAGCCGCCACAATCGAGCGTAGTCCTCGTCTTCTCGCTCGACGATACGCGCGGTGCCGGCGATCTTCCTGCGGCCGACCTGGACCTCGACTTCCGGGTCGGCGCGCAGGTTGAAGAGCCATCCCGGCGCCTGATCGGAGCCGCCGTTGGAGGCGACGAGCACGTAGTCGGCGCCATCCATGGCATAGACCAGAGCGTTGCAGCGCTGCGCTCCGCTGCGTCTACCGGTGCTCCGAAGCAGCAGTGTCGGCACCCCGATCATCTTGTGACCGACCCTCCCGTCGCTGCGCTCGTAAAGCGCCTGGTGGAGCTTCAGGACAGACCCCTGAATGCTGTCGGCCAGTGCCACGGCCCGGAGTCTACGACTTTCGGACTGGCCGGTCGGCTTGGGCGAATGGCTCCGCCGATACCCCGCGCGGCTCGACGATGCGCATCGACCGCACGCCGACCTGCCAGACGTCCTGAGCAGCGCGCACTCGAGAGAGAACCGCGGCTTCTCCTCGCAGTGGCGTTGAGCGCGACCAGCCGTTCCGCATAAGGCAGCGACCACACGCGCTTGCGTGTCGCTCAGCAA
>Ga0209040_10000988_pt1 | contig 22218 bp, 26 predicted proteins | sample BogFormECP12_OM3_FD_188240 | JGI IMG/M metagenome (GOLD analysis project Ga0209040, IMG submission 188240) | Bog forest soil microbial communities from Calvert Island, British Columbia, Canada - ECP12_OM3 (SPAdes) (version 2) | ecosystem: Environmental > Aquatic > Freshwater > Wetlands > Bog ... | reverse complement strand
CACCTCGACCACCTCGGCCTTCTTGATGTCTTCCAGATACTCGAACAGTTGCGGCAGCGAGATGCGTTCGAGCGCGGTGTGCCTGGGCGACTTGCCTTCTTCGCCTTCATCGCGCATGTAGTAGCGCACGTCGAAGTCGCCGTGCTCTTCGGTGTAGAACGCGACCGCGTAGCCCTTGCCCTCGTCATAGATGCGCATGGCGTGGGGATTGACGATCTCGATCGAGTGCGCCGGATGCTCGGCGTCGAACAGCGTCACGATGAGCTCGTTCTGGCCGCTGACGTCCACTTGGCCCAGCAAGAAGACGTTCTTGACCGAGAAGAGCTGGCGCGTGGTCCGATGCCGCGCCGACATCTCATAGAAGACGTAGCGCCGCACGAAACGGGCGAGGATCTTCTTCAAGGTCGCGAGCGAAGCGACCGGATCCTCACGCTGACCCTTGGTGTAGAAGATCTTCAACGGGACCGTCCGGAAGGTGAAAGATTCGAGAGAATGGGCGTCCATTCGTGCGGCGGACGAGGGACGATGAAACGGGCTGGACGAACTTTGTCCGCACGCGTGAGAAAACCATGCTGAGCCCGTCCGACACCATCCTGATCTTCGTGGTCGCGCTGCTGCTCTTCGGCCCCGAGCATCTGCCGAAGATCGCGCGCCAGCTCGGCGATGCGATGCGTCATGTCCAGAACACGACGAATTCGTTCATGGCGGAGATGGATCGCGCCGCGGCCGCGGCCGACGTCGCGCCGCATCCGTCGCAAGCGCCGCCGCCGTGGTCGCAGCCGCCGGACCAGCTGCGCGAGCGCTCGATCGAAGAGTCGATCGCGGTCGAACTGCCGGGCGCGGAGCTGCACGCCGACGACGCGCCGCTGCATGCCGACGATGCGCTCGAGCTCCAGCAGATGGAACCGAAACCGGAAACCACGGACTAGTTGGAGTCAAGCCCCACAAAACGGCGCCACAGCGAGATCACTCTGTAGACGTAGTTCACCGTCTCGTCGTACGGCGGAATGCCGCCGTAACGGTCGACCGCGCCGGTGCCGGCGTTATACGCCGCGATCGCTCGCTCGAACCGGTCCTGCGGGTCCAGGTAGGCGTAATGCGCCAGGTTGCCCTTGAGCGTGAGCACGGTGCCGTGGATGTTCTGGTCTATGTCTTCGATGTCGGTCACGCCGTCGAGCGACGCTGTGCCAGGCATGAGCTGGCCCAGGCCGCGCGCGCCGGCGCTGCTGCGCGCCGTGCGGTCGAAGGAGCTCTCGGTGGCGACGATGGCGACGACGAGGCGCGGATCGACTTTCTGATCCCAGGACTCGCGCAAGATGGCGTCGACGATCTGCTCCGCTTCGGGCTCGTCGATGCCCGGATTGAAATAGCGGATGGCTGAGACGTAAGCGTGCATAGCCTCGGCGGGTTGGAGCGGGCGCAGCGCATGCGTGGCCGCCAGCGCCGGCCGGCCGGGCCATAAGGCGGCGACCAGAGCGAGCGCGGCGAGGGACATGGAAAAGCGGTGCGGCGTTTGCTGCATCTGTGCTTTATATCGGCGGCTGGCGCCCCGGAAATGAAGAGGCCGCCCACGTCGGGGCGGCGCTCACCGCACAGGGCACGCCGGTCGGCAGGCCCATCAGAACTTGAGCTGCGACCGTACTTCCGCGACGCGCTCCTCGACGAATTTGGTCACCGATTTGCGCAGGGCCTCGCGGTGCTCTTCTTCGAGCCGGTTGTAGATGACGAAGCCGGCGGTTGCGACCACCGCGCCGATCAGACCGGCCACGAGCGCGCCGCGCAGCTCGCCCGAACCGTCGTCCGGCTGGATGCCGCCGCCCGGGTTCTGGCTTGCGCCGTTGGTGAGTGCCTCGCGATCAGCTGGCGATTCCATCGTTTTCCTAGGCTCCTTTTCGGGGTCGAGTGTGTTCCGTCCGCGAGCGGCGGGCCCCTGTGCGCTCCACGCGCACGGCGAGGTGGTCCGGATATTCGCGGGCGATCGCGCGCAGGCCGCTCAGCGCCGTCTCCAGCACCGCTTGTGCCCGGGCGTTGGCGGGTTCAAGCAGCTCGATCACAAAATCGCCCTCCGGGTCGTCGCGCACCGTGGCGGCCGCTGCGCAATGCGCCGATAGCCCGTGCGCAGCCGATTGCACGAGCGCGCTCACGCCCGCGCAGACGATGTCCTCTCCGGGATGGGCGAAACCCGCGTGCCCGCTGACCTGCAGGCGCACGATCCGGCCCGCGCGGCGCTGCGCGCGGACCGCTAATCCGTCCTTAGAGCGAGATCTTCTCAATGCGCAGCTCGGTGATCGGCTGCCGGTGCCCTCGGCGCTTGCGGATGCGCTTCTTCGGTTTATAGTGGAAGACCATGATCTTGCGGTCTTTGCCCTGGCGCACGATGGTTGCAGTGACTTTCGCGCGTTCGACCAGCGGCGCGCCGATGCGCAGCTCCACGCCGTCGTGTGCGAGCAGCACGCGCTCGAAGACGATCTGCGAGTCGGGTGCACCTGCGATGCTGTCGACGCGGATCACGTCGCCTTCGCTGACTTTGAGTTGCCGGCCGTTGGCCTCGATGACGGCGTACATTCGGACCTTTCTTGGTGTTCGGGAGTGGCTTTATGACAAGCGAGAATCGTATCACAGGCCTCTCAATGCCGTCAAACGCACGTGTCCCGTATCACGGGTTCCGAAAACTATTTACAAAGGATGTTAAATGGCCTAATATTCGTACTTGGTACGTGGGACAACCCGCGTGAAAGCCCAACCATTAGGAGGTGGGATCTCCCTGCTCGTTCACCCTGTGGGGGGTCAGATTATTGAAAGCACCCGGAGCTCTCGGAACGCACATCATCGTCGAGTTGTCGGACTGTAATCCGAAGATCCTCGCCGACGTCGACAAAGTAGCGAATATCCTCGTCGCAGCGGCCAAAGAGGCCAATGCGGAAGTCCTGCAGACCGCGTTTCACCGCTTCACGCCTCAAGGCGTCAGCGGTGTCGTCGTCATAGCCGAGTCACATCTTTCCATCCATACCTGGCCGGAATACGGCTACGCCGCCATGGACATCTACACGTGCGGCGACAAGACCGATCCTTGGAAGGCCTGCCGCTACGCGGCCGCCGAGTTCCAGGCCAAGCAGATGCTCACCACGGAAGTGCGCCGCGGGATGACCAACGAAGACGGCGTCTATAGCCACAGCGTCGGGCATAAGACGACCGGAGTTGAACCCGTTGCCAAAAACCGAAAACTTTCAGTGGTACGTTGAGCAAGTAGCCCCGGGCGAGACCCACGGCCACGCCATTACCGCCACCCTCGCCTCCGGCCAATCAGAATTCCAACGCTACGCGATCGTCACCAGTCAGCTCTTCGGCAAGATGCTGGTTCTCGACGGCGATACCCAAAGCGCCGCGCTGGATGAGTTCATCTACCATGAGGCGCTGGTCCATCCCGCGTGCGCGGATGTGGGCGAACCGAAACGCGCCTTGATCCTCGGCGGCGGCGAGGGCGCCAGCTTGCGCGAGCTGCTTCGCGTGCCCTCGATGCGCAAGGTGACGATGGTCGATATCGACGGCGTCGTGGTCGACGCGTGCCGCACGCACATGCCCGAATGGAGCGCCGGCGCGTTCGAAGACGCGCGCGCCGAGCTCATCATCGGCGACGCGAAAGCATACGTCGAACGCTCGGCTGAGTCGTTCGACGTGATCATCGGCGATCTGACCGAGCCGCTCGAAGACTCGCCATCGTACGAGCTGCATTCGGTCGCGATGTACGAGGCGATCCGGGCACGCTTGGCGCCGGGCGGCGCGTACGCGCTGCAGACGTCGATGGCGGGTCCGCACAACTTCCATCTGCACGCGCGCATGATCGCGACGCTGCGCTTGGCTTTCCCGAGCGTCGCGCCGTATTGCGCCTACGTGCCCGCATTCGACACGGTGTGGGGATTCGCGCTGTGCCGCGCACAGGCGCGCGCGAACGACGACCCTCGCGCGTCGACGGCCGCCGTGCGGGCAGGCGAGCACGCCCGCGCGTGCGGCGGACTGCGCTTCTACGACGCCGAATCGCACTGCGGGCTTTTCAACCTGCCGCGCTACCTACGCGACGCGTATGGCGCGGCCGCACCGCTCACCTGAACCGTCGCGAAAGGCGGACCGACTCATGAGCATGTCAGGCCCGATGGCACTTGCCGCACTGCTCGCTTGCCTCGCGCTGGTCGGCGGCGGAACGGCGCGCGGTTCGCAGCCCCCGCAGCCGCTCGACGTCGGCGCGGCCGGCAACGATTTCGGTTTTCGTCTGCTCAACGCGGTGCAAGAAGAGCACCCGCGCGAGAACGTCGTCCTCTCTCCCGTCAGCGCCAGCCTCGACCTCTCGATGGCGCTCAACGGCGCCTCGGGCGAGACCGCGCAACAGATGAAGGCGCTTCTCGCGTTCGACGGCTCGGATCTTAGCGCCATCAACTCGGCCAATGCCCAACTGGTCCAGACGTTGGCGGCGCCGGTCAAAGACGTGACGCTCTCGGTCGCCGATTCGCTGTGGGCCGACAGCCGGCGCATGGCGTTGCGCAAAGCGTACGTCGAGCAGATGCAGCACTTCTATGGCGCTGAAGTCGCCGACGTCGATTTCGGCAGCGACGCGACGCCGGCGCGCATCAACGCCTGGGTCCAGAAGAAGACGCAGGGCAAGATCCCCAAGATCATCGACCGCATCAACCCGGCAGACGTCGCGCTGCTGCTCAACGCATTGTACTTCAAAGGCCAATGGAGCACCAAGTTCGACGCGACCAAGACGCAGCCGCATGACTTCACGCTGGCGGACGGTTCGGTGAAGAAAGTGCCGCTCATGGACCAGTCCGCCAAGTTCGACTACTTCGAGACGAAGGACATGCAAGCGATCCGCCTGCCGTACGGCACGGGCGACCTCGCGATGGTGGTCCTGCTGCCGGCGCCCACGTCGAACCTAGCCGCACTTGAAGCCGAGCTCTCGCCGCCGAACTGGAAGACTTGGCAGGGACAGTTCGCCGAACGCCGCGGCGAGATCGCGCTGCCTCGATTCGAGCTCAAAGCGCAGTACGTGCTCAACGGTCCGCTGCAGGCGCTCGGCATGAAGCGCGCGTTCGAGGCCGGAGCGGCGCAGTTCCAAGAGCTGTTCGAGCCCGCTCCTGGGCAAAGCGCGGGTCCGAATTTCTTCATCTCAAGCGTGCTGCAAGCGACCTATCTGAAGGTGGATGAGGAGGGCTCGGAGGCCGCCGCAGTGACCTCGATCGGAATCACCATGACGGCCGTGCGTCCCGAGCCTCCGCCGTTTCGCATGATCGTCGACCGCCCGTTCTTCTGCGCCATCGAAGACCGCCGCAGCCACGCATTGCTGTTCGTCGGCGCCATCTACGATCCGGAGAGTTCCGGCTAGGACCTATGGCGTAGACCAGCCCAGGGCGGTTTGCGCCGGAACGCGAAAAGCGAGTCGTGACCACGACCCAAAGCCTGTTGCGGACTCCGCTGTTCGCAGTCCATGAAAGGCTCGGCGCGAAGATGTCCCCGTTCGGGGGCTTTCTGATGCCGATCCAGTACGCCGGCATCCTCGACGAGCATCGCGCCGTGAGGACCGCCGCCGGCATGTTCGACCTGTCGCATATGGGCCAGTTCGTCGCCACGGGCGAGGGCGTCGCGCGCTGGCTTGACGGTCTCACCGTCAACGCGGTCGAGACGATGAAGCCGAACCAAGCGCGCTACAACATCTTCACCAACGAACACGGCGGGGCGCGCGACGACGCGATCATCTACCGCCTGAACGGACGCTGGCTGATCGTCGTCAACGCCGCCAACTCCGAGAAGATGTGGCGCTGGCTGATCAGCCGGCTGCCGGCCGACGTGACGCTGGTGGACCGCACCGCCGATTTCGCGCTCATCGCGATCCAAGGCCCGCGCTCGCTCGAACTGCTCCAGCCGCTCACCGACGCCGACCTCTCGGCCCTCAAGTACTATTACGCGACCGAAGGCACGGTCGCCGGCGTGCCGGCGGAGATCGCGCGCACCGGGTATACGGGCGAAGACGGTTTCGAGCTGTTCATCGCGGCAGGCGCCGCGCAGCAGTTGTGGGAGACATTGACGCGCGAGGGCGCGCGCGTCGGCTTGCAGCCCGCAGGTCTGGGAGCGCGCGACGTGTTGCGTCTGGAAGCGGGCATGCCGCTGTACGGCCATGAGTTGGAAGAAGACATCACGCCGCTGCAAGCCGGACTCGATCCGTTCGTCAAACTTGACAAGCCAGGGTTTGTCGGCAAGGAGGCGCTGGCGCGCCAGCGCGCCGGCGGCGGCTACGACCGCATCGTCGGCATGACCATGGACGGTCGCGCGCCTGCGCGCGCGGGTTACTCCGTGTGGCGCGGCGATGAGCGCGTCGGCGAGATCCGCAGCGGCTCCCCGGCACCGGCGCTCGGCGGCAAGAACATAGCCACCGCACTGGTGCGCGCCGATGCGAGCGCGCCGGGCACCGTGCTTGAGGTCGAGATCCGCGGACAGCGCCATCGCGCGAGCGTGGTGTCGCTGCCCTTCTACAAACGCCCCCGATAAGAGAAGGAAGCGATACGAGCGTGGAGCTACCGCAAGACCTGCTGTACACCAAAGAGCACGAATGGGTGAAGCTTGACGGCACCAGCGCCATCATCGGTATCACCGACTACGCGCAGTCGTCGCTCGGCGATATCGTGTACGTCGAGATGCCCAAGGCCGGCGTCACGGTCGAGCAGTTCAAACAGATGGGCGTCATCGAGTCGGTGAAGGCGGTGTCGGATATCTTCGCGCCGCTCTCGGGCACCATCACGCACGTGAACGGCGATGTCGAGAACGATCCGGCGAAGGTCAACAGCGAGCCCTACGGCGGCGGCTGGCTGGTGAAGATGACGCTTGCCGATGCGGGCCAGGCCAAGAATCTGCTGGATGCCGCGGCATACCAAAAGGTCGTCGACGCGGCGGCAGGCTAGCGATGTACACCCCGCACACGCCGCAGGACATCCGCGCGATGCTCGACGTCATCGGCGCGCCCTCGCTCGAAGCGCTGACCGATCCGCCCGCGGGTCTGAAGATCAAAGGAGACATCGACGTCGCCCCGGCGCTGCCGGAGGCCGAGGCGTTCGCGCACATCCGCGCGATGGCCGACGAGAATGGCGCGGCGCGCATGACGTCGTTCCTCGGCGCCGGCGCCTATCGCCACTACCAGCCTCCCGCGGTCCCGTACTTCGCTTTCCGTTCTGAGTTCCTGACGGCATACACGCCGTATCAGGCCGAGGCGAGCCAAGGCAGCCTGCAAGCCATCTTCGAGTGGCAGACCTACATCTGTCTGCTCACCGGCATGGACGTGAGCAATGCGTCCGTGTACGATGGCTCGACCGCGCTGGTCGAAAGCGTCATCATGGCGGCGCAGGCGACCGGCCGGCGGCGCGTCGCGATCAGCCGCGGCGTGCACCCGCTCTATCGCCGCGTGCTGGCGACCTACGCCGAGGGCATGGGCATCAGCATCGTCGAGCTGCCGCTGGACCGCGACGGTTTGACCGTGGTACCGGCTAGATTCGATGATGACATCGCGGCTGCGATCGTGCAAAGCCCCAACTTCTTCGGCGCGATCGACGCCGTCGCGCCGGCGGCCCAGGCCGGGCATGCGAGCGGCGCCCTGACAGTGCACGTGACCGCCGAGGCCCTCTCGTTGGCGGTGCTCAAGACGCCGCGCGAGTTGGGCGCCGACATCGCGGTCGGCGACGCGCAATCGTTCGGCCTGCCGGTCGGCTACGGCGGCCCGTACGTGGGCTTCGTGGCGACCACCAAAGAGCACGTGCGCCGGCTGCCGGGCAGGCTGGTCGGCCAGACGCACGACGTCGACGGGCGCAAGGCATACGTGCTGACGCTGCAGGGTCGGGAACAGCATATCAGGCGCGAGCTTGCAAGCTCGAACATCTGTACCAACCAAGCGTTGTGCGCGCTCATCGCGACGATCTATCTCGCGACCGTAGGCCGCAAGGGCCTCACCTCGATCGCGTGCGCCAACATGGCCAACGCGCGAGCGCTTGCGTCCGCCATCGCCGCGGTGCCGGGCTTCGGCGTCGCGGATCGCGCGCCGTTCTTCAACGAATTCGTCGTGCGCACGCCGCTGCCGGCAGCCGAACTTGCCGAGCGGCTCGAAAAGCGCGGCATCCTCGCCGGCCTGCCGCTGTCCAAGTTCTACCCCGAGCTCACCGACGCGCTGCTCGTATGCGCGACCGAGCTGACCACCACCGCGCAGATCGCCGATTTCGCGCGCGCCCTGACCGAGGAACATACGCATGCCGTCGCTGCTGTTTGAACAAGGCGCGCCCGGGCGCGGCAGCGACTTCGTGCGCGACGCAGGCGCTCCGAAGCAATTCTTGGAGCCGGACGCGCTGCGCGCCGACCTGCCGCTGCCGGATCTCACCGAGCTCGAGGTCGCGCGCCATTTCACCGAGCTGTCGCATCGCAACTTCTCGGTAGACACGAATTTCTATCCGCTCGGTTCGTGCACGATGAAGTACAATCCCAAGCTCAACGAGGCGGTGTCGGGTTTCGCCGGCTTCACGGATCTGCATCCGTTCGCGCCCGACCACGGGGCGCAAGGCGCCATCCGGCTGCTGTGGCACATGGAGCGCACGCTGTCGAGTCTGTTCGGGATGGACGCGTTCTCGCTCATGCCGGCCGCCGGTGCGCACGGCGAGATCACCGCCATGCTCATGGCCAAGAAGTACTTCAAAGACCGCGGCGAGCACGAACGGCTCACGTGCTTCGTGCCCGACACCGCGCACGGCACGAATCCGGCCAGCGCCGCGATGGTGGGCTACGAGGTGGTCTCGATCCCCTCCACCGCGCGCGGGCGCACGGATCTTGCCACGCTGCGGGCCAAGCTCGACGGTACGGCCGCGGTGTGCATGATGACCAATCCCAACACGCTCGGTCTGTTCGAAGACGAGATCGTCGACATGACGCGCGCCGTGCACGACGCCGGCGGGCTTATGTACTACGACGGCGCCAACGCGAACGCGATCGTCGGCCTGACGCGCCCCGGCGATATGGGGTTCGATCTCATGCATCTCAACCTGCACAAGACGTTCTCGGTACCACATGGGGGCGGCGGCCCAGGTTCTGGTCCGGTCGGTGCGAGCGCGCGGCTGTCGCCGTATCTGCCTGCGCCGCTGATGGCGCGCGATGCGTCGGGCACGTATTTCTGGGATGAAGACCGGCCCAAGAGCATCGGCGCGGTGCGCGCATTCCCTGCGCACTTCCTCGCGATCGTGCGCGCGTACGCGTACGTCATCGTCCATGGCGCAGAGGGGCTGCGCTCCAACAGCCGGCTCGCCGTGCTCAACGCGAACTATCTGCGTGCCAAAATCAAAGAATTCCTCACCGTGCCGTATGCGGACTACTGCCGCCACGAGTTCGTCTGCTCCGCTGAGGAGCTCAAGAAAGAGACCGGCGTGCGCGCGCTCGATCTCGCCAAGGGATTGCTCGATGCGGGCGTCCATGCGCCCACCATGTACTGGCCGCACGTCGTGCCCGAATGTCTGATGATCGAACCGACCGAGACCGAGAGCCGCTACACGCTCGACGCCTTCGTCGAAACGCTGCGCGCGCTGGTCGCACGGGCGCACGAGGATCCAGCCGCGGTGCAGCAGATGCCGCTGCACACGCCGGTGCGCCGGGTGGACGAAGCGCAGGTCGGCAGGCTTGCGAACAAAGGCATCGGCTTGCGCTGGTCGCCGCCCTCGGACGCCCAGAGCTAGCCCGCCGTGAAGCCGCGCCGCCGCCCGACGAGGATCAAACACGAGCGCTCGGCGGGCGGTTTCGTGCTCAAGCGCAACGGTGCGTCGTATTGCGGCTTGGTGATCGGGCGCGCGACGCCGCGCATCTGGTCGCTGCCCAAAGGGCACGTCGAACCCGGCGAACGCGTCGAGGACACCGCCACGCGCGAGGTGCTCGAAGAGACAAGCGTCGAGGGTGTGATCATCGACAAACTCGCCGACATCAAGTACTGGTTCTACAGCAGCCGGCTCAAGCACAGCAAGATCGTGCATTTCTATCTCATGCGCTACAAGCGCGGTACGCCGGTGCCGCAGGAGGGTGAGGTCGACGAAGTGGTGTGGGTGCCGCTCGCCGAAATGGGCAAGCGCATGACCCATCTCAACGAACGGCGCCTCGTGGGCCTCGTGGAAAAGATCGTCCAAGAGAAATCCGCCGCCGAACTCGGCTTTTGACCCCGCGCAGACTTTGCGCGCTCGTCGCGCTTATGGCGCTGTGCGCCGGCTGCGCGCGACATGCGGCCGCGCCAGCGCCCTCAGCGTCGCCTTCGCCGGTCCCGACGCCCGCCGTCGCGGATCCGCTCAACGGCACGCTCGTGCCGCCGGCAGCGGTCGCGCACCGCATCGCGGCGGTCATGATCGACAATTTCCCCGACGCGCGCCCGCAGAGCGGCCTGCACGACGCCGACGTCGTGTACGAGGTGGAGGCCGAGGGCGGCATCACGCGCTACCTCGCGCTGTTCTTGGGCACGCCCGCGTCCGAGGTCGGCCCGGTGCGCAGCGCCCGCACGTATTTCGTCGACCTCGCGCGACCGTACGACCCGTTCTTCGCGCACGCCGGTCAGAACGACGACGTGATCGAGTTCCTGGCCGGCTTGCGCGCCGCCGGCTTCGCCGACATGGACGAGATCCAACACACGCCTGAAGCGTTTTGGCGCGACGACACGCGCGACATGCCGCATAACTTGTACACCAGCGTCGTGCGCATCCGCAAGGTCGGGCCCACGTACGGATACGCCGACAAACCGCACTTTGAGGATCAATTCTCGTACGCCGACCGCACACCGACCGCATCGCCGTCCGCCGCGGACTCGCCGCAGCCGTCGCCCAGCGCGACGCCGGGCCTTGTGCCTGAGGCGATCGTGTCGTTCTGGCTGGAATACGACGTCCATTTCGTCTGGGACGGCGTGGCATATCAGCGCTTCATCGACGGCCAGGCGCAGCACGATCGCGACGACGACCGTCCGTATGAGGTCAGCGACATCGTCGTGGTCTGGATCCCCGCTAAGGTGCTCGACTCGATCGGCGATCTGAGCATGGACGTCTACGGCTCCTATCCTGCCGTCTTGGTGCAAGACGGCCACGCGACCGCGGGCAAATGGGTCGCGGGCGGTGCAACGTCGCTGCCGCGACTCGAAGACGATTCGGGTTCGCCGATGCGTCTGACGCCGGGCCAGATCTACGTCGAGATCATGCCGCAGGGCAGCAGTTTGAAAATCGGGAAACAGAGCTTCACGCATTGACCACGTGGAGCGCCTGGGCACGGCTCGGGTTCGAAGGGGGCTAACGCAATAACCGCAAGCGCGGCGACCGCGGCCGCGACGGCCGCTCAAGCGCACGACCGCACCAAGCTGCTGGTCAAACTCGACGTCTTCGACGGCCCCCTCGATCTGCTGCTCCACCTGGTGGTCGAGCAAGACCTCGATATCACCAACGTCAGCTTGGCCGCCGTCTGCGACCAGTACGTCGCGTATCTCTCCGTCATGGAGAGCCTGGACATCGACGTCGCCAGCGAGTATCTGGTGATCGCCGCGACCCTGCTGTTCATCAAGTCCAAGAAGCTGCTCCCGCCGCCGCCGCCGCCGTTCTCCGATGACCTCGAAGATGAGGCGGCGCTGGCCGAGGAGTCGCTGCGCCAGCGGCTGATCGCGTATGCGCACTTCAAGCGTTTGGGCGAGCAGCTCCGTATCCGCCTCGACGAGAATGCGGCGTATTATCCGGGCGCGCCCGCACGCGAAGACGGCCTCGTGCAGCACTACCGGCTCGAGGCGCCCAGCCTCGCGATCGCGCTAGCGCGCGCGCTCGCCAACGCGGAAGCGCGACCGGCGGTGGTCAAGCGCGAGACGTTTTCGATGGTCGTCAAGATGAACTACGTGTTGCGCCTCGTGCGCGACCGCGCGACCATCGCCTTCTCCGAGTTGATCGCGGGCTGCCGCAGGCTCGAAGTCGTGGTCACGTTCTTGGCGCTGCTCGAGCTCGTGCGCACGCGCAAGGTGATCTGCGCGCAGCCCACATTGTTCTCCGACATCGTCGTCACGCCCGCGCCCAAGGGAGCCACGGATCAACTTGGCAAGTCTGCGTAACCGCGTCGAGGCGATCTTGCTGGTCGCGGACAAGCCGGCCAGCGAGCGCGACATCTGCGAGGCGGCGAAGGCGCCGCCGGCGGAAGTCCGTGCGGCGCTGCGCGAGATCGCCGCGTCTTTCGAAGGGCGCGGTATCGTGCTGCGCGAGGTCGCGGGCGGTTGGCGCCTGTCGACCGATCCGCAGTGCCGTGAAGACGTCGAGCGTTTCTTGCTGCCGCCCAAGACATACATGTCGCAAGCCGCGCTCGAAACGCTTTCGATCGTCGCCTATCTCCAGCCGGTCACGCGCGCCGAAGTCGAAAGCCTGCGCGGCGTCAACGTCGACGGCGTGATGCAGACGCTCGAAGATCGCCGGCTCATCAAAGAGCTCGGCCGCAAGGACACCGTGGGCCGGCCGATCATCTACGGCACGACCGATCGCTTCCTCGAATCATTCGGGCTGCGCGCGCTTGCGGAGCTGCCGCCGCTGCCCGAAGGCGCGCCGCGGCGCGTGAACGGACAGGTCATCCCGCTGCCGCTGAGCGCCGCACGCGAAGAATCGCTGGGCCAGATCCACGAATCGGTCGAGGGCCACGAGGGCGATCAAGTGCCGCACTCCCAGTCCAAACTCGAGCACAGCGTCGCAGACGAACTCGCCCACGCGCTCGAAGAGTGAGACATCCCTCGGACTTCGACACGCTGGTCGAAGACTACGCGCGCTACCGCACCTCCTACTCAGACGAGCTGTTCGACGCGCTGGCCGCCTTCATCGGGCCGCCGAGCGCCAAGCGCATCCTCGATGCCGCCTGCGGCACCGGGCTCTCGGCGGTCGGCATGCTCAAGCGCGGGTTCGCCGTGACCGGCATCGACGTCGCGCAACGGATGTTGGAAGTGGCGCGCTCGAGTCTGCCGGCAGGAGCCGACGCAGCATTCTACGTCGGCCGCGCCGAGGCGCTGCCGTTCGCCGATAACGCGTTCGCCGGCATCATCTGCGCCCAGGCCTTCCACTGGTTCGACGAGGCCGCTGCGCTCGCGGAGTTCTCGCGCGTCCTGGTCAGCGGCGGTGCGCTCGCCATCTTCTGGAAGCACGCGCGTCCGGACGATCCCTACGCGCGCGCGGTGCGCACGCTGTTCACCGAATGGACCGGCCGCGCCGAAGCGCCGCTCGAGAGCAGTTTTCGCGACTCGCTCGCGGGCTTCTGGTCGCAGGTCGAACGCGGCGCGGAACAGCCTCCCGACGCGCTGTTCCGCGACGGCGAATTGCGCATGCTGCGGTTCGGTCTGCACTACACCGTCGATTCATACGTCGGCTATCATCGTTCGCGCGAGAACCTGCGCATCGCGCTCGGTGACCAGCGAGAGGCGTTCCTCGCCGCAGCGCGCGAGCGCATCATCGAGCTCGCGCCGCCGTCGCACGAATTCGAAGTCGAACAAGATCAGTTCTTGTACTGCGCGCGCAAGCCGTGAGATTCGGCGTCCACGTCGGCATCGGCGGCAACTTCCCGAAGAAGACGATCGAACAAGCGCTTGAAGCCGGCTGCCAGTGCATCCAGATCTTCGCCGGCAACCCGCGCGGTTGGCGGCGCACGCCCTACGACGCGCGCGCATGGCAAGAGTTCCGGGTGCTGCGCAAGGAGCACGACATCCAACCCGTGGTCATCCACAGCTCGTATTTGGTCAACCTGACGACCACGAACCGCGTCCTGCATAAGAACAGCACGACGCTTGTCGCCAACGACCTCGAGGTGGCGGCGCGCGGCGGCATCGAGTACGTCAACACGCATCTGGGAAGTTACGGCGCGCAGACGCGCACGAAGGGCCTCTCGCGCGTGAGCGCCACCATCGGCAAGCTCATCGCCGCCGCCAAACCCGGTCCGATGCTGCTGATGGAGAACTCGGCCGGCGCCGGCAACCTGTGCGGCGGCACGATGGAGGAGCTGGGCGCGATCCTCAAGGCGGTCGGCGACAAGCGGGTCGGCGTGTGTCTGGACACTGCGCACGCGTGGGCGTCGGGATACGATATCCACGACCGCAAGGGCGTCGACGCATTCATGGCGGCGGTGGACACGCACATCGGCTTCGCGCGCGTGCGCGCGCTGCATCTCAACGACACGAAGGTCGCGCTCGGCGCCAAGCGCGATCTGCACTGGCACGTCGCCCAAGGCCGGATCGGCGAAGCCGGCTTTCGCGCGCTCTTGCGCCGTCCCGAATTCTCGCACGTCGCGGTGATCTGCGAGACGCCCAAGACCCCGGAGGACGATCGCATGAACATAGCAACCGCCCGCCGCCTCGCGGGTGTCCGGCAGGGCAAAACCAAAGCGTAGACGCCGGGACGCGACCTTTTGGGCATATCAGAAGTAGAGGCTCCTGTATGAACGCTCTCAAGACGTCATCTCTTCCGGCTGCGGCGTCTGCGCTTGCTGGCGCGGCTCTGGTCTTGGCTGGGCCGCTGGAGGCATTTGCGCGCGCCGGCGGCGGCAGCCACTATGGCGGCGGCGGATATCACGGCGGCAGCAGCGGCGGCAATTACGGCGGCGGCGGCTTTGGCGGCGGGTTCAGCTTCTGGCCCCTGCTGTTCTTGGGCCACGGCACAGGCTTTTGGGTCATCATCGCGCTGGTCGTGATCTATTACCTATGGAATCGCGCGCAAACCAACGCGCAATCGCAGATGGGCGGCCAGGCCGCCACACAAACCCTGTTCCAACCCGCCGCCACGACGCAGTACATGGACCAACCTACCCGAACGGTGGATCCCCAAGTCATCGCGACCGGCGAGGCGGCCATCAAGGCGCGCGACCCCGGCTTCGACGAGCGCTCGTTCCTCGACCGCGCTCAGACCGCGTTCTTCAAGATCCAACAGGCGTGGATGGCGCGCAACCAAGACCTTGCGCGCGACGTCATGAGCGACGCGCTCTACGAGCGCCACAAGATGCAGACCGACCAGCTCATCGCCGCGCACCAGATCGACATGCTCGAGAACATCGTCATCGGGCACGCCAAAGTGGTCGATGTGACCGCAGCGACCCCGTACGACACGATCGTCGTCGCTTTCACGGCCAGCATGACCGATTATACGATCGACGAGAACACCAAGCAGCTCGTCGACGGGCAGCGCGTGCCGACCACGTTCACCGAATTCTGGTCGTTCATCCGCCGCGCCGACGCCAAGACCGCGGTCGGCCAGACCGGCCTTGCGTCGACCTGCCCATCGTGCGGTGCGCCGCTCAAGCTCGTCAACGGCGCGTGTTCGTACTGCAGCGCACCGGTGCGCACCTCGTCCTCGGAATGGGTCGTCGACCAGATCGAGCAGTCGTTTTGAGCGATGGCGACGCGGGCGAGCTGCACGTAGACCGGCGCCGTTACCCGCGCTTCAACATCAAGCTGCCCGTCGAGTTCACAGTCGTGGACGAGTCGCGGCGTTGCCGCGCGATGGTCGATAACATCAGCTTAGCCGGCGTGCTCTTGCTGACCGACGAAGCGCTCGCCCAGGGCACGCGGGTCGTGGTGCACTTGCCAGCGCGCGGCGGGGGCTGGCTCGACGTCAACGCGCAGATCGTGCGCACGTCGGTGGTCGGCGAGTTCGGCGTCGCATTCGTCTCGATGACCGAAGACGAGCTCGAACGCGTGACGGCCTTGGTGGAAGCGCGCTCAGCGCTCTAAGATGAAACGCCCGCCCGGATAATCCAAGAACACCGCGCCGAACTTCGATAGGACCGAGGCGCCCAGCAACCCGTCCGATGTGGCCGGGGTGAACGCGCCGCTCGGATTGAGCACGATCTCCGTGAAGACGCGGTCGACCGAGAACTTGCCCAGGTTGAGGCGCGTTATGTACGCGGTCTTGACGTGGATCGCGCCGCCCGCGCCGCTGGCCTGCATCAGATCGCCGAAGAAGCTAGCCGGATCCGGCGTGCTCGGCGGTTGGGGATTCTGAGGGGATTGCGGATAGGAGGACTCTTCCGAGGCGAGATCGCCCGGGCGCAGGAAATCGCGCGCGTGCGACTGCGCGAAATCCTGATATAGGGTGAGGCCCGAATCGCTGCCGGTGTCGACCGTGAAGGTCGTCGGGTCCTGCTCGCCAAGCGTGGCCGGCACGCGCGGTAAACGCGATGAAGCATCCAGCGCCAGCACCGCGCCGGTGCCGTTGTAGCTGAACGTACTCGGCTGGATGAGCCTGATGTGCGCGCGTCCATAGTCGATGCGCGCCACGACTTGGGCGAATACGTCGTACCCTAAGATGCCCGTGATGCCGAAGCCGCGCAGAGATGCCGGCAGCCCTAGCGGCACCGCTTCGAGCACGAACGGCGTGAAGCGCACTCCGCCCAGCTCGAGCACGTCGGCGCGTGCGACGGTGCCCCGCAGCACGGTCGCGCCGACGACCCGCACGCTGCCCGCGGTGGGCAGTTTGAGCACGCGCGCTTCGTCCTGGTCGATCAGCGACGCCGAGCTGCCTGAGTCGAGCAAGAAGTTGACCAGCGTGCCGTTGACCTTGGCGTGCACGACGATCAACGAGTGCGGCGACTCGAAGTCCAGTCCGACTTCGGTAGCCCCAGACGGGAACTGCGGCCTGCGCGGCGGCGGGGGTGCGAAGTCCGCAGCAGCCAGCGGCGGGAAGGTGACCGATCTGATCGTGGTCGCCACCTGTTCGTCTTGCTGCGTCTCGACGATTTTCGTCGGCACGACCAGCTGGTCGAAGGTCTGATATTGGACGTAGCGGATGGCGCGATCGCCGAGCTGGGCGCCGTTGACCAGCGCGGTCTGCGAATCGAGATAGACCACCGCATCGGCTGTGCCGAGCTTCGCGTGCAGCCGGATGACCGGGCGCCCGTCGATCGTGAGCGGGCCGTCGATCACCCAGGCGATGTCGGGGTCCAGCAGCACCGCGTTGAAGCCGAGCAGGCGCGCGAGCAGCGAACGCCGGCGCGTGATCGGGATGAACGTGACGTTGCCGTTAAGGTCTTGGACCCACTGGACGGCGAGGTCGTTGCCGTCGACGTGCTGCCCGAAGGGGAGCGTGAGGCTGGATTTCCAGCGCCCGTCGCCGTCGGCGCTCTCGCTGAACGGGGTGTCCGCGCCGTCTTGGGTGATCACGCCGCTCCACGAGGCGCTTTCCGACTGCATATGGCCGAGCGCGCGCCTGTGGCGCTCGAGGAGGGCGTCGAGTTGCGGGGAGCGGACGGCCGTCGGCGGCGGAGCCGGAGGCGACGCCGTCGGAGCCGGCGTCGCAACGGCCAGCATGGACGCTGCAAGGCCGCCGCCAATCCAGACGGCTATCATGCGCAAACGTTCGCCGCGCGAAGCGGCCCCGACCTGGCTCGTCGGCGATAAAGTGCGCCTGCGTCCGATCGAGCCCGCAGACGTGGACATGCTGCAGCGTTGGATCAACGCGGGTCCGGCGCGTGATTTCATATTGACGCGCATGCCGATGTCGCTCGAAGCCGAGCGCGACTGGGCCGCGAACGCAGCGGTCAACCCCAACACGCCCTGCTACGTGATCCAGACGCTCGACGGCATCGATATCGGCACGACCGCGCTGAAGATCGAAGGCGCGCGCGCCACGCTGGGCATCGCGATCCACGAAGAACGCTACTGGAACCGCGGCCTGGGCACCGACGCGGTGCGGACGCTAGTGGACGGAGCGTTCCGCGCGCGGCCGCTCGTGCGCATCGAGCTGACCGTGCTACCTGAAAATGCGCGGGCTATCCGCTGCTACGAGCGGGCCGGGTTCGCGCGCGAGGGCGTGATGCGGCGCTACATCTACCAGAACGGGTCCTATGCAGACGTCGTGCTCATGAGCGTGCTGCACGAGGAGTGGGCCGCTACCCGCCGAGCAGGCAAGCGGCCGCGCTCGTCAGGTGTGCGCCGGCGTCGCTGACGCACTGGCCGCCGGCGGGGCCGCCGACGGAGCGGCCGGTGTGGCCGGTGTCGCGGGCGCCGATGTGGGCACAGGCACGGCGGTCGGAGTTGCGTGCGTCGCGGGCGCGGACGTCGAGAGCGGCGCGACGGTCGGGATGGACACGGCCGGCGTCGGCGCAGGCGTCGAGCAGCTCGGGTAGGGCTCGATCTGCACGCTGATATTCCGCTTCGGATCAGCCGTCGGCACCGGCGCGGGTGTCGGCGTGGGCTGTCCAGGCACCGGATAGCAGGGCTGTATGGCCGAGTAGACGTGCAGCGTCAGACCTTTGCTCGTATCTGCCTTCGCTTGCTTGCCGAAGTACGTCGCCGCATACTGGTCGCGCAAGGTGAAATAGTAGAGCGCCGCTTTCTGCTGGCCGTCTGCGGTCCAGATCTTCGCGTATGCGCGGGCCATCAAGAACATCGAGCGCGGAAGCTGCGGATCCTTGGGATATTTCGACTGCCAATCGAGGAAGGCGTTCTCGGCGAACTGGACCTTTTGGATCACGCCGCCGAAATCCGTATGGTCGCCGGCCATGATCGTCGCGTCTTTTAGCGAGTTGTTGATGCCCAGATAGCTCAGCTTCATCTTGCCGAAATACTCGTCTGCGGGCGCAGACACCGCCGACGACGCCGACATGGTGGGCGCCGGGGTGAGCGCCACAACGGCAGCACCGGCGGCAAGAACGGCTCCGATCAGGGCGAGGAGATTTCGCATGCGGTCCCCCACGACGTGTTGGCTCGATCTGGCGGGAGAAGATAGGAATCGAACCTACCGGTCCCCTTGCGAAGACCATCTGGTTTTGAAGACCAGCAGGGGCACCAGCCCCATGCTTCTCCCAGCGTGGATGGCCATTATTATCGCCCGGGCGGAATTCCCCTAGGACTGGGTCTTGACCAGCGTCGGGAATTGCTGTTGCAGATGGACCAGTTTCGGCTTGTCGTTGAAGAGGATGTACGGATAGTACGGGTTCTTCGCCGCGAAGTGCTGATGGTACGCCTCCGCAGGATAAAAGGCGACGAGCGGCACGACCTGTGTGACGATCGGCGCACTGAAGACCTTCTGTTGCGTCAGCTGTGCGATGTACGCTTGCGCTTCGCGCTTCTGATCGTCGGTGGCATAGAAGATCGCGGAACGGTATTGCGTACCGTCATCCGGCCCTTGACGATTGAGCTGGGTCGGATCGTGCGCCACGAGAAAATACACCTCGAGGAGCTGCTGGAACGAGACCTGCGCCGGGTCGTACGTGACTTCCACCGACTCCGCGTGGCCCGTCGTGCCGGTGCTCACGATGTCGTAGTGCGCGGTCTCTTTGCTGCCGCCCGAATAGCCGGAGACAACGCCGGTCACGCCTTTGAGCGATTCGAAGACCCACTCCATTCCCCAGAAGCATCCGCCCGCGAGGACGACTTTCTGGGTCGCCGGGGCAGGCGCGGGGTGCGCCGGCGCGGCTGCTGCGCGCGCGGCGAGACCGCCAGAGGCAAAGCATGAGGCGGCGAGCGCGAGGGCGAGAACGGGTCGGATAAAGTCTTTGCGTAGCATGTCTCTTGATACGGGCCAGGCGCTGAAATGGATGCGCCCGAGCGGGCGCCAGCTCAACGCCGCGCCTACGCCAGCCGCTCCCGTCCGTGCGGGGCGTTGAGGTCTTGCGCCGGACCGATCGGCACGAGCCGGGTCGGGTTGATGTCGTCGTGCGTGATGTAATAGTGGCGCTTGATGTGGTCGAAGTTCACCGTGTCGGCGACGCCGTCGATCTGGTAGAGGTCGCGCAGGTACCCGAAAAGGTTCGGATACTGGGCGACGAGCCGCATGTTGCACTTGAAATGGACGTAGTAGACCGGGTCGAAGCGCACCAGCGTGACGAAAAGCCGCCAATCGGTCTCGAGCGGGCGCGGGCCGAAGAGGTACCGGCGTTTGGCGAGACGATCTTCGAGCGCATCGAGGGTTTCGAAGACGCTGCGCGCGGCTCGTTCGTACGGTCCTTGTGCGGTGGCGAACCCCGCGCGATAGACGCCGTCATTGAACGTCTCGTAGATCCAGACGTTGAGCGCGTCGATCTCGGCGCGGTGCTCCGCCGGATAGAGATCGAGATCGTGTTTCACAAAGGCCGAGAACTCGAGCTCGAACATGCGCATCATGTCGTCGTCGGAGTTGCAGACGATGCGCTTGGTCTTCGTGTCCCAAAGCACCGGCACCGTGAAGCGACCGCGATAGCCCGGATCGGTGGCGAAATACGCTTCGCTTAGGTACGCGAAGCCGTTGATGGGGTCTTTCGAATAGCCGGGGCCGTCGCGAAAGGCCCAACCGCGCTCATCGCGCACCGGATCGACGACCGTCATGCCGACGATATCTTCCAGACCGAGCAGCTTGCGCAGAATCACCATGCGAGAGGCCCACGGGCAGGCGAGCGAGACGTAGAGGTGATATCGGCCGGCTTCCGCCGGATAGCCCGAACGGCCGTCCGCGGTGACGCAGTCCCGGAACATGTCCTGTTGCCGTACGAAACTGCCGTCCTCCGCCTGCTCGTCTGGGAACTGCGGCGCGATCGTCATGCGATCAGATATGGCAGGTCGGGGCGATGCCGCGCTTTTCGAAGTAGCGCTGATGATAGTCCTCAGCCTCATAGAACTTCGATGCCGGCGCGATCTCGGTGACGATCGGCTTGCGGAAACGGCCTGACTTCTCAAGCTCTTCCTTGGAACGCTTGGCGGCGGCCTCTTGCTCGGGCGTGTAGAAGAAGATCGCCGAGCGGTACTGCCGCCCGAAATCAGGCCCCTGGCGGTTGAGCTGCGTCGGGTCGTGCATCTTCCAGAACGCGTCGAGCAGCTGCTCGTACGTCAAATGCCGCGGGTCGTACGTCACTTGCACGACTTCAGCGTGCCCGGTACGATCCGTGCACACGTCTTCGTAGGTCGGATTCTCCAGCGTGCCGCCGAGGTAGCCGACGCGCGCGTCGACGACGCCGGGGATCTGGCGAAAATTGGATTCGACGCCCCAGAAACATCCGGCGCCGAAGGTGGCTGTCTGCAGTCCGTCTGGCATGTCGTGTGGTCTCCTACTCCATCTATAGATACGTCGGGTACGGCGTTTTCGGATGCCGGACCTTGGGGGAAGGTCTACCCTGGGCCGCGCGCACAACAGGCTCGGCGTGATGTCCCAGACGGGCGCCCAGCAGATCGAGACGGCATGCTGCGTCGCCGGGGGCGGCCCCGCAGGCATGATGCTGGCGTTCTTGCTGGGGCGCGCGGGCGTGCGCGTGACCGTCCTAGAAAAACACGCCGATTTCTTCCGCGATTTCCGCGGCGACACGATCCATCCGTCGACCCTTGAGCTGATCTACGAGCTCGGCCTGCTGGATCAGTTCTTGGCGCTGCCGCACCAGGAAGTGCGCGAGATCGGAGCCTGGATAGGGCCGATGTATTCGCCGGTCGGCGATTTCACGCATCTGCCGACGCATTGCAAGTTCCTCATGTTCATGCCGCAGTGGGATTTCTTGGACTTCCTCGCGGCCCAAGCACGATCGTACGGCGTGTTCACGCTGCGCATGCAGGCCGAGGTCGACGATCTCATCATCGAAGATGGCCGGGTGGCCGGCGTGCGCGGCTCCGGCGCCGGCGGCGCGTTCGAGGTGCGCGCCGATCTCGTGATCGGCGCCGACGGCCGGCATTCGACCGTGCGCGCCAAAGCAGGCCTTACCGCGGATGACTTCGGCGCGCCGATGGACGTGGTGTGGTTCCGCGTCGCGCGCTCCCCCGGCGATCCGGGCCAGGTCCTCGGACGGATGGATCGCGGCAAAGTGATCATCATGATCGATCGCGGCGACTACTACCAGTGCGGTTTCTTGATACGCAAGGGAGCGTTCGAGGAGATCGTGGCGCGCGGAGTGGCGGCTTTTCGCGATGATGTCGTGAGCTTGGTGCCGTTCCTGCGCGAGCGGATGGTGGAAGTCCGCGACTGGAGCGGCGTGAGCCTGCTGACCGTGGCGGTCGACAGACTTCGCACCTGGTATCGGCCCGGTCTGCTGTGCATCGGCGATGCTGCGCATGCGATGTCGCCGATCGGCGGCGTCGGGATCAATCTAGCGATTCAAGACGCTGTCGCTGCCGCGAACGAGCTATGGCGGCCGTTGCTCGAGCGGCGTGTGCCCGCGCAACTGCTCGAGCAGGTCCAGCGCCGCCGCGAGTTCCCTACGCGCGTCACTCAGCGGGTACAAGTGCTC
>Ga0209040_10000987_pt1 | contig 22248 bp, 14 predicted proteins | sample BogFormECP12_OM3_FD_188240 | JGI IMG/M metagenome (GOLD analysis project Ga0209040, IMG submission 188240) | Bog forest soil microbial communities from Calvert Island, British Columbia, Canada - ECP12_OM3 (SPAdes) (version 2) | ecosystem: Environmental > Aquatic > Freshwater > Wetlands > Bog ... | reverse complement strand
GACCTTGACCTTGTCCTTGTGGCGCAGGAAGCGTTCGACGTGGTGCTTCTTGGTGTCGTAGTCGTGCTCGGCGATCTTCGGGCGGAACTTGATCTCGCGGATCGTGATCTGCTGCTGGTGCTTGCGCGCCTGCTTGAGCTTCTGGGCCTGCTCGTACTTGTACTTGGAGTAGTCGAGCACGCGGCACACCGGCGGTCGCGCCTCGGGTGCGACCTCGACCAGATCGAGGTCTCGCTCCTGGGCGAAGCTGAGCGCGTCGGCGATCTTCAGCACACCGATCTGCTGGCCCTGGTCGTCGATCAGACGGACCTCGGGCACGCGGATACGCTCGTTGATCCTGGTGGTGTCCCGCTCGGGCGGGCGCCGGTCGAACCTGCGAGGGACCGGCACTAGCTGTCGTAACCGTGCGTCAAGCTGGGGCTAGGCGTGACGCTCTGAGGATTTCCCGGGCTTCAATGCGCAGGATTATAGCTCTCCCTGGACGCGCTCGGTGAACTGCCCGACGGACATGCTCCCGAGATCGCCTCCGCGGTGCTCGCGCACCGAGACGGCCTGCTCTGCCTGCTCGCGCTCGCCGACGATCAGCATGTAGGGGATCTTGCGCAGCTCGGCGTCGCGGATCTTGCGCCCGATCGACTCGCCGCGCCCATCGAGCTCGACCCGCTGGCCGCTCGTGCGCAGCTGCTCGGTGACCTGCCCGGCGTAGCCGGCGAAGCGGTCGGAGACCGCGAGCACGATCGCCTGCACGGGCGCCAGCCACAGCGGCAGCTCACCGCCGTAGTGCTCGAGCATGATCCCGATGAAACGCTCGTAGGAGCCGAACAGCGCCCGGTGGATCATCACCGGCGTGTGCTCCCGGTTGTCGGCCCCGCTGTAGCTGAGCTCGAAGCGCCCGGGCATCGAGTAGTCCAGCTGCACGGTCCCCAGCTGCCACGAGCGTCCCAGCGAGTCGGTCATGTGCATGTCGATCTTCGGGCCGTAGAAGGCGCCGTCGCCGGGATTCAAATCGTAGGCGAGGTCGAGCTCGGCGAGCGTGCGCATCAGCTTCTGCTCGGCGCGATCCCACATCTCGTCGCTGCCCACGCGCGACTCGGGCCGGGTAGAGAGCTCCAGGCGCACATCGACGTCGAACATCGCGTAGGTCGCGAAGGCCATCTCCAGACAGCCCTTGACCTCCTGCTCGACCTGCTCCTCGGTGCAGAAGATGTGCGCATCGTCCTGGGCGAAGTGGCGCACGCGCAGCAGACCGTGGAGCACCCCCGAGGCCTCGTTGCGGTGCAGCAGCCCCGGCTCGAAATAGCGCACCGGCAGATCGCGGTATGAGTGCCGGCGACTGGCGAACAGGTGCGCGTGCCCCGGGCAGTTCATCGGCTTGACGCCCATCTCGCGCTCCTCGACCTCGATCACGAACATGTTCTCGCGGTACTTGCCCCAGTGACCCGAGGTCTTCCACAGCTCGGCGTCATAGATCTGCGGCGTCTTGACCTCGCTGTAGCCGCGCTCCGCTCCCATCCTGCGCGAGAGTGCGAGCAGCGAGTTGAACACGCTCGTACCCGCGGGCAGCCAGAAGGCGGCGCCCGGCGAGACGTCCGAGAAGGTGAACAGGTCGAGCTCGCGCCCGAGCTTGCGGTGATCGCGCGCCTTGGCCTGCTCGATCCGCTCGAGGTGCTGCTCGAGCTCGGCCTTGGAGAAGAAGGCCGTCCCGTAGATCCGCGTGAGCATCGTGCGCGTGGAGTCCCCGCGCCAGTACGCGCCGGCCACCGAGCTGAGCCTGACCGCGTTGATCGTCTTCGTGCTGGGCGCGTGCGGCCCCCGGCAGAGGTCCGTGAAGGGACCGTTGGTGTAGAGCGAGACGGTGCGCAGCGGATGCGCCGGGTCGGCGCCCCCGACGAGGTCGTCGATCAGCTCGACCTTGTAGTCCTGGCGCTCGGCGAGGAAGCGCTCGCGCGCCTGCGCGACGGGCACGTCCTCGCGCCGGAACTCCTCGGCGGCCCCGATGTGCGCGCGCATGCGCTCTTCGATCGCGGGGAAGTCGGCCTCCGAGACGGACGTCCCGGCGGGGAACTCGAAGTCGTAGTAGAAGCCGTCCTGGATCGGCGGGCCGATCGAGATCTTGACGCCGTCGTAGAGCTCCAGCACCGCCGCGGCCAGGACATGGGCGGCGTCGTGGCGAATCAGCTCGAGCGCCGGGCCCCCGCTCTTCGCCGTGATGATCGAGATCCGCGCGCCGTCGGGCAGCGGGCGCGCGAGGTCGCGCACCTCGGGCTCATCCCCGGTCTCGGGATGGCTCACTTCGACCGCCAGCGCGGCCCGGGCGAGCCCGGGCCCGATCGCCGACGCGGCGTCGGCGCCGGTGGCGCCGCCGGGGAGCTCGAGCGTCTCGCCGTCGGGAAGTGTGACCGTCACGGGCATCTGGTCGCTGGAGGCTATCCGCCGCGGGCGCGTGCCCGTCAGGCGAGCTGCCACAGCGCGTCGTCGCCGAGCGGCGTGCGGCGCACCGCGCCGTCCCCGGCGAGCTCGATCAGCGCGGCCTCGGCTCCGATGCGGTCCGGCGGCTGGTTGCCCGGCGCCATGATCGCGGCGAGCTCCTGGGTCACGAGGCCGCCGGGGAACTCGCGCAGCGCCTCGATCGCCTCGGCCGGCGGCTCGCGGCGCTCGAGCGTGCGATCGAGATTGGCGATCAGCACGTCGTAGGCCTCGATCGGCTGAAAGCCGCCCGCCTCCAGGCGGTCTCCGGAGGCGCTCTCGAACACGAGCGAGGGAGCCGAGTAGCGCACCGGACCGTCGGTCTGGCGCGCCTTGCCCTGGAAGTGGGTCGGCCCGCCCTCGGCGGTGCGTGTCCGGGCCTTGTCCTGCTCGTATGCCGCGAGCGTGCGCTCGTCGTCGATCGCCGCGACGATCGCCGCTACGTCGAGGCCGCTGAGGCCCTCGAGCGCGCGCGCGATATCGGCGTCCTGGTCGAGTAGGAGCGTCGTGGTGAACCAGCCGAACTGCAGCGCGCGCAGCACGTCGTCCTCGCGGCCGGGCTCGAGCATGCGCGTGGCCACGATCGCGCGGCACGCGCGCGTGGTCGCGAGGACGCGCGCGCGGGGCGCGTACAGGAAGGGCATGCCGTAGCGCGCGAAGCCGCGCAGGTTGCCGAGCACCGAGCGGGTGGGCGTGTAACCGGCGTCGATGTAGCGCTGCGGGTCCTCGGCCAGCCCGATCGTGACGAGCTGCCACTCCAGCTGGCTGCCATAGCGCCAGCGCAGCACCGCCAGCGCCGGGCTCGCCGAGTACGCGAACGGACAGCCGGGGTCCGTGAAGTGCGTCACCGAGATCTTGCCCATGCGGTGATGATTGCACGTGCAAGCATCACGGCAGGCCGCTACAAGTCCCCTTGCAGACGACTGTCTGCATCTGCGAGGATTGCGCTGATGAGCGAGCAGCGGCAAGCGGTGTCGATCACCCTCACCCCCAGCCAGGTCGACGCCGTCGTGCGCGCCGCCTCGCATGTGCGCACGCCGAGCATCTCGGCGCTCGTCTCGCGACCGCTGGGTGCGCCTGCGGTCGCGGTCGAGGGACAGGCGGCGGAGGGCGCGCAGGCGAGCGCACCCGGCGGAGCCGCTCGCGGCGGGCCCGCCGCGAGGGTGGCGATCGACCACGTCGACCCGCGCCTCTCGCGCTCGCTGCTGCGCGGCTTCGCGATCCTCGCGTGCTTCGCGCGCGACGGCCGCGAGCGCGGGATCCTCGAGCTGGCCGACGAGCTCGGGATGAGCCCGAGCACCGCGCATCGCTACGCGCTCACGCTGGTCGAGCTGGGCCTGCTCGAGCAGTGCCCGCAGAGCCGCAAGTACCGGCCGGCGTCGTGATTGCGCTCAGCCCGCGGGGACGTCGCTGCCGGCGACGTTCCAGCCGGAGACGCTCACGAGCGGCGCGTGGCCATCCAGCCCGGCGGCGCGGTAGGACGCGGTCAGCGTCTCCGATTCCCCCGGCCACAGCGTCGTGTCGTTGCTGCTCCAGAAGACCGGCAGCACCTCGTCCTCGCCCGCTGCGGGTGCGCCTCCGGGGCCGGCGCTCCTGATGTCCGCGCGCAGGAAGAAGGCGACGGTGGGCGCCGGTGAGACGTTCGTGATCGTGACCGTCGTCGCCGTGTCCGCGCCGTCCGGTCCCGGCTGTGGCTGCGTGTGGGCGCTCACCTGCACGTTGGCCGCGGGCAGCTGGCGCAGCTGCGTGAGGTCGGCGTACTGGGACATGCTCGCCTGCGCCTGGCCCATCGTCTTTTCCCAGTCGATCACGTCGGGCTGGGTCGAGAGCCAGTACACGTTGCGGTCGACGAGCGCTCCGGACTGCTTGAGCAGCAGCTCGATGAAGTACGTCTTGGCCGGCGTCGGAGGGGCGCTCGGCGCGGGGATCTTCGGCGTGATCAGCGCGCCCGAGGTGCCCTGCGGGGGCAGCGTGATGGGGCCGGCGTTCTGCTCGTCGAGGAGATGCCCGTCGAGTTCGTAGACCTTCGATTCGACGCTCACGCCCGACTGGGCGCTGTTCGTGAGGTTGTCGAGCGTGACGGCGTTCGTGTCGTAGGCATAGAGGGCGTGCAGCGGGAGGTTGGCCTCCTGCGCGCCGAAGTAGCTGCCGGCCTCATCGGATTCCTGGTTGTAGAGGTCCCACAGCAGCGTCGGCACGCCCTTGTTCAGCTGCCAGTAGACGACACCCGTGGACGGCGTGGGCGTGTTGGTCGAGTGATCGATGTAGGCCTCGAACTGGGCGCGCTGGGTTTCGTAGTTCTGAACCTGCGCCTCCTGCACATACTGGGCGAGGCTCGACCAGTTGCCGAAGCGGCCGGCGATCGCCGTGTCCAGCTCGTAGAGGGTGCCGAAGGAATAGCCTTCGTTGTGGCGGTTGGGCAGTTCTGGCTCGTAGTTGGTGTGGTACTGGTTGAACGCGGGGTCGAGCCACAGCTGTTCCTGTTCGAAAGGCGACATGAAGCGCTGGATGGAGTCCATCGTCGGCACGGTGTCACCGGCGCTGGCCTCGCTGTCGAAGCCCCACGAGCCCCCCACGTTGGTCCTCGTCGGGTCGCTCGGGTCATAGTGGGTGGTGTCGTACCAGTAGCTGGGCGGAACCCAGCTGTAGGGGCCCTCCTTCTCGCCCGAGGGCCCCAGCGAGCGGCTGCTGTTGTACTCGGCCGAGGAGATCAGCGGATCCTGGAAGTCGGCCTGCGCGAAACCCTCCAGCGAGACCTTCTCCTGCTTGGGCGTGGGCGCGTTGTCGCTCCAGCTGAAGTCGATCACGCTCGGGTGATTGCGCAACTGCTCGCCGATGCTCAGCGCTGAGAGATACATCACGCGGGAGTCCTGCTTGCCGAGCTTCCTCGTTTCGGGCTGCCACGCGTCGCAGCACTGGAAGCCCGCGTCGATCAGGATCCCGGCGCGGTCCATCTGTTCGTAGAAGTCGCTCGGCATCTCCTTGCCCTCGGTGCGGATCCCGTCGAGGCCGAGGTTCTTGATCAGGGCGATCTGCTCGGCTGTGCTCGCGGAGGAGTAGCGCAGGAACAGGTCCTCCGCCCACCCGCCGCCGCGGAACACGAACGGCTGCCCGTTGATCGCGAACCGGCGCACGCCGTCGGGAGCCATCGGCGAGGGGCCCACGAGCGAGGAGCTGACGGTCCGGATGCCGAAGCGCTCCGACTGGGAGTCCGCTTCGACGCCGGCCTGGGAGACGCCCATCGAGAGCCCGTAGAGCGGCTGGGAGCCCATCTGGTAGGGCCACCACAGCTCCGGGTGCAGGAGGTGCAGCTGCGGGTATTCCGCCGCCGAGAAGGTGACGGCGGCGCTAGCCCGTCGGCGCAACGTGACCGGCTTGACGAGCGTGATCGGTTCGCCCCCGCCCGCCGGCGGCGTCACGGTCGCCGAGACCGAGCCGCCCTGCGAGGCGTCCGTTTCGTTGCTCACCTGTGCCTTGAGCGTGAGTTCGGAGCTCGACATGTCGGGCGCGTTGCTCTGCAGCGCGTGCACATCGCTGATCGCGAGCGCGTGGGAGATGTGAAGTTCGAGCGGGAACTGGATACCCGTGTTGTTGTCCGGCGGTATCTGATTCCAATCGACGTCGTCGAGCGTGAGCATCCGCTGCGGGTCGTTGGGGTAGACCTCGAGCGCGAGCGAGTTGGCACCCGGCCGCAGCAGTTCGGTGACGTCGAAGCTGTAGCGGGCGTAGGCGCCCTGGATCGTCGCGTGGGTGGCGAGCTCGTGGCCGTTGAGCCACAGGTCGGCCGCGCCGACGACCCCGTTGAGGATCAGCTGGGCGTGCTCGCCTTCCTGCAGGTTGGCTTCGAAGTTCGTGCGAAACCACCACGGCACGGAGAACTCGGGGATCGTGTCCGCGCCGATCGATTCCAGGTAGCCGAAGCAGCTCTTCATGTTTTCGGAGAAGAAGACTTCCGGGCAGGCGCCGTTCTGCAGCAGTGCGTTCAGCTCCGTCCCGACCGCCCCGGCGTCGTCCGGCCTCACCGCCAGCCACGAGTCGGTGGGGAAGCCAGCTTCGGAGATCTGCGCGCCCATCTGCGGGGCCGCGGCGCTGCTCTGCACCTGCCACCCGGCCAGGCCGAGCGTCGTCGTGAAGGCGCCCGCGCCGGGAGCGCCGAGCGCCGCGCACACGCACACGGTCGCAAGCGCCGCCGCCAGGCGGGGGGGCAACGCATCCGGCACGCCCAGCCTGCTCATCGCGTCGCTCTCCGTGCGCGCGTCATGCGCTGAAGCCTACTCGGCTGCTCCATGTGTCAGGCGCGCCTCGCGACGGCACGGACAGCGCGCTCGCGCCCGCGCCCCGCAGCGCCCTTTGCAGCAATGGTGCACATAACGCGGGCGGGGCTCAGCTTTTCGTCCACGTTGGTCGATGAGTCGCATAGCAACCGAGAAGCGGGCTCGATCAGCCGCTCAGGTACGCGCACACCGGGACCCCGCAGGACCTCCATGCCGGACCGCCAAGAACCACAACACGACCCCGACCGCGACCCCGCTGCACGCCCCGCGGCGGAGGCGCCTACGCACACGCCGCCTGCTCAGGCGGGCGCGCAGCCGACGCCCGCTGCGGCGCGGCCGCCCGCCGTCGGCGCCTCCCCCCCACCGCTGCCCGGCGGCGCCCCCGGCGACGCTCCCGCGCGCACACGCCGCCCGCCCGCACCGAGCCGCACTCTCATCTGGGCCGCGGTCGCGGCGCTCGTTCTCGCCGCCGGTGTGCTCGCCTCGGTGCTCGGGGCACAGGCGATCGCCCGCCACAACACGGCCGCCGGCGAACAGGGCTTCAAGCACACAGCGGCTGAGATCTCGGGAACCCTGAAGCTCGCCGTCGAGCATGAAGAAGACGTCCTCGCCAGCGCGGGCACGTTCTTCGCGGACAACCCCAGGGCCACTCCCGCCGAATTCAGCGCCTGGACGCGATCCGTGCGCACACTCGACAGCCATCCGGCGCTCGACGCGCTCGGCCTCGTCACGATCGTCCCGGCAGGAGAACTGCCGGACTTCAGTGCACGCGTCGGCGAACCGGCGCAGCAGGCCTCCGCATCCACGGCGACGCCGGCTGAAGGCGCCGCCCTGCACGTCGTCCCCCCCGGCACGCGCCCGTACTACTGCCTGACCGCCGCCGGGCTCTCGCGCAGCGCCGGCGAACTGCCGCCGGTCGGCCTCGACTACTGCGCGGTGACGCCGGGCATGCTCGCGGCACGCGACAGCGGCCGCAGCAGCTACGGCCTCGTCTCGGCCGGCCACACGCCCGCGCTTGCGGTCGACACGCCCATCTACCGGGGCGCGACGACGCCGAGCACGGTCGCCGGGCGGAGCGACGCGTTCGTCGGCTGGCTGCGCGAGGTGATGCTGCCCGGCGTGGTGATGCAGCAGGCGCTGCGCGGGCACCCCGGCAACGGACTGCGGCTGCGCTACCGCACGGGCTCCTCGGACACGATCTTCACGAGCGGACCGCAGCGCCCGGGCTCGCCCAGCAGGACCGCGAGCCTCCACGCCGGCCCTGCCGTGCGCGTCTACGGGCCGCTCAGCCAGGGCGGCGTGCTCCACGACGGCGAAGCCCTCCTGCTGCTGATCGCCGGCTGCCTCGTCAGCCTGCTCCTCGCCCTGCTCGTCTTCCTGCTCGGCAGCGGCCGCGGACGCCTCGCGGGCGGCGCCCGCCAGCGGCCCGCGAGCAGGCGCCCCCCCGAGCGCAGCGAGAGCCTGTACGACACGCTCACGGGCCTGCCCAGCCGCGCCCTGACGCTGGACCTCGCCGAGCGCATGGTCGCGCGCGCGGGACGCCAGTCGGGCATGCTCGCGGGGGCCCTGTGCATCGACGTGGACTGGTTCAAGGACTTCAACGAGAAGTTCGGCGAGGCGGCCGGCGACGAGCTGCTGCGCGTCGTCGCCCAGCGCCTGGAGGCAGTGATCCGCGCCGGGGACACGGTCGGCCGGCTCGGCGGCGACCGCTTCGTCGTCCTCGTCGAATCCGAGGCCCGCGTGGTGCGGCTCGACTCGCTCGCCCGGCGCGTGATCGAAGCCCTGCACGAGCCGGTCGAGCTCGAGGACTTCGGCCCCAGCTTCGTCCTGACCGCGAGCATCGGCGTGGCCTTCGGACGCTACACGAGCCGCGACGAGCTGCTGCGCGACGCGCACCTGGCGATGCAGGCGGCCAAGGACGCCGGCAGGGATCGCTACACGCTCTTCAACGCCAACATGCGCTCGGTCATCGAGGACCGCGGCGTGCTCGAGGCCGAGCTCAACACCGCGCTGCACGAACAGCAGCTGTTCCTGCTCTACCAGCCGATCTATGACCTAACGAGCCGCCAGCTCGTGAGCTTCGAGGCGCTCATCCGCTGGCGCCACCCGAGGCGGGGCGTGCTGGCACCCGCGGACTTCATCCCCATAGCCGAGGACTCCGGCCTGGTCGTCCCGATCGGGCGCTGGGTGCTCGAAGAGGCCTGCACCCGCGCTGCCGCGTGGAACCTGGACGGCCACAGGGTGGGCATCTCGGCGATGGTCTCGGCGACCCAGCTCAACCGCGACGGACTGGCGACCGATGTGCGCCGCGCGCTGCAGCAGTCGGGGCTCGATCCTGCGCTGCTGACACTCGAGATCGCCGAGAGCACCGTCATGCTCGACGTCGCGGCGAGCACCGAGCGCATGGAGGAGATCAAGCAGCTGGGTGTGCGCCTCGCGATCGACGACTTCGGCAACGGCTACGCCTACCGCTCCGATCTGCAGCGGATGCCGCTCGACTTCCTGAAGGTCGACCGGAGCTCGCTGGCGGCCTCCGACGATGAGGACTACCGCAGCTGGCTGCTCGAGGCGATCCTGCACTTCGGGCGCGACCTCTCGCTGACCGTGATCGCCAAGGGCATCGAGACCAAGGAGCAGCTCGACCTGATCCGCTCGATGGGCTGCACGATGGCGCAGGGCTTCCTGCTGGGCGAGCCCGCGCCGGCCGAGGCCGCCATCGGCCTGCTCGCGGCGGCGACGCCGACGGCGCGCGCGGGCTCGGCGGGCGAGCTCACCGAGACCCCCTAGACGCCGCGGCGCCGAGAAACCGTGCAGCTCGCCCGCATCCGTGCCGGCGAGCGGGCGTACCAACAAAAAGGGGGCGCCCGGCCGACTGGCCGGGCGCCCCCGATTCACTCACCCGCGCCTACGCGAGGGCGATGGTGGTGCTACTCAGCCGCAGTCGGCATACATTTCGTTGGCCAGCTGCTGGTATCCGGCGGGCGTCGGGTGGATGTCCGGCCCGTCTTTTTTGCCATTGGTTTCTTTCATGTTGTCCATGTTGATCAGTTCGAACAGGCGAACCGGTTCCAGCGCCCCACCCGGGTTGAAGTACGGGTGCGGGTTTGCGAAGCAGGCGCCGAACTTGACGGACCCGACTTTCTTCGCGGTGATGTTGGCCTTCAGTGCCTGGTTGAGATCTTCGACCAGTTCGTTGGAGCCGGCGAGCGCTTCACCGTGTCCCGTCAGGTCGCCGTAGGCGTCATAGCCACCCTGGAAGATGACCTTGCCCTTGAACCCGCCTCCGCGCAGCGCGATGATCGTCGCGTCCACGTTGACGATGATCTGCTGGAACAGGGCAGGTGCGTCTTCTTTGAGTTTCCGTCCAACGAGTTCTTCGCCCTTCGCTTTGAGTTCTGCGCCGTGCGCCACCTGGTATTCGTACGCGTACTGCTCGCCGAGCAGTTCGAGTTCGTGTGCGTGGGTAGCGCCGTACGCCCCGGCGTCCTCCAGGCCCAGCAGTTCGAGTTCGCCTGCGTGAGCTGCGAAGTAGGCAGCGGCGTCCTTGGCGATGTCTTCTTCGAACGCGGGCGGCACTCCACCGCTTTCCTCGATCGCCTGCGGAATGACCTGTTCCACGACGTACGCTTCGACCTCTTCTTTGGCCTTTGCCTGGACGTAGTTGAGGACCTTGACGTGGGCGATGCCGGCGACTTCGGCAGTGATGTCTGCCGTCGCTTCGGCTTCGAGTTTTTTGACGAGATGGAGCTCGTCGTTGGCGCCGTCGTTCAGCGAGACCATCTTGACCGGGGTCCCTTTCGCCTTTTCTTCGGCGATGACCGCGAGCGCGCTTTCGAGCTGCGATTTCGTCCCACCATATTCGTGGTGCAGCCGGAGGCCGTCGACGCGGTGGTATTCGCAGGGTTCTTCGCCCGTGACCGGGACCGGCAGTTGGCCGGCCAGCGCCACGTTGAGTTCGCCCGCGAGTTTCGTGCCGATCAGCGACGCCGAGGTCTCACCCGGGCAGCCGAGGTTCACGAGCTGGTACTTGCCGCTTGAGTTGATCAGGTTGAGGTAGTCGTTCGTGTAGCCGTGTTCGAAGCCGAACGGGTTCTCGCCGCTTTTTTCGTTTTCGTTGAACAGCTGCTGCGAGTACCCGAACGCCAGGGAGTCCCCGAGCGCCAAATAGGTGTGCCTTACCCTGGGCGTTTTGTGCGCGCTGGCGATCGCCGGCGCGAACGCCATAGCCGCCAAGGCCACGAGCGCCACCATGCACCCGAGCATCCGATGGGCGCGCCGAGCGCCTATACCACTGAAGCCATTCATGGCTTGCATTTCTCATCCTCCTGGTTGCCGTCGGGACCGCCCACGGGTGATCCCCACGGCCCAGGCCCCTCCATTTATGCCCTCCACGAGCACCCCCCAGCGTCCGCTGGCAGGATGCCGGAGAATACCTGCTCGCCCCCAATGTGTCAAACGGCACCTTCACGGGCGCTTTACGAACAATCGGGCGCCGCGGCTGTAGGCCGGCGGGCCTCCTCGCGCGAAGCTCGGCGAGTGCGGCCGGCGGCGGCTCGGCGAGGCTCGACGCGAGCTCCACGGGCCTGCTAGCTGCGGAGCTCTGCGGCGTCCAGGTCGCCCGGGAGCGGGAGCTCCTGCGGCGGCACGCCGGCCTGCTGCTCCCAGGAGGCGAACGCCTCGCCGTCACGTCCGTGATGCGCACCCTCCCCGCCGAGTGCGATCAGCAGCAAGCGGGCGGGGCCCCGGTTGACGAGCTGGCGGCGCAGCTGTGGAGCGACCCGGATCAGCTCGCCCTCGCCGAGCTCGCTCGCCTCCCCCTCCACGAGCAGCGTGAGACGCCCCTCGAGCACGAGATAGACCTCCTCCTGGCGCTCGTGGCGGTGAATCCGCCCCCGCTGCCCCGGTGCGAGCACGAGCTGGTTGATCCCGAACGAGCTGACGCCCAGCTGGCGTCGCAGCGCCACGAAGCGCTCGGCCGCGCCGGGGTCGAGCCGCGTGCGCTGGATGCCCTCCTCCACCGGCTCATCCTCCCATGGCCGGCGGGGCGGCGTGCTCGTGCGCGCCGGGCGCGCGGCACTGCTTGAGCGCGCGGGCGTAGCGCCAGAAGTCGACCTGCATGGTGTGGCGCTCGGAGCGCACATAGCGCCTGGCCATCGCGGCCTGGTCGGCTGCGATCCACCTGCGCATCTCGGCGTCGGGCGGCAGCTGCGCGGCGCCTGTGATCAGATCGCCGACCCACTCGGACTGCAGCTCCATCAGCGGGATGTTCGAGCCGACCGTCTGGACGAAGCCGATGAAGAACAGGCCGGGGCGCTCGGGGCTCAGCACGCGCTCATACAGCGGCATGGTGTTGCCCGCCGGGTCGTAGACCTCGCGCTCGAAGAACGGCAGCGAGACGCGGTAGCCGGTGGCGAACACGAGCGTGTCGACGTGCTCGGCGCTGCCGTCGACGAAGCCCACCGTCTCGCCGTCCAGGCGCTGCACGTTGGGCTTCATCGTGATGTCGCCGTGGCCCACGCGGTCATACAGCTCAGAGGAGACCGTCGGGTGTGCGGACAGGAGCCGGTGGTCGGGCTTCGGCAGGCCGCGGTCCTCGGGGCGCCCGACGCTGAGGCGCAGGATCAGCTCATAGAGGGCGCGTTCGACGCGAAACGGGATGTAGGCGTTCAGCGGCGAGCCGAACTGGTCGATGGGACGGCCGAAGGCGTACTTGGGCAGGACGTGCACGCCGTGGCGCGTGGCCAGGAAGACACGCCTGGCGAGCTTTGCCGCGTCGCAGGCGATGTCCATGCCGGAGTTGCCGACGCCGAGCACGAGCACGTCCTTGCCGGCGAAGACCTCGGGCTCCAGGTACTCGTGGGCGTGAAACGTGCTCCCCGTGAACACGCCCGGGAGATCGGGGATCCTGGGCACGCCGTGGTGGCCGTTGGCGACGAGCACGCAACGGTAGGAGCGCGTGCCCCGCGCCGTCGTCACCGCCCAGCCCGCAGCGCCCGGCGGGCCGGGCCCCGTGAGGGGCTCGACGCGCGTGACGGGGGTGTTGAACTGCACGTGCTCGAGCAGCCCGAAGCGCTCGGCGAAGCCCTGGAAGTACTGCGCCATCAACTCGTGCGAGGGGTAGTCGGGCCAGTCGGCGGGCATCGGGTAGGAGGGAAACTGCGTCAGCGGACGCGAGCTGTTGAGGTGCAGCGTCTCGTAGGCCGCGGCTCCCCCGTTGTCGTTGTCGATGCGCCACAGGCCGCCGACCATCGATCCCTTCTCGAACCAGTCGAAGGCGATCGCGCGGTCGCGCAGCGCCTTCGCGGCGGCGAGCCCCGAGGCACCGGCGCCGATGACACAGGCCTGCGCGTCGAAGCCGCCCGGCTGCACGGGCTCAGGTTGGGGGGCCGGCTCGCTCAACGCCGGCCCCGCTCGATCGACTCGAGCATGCGCCGCTGGTTGGCGCGTCCGGCGCGTTGGAAGAGCGGCACGCCCGCCATGAACAGATTCGGCGCGATCCCGAACAGGCGGGCGAGCGCGCCCCGGTGGCGCGGGATCGACGCCAGCAGGCGGTGGCGCGGGCTCTCGATCAGCGCCACGCCGAGCTCGGCCACCGCCCGCGCCTGCAGCAGGTGCGTGCCGCTGAAGGACAGCGACGCGGCCGGGTCCTCGAGCCGATCGTGGAGCATCGGCGTCCAGATGCCGTCGGGGCACAGCACCGACAGCCGCACCGGCGAGCCGCGCAGCTCGGCCGCCATCCCGAGCGTGAAGGCGCGCACGGCGTGCTTGGTGGCCGCGTAGACGGTCTCGCCCGGGACCGGGCTGAAGGACGCCAGCGAGGCGACGTTCAGCACCCGCCCGGTACCGCGCAGGAGCATCACCTCGACGGCCGCGCGGGTGCCGTAGATGACGCCGAGCAGGTTCACCCGTACGACGCGCTCGATCTCCGCGTCGCTCTGCTCGCTCACCGTCCCCGCGCCGAGCACGCCCGCGTTGTTGACCCAGACGTCGGGCTGGAGGCGGCGCGCAAGGCGGCGGCAGGCCTCGGCGTCGCAGACGTCGAGCTCGACCTCGGCGCCCGCGATGTCGGCGCCCGTGACCTCGTAGCCGCGCGCCCGCAGGACCTCAACGAACGCCGAGCCGAGGCCTCCGCCCGCGCCGGTGACGACCGCCCGGCGGCCCGGCAGGGGTGAGCGCGGGGGAGCGAGCCCGCTCATCGGATGACCCTCCTTCGCGCAGCGGTGTGATCGCTCATCCTCGCCCTCAGCTCGTCGCAGACGCTCGGGCGGCCGCTAGGCCGCGGCGTTCACCGGCGTGGGCGCCACGGCGCTCCGAGGAGGGGAGGTCGCCCATCGTGCCTCGATCCTAGCGCCCGGCCTGGGCCCGCGACCGCGCGTGTGTACGCACGGGCGCGCCGGCCTCGCGCACACGCGCGAAACGTCGCGTCGGGACTCGTCGGGACTCCCGCCGCGCCCGCCCGCGCCCCTGATACGCTCGCCGCGGTGGCCGAGGAGCCTGAGGAGAGCGTCGGGGCCGAGCAGGAGCCGGACGCTGCGGCGGCGATCTACTGGGCCAGCGGGTCCGCACCCAGGCCGCACGACCCGCCGCTGAGCCGTGCGCGCCGCATCTGGGTGCGCGCGATCCTCGCGCTGGCAACGCTCGTGGCGATCCTGGCCATCTTCGCGATCTGGGCAAATCGCCAGCTGCTGAACCCCGACAGCTGGGCGAGGACGAGCACGGCGCTGCTCCAGAAGCCGTCCATCCGCACGGCGATGGCTGGGTACCTCGTCGATCAGCTGTACGCGAACGTCAACGTGTCCGGGGAACTGAAGTCGGGGCTGCCGAAGCAGCTTCAGCCGCTCGCCGGCCCGGTATCCGGGGCCCTGCACAGCGTCGCCGAACAGGGAGCCGAACGGGCGCTCGAGACCCCGCAGGTGCAGAGCGTGTGGGAGAACGCGAACCGAGCCGCGGACCAGGAGCTCGTGGCGATCGTCGCCGGCGGCGGCCGGCGCGTTCAGATCGCGGGCGGGACCGTGTCGCTGAACCTCCGCCAGATCGTGGCCGATCTCAGCCGGCGACTCGGCCTGCCCGCCGATCTCGCCGAAAAGCTGCCGGCGTCGGTGGCGAACCTCAAGATCGTCAACTCGAGCCAGCTCGGGCTGGTGCGCAGCGCCGCCAAAGGGCTCCACGCGCTCGCGCTGTGGTTGACGATCATCGCAACCGTGCTCTACGGGCTCGCGGTCCTCCTCGCGCGCGGGCACCGTCGGCGCACGCTCACCTGGGTCGGCACCAGCCTGATCTTCGCCGGTCTGCTTGTGATCCTCGCTCGCGCGCTCGCGCAGAGCCAGCTCGTCTCGGCCATCACGAGCGACGCCGCGATCGAACCGGCGGCCAACGACGCCTACTCTGTCGCCACCTCGCTGCTCGTGCAGGTGGCGAGCGCCTCGATCGTCATCGGCATCCCGGTGATCTTCTCGGCATGGCTCGCGGGCCCCTCGCGCTGGGCGCTCGCCACCCGGCGCTTCTGGGCGCCGCACTTCCGCGAGCACCCCGCACTGGCCTACTGGATCACCGCGGGGCTGCTGCTGCTGATCGTCATCTGGGCGCCGATCCCCGCCGCGCGCAACCTCTGGACGATGCTGCTGTTCAGTGTGTTGGCGTTCGTCGGGACGCACGTGCTCCGCGCTCAGATGGCCGACGAATTCCGCGACGCCCACCCCGTCTCGATGCGCACCGCGCTCGGCGAGTACGCCCACGGGATGGGCGAGCGGATCGGCCGCCTGCGCGCGGCCACCGCAGCCGCGCCTGCCGACGGCGGCACTTCGCGGACCGGCGAGCTCGAGCGCCTGGCCGCCCTGCACGAGCGCGGGTCGCTCTCCGACGAGGAGTTCACGGCCGCCAAGCGCGCGCTGCTGCCATACCTCTGATCGACGCCGATCAGAGGCGCTCGATGCTGCGCGTGAGGCCTCCCTCGATGTCGAGCAGGACCGCGCCGAGGACGATCTCCCCATCGCCCGGGCGGACCGCCGAGCACTCCGCCGCGGGGAGCCCGCGGGCGCGCTCGATCACCGCCTGCGGGTGCATGCCCTGGGGCCCGTCGCGGGGCCCGGTCATGCCGACGTCGGTCACGAGCGCGGTCCCCTGCGGCAGCCGGTGCAGCTCGAGCGTGGGCTCGTGGGTGTGGGTTCCCAGCACTGCCGCGACGCGACCGTCGAGCGCGTAGGCGAGCGACTGCTTGGCGGTCACCGACAGTGCGTGCATCTCCACGATGCTCGTCGCCGGCCCCGGCGGCAGAGCCGCCCATGCGGCATAGGGCTCGGCGGTCATGTGCGCGAACGGCGGGGCGTCCTGCAGCGCGAAGCGGTCCGCGAGGACGACGACGCGGACGTCCTGCCCTGCTGCGCGCACCGTCAGGGCGCCGCGGCCGGGCACGGTGTCGGCCACGTTCAGCGGGCGCAGCACGCGCTCGTGGGCGAGCACCGCCGCGAACTCCTCGCCTTCGAAGGCGTGGTTGCCACCGGTGATCACGTCGGCGCCGGCCTCCAGCAGCTCCTGCACGCCGGCAAGGCTCATGCTGGCGCCATCGGCTGCGCAGTTCTCGGCATCCACGACGAGCAGATCGACCTCGTGCTCAGCCCGCAGCGCCGCCAGACGCGCGGCGAGCCAATCGACGGCGCGGGGTCCGACCACGTCGCCCACGAAGAGAGCTCGCATCGCTCAAGTGTGACGGGCGAGCGTCCCGGCCGTGACGCGGGCGGAAGCTCGCCGCACGGGCCGCCGCGGGTGCGACCACTGCACGGGGCGCCCGCGGGCGGCCCTCACCGCCGCTAGACCGCCGCGTCGACCTCGAGGGCTTCTTCGCTGGTCTGCGTCGCCGCCACCGTCAGGCCGGCCTGTTCGTAGGCACCGCCGCCGAAGGAGGCTTCCAGTACCGCCGGCGCTTCCCCGACGAACGCTTCGGGCTTCTGGTGTCCCTTCTTGGCCTTGAACTTCAGCGCCAGCGCGCGCGACATCTTGTTCGCCTTCAGCGGCGCGATCACCGAGCCTCGCAGCGACACCGTGGTCGCGGCGCAGCTGAATTCCATGAGCGGGCCGCTGTAGCCGGCGGCGAACAGCTCGAGGCCGATCTTGTCCTGCCCGGCCCCGCCGCCGAGCGCTTCGACGCCGAGCACGCCTTCGAGCGCCCGAGAGACGATCTCCCCCGCCCCGGCGCCCGCGCTCGAGCAGCGTTCGTGGGCGCTTTCACAGCCCGTGAGCGTCAAGACGAGACCGCCGAGATGTTTTTGTCCCGCGTACGTGCCGCTGCCCGTCTCGCCGCTGCACGTGATCTTCGAGCGCCCGACGGTTTCCAGAACGACCGAGCCCGCGGTGAGCGTGAAGCCGCCGGCCTGCACCCCCGGCTCCCATTCGTAGTCCTGCTTGCCACCGGTGCTCGTGCAACTCGCCTGCCCGTAGGCGCCGGAGCCCTCACCGACCTTCTCGCAGCGCCCGTATTCCGGTGGAGCGGGCGGGGTCACGAACACCGACGCGGAGCCCACGCACGCCTTGTCGCACGGCGAGCCGATCAGCGCGGTTTCACCGCCGGAGGACAGCGCGACGCTCCAGCCGAACTCTTCCCGGTTGGTGCCTTCGCTTCCGCCCGTGAGCTTCCCGCCCGCCGGAGCCCAGCTCGAGCCGGTGCGCGAGAAGGCCCACGCCGCGCCGTGGAAGTCTTCATCGACGCGCCCGCCGAGCAGCGCGGTGTCGCCATCGCCCGACAGCGCCGCGCTGTAGCCGAGTTCGCCTTCACCGACCTCTTCCCCGCCCCGCAGGGCTTCGCCCTGCGCGGCCCACGCCGAGCCCGAGCGCGTGAACACGAGCCCCGCCCCCGCGTAGCTGTCGGCGTGGGGAGCGCCGATCAGCGCGGTGTCGCCGTCGGCGGACAGCGCGACGCTCCAGCCGAACCAGCTGTAGCTGCTGTCGGGCCCCGCCGTGAGCGCTTCGCCCTGCTTGCTCCAGGTCGAGCCCGAGCGCGTGAGCACCCATGCCGCGCCGACCCCGCCGCCGATGCCCCATTCGCCGATCAGCGCGGTGTCGCCGTCGCCTGACAGCGCGACGCTCCAGCCGAAGAAGCCTTGCCCGCCGCCGCCGGTGAGCTTGGCGCCCTGCTGGGTCCAGGTCGAGCCCGACCGCGTGAACACCCACGCCGCGCCGTCGTGTTCGTTGTCGTCGTAGCCGCCGATCAGCGCAGTGTTCCCGTCTGCGGACAGCGCGACGCTGCGGCCGAACTGAGCCGCGCCGAGCTCGCCGCCGCCGGTGAGCTTGGCGCCCTGCTGGGTCCAGGTCGAGCCCGACCGCGTGAACACCCACGCGGCGCCGGCTGCAGCGTTGTCGGAGGGGCCGCCGATCAGCGCGGTGTTCCCGTCTGCGGACAGCGCCACGCTTTCACCGAACCAGGCGCCACCGCTCTCGCCGCCGCCGGTGAGCTTGGCCCCCTGCTGGGTCCACGTCGAGCCCGAGCGGGTGAACACGAACGCCGCTCCCCGGTATTCGGTGTAGGTGCCGTCCGCGGAGGCTCCGACGAGCGCGGTGTTGCCGTCGGCCGACAGCGCCACGCTCTGGCCGATGTAGCCGTATGGTCCGCTCAGGCCGCTGCCGTTGAGCTTTTCGCCCTGGTGGATGAACGGGTCGATCCGCAGCGGATAGCGCGCTCCGCGCGCCTGGACGTGCAGGAGCAGGCGCGCGCCGCGCACTTCGAGCGAGCTCGGCAGCGGGCGGCCGTGGGCGTCGGTCGCGCTGAGGCCGCCGTAGGTGAGCACGGGCGCGCCGGCGCGTCTCAGCGTGACGCTCTGCCCACCCGCCGCGGGCGTCGCGCGCACGTTGCCCGACAGCGCCAGCACGAGCGTCAGCGCGCCGCGCACGGAGCGGGCGGGAGCCCTGGAGACGGTGAAACCCTGCTCGAGGCCGAGCGGCCCGTTGACATACCACTCCTGGAGGCCCGGCAGCACGTAGCGCACGCGGTTGGCGCTCGCACGCGGGGCCACCTCCGCAAGCGCCGTGAGCGCGCCCCCGTAGCCCACGGCGCGCAGGCTCAGGCCCAGGCGCGTGGCACCGGAGCCCAGCCGCATGCCGCCGGCACCGAAGCTGGCGCTCAGGCGCTGGCCGGGGTTAGCCGCTGTAAAGCCCCCGCCCCGGCGGACGCTCACGCGATAGGCCGGGGAGTAGGCACCCAGGGCCGCCGAGACGGGCCCCTGCGCGCTCAGCGGAAGGCTGAACAGCCCCCCGTGCCCGAGCCTGCCCGAGCGTGGGGCCGATGCCGAAGAGGTGTGTGCGGGATCGGCGCTCTGCAGGAGCGCCCCGGCGAGTGCCAGCGACAGCGCGGCGAGGGCCGCGGCGCGCCACCCGACCGTCGCGCTCGCGCCGACGCGCCACCCGGTCCTCGCGCGGCGCGGCGCGGCGAGCGGGGCGGGGACGGATGAGATCGTCAAGACGGCTCCACCGGGTCATCACCATAACGCTGCTCGATCTACTCGGCTCGCCCGGTCGGACGGGTGTTCGAGGTCCCCGGGGCGAGGCGAGTCCCAGGGGCCAGGCGATTCCCCGGGGCGAGGCGAGTCAGAGCGAGCAGGGACGCGAGCGGCCCTCGACGCCGACCTCGGTGATCCCTGCGGATGTGATCTTGATCCGCGCCGGCACGTTGCCCCGCTCGAGCAGCTTGCGCAGCACGGACTCGCCCTTGGATTCGATCCCCGACCGCAGCGGCTCCTCGACGGCCTCGGCTCTCAGCGAGTCGACGATCTGCACGTAGACGTGCTGTTCGGCGCTGCCGTTCTGCACCTTCCAGCGGTAGAGGTGACCGGGCGCGCGCAGAACCGGAATGGGCGTCGGCCCGCCAATGATCTCTGGACCCCTGGCCATGCAGCCAGCATGACGGCTCCAGCGCGGGCGGGAAGGGCCCGCTGGCCAGTATCCCGGCGGCGAACTTGGACAGGTGTGCGGGAGAGCCCGCTAGGAGTGCCCGAAGCTCACGTTCGGCAGCACGCGCCGCGCCCAGGCGGGCACATACCAGGCCTGCGCTCCCATCACGCGCAGGAGGACCGGCAGCAGCAGCAGCCTGATCAGCGCCGCGTCGAGCAGCACGGCCACGCCGAGGATCACGCCCATCTCCTTCGGCGGCAGGGGCCCCGACAGGGCGAAGGTGAAGAACACGGCGATCATCACCGCGGCGGCGGCGAAGATGACCCTGCCCGAGTGCGCCAGCGCGCCGACCATCGCCTCCTTGGCGTCGTGGCTGCGATCCCAGTGCTCCTTGGCGCTGGAGAGCAGGAACATCGTGTAGTCCATCGCGATCGCGAAGATCATCGCGAAGAAGAAGACCGGGCCCCACGCGTCGAGGAAACCCTGGGGTTGGAAGCCGAGCAGCGAGTGCAGGTCGCCGTCCTGGAAGATCCACTTGGCCACGCCGAACGCGGCGCCGGTGGCGAGCAGGTTGGTGAGCACGCCGGCGGCCGCCAGCAGGGGCGCCTGGAGTGCGAACAGCAGCAGCAGGAACCCGAGCGCCAGTACGACGCCGATCACCAGCCACGTCTTGCCGGCCAGCAGGCTCTGCAGGTCGTGGTCTTCGGCCACGGCGCCGCCGAGCAGCGCGCCGGCGGGCAGCTCGCCGCGCAGGCGCTCGATCGTCTGCGCGACGGCGGGGCTGGAGGGATCCTCGCGCGGGATCGCCGTCACCATCGCGAGCCCGCCGCCGCCGGGCTGGACCGGCATCACCTGCGCCACCCCCGGGTCGGCAGCGGCGAGCCGCGCGACCGCAGCGGCCTGCTTGTCCGCGACGACGATCTGCAGCGGGCCGGTCGCGCCCGGGCCCATCGCGGCCTGCACCTCGTAGTAGCCGACGCGAGACGAGTCGCCGGCGGGGACGACCTTGATCGAGGGCATCGCGGTCTTCAGCTGCGTGACCGGGAACGCCAGCACGAGCAGCACGATCAGGGCGGGAACGCCGTACAGCAGCGGACGGCGCCACAGCCGCTCGCCCCAGGCGGCGAACCTGGGCGAGCGGTGCTCGCCGGAGTGCGCCCAGGGCAGCGCAAGCTTGTCGACTCTGGCGCCGAGCTTCGCGAGCACCGCCGGGAGCAGCGTGAGGGTGGCGGCGAGCACGAAGATGACGGCGAGCATGATGCCCAGGCTCATGCTGCGAAACGCGGGGCTGGGCACGAGCATTACTGCGGTGAGCGAGATCAGGACCGTGATTCCACTGAACAGCACGGCCTTACCGGCGGTGTCCATCGTCACGGCGGTGGCCTCCTCGGGGTCCAGACGCGAGCCGAAGAGGGCGCCGCGAAAGCGGTAGACGATGAACATCGCGTAGTCGATGCCGAGCGCCAGCGCGAACATCAGCGCGAAGTTCATCGCCCAGATCGAGATCGGCGTGATCAGCGTGCCGAGGTAGAGCAGGCCGGCGGCGCTCAGCAGGCCGACCATCGTGAGCATCAGCGGCAGGCCGGCGGCGACGAGCGAGCCGAACGCGAGCAGCATGATGGCGAGCGTCACCGGCCAGGAGATGACCTCCGATTTGAGCATCGCGGAGCGGTTGGCGGCGTTGAAGTCCGACCACATCCCGGCTGCACCGCTCAGGTTCACGACGACCGCTCCGGCGGAGAGGCCGTGCAGCGGGCCCTTCAGCCCGTCAGCCGCCGCCACCATCGCGTTGGGATCCTTCGCGGCGCCCGCCTGGACGATCGCCGTGTGCCCGTCGCGGGAGATCGAGAGACCTGCGGCAGGAGCCACGACCCTCCGCACCGCGGCGTTGGCGCGCAGCGTCTGCTCGACCCGGGCGAGCACCGCTCTGAAGCGGGGATCGGCGACGGTCTCCGTCGGCGAATAGACCACCGTCGTCAGCCCATAGCTGCCCAGCCCGGCGAAGTCCCGTTCAACGAGCTTGCGGGCCTGCGCCGACTGCGAGGCGCCCGCTTCCCAGCCGGCCCCGGAAAGCGCGGTCTCGACTTTCGGCGCAAAGAAGCCGAGCACCAGCGCGACCACCAGCCATGCGCCGAGGACCGCGCGGAAGTGGGTGGCCGTGTAGCGGCCGAGGCGGCCGAGCGGACCGACCCGGGCGCGCTGGGCGGCCGCGGCCGTCGGTACGCCGAGGGGTAGCGGTGCGGTGGTCGCGGTGCTCATGAGCTTGCCTCCTGGAGCATCTTGGTCGGAAGCGCGGCGCCGAAGGCCGCCGGCCGGTTGACTCCCAGGAGGATACCACAACTAAACCGTTGTGTAGGGTTTTAGCCAGTCCGGCGGCGACCGAGCCGACCGGCGACCCGGCGTTCTCGCCCGTCCGGCGTCGGCCAAGCCGACCGGCGACCCGGCCCGCCGGCCAACGGTGCAGCTCAGCTCGACGCGGCGCGTGCCCGTTTGGACCGTGAGGCGCCGTTGCGCGACGGGCGTCGGGGGCCCGTCTGCGATCGCGCCGGCGCGGAGCGCTGGCGCGAGGAGCGCCCCGCCTCGGCCGTGATACCGCCGAGCTTCAACTCGCGATCGAGGCCGAGCCTGCCGG
>Ga0209040_10000985_pt1 | contig 22282 bp, 18 predicted proteins | sample BogFormECP12_OM3_FD_188240 | JGI IMG/M metagenome (GOLD analysis project Ga0209040, IMG submission 188240) | Bog forest soil microbial communities from Calvert Island, British Columbia, Canada - ECP12_OM3 (SPAdes) (version 2) | ecosystem: Environmental > Aquatic > Freshwater > Wetlands > Bog ... | reverse complement strand
AAGTTCGCAGCCATGGCCGCTTTCGTGTTTCTCGGGTTCGCCATCGGCAAGGGTGACTGGTCGCACTTCCGCTCCCACGGCGTCGGCCTCACCATGGGACTGCACCCAACACAGTTGATTTCCGCCATGGGCATCGCCCTGATCGCGGTTTTCTGGGCCTATGACGGATGGGTATACATCACGTGGGTCGCGGGCGAGGTGAAAGAACCGCGCCGCAACGTTCCATTGGCCATGGTGCTGGGCGTGGTTGTCGTGGGCGCGATCTACATGGCGATGAACGTGACCTATCTCTACGCTCTGCCGCTGGGCGAGATCGCGCAGCACGAAACCATCGCCCATGCTGCAGCAGCCGCGTTGTTTTCTCCGCATGCAGCCGTGTGGCTGTCGCTGATGATTGCGATTTCCTGTTTCAGCGCCGCGGCCACCTGCACCCTCTCCGGCGCGCGGGTCTACCTCGCCATGGCGCAGGATGGCGTCTTCTTCAAGCGCATGGCCGTCATTCATCCCAAGTGGCGCACGCCCGCGTTCAGCCTGATTGGACAAGGCATCTGGGCCGCATTGCTCACCATCAGCGGCCGCTACGATCAGCTTTACACCTATGTCATCTACGGCATGGTGCTTTCTTACACACTGACCGTAATCGGAATGTTTCTGCTGCGCTGGAAGCGCCCCGACATTCCGCGTCCCTACCGCTGCACGGGATATCCTTGGCTGCCAGCGATCTACGTTCTGGTCGGCGCCGCCTGGACGCTGAACACAATCATCACGCGACCTACCGAGGCATTCTGGGGCACCGCCATCGTGCTGGTGGGCGTTCCGGGATACTTGTATTGGAAGCGCAACGCTCGGAAGGCTACAGCCGTGGAGTAGAACATGTTCGAGCGATACACCGAGAAAGCGCGACGCGCAATCTTTTTCGCGCGCTACGAAGCCTGCCAGTATGGCTTGCAGGAAATCGACACCGAGCATCTGCTCCTCGGACTTTTGCGCGAGAACAAAGCTTTACATCGTTGGCTACCGCAGGCAACTCCTGAAACCATCCGCCGGCGAATCGATGAGCATTCATCGCCACAGGCACCGACTTCAACCGGCGTCGATCTGCCCCTGAGCAGCGCCTCCAAGCGAATTCTGAAATACGCTGCGGACGAAGCCGATGTGCTATCCCATAAACATATCGGCACTGAGCACTTGCTACTGGCGCTGCTCGACGAGAGAGGCTGTTTCGCCGACAAGCTTTTGCGCGAAGCCGGAGCCGACCCAGACAGCCTGCGCTCGCAGCTCGCCGAACCGACTCGCGAGCAATGGCCGTTTCATAGCGGATCTGCTCGGAGCCAGGTCTCCAGGTACGCCTCTGGCGGATTCGTCGAAATCCACGGCGTCCGCCGCAATGCCGAGCGTGTCCGCGAATCGGTCCAGCGCTGCCGAAGTCACAACTGGCACTGGGCCAAGCGCACTTGGACTAACTCCGACATTGTGATCGAAAAGAAAACCGGCAAAGTTTCTTTCGATCTGCGCCTCGCCAACAACGCCGAACATTTTGAACTCGTCAAAGGCGGCTGGAAGAAAGACCACTGCTTTATCTGTCGCTGGGAGTTATTCGAATCGCCGGATGACGCCGACCACGGCACGGGCTACACCAACGGTCATCACTGGGTATGTACGGAATGCTACGCAAAATTCTGGCAGAGGACGGATTTCTTCTCATCTCCTCATTATTCCGACATTACGTAACGTTCGCCGCAAGCGCCCCGTTCTCGCCACGTTTCATTCGTTACTCTGGTCATACCAAGAACCATTGTTCGTTTTTCGTAACAAGAACAACAGACACCTTGCGTTGTTGTCAGTCTGCTGCTACTTTCCAGCTAACGAACGGGCCAGCACTAATTTCGTTGATGGTAGGGAGCTGGGCTCATTTCCTGGGGCGTTTCCGAAAGTATTCCTGAATGCTTCTCTGCTTCCCTTCGAATTAGATCAGGCCTATCGAAAGGAGATCTATGTCTACTCCGAAAAAACCTCTTCCTATTGCCGGCAGTGAACGCGCGCCGTTAGAAGGAGCGCATGAAGTCGGTCCAGCGAATCCCAATGAGACGGTCGACGTGACCATCCGTTTGCGATCGCGCGCCGGAAAAAAGCCGCCAGTTAATCCGCAGGAATTTACCAAGCCCATTGAGAAGCGCGCCATTTTTACGCGCGGAGAATTCGAAAAACACCATGGGGCGGACCCGGAGAGTATTGCCCGCGTGGAGGCATTTGCCCGCGAACACAAACTCAAAGTGAAGGAAAAAAGTGTGGCGCGGCGGACCGTCATCCTGTCCGGAACCGTCGCGGCTATGAACCAGGCATTCGGCGTCGAACTCAAAGAGTATGAGCATCCCGGCGGGAGATATCGCGGCCGTACTGGAGCAGTTCATATTCCGGCGGATTTGCAGGACGTGATCGAAGGCGTCTTTGGGCTGGATAATCGTCCCCAAGCCAAGCCCCATTTTCGTAGACGGCACGGACGAACCGGCGCTCGTGCCGCGGTCGTAAACCTTTCCTACACGCCGATACAGGTCGCCACTCTCTATGACTATCCCACCGGCGTGGATGGGTCCGGAGAATGCATTGCGCTGATCGAACTGGGAGGCGGGTTCAACCCAACGGATCTGAGCAATTACTGGCGTCAACTCCAGCTGGCCAAGACTCCTACCGTTTCTGCAGTCTCGGTGGGAAACGGCAGCAACAATCCTACGGGAGACCCGAACGGCCCCGATGGCGAGGTAATGCTGGATATTGAAGTGTCGGGGGCGATTGCGCCGGGGGCAAAGATTGTCGCGTACTTTGCCGAGAACACGGACGCTGGTTTCCTGAATGCGATCACCACGGCCGTGCACGACAGCACGAACAATCCTTCTATCGTGTCGATCAGCTGGGGTGGTCCCGAATCTTCCTGGACCCAGCAGGCCATGACGTCGATGGATGAGGCATTTCAATCCGCGGCTGCGATGGGTGTGACCGTTTGCGTGGCGGCGGGAGATGATGGCTCGACTGACGGCGTAACCGATGGACTGAACCACGTGGATTTTCCGGCGTCCAGTCCCAATGTGCTGGCCTGTGGAGGTACACAGCTGGTAGCGTCGGGCAACACCATCACAAATGAAGCGGTGTGGAACGAACTCGCCAACAATGAAGGTGCAACCGGAGGCGGCATCAGCGACGTGTTTCCGCTTCCCAGTTACCAGAGTGCGGCGGGAGTTCCGCCTTCGGCGAATCCCGGCGGGCATGTTGGGCGCGGAGTTCCGGACGTTGCCGGGGATGCCGATCCGACCACCGGATACGTAACTCTCGTCGATGGCAACCCAGATGTGATCGGAGGCACGAGCGCCGTGGCTCCGCTCTGGGCCGGATTGATCGCGCTGGTCAACGAGAGCATCGGAAAACCGGCTGGATTTATCAACCCGTTGCTTTATCAGAACGCTGGGACGGCCGGTGATTTCACTGACATCACCTCCGGTAACAATGGGGCTTATTCCGCCGGCCCGGGTTGGGATGCATGCGCCGGACTTGGGTCCCCGATCGGAAGCCAGGTTGCCGTAGTATTAGGGGCACCAGCGCAGCCGCAAGCCCGGAAAACCGGCACTTAGGAACAGAAACTCGAGGTGGCGCGATCGAGCGAAGCTTCCCGCCTCGCGCCACTTCTTCCCGATTGATTTCAGACCAGTTGCACCCCTCAGGCGCCTCCAAATGGGCCTTCCGATGCCTCATTTGTTACATTCAATTCACACTGTGGCGCAGGCGTTCACGTACAATTAATGTCCGCCACGTATGACGCAGTAGCTTTATTTGCACCCTTTTTATTGCAGTCGCTTGTTGTAACATCCTTGGGTTTGTAATCGTATCTGCGTTCGTGCCTTTCGTGGAGAAGAAATGAGCCGCTCTGTGGTCGTCCGTCTGTTGGTTGTGGGGTTCCTCGTTACCGCTCTGTTCACCGGATGTTCGCGCGATCCCAATATCCGCAAGCAAAAATATCTGGAGAGTGGCGACCGCTACTTTGACAAAGGCCAGTACAGCGAAGCCAGAATTCAGTACCTCAACGCACTGAAATTGGACTCACGCTTCGCCCCGGCACGTTACAAGCTGGGAGAAACCTATCTCAAGCTCGGCAACGCCTCCCAAGCCTTGCTGGAACTTTCGCAAGCGGTAGACCTTGCTCCTGACAATTATCCGGCCCAGATCGATGTCGCCAATCTCTTCGTTGCGGCCTCGAGGACCCCGGACGGGTCGATCAATAATAATTGGCTGAAAGAGGCGCGCAAACACCTCGACATTCTGCGCGAGAAGCAACCCCAGAATCCCAAAGTCTTCGAGGCCTGGGCAGACTATTACTCAGCACAGAACAATGTGGCAGCGGCGCTGCAGGAAATGCAGAAAGGCATCGCGGCCGATCCCAATCGCTCGGAGTCTTACCTGGATCTGGCGCTTCTTCAAGTGCGCGCGAGCCTGCTCGACCAGGCAGAAGGTAATTTCAAGAAAGCCGCCGAACTCGATCCTAAAGCCACGAACGCTCAGCTGGCGCTCGGAGGCTTTTACCAATCGCGCAGTCGCATTCCTGAGGCCGAACAACAATTCAAGCACGCCATCGAACTTGCTCCCAAGGACCCCACACCTCGTGAGGCCTTGGCGCGCCTTTACATGCTGGAAGGGAAGAAAACCGAGGCCGAGGCATTGTTAAAACAGGCCAAGAGCGACCTTTCGGATAATCCCGAAGCCTACCATATGCTTGGAGATTTTTATTTCGCCAGTGGCGATCTGGATAAAGCTACGGCGGAATACTCCTCGCTGTATAACGATCATCCGAAGGACATGCAGGTCAAGAAGAACTACGTCCAGCTTCTGATCCTGAAGAACCGTCTGGAGGAAGCGAGCACGCTGAACAATGAAATCCTGAAAGCAAACCCGCATGATCCGGCGATGCTGGTCTACCGCGGAGAGATACAGCTTCGCCGCAACGATGCGGGGGGGGCGGTGGACTCACTGCAGCAGGCCATCAATGACGACCCCGACAACGCCGTGGCCCACTATCAGCTCGGTCTCGCCTTTGATATGCAGCACAACGATGCGCGCGCCGAATCAGAATGGCGTGAGGCCGCGCGGCTGCGGCCCGATCTCACGGACGCACCGCGCGCGCTGGCTGCGCTGGAAATGCGTCGTGGCGATCTTGATGCCCTTACACAAACTGCCCAGCAGATCATTACCGGAGCGCCTTTCGCACCCGACGGCTACCTGATGCGCGCCCTGGTGGAGATGAACCGCCAGAGATATTCCGACGCCCAGCAGGACCTGACCAAGGCGATGGGCATCGCTCCCGCAAGTCCGGCTCCTTACGTATACATGGGCGATCTTTACCAGTCGCAGAAACAGTACCCGGAGGCGATTAAATTCTTCTACCAGGCGCTCGATAAGGATGCAGCGTCCACCGATGCACTGCAGGGCATCATGAACGTCTATCTGGCTCAAAAGCAGACTGACCAAGCCGTCGCCGCCGCGCGGGCTCAGATCGCCAAGTCGCCCGAAACCGGCGGCTTCTACGATCTACTGGGGACGGCGCTGTTCCAGAAAAAGGACTTGACGGGCGCGGAGGCTGCGCTGCGCAAGGCGATTGAACTGGACAAGAATAACGCCGATGCGCTTTTGAAGTTAGGCCAAGTGCAGGCGGCCGAAGGATCAGTGAGTCAGGCACTGGCTACATATCAACAATCGATCAAGGACCATCCCCGGGAGATTGGATTCTACATTCTTGCCGGTGAGATGTACGAATCGCAACAGGATTGGCCTAACGCGAAAACGATGTACCAGAAGGCGTTGGAAATTCAGCCCGACAATCCGCTGGCCTCAAACAATCTGGCGTACGTGATGCTGGAACAGGGTGGGAATGTCGACGTGGCGCTGGCGATGGCCCAGACGGCGCGGCGCGGGATGCCAGACTCCTCGAGTGTCGCAGACACCCTTGGTTGGGCTTACTACCAGAAGGGCGTGTACAAATCTGCGATTGATCTGTTCCAGGAGTCGCTGCGCCTCAACGAGAAGCGGGGAGAGGTAGATAATCCGACAGTCCACTATCATCTCGGGCTGGCCTATCAGAAAGTGAACCAGCCAGCGCAAGCACGACAGCAACTTGAGCGCGCTCTGAGGATCAATCCTAACAACAGCGACGCGCGCAAGGCGCTATCGGAGCTTCGCGGCTAAGCTGAGCCCCACCCAATCCCATCAACTTTGCGTTCGGGAGCGCTGCAGGGTCTCCGACGGTTTCTCTCCGAAGTGCGCCTGGTATTCCGCGGCGAAGCGGCCGAAGTGCAGGAAGCCCCAACGCGAGGCCGCTTTGGTCACGGTCGTGACCTGATTTGGTTGCGCTAGATCGTCATGCACGCGCTCCAGGCGCAGCCGGCGGAGAAACTGCATGGGGGTGTAGCCGCGTTTTCGCTGGAAGCTGTGTTGCAGGGTTCTCGAACTCACCCCCGCAGCCATGCAGATATCGCCCAGAGACAGCGCCAGATGTGCGTTGGCGCTCATGTACTCTTCGGCGGCACGCACCTGCCAGGGACCGGCAAAGCGGGAGCGAACCAGCAACCGCGTGTAGTTGTGGCGCTGCGCCTCCAGCAGGAGCGCCACCAGATCGTTCTCCAGCGCGCGCGCAGCCAGCCCATACGGCTTTTCTTGTTCACGGTATGACTCGGCCTCTGGATTGCCGCCAGTGGTGCGCATCCGTTCGAGGTGAGTGCACAGACTCAGGACCAAACGGCGGAACCGTTGTCCCGCCTCGGTCCTCAGATTAAAGCAAGGAAAAAAGACCAAGGGAGAGTTAATCCGCCGCAGAAGCATCTTTTCCAATTCCTGAACCAGATTCTCGCGGCTGAGTCTTAAAAAAAGTAATTCGAAGTGCTCGGGAGTCCGGGCTTCGACGGGCTGCAATGGCGACTGCACCAATCCCCACCCCGAACGCACCGGAACGATCTCGCCGGCCACGCGATGCTCCACATCCCCGGCGACGGAGAGGACCACCGCGTAGGAATCGTCGGGCAGCTGGGCTTGGACCTTCATAGCCCCAGTGGTTTTAACGGTCGACAAGTGCATTCGCGGACTTTGAGCCCCAAAAATCTGGGTGGAAAACGCAGACCTGGGGCCGATCAATTCTGAACGATACGGGACGGCGGACTCGGCCAACACGGATGCCGCTTCCTCCACGTCCGTGGTTTCGAGGACTAACGGATACAAAAGTAGATTTTGATTAGACTGGTGAATACCTTCTGAGAACATCGCCCCTCGTTACGGTTCCATGTACCTTATCTTTTGGGGTAGCAGAGTTCAAGAGCAATTTTCTTAATGAAACGATTCACTATGATTTATCCATCCGACTGTGTACCTTGGAGATCACTGCAGGCGAAGCCAATTGCGTAAACCGGATTGCTGATTTCTCCCGCTTGTTGAGAATGAATACATCGCGTACGCGTTCTTCGCGAAGTACAGGTGATGGACCGATGGAGACGACAAAGCCGCAGCAGCGGCGCTGGGAGCGCTACCAGGTAAAGATTCGTACCAAGATCACTCTGAACACAAACGGTGAAACGTTTTGCTTCCACGGAGAAGCCAGCGATGTAAGCCAAGGCGGCCTGCGGCTGTTCATGCCGCGCGATCTCGAGCCGGGCATCATCATTCTCATGGAATTTTCTCTGCCTTACAACTCACGAGTAATGGCGATTCGCGGATTGGTTAGAAACCGCAGCGGTTTCAGCTACGGAGTGGAATTCATGAATCCGACTGCTTACCAGCAAGACACCATTACTCAGCTATGCAAGACCCTGCGACTCCTGCAGTAAACGCCATCCCGCCTTCCTTGTGAAACGCGGTGAGGTTGCGATATGGAACGCTCCTTGATCTGGATCGAGGGTGACGCGGCCGGCTGGTCGTGTTCGAACTGTGGATGGCGATTCGCGGTACCGACGCTGTTAAGTGGAGAGGAAGAAGCTATGGCAGCATACGATCGCCTGGCCGCCGCGAAGTTTCGCGAGCATCAGTGCGAAGCTGAAGTGAGCATTCCTGCGCCGGCGAACAAGAAACCGGACACCGGGAGCGCTTTCGCAAACCGCGCGCGAATTTTGATTATGCGAGGTTTCAAGCCGAAGGATGCGGTGGAACTTGTGCTGCACGAAGTCGCGACGGAATCGGGCGGCAACGCAAAGCGCATCGAGAAGGCGCGCGCCGATGCCGAAGAATTTCTTTCCAAAATCCGCCAAGGCTTAATCTAGAAACCAAGGCTCAATCCAGAACGACGATGTCCTGCTTGTCAGGGTCTTCGGCCTGAGGGCGGCGAGCAGTACGGTTTGAAGGCAGGCCCGCGTCGCGGATTTTATATAGCAGCGCCCGATAGCTGATGTTGAGTGCTCGAGCCGCCTGCTTCCGATTCCAGTGATGATGCTGCAGCACCTTCAGGATAATCTTGCGTTCCAATTCATGCACAGCCTGGCGAGTAATCTTCTTCAGCGAGATCGGCCCATCGACGGTAATATCGGCACTGAAGAAATCCGGCTGGTGCGGGCGAAGATCGCCAGAAATAGCCTCTTCGGTGCCCAGAATCACGTAGCGCTTGATGAGGTTTTCCAGCTCGCGAACATTCCCCGGCCAGTGATATTTCTTGAGCGAGTTCATCAAATCAGTGGAGAGGGGTTTGGCGCGAGAGTTGAATTTCCGGTTATAGCGGTCGAGAAAATAGGCGATCAGATCCGGCAGGTCGGAAGCCCGCTCGCGCAGCGGCGGCATATGAAGATTCACTACATTGATGCGATAGAAAAGATCCGCGCGAAACGTGCCATTGGCGATTTCTTCTTCGAGCTTTCGATTGGTGGCGCACACCACGCGCACTTCAACTTTTTTGTCTTCCTGGGCGCCGATGCGGCAGAACTGTCCGTCCTGCAGCAACTGCAGCAGTTTCGACTGCAGGCTCATGTCGAGTTCTGAGATTTCGTCCAGAAACAAAGTCCCACGATGCGCCATCTCCACCCGGCCAGGCTTCGTGCCGAAGGCTCCGGTAAAGGCACCTTTTTCGTAACCGAAGAGCTCGCTCTCGAGCAGCGTTCCCGGAATCGCAGGACAATTGACCTTCACCCACGGCCCAGTCTTCCATGGCGAAGCAGCGTGGATCATGCGCGCGATGATGTCCTTGCCGGTACCACTCTCTCCCTGGATCAGCACCGGAACATTCGCGCCGGCCAATTTCGCGAGCCGCTCTCGCAAAGCCCGCATGGCCTCGGTGTTCCCAAAAACCACCGCCTCGGGAGGCATTTCTCCCAGAGGCTGCACCAGGGAACTGACTAGATGTGAAGTGCTCATAAGGCTTTACCGGCTCGGCCGCACAAGCTTGGCATGCGTGCATCCGGGGAAACAAACACGAAGGAGCGGGCTAACTCAGTGTAAAGGCTAGTCTATGTAATTGATGAAAAGCAACTTACTAAAGATTTCCCTTGGGAGACATCTAGTAATCTCGGGGGAGGGTTAGCGGAAGTGTACTGCAACGTTCACCAAAGGAAAAGCCCTCATACCATGGAGGCTTGTTTCCTTCGCAGTATTTTGACCGGGACACGGTCGCTCACCAGTGGCCGGAAGAACTTCACGCCAACCAGGTTGTAGGTTTCGGCGTGCTCGGTTCGTAACACTTTGGCACGTAAGGTGCGTGAGGCCGTCGGCAAAGCGGATTGAGCAGCTAAAGGTGCGCTTGGAATTTCGAGGGAAACTTCTGCCGCCGCGGGGAGGGAACGTCGAACCGCCACGAGCATGCCGCCAGCAGATACGTTGAGGGCGGTGGCGAACTCCAAATACTCTTTATCCTCATCCAGCCGGATCCTGACAAAGACGGGTATGGCCAAAGGCAAGCGCGGCCACCGCCGGCGCTCTGCCATGGGAGTCTTTGCGATCACTCACGCCCCTTCTTTATCCGATTTACGCGCCAAAATAGGGAGCAGCTTTGGGGCCAAATTAGGGGTTAACCGGACCATTCGGGAAGCGGGTCCTATGAAACCCGATGAAACCACCCTTATCACCGCCCGAGACCGCGACAACCAAGCAAAGTGCTGTGTTTTTATCATTTTCGAGCCATGCACCTATTCAATCCCGCGTATCGCAAGCAGCCCTCAAGCATATTTGTATAGTGCAAGGTTTTGCTACTCTTGGGTAATCAGGTTGCATTTTTCGTTGACAATGAAAAGTAACCTGGCTTACGATTTTCTTAACAGATTCAGATCATTCGCTCCGTCATCCTCCCTCTGTGCTAGACCGCCGTGCCCCTTATGGTCACCGTGCAAAAGAATGTGTGCGCTCCCGAGGCTGGCAAAGGAAGAGTGAGCGAGTCGACTCGTTCGGCTTCCGGATCGGGAATGCCTAGCTCGGCAGATCTCCCGCAGGCCTATTCCGAACTACAACAGCGATTTCAACGCACCACGAACGCCCTTGGATCCGCCGCGCACGATCTCAAAACACCTCTGGCAATTCTGAATGGATACGTCGAATTGCTGCAGAGCGAAAAGCTGGGACCAATCAGCGAGCGGCAGCGAGAAGTTCTCCACGACATGGAGGAGAGCGGCAAACGGCTGCAGCAGTTCATCCAGGATTTCCTCACGTATAGCGCCTTGGAGACCGGCGGCCTGAAGATGCAGTTTGCTGTCGGCAACATCAACGAATGCCTCTCCGAGGTCTGTCGTCTGTGGTCGACGCGCTTTCAGGGAAAAGGACTGGCGCTTTATTTTCTGGCCAATGACAAACTCCCGGAGTTCGAATTCGATCTTCCGAAGCTGGAGCGCGTCATTTCAAATTTGTTAGAGAATTCCTTCAAGTTTGTTCCTCAAGGCGGCACGGTTTGGTTGCACGCCGAGCCTTACATGTGGGAGCGCCGCGCCGCTACCCAGCCAGCGTCCGCTGGCGAACGCCGTCGGCAGATGAATTCTCAACCTAATTCCGTAAAAGTCAGTGTCTCCGACACCGGTCCCGGAATTCCGGCGGAATTTCATCAGGAAGTCTTCGACGATTTCTTCCGCCTGCCGAACAATGACAGTCAGGAAGGCATGGGGCTGGGTCTCGCCATCGTGCGCCGCCTGGTTCAGGGCATGGGCGGAAAAGTCTGGCTGGAAAGCGATCCCGGCGCAGGCTGCAAATTTTCATTTCTCATTCCGTTCAAACCATCCTCCACACCTGGCATCAAAGGAAAGGCGCGATGAGCGACACCGCCAAGATTCTTCTGGTCGACGACGAGCCAGCCATGCTCCGCTATATCCGGACCTTGCTCGAAGTCGACGACTACAAAGTGGAGACGGCTTCGACCGGCGAAGAGGCGTTGCAGCGCGTGGATAAAGGAATGGAGCCGGATCTGGTTCTGCTCGACGTGCTCATGCCCGGCATCGACGGTCTGGAGACTCTGGAACAACTTCGCCAGAAGCGGCCCGGCGCCAAAGTCGTGATGCTTTCCTGCGTCAGCGACACCCGCAAGGTGGTGCAGGCTATGAAACTCGGGGCCCACGACTACCTGACCAAGCCCTTTCAGAAGTCAGAACTCGACGCGGTTATTCATCAGTGCCTCGGCCAGGGAAAAGGTCCGGTGGGAGGCGAGGTCGAGGAAGTTGCTGACGATGTATTCTTCGTCGCCGCGAGTCCCGCGATGCGAAAAATCCGCTCGCAAGCGGCGCTGGTCGCCCATGTCGATATCCCGGTATTGCTGCTGGGCGAAAGTGGCACCGGCAAGGAAGTGCTTGCCCGCCTGATTCACAAGCTCTCGCCGCGGGCGCATCGAACTTTCTTGAAGGTCAACTGCGCGGCGGTTCCCGCAGACCTGCTGGAGAGCGAGCTGTTCGGCTACGAACCGGGTGCCTTCACCGGCGCGACGCACGCCAAGCCCGGCAAATTCGAGCTCTGCAATAAAGGCACCATCCTGCTGGATGAAATTGGCGAGATGCCGCCAGCCCTGCAGGCCAAGTTGCTGCATGTGTTGCAGGACCAGCAATTTTCACGGCTAGGCAGCCGTTCTGTGATCAAAGTCGACGTGCGCATCCTGGCGGCCACCAACATCGACATTCCTCAGGCACTCGCTACCAAGCGGCTGCGAGAAGATCTTTACTACCGGCTGAACGCTTTCACTTTGCAACTGCCACCACTGCGCGAACGCAAGGAAGAGATTCCGATCCTGTTAAAGCATTTCATGGGGCATATGGCGGAACAGTATGCCCGGCCTCAGCTTCCACTCTCGCCGCCGTTGCTGGAGGCATGCCAAAGGTATTCCTGGCCCGGCAACTTGCGGGAGTTGAACAATTTCCTGAAGCGGTACCTGATCCTGGGGGACGAGAACTTAGCCGCCTCCGAGTTGCAGCCACGCCAGGACGGCAACGGGGGCGCTGCAGGCTCGGATCCAGCCGTGAAGGAGGCTGGCGGCGGATTAAAGTCCTTGGCCCGCACCGCCAAGGACGAAGCCGAAGGCGAAGCCATCCGGCAGGCTCTCGAGCAAACCAACTGGAATCGTAAACAGGCGGCCGGGCTTCTACAGATTAGCTACAAAGCCCTGCTCTATAAAATTCGGCAATACGGAATCGCCGAAGCCAGGAGCCACCACAAACTCTCCGCTGGCGCCTGATCTTCACCGGCACTTTCACGCAAGAAACTGTTCAGAACACTGGCTCGTCCGAAAAGCCCCCTTCTGCTCTACTGCACCGTCAAACTGAACCCGGCGGTCTGCGTGTAGGAGCCCGAAGTCGCGGTAACCGTGAGCGAGTATGTGCCAGCCGGAGTTCCGGTAACCACTGGCTGTTGCTTCGCCTTGCTGCAAGCCGGCAATGGGACGATGAACGAGAACAATGCCAGAACCACAAGCAGACCGAGTAGGCGATTTCGCCGGCGTTTCTTGCCTCCCAATCCAACCACAGCCATCCCCGGAACCATGAGCCAGAGAGCGTAAAACCGCCCGCCCCACTCAAGAGAACTGATCACGGACGGGGGTCGGGCCGTTGTCGTGAGGTTGAGTGTGCTTGACTGGGAACCCGGGCCATTGAACATGAGAGTAGCGGGAGTGAATCCGCAACTCGCACCTACCGGGGTAGAACCGCAAGTCAGCGACACGTTATTTCCAAACGTGATCTCCGGATTTACTTGAAGAAAGTAGGTTGCGGTGTTGCCCGCAACCACGGTCTGGCTGGAAGGATTGATCGCGATCGAAAAATTGGTGGCCGTGAACGAAGCCGTCGTGGTGACGATTGGATTCGTATTGTTAGCGTTCGTGGCCGTCACTGTCATCGAACCAGTCCCTGCCGTAGTCGGGGTCACAGAAAACTCCACAGTCGCGATCGAACCAGACTGCAGAACCGGAATAACGCATGCCGCAGTTGCACCGACAGCCGGGCCGCAATTGCTGCCAGCTCCTCCTGAAACACCGGTAAACGTAGCCGATATGTTGGTGGAAAGCTGGGCGCCAACGGTAATGTTCGTAGCCAAGTCGGGTCCTTGGTTCGTGATGGTAAAGGTGATTGAGATCGGATTGCCGGCGCCCACCACTCGCGAACCCGGAGAGTACACAGGCGCCACGCAAGTAATACACAAACTGTTCACGGGGCGCAGCATCACCGCGAACGCGTCCATGGTGGTTCCCTGGAAGGTCGGCTGAAACGCTCCTTGCACCTGCAAATTCGTTGAAGTCGTGTCGCCTGCAAAATAAGTGTTGAGGGCCTGATCCACCGTGATGCTGGTTCCGCGATCCACTCCGCCTCCGCCGAAATAAGTAGCGTACGAACCCACCGTGTTCGTACCCGACAAAGTGGTGGTTTGAATGTGCGCAAAAAACGCGTTCTGCGTTCCTCTGAGGGTGCTCTGAATCGGGTTCTGCGCAGTCGTCGAGACCGCCGGGAAATCTGTTGAGCTGGTCTCGCCAGTGACCAGCGCTCCAGCCCCGGTATCGACCGCGATCGCCAAGCCGTTATCGTTCAAAGATCCACCAAGGTAGGAAAAATAGCTGAGACCTACTGCATTGGTAGTGGTGGTGGATCCGGACGTCTCGGTAGGATTCGTAAACTTCGCCACATACGCATCCGTGTTCGCGGTGTTAGCGGGTTTCGGGCATGTCGTGACCAGCGGGGCATTCAGGCAGGCCTGAAATTGCCCGGCTCCGGTGGGGGCATTGAAATTGTCGGAATTGGTCGACCCCGTAATGTAGATAGCCGACGCAGTGGTATCAATCGTGAGCCCGGTGGAGGAATCGTTATTGTCACCGCCGAAGTAAGTGGAGTACAGCAGCTGCGTGGCGCCAGTCTGAGCGTTGTTCGGATTCAGTTTCGCCACAAAAGCATCGGTGGCTGCGGAAGTTGTCGCCGTCCCACAACTGACAGGATAGGTAATCGTGACCGGAGGAGGCGAGTTGAGGCAAGGCTGGTAGGCGTTCGTGATAGGGAAATCTCCTGTGTTCAGCCCACCTTGACCATTCGTGCCTTCGCCGCTGTTGAAGAAATTCGTAGTGCCGCTGAAGTAGACGTTCCCCGTAGTGTCGACCGCGATGCCGCCGCCAACAACTACAGCGCCAGTGCTGGGATTTCCACCGCCAAAATATGTCGAATACGCCAGGCTTCCCGTCCCGATGGTTTTGGTATTGATCTCGGTGACAAAGAACTGCTGGCTCGCCAGCGACGACTTTTGATAGGCGGGAGGCAACAAGGTAGCCGGAAAGCCGGTAGCCACATCGGTGGAAGTGGTGGTGCCCAGCACGAAGGCGTCTCCATTGTTGTCGATCGCCAAAGCGCTCGCCGCATCCGTGCCATTGCCGGAAAGATAAGTCGAATAAGTGAGCCCCGAAAGGGTTGGATTCAACAGACTGACGAAGACGTGGGAAGTTCCAGTGCTACCAGCTTGAGGCCCGCTCTGGTATCCGTTGATCGTGGGAAAGTTCGTTGAACTGGTCGTGCCGCCGACGTACGCATTTCCCGCGTTATCCACTGCCAGCCCTGCCGAGTCACCAACTGCGGGGTTGCCGGCGATGGTGTCGGTTCCGCTCCCACCCAGGTAAGTCATGGCGACCAATCCACCAACGCCCTGCGTCGGGCTAAGCTCCGCAATGAAGATGTTCTGTACTCCGTTCAGGGTGGCTTGGTAAGCCCCCGTTACCGGAGGTAGGTCGTTCGAGGTCGTGGACCCCGCAATGTAGATATTCCCGTTACCATTCACGGCAATCGATGGAGTGGTCTCCGCACCGTTCGCGCCGCCAAAATACGTTGAATAACTGATGGTTGGATCGATCACCAATTCGCGCGTGCGATCGTACGCGCCAATCTCAAAGCCAACTCGATTGGCCGCGCGAAGAACGAAGCGCCCTTCAACTGGCTGTTGCCGGCCAGCAACGCTTTGATAAACCCGTGGAGCCTGCAAGCGCACATCGGCGCCCGCTCCCTTGAGAAGCAAATCTCCGGCGACCAATTGCAGTTTGCTTACGCCATCAAACTGCAACTCAGCTTGCGACGGGTTCGCACCTGGCGCCACTTTGAAGTCGTATTCCAGATGGCCCTGGCTGCCATAGAAAACCAGATCGATTCCCGGATAAACGCTCTGATAGTGAACTCCAGCAAACTGCGGAATGCCGGTATGCCACTTCTTCGGATCATTGCCGATGAAGTAATTGCTTTTGCCGGGAAGGGCGGCTCTTCCTGCAACGGTCGTCGCCGGATCAGCACCGACCAGCTTCATGCGCAGCGATTGCACGCTCTGACGGAGGCCACCGTGACCGTGGGGTGCCGGTTTCGCCGTTTGCATGGCCAGTACAGCTCCAGTCGGATCGAGATAGAGGCTGTATCCCGAACCACGCGAAACGAATTTCACGCCAGAGGGGGCTTGACCCAGGTTGGGTTCGAAGATCATCGGGAACTGGTTGAGAAGAGCGAGTGCGTCCGGCTTGGCCTTCGCAGAAGTCTTGCCGAGGGCGGCTGAAATCGGAGAGACCGGAACATTTGCCGACGCTTTTCGAGAGCTGTGGCGGAAGCCCGAGCCCAGTATCCCGCAGGCTGCCAAAAGCAAAACCACAACCGCACCCGCGACCCGGACTCGCTGCTGACTGCTTCCCGTCATCTTCTCCATCAACCCCTCACGGCCATTTCCCATTACGCTTTTCCTCCGACGCACACCCATCATTCTGGAGACGGTAGAGCCGAAGCGCGAGTTTTTACCCCGCATCGGCGAAACCGCCCGCTGCTGACATGTCACTTTGGAACTGGCGGAAAATAAACAACTACTTAAACATCTGGCGGATAGCCAAGTCAAGCGAGGCTCCCACCCCCCCCGAGCGTGCTCCAACACCTCAGATGCGCCCGTGACCGAGGAAAGATGCCGCGATGTGGCACGAAAGTGGAATGAAGAGATCTGCAGATGAACCGAACGAGGACGATTTCTGCAAAGCGTTGCGGGCGGACGCCCCCACACGACTGTGGGGTCAGGATAAAAGCTCTGATTCTTCTCAACAATCAACCAGCTTACCGCACAACGGATGGCATCGGGATTGCTCCATTGTTTGCGGAATCAAAGCGGCCGCGCGCTCCTCCAAAATCCTCCCGGCAGGCTGGGGCATTTACCGACTCAATTCCATGAGTCTTTTTGCTCTTGCAAACCACGCGCGTTTCTATAAAGTGAAGCTATCAAGCCCGCCCCAAGAACATGGGCAGGACTTGTGTCTTCCAGCCTTGGCTGTCGATTCCGTTCTGCATCAGATGTGGTCTTCTCGGGGAATAAATGCTTTCGGAAAATACGCCACGGATGCAAACCGGCTCTCAGGAACGGCGGACGATGCGGCGCTTTGATATGCGCCTGCCAGCGGTAGTCCGTCTCACGGGAGAAAGCGAATTTCAAACCGAAACCCAGAATGTGAGCGCGCGGGGCGTTTTTTTTTATCTGGACCGGCCCGTCCCGGAGGGCACCGCTTGTGAAGTAACGCTCACCTTTCCGCCCCACATTACGCTTACCGATGCAGTTCGCGTCCGCTTCACTGCCCGCGTCATTCGTTCCGAATCGCCGCTGCCCTCCTTGCGCGTCGGCACCGCGGCCATGATTGAGGACTACGAATTCCTGCGCTCCGGCGGGAGCACCGATCTCCTGAGCGCGTTGCAGAAAGAATGGAAAGCCGCAAACTGAGCGGCGGGGCTTTTACTTTTCTTTTTTCCCCAGATCCTTCATGCGCTGCCGCAAGCGTCCGTACCGGCGCGCGAGGCTGCCCAGATAGATCCCGTGAATCAGCCAGGTGGCGATGTAGGCAGCCCATAGATATTTGACGGCGTTCATTGCTGCACTCCCATCAGCGACTCCAGGCTTTCCGCCTCGTCCACCGCCCGCTGCAACATTTCAAGGCGATAACGCCACCAGCAAACCACGACGGCAAAGCAGGAGAACGCCAGCCAATTGATCAGGAGCACATGCAACATGCGGGGATCAATCGAACCGCCGCCACCAATCACCGGCTGGGGATGCTGCGTGCGAAAAAACCATATCGAGAAATAAACCAGCGGCACATCGAGCGCGCCGAAAATCGCCAGTACCGCTGCCAGCTTCGGAGTCTGCGAACTGTCCGAAAACCGCCGCAGAACCAGATAACTCACATAAATTAACCACAGGACCAGAGTCAGGGTAAGGCGCAAATCCCAAGTCCACCAGATACCCCACACCGGCCGCGCCCAGATTGGCCCGGTCACCAGCACAATCGTGCAGAACACAACGCCAACTTCCGCCGAAACCAGGGCGATAGCATCCGCTTTCGGGCTTCGCTGAATCAGATAGACCACCGAAGCCACCAGATTTACGGTGAATAACAGGAACGCCGTCCAGGCCGAGGGCACATGGTAGTAGAAAATGCGCTGGACGTCGCCCATCGTCCGCTCCATCGGCGCCACCCAAATCGCTTCGTAGAAAGCGTAGGCCAGCAACAGCGCCGTAAAAACCGCGAGGATGGGGAGGGTCCGTTTCATTCCGCCTGCAGGATGGTCTCGAATAAAGCCAGACAAGCTGTAGTAAACACCACATCGTAGGTGAGAAGCAATACGATCCAGAAGCGCGCCGAGCCGTCACCGGCGAGAATGATGCGCGTTGCCTCCACCATCGATTGCACCGCTGGAATCGAGATAGGAAACAGCAACAGCGGCAGCATGATTTCACGGCTGCGCGTACGCAATGACATGGCCGCGAAAAATGTTCCATTCACCACCAGCGCCCACGTTCCAAGAATCGCCACGGGAATCAACTGCCACGCTGGACCCAGAGCGCGCAGATTGTAGAAAATCATGAACAGCGGCGCCATCACCGCTTCCAGCAAACTGACCAAAATAAAGTTGCCCAATGCCTTTGCCAGGAACAAAGCGTTGGCCGGAGCCGGAGAAACGCGGTAAGCATCGAGCACCTGGTTGCGCAGCTCACGCGCCCAGGTCTGATTCAGGGCAACGACGGCGGCGAACAGGAAGGCGACCCATATCAGCCCTCCCGCAATTTCCCGCGACTCCTCGGCATTCGGATCGAACGAGAAGCTGAAGATCACCACCACCAACAACGAGAAAAACAGCATGGAGTTGATCGCATCGCGGGAGCGCCATTCCAGCCGTATGTCTTTTGTCAACGTGGCCACGGTGATAGAGCGGAGAGAAATCATTGCGGCCCCACTCGCGCCGGATTCAGGCTGGCCGTGCGCTCCACGATCTGTCCGTACTGCATCCACACAAATTCGTCGGCCACCCCCTCCAGCAGTGATGCCTGATGCGTCACCAGGAAAATTGTCTTGCCGGCATCCCTCATCTCTTTCAGCAATCCCACAATCTCTCGAGCCGAATGCACGTCTACGTTCGAAAACGGCTCATCCAGCAAAAGAATTTTAGGATCGTGCAAGATGGCCCGCGCTAGCGACATGCGCTGCCGCATGCCTTGCGAATACTGGCCGACCGGACGCCCCAACTCCGGGTCCAGCCGCACCGAGCGAATCACTTGCTCACAGCGCTCATCTCCATCAATCTCGTACAGTCGCGCGAAGTAGCGCAGATTTTCCATCCCGCTCATCTCGTCATAAAGCAGCGACGGGTGCGCCATGTAACCAACCTCGCGGCAGGCCTCGTGTGGACTTTTTCCCAGAATCGAAATCGTCCCTCGCGTGGGATGCGCGAGCCCCGCCAAGGCCCGCAGCAGAGTTGTCTTCCCTGCCCCGTTGTCGCCGAGAATCACATAAAATCTGCCGGCGGCAAACTCCGCGCTCACTCCCCGCAAGGCGGCGAAGCGGCCGAATTGCTTGATCAGGTTGTTGAGGGCAACATGCGGTAGGTGTTGCGGGATTTTAGCGTCGGTCACGAGTAGCAAAATTGTATTGGCAGGATAGTCGATGCAGCCGCGAGAGTGAATCTATGGATTTTGGCGCAGATTTGCAAGGAGGTCGAGGATCGCGGTTATTCGCCCGAACATTTCCCGAGGCAATCCGCGTCGATAGCGACCGGCAACATAACGAACAACAAAAAAGTGCAGGCCGCATGCAGCCTGCACCTTTAATTTTGGGCTCAGACTAATCCGTTCACTTCCGGATCGGCTTGTAGGGCGATGGCCGGAGTGCCTGTTTCCTGGACGTGGTTCCCGTTTTCGCGACGCCATCCACCATAAGCGCTGGACACACATCGCCCGCCAGCGTCGTGTTGGTCACATTGGAAAACGTGTTGGGAGCTGAGGTGTTGCCCGTACCCGTCCCCAGCAGAATTCCGGCACAGGCTTCGTTGATGACGTTACTGGTCGCGGTGTTGTTGTTGCCGGAACCGCAGCTGTCATCGAGATGAACACCCGATTCTGCGCTGCCGTAGATCGTATTCGCGTGCACTGTGTTCGAACTGCTGCACACATCGATGGCATCGAAGAGTTGCGTTCCCGAAACCTTATTGCTCGTAATGCTCGTGTTGTCGGCTGGACCGTAGGTCGGGTCCGTCACTGCGACAATGCCGAACTGCGCGCTGCCAACCTCGTTGCCCGATACAGTGATGCCATCCGAGGCATAAATTAAAATACCGCTTGCGGCATCCCCGGTATCGCTACTCGTGTCCTGTCCCCAAATGTTGTCGTTCACGGTGTTCCCCGTGACCCGGCCGCTCGCGCCGAAGCCGATCTGAATACCGTTTTCAGCGGCAACTCCCTCCCCCAGATACACTCCCTGCCAGTTCATTGCGGTTGCACCTATGCCCACAATGTAGTTCCCGCTGATTGTGACTGCCGGCCCCGTAGCGCCCGGCCCCGTTGCCGCTCCCGTAGCAGTAATTCCGTTCTTCTGATAGCTACGTACCGAATTATTGGAGACGGTAACAGCGCTCGCACCAGTCAGGCTTTCAACGTTGATGGCCAAGCCGTTCTGACACCCGAGATAGTCTGCGTAATCGCTCTGAAACTGATTGCGTACCGCATTACTGGTTATCGTTCCGGATGTGTTCTGAAAATTCCCTCCAGCGTTGTTGCTACACAACCCGCCATGTCGTTACCAGTCCCGTCCACGGTGAGATGTTCGATGGTGACGGTGCCCGTAGAACTTGCAACGAATATCTGCGCGGCCACCGGGTTCCCAAAAATGTCGGTACCGTTTTGAACCAGACCTCCGGATGGCGGTACTAGCACGGTCGCGTCCAACGGACCATTGGCCACGCCCTCGAGAGTTAACGGCGCGGTGATCATCACCTGCTCGGAGTAGGTGCCTTCGCAAACTCTGACTACCCTCGGAGCGGGGAGCGACTCTGCCGCGTTTACCGCTGCTTGGATCGTAAGGTAATGGGTGCCGGCTGCGGAGCACAGACCGACTGCTGTGTTACTAGTTGCAGACGCGGGCGCCACAGCCAGGAAAACCCCGGCAGCTAGCACCCAAATCGTTATGCGCATGGTTAATCCGCTTAGACGTAGACCTTGTCTACGCACACTAACATTCATAGAGACTCTCCTGAAGATTGAAATAGACGTGAGTGATGCAGGGCCCGCGTGCGGAAGAACTCGCGGCAACGTTACATCCGGACACTGACAAAGTCAACGGATTCCCAGGTTGTGGAAAACAATTAACACAGGGATATGCCAGTACGAAACACCCGACAAACACCTAAAGATTCAGTTCGACGTCAAGGAAGGTTTCTGCACCTGCGTGACGCTCTTGCTCGGCTCGGCTTGCATCTGGTTGCCGGGCTGCTGCGGCGCGTATTTCGAGGCGCACTTGGCTTGCAGCGCCTTGGCATGAAAGACACCGTCCCGTCCGAAGCTGCCGTCGGCCAGCGCCTGCGAGTCATCCTTAAAGGTATCGGGCGGCGCTTCCGTTCCGGTGTAATCCACCGAGAGCAACTGATCTTGCTCCATCAGTACGAACTCCACGTGCGTTCCCGAGCGCTTGATCGAACCCGGTTGCACATTTCCCGCCACCCGCAAACGCTTGGTGTAAGCGCCGTTCCCCATCTTGTGCAGTTCACTGATCGTGACGTAATAGCTCTTGCTGTCCTGCACTCCCGTATAGGCGAGATAGCCCAGCAGAAGCAGGATCAGAACGGTCGCCCCGCCGAACTTCAGATAGGTCTTGCTTTGACTGGACATGGCAAACCACCCCACAGAAACTAGGTTTCTATGACTCTAATCTTCCCCAAGCCTAGAATCAAGACACGAAGCCCCCGGAAGAAGAGCGTGGGATGGGCCAGCGCTCATCTACAACGTCGCCTCCATCTGCAAGCCTTCGATCATTTCGTTGAGCGTCTTCTGCGCGGCCTCGCGCTTCAGTTGCAGATCTGCCACTTCGTGGTGCAACGTCTGCACCCGGTCCTCCTGCTCATTCAGCTCGCGAACGTAGCGCGCCACCAGCACCTTTTCTTCTGCACTGCCTTTCAGCGCTTTCATATTCTCGCGGACTCGCTGCTGGTCTTCCGAGATCCCCGAAATCTTCGACTTGCGTGAGGCCACTTCGCCGTCGATTACGGCAACGCTGGCCTTCTGCACCATCACTTTCCGCAACGCCTGCTCGATCTCGGGACTGATCATCTTCTGACTGAGAAAGAACTTGATCTGGTCGTCAGTTACATTCGACAGCTGGTAGCTGTTGGTGATCGGCCGGTATTCCTTCACCAGCAGGGTCTCCGTCTTCTTCGGTTCCACGGTAAGGCGGAAACGGTGGAACGACGTGGAACTCTCCACCGGCTTCTCGTCGTCGTTGAGTTTCCATCCCGGCCGCGCCGGATGCTCGATCACGATGGTACGCGTCGATATGTCACGGTTGCGGATGGTATAA
>Ga0209040_10000984_pt1 | contig 22293 bp, 20 predicted proteins | sample BogFormECP12_OM3_FD_188240 | JGI IMG/M metagenome (GOLD analysis project Ga0209040, IMG submission 188240) | Bog forest soil microbial communities from Calvert Island, British Columbia, Canada - ECP12_OM3 (SPAdes) (version 2) | ecosystem: Environmental > Aquatic > Freshwater > Wetlands > Bog ... | reverse complement strand
GCGTCCAGTTGAATGGTGTCCTGCTCGATGCGGTCGAGCATCTCTTCGCGTTGGTGGTCGCCGCCACGGCGCGCCAGAGTCAGCGCCAGGCGCATGCGCGCGATGGGCGAGCGCAGTTCGTGCGACACGCCGCTCAACAGGCTGCGCTCGCTCTGGATCTGCTTGCGCAGCTCGCCCGCCATGGAGTCGAAATCGCGCACCAGGTCGGCAATCTCGTCGCTGCGGTTGCCGAGGTTTTCGCCTGCGCGAATGTCGAGATTACCCCGCGCCAGTTGATTCGTCGCGTCGCGCAGGCGCTCGATAGGCTTGGTCAGATAATGCGCGATCAAGAAACAGATGATCGCGGAGAAGATGGTACCCAGCTTGAGCGTCCAGAGAATGTCGCCGGGAACACGCTCCGCCAGCGGAGGCGGCACTAGCTCGGCAATCAGAACATATTTCCCTCGCGAAGTTGTAGCGGTCGCAGCCAGCACATTGGCTTCGTAGGAACGATGCAGGCCTTCGGTTTTCTCGGCCGCTGCAGCATCTTGCAGAACGCGCGACGGAATTGCGCGGCCGGAAAGCTCGCGCCCGCTGTCGTCCACCAGCCAGAACTGCGAGCGATGCGGCAACGACAGACCATCCAGCAGCGTCACCAGTCCTGCCTGCCCCTGGCGCTCGAACGTGCTCGCCGCCAGGCTGGCGAGCACCGGCATCTCGCGGCGCTCGGGTTGGATCCACCAGGGATGCTCCGAGGAAATGCGGTAATGAAGGCGAAGGTACAGCGCGCCAAGCAGCACGGCCTGCGCCGCCCAGAACGGAAGGAAGATTTTCCAGAACAGGCGACGGTTCATAGCTTGCTCTTTTCCGGCGTTTCGGCGGCCAAGAAGTAACCGGTGCCGCGAATTGGGCGAATCAGGTCATCACTGCCGCCAACCGAGCTGAGCTTCTTGCGCATGCGGCTGACATGCACATCTACGCTGCGATCGAAAGCGCTGAGCGGCCTGCCGAGAGCAACCTCCGCAAGCTGCCCGCGCGTAACCACTTTGCCGGCATTGCGCAGCAGCAATTCCAGAACGTTGAACTCCACCCCAGTAAGATCGACCGGAGCGCCGGCACAAGTAGCGGTCCGGCTGCCGAGGAACATCGTGATGTCGCCAACCGTAAGCACTTCTTCCTGCTCGGCGCGCGCGCCAGTAGGCACTGGCTCACGGGTGCGGCGGAAGATGGCGCGAATTCTGGCCACCAGCTCGCGCGGATCGAAGGGCTTGGCGAGATAGTCGTCGGCGCCGATTTCCAGGCCGAGAATGCGGTCGATCGCCTCGCCCCGTGCCGTCAACAACAGCACCGGGACGGCCGACTCGCGGCGCACGGCTTTCAGCAACTCGAATCCCGATCCACCCGGCAGCATGACGTCAAGGATGATCAGCTCGTGCCCGCCCGCGAGCGCAGCCGCCAATCCCGAAGCGTGATCGTAGGCCGCGTCCACCTGGAAGCCTTCGCCTTCCAGAAAGCGCACCAGTAGATTGACAAGAGCATGGTCGTCATCCACGATGAGCAGACGGTTCACGGGATCTATTTTGCTCTTTGCCGCGCGTTCTTGCGGTGAAGAATTGTTGCGAGATGTGCTTTGACCCTTCACAAAACTTAACCTTCCTTCACCCGTCTTAACCACTGTCCACCGGCCTATCAGGTCTAATAGTATTGGATGTAATGGTAACTGCAACTGGTGCGCCTGAGTGCAGTTATGCAACGAGTACAGGAGCGGTGACATCTACCAAACCGCCGCGTCCGTCGCTGCTAGGAGGAATTGCTTGAGAAGACAGGGGGCCCTCGGACTGGGACTAGTGTTAGCAATGACACTGGCGATTTGCGCCGCGCTTACTGGTTGCGGTTCCAAAGCAGCAAAAAATGCGAAAGCCAGTAGCCCTCCACCCGCCGTTCCGGTCGGAGTAGCGAACGTCAAGCAGGGTGATTTCAACGTCTATCTCGCCGGATTGGGTTCGGTGGAGGCATTCTATACAGTCTCGCTGAAGACCCGTATTGACGGGCAGATCATGCAGGTAAACTTCAACGAAGGCCAGGACCTCAAGAAGGGCGATCTGCTGATCGTGATTGACCCACGTCCCTACCAGGTGGCCCTGGAGCAGGCGAAGGCCAATTTGCAGAAGGACGAGGCGCAGCTCACCAACGCCAAGGCGCAGTATGAGCGCAACAAGGTCCTCTACCAGGAGGGCGTCATCGCCAAGCAGGACCTCGACACGTTACAAGCCTCCTTCGGGACCTACGAAGGCACCATCGCCAGCGACAAAGCCGCCATCAGTAACGCCGAACTGAACCTGACCTATTGCTACATCAAGTCCCCCATTGACGGCCGGGTTGGATTGCGCCAAGTCGATCCCGGCAATTACGTTACCGGTGCCGGCGGAACAGCCATGGTAGTGATTACGCAATTACACCCCATTGCCGTGATCTTCACGATACCGCAGGAGCAACTGCAAACTGTCCGGGAGCACATGAAGCCAGGGCCGCTGGAAGTTGACGCTTACAGCCAGGATGATCAGAAAAAGCTGGCGACGGGGAAGTTGCAGACAATTGACAACCAGATTGATGCGACGACTGGCACGGCCAAGCTGAAGGCGGTCTTTGACAATCCTGACAGCATGCTCTGGCCCAACGAGTTCGTCAACGCCCACTTGCTGCTGGAGGTCCGTAAGAACGCGGTCACTGCGCCGGCAAGCGCCATTCTCCGCGGTCCCGATGGCTCCTTCGCCTACGTGGTTGACGCCAACAGTACCGTGCAAATGCGGCCGGTACAGATCGCTCTGACCCAAGGCAGCACCGTGGTCATCGCCTCGGGTTTGCAAGACAACGAGAAAGTTGTCACCGACGGACAGGAGAAGCTCCAGGCTGGAAGCCGCGTCGCGCCGCAGGCTCCGGCCAGGCAAAATCAGCAAACCAGCGGCAACATCGGATCGCAAACATGAGTATTTCGCGGCCATTTATTCTTAGGCCCATCGCCACGTCGCTGCTGATGACGGGGCTGTTGCTGGTTGGCCTGGTTGCCTACAGGCAACTACCGATCTCCGCCCTGCCGCAGGTGGATTATCCAACCATTCAGGTCGTTACGTTCTATCCGGGTGCGAGCCCTGATGTGACCGCGTCGTCCATCACTGCGCCGCTTGAGCGTCAGTTCGGCGAACTTCCCGGCCTCAGCCAGATGACTTCCAACAGCTCCTTCGGAGCGTCGGTCATTACCCTGCAGTTCAACTTGGAAGAAAACATCGACGTCGCCGAGCAGGAAGTGCAGGCCGCCATCAATACCGCGCAGACCTATCTGCCGGCTGACTTGCCCACGCCGCCGATCTACAGCAAGGTGAATCCTGCCGACGCGCCCATCCTGACGCTGGCGATGACGTCGGACAGCATGCCCCTTCCCCAAGTCGAAGACCTGGCGGACACGACCTTCGCGCAGAAGATTTCGCAGTTGCCCGGCGTTGGATTGGTCAGCATCAGCGGCGGTCAGAAGCCCGCAGTCCGCATCATGGCCAACCCCACGGCGTTGGCTTCCTACGGGATGAGCCTGGAGCAACTGCGCACCGTCATCGCTCAGGTCAATGTCGACCAGGCCAAGGGACAGCTACAGGACAACCGGCAGGCCTTCACCATCGGGGCCAATGACCAGTTGCTAAACCCACAGGGCTACGCCGACACCATCGTCGCCTACAAGAACGGCAACCCGGTGCGCTTGTCTGACGTCGCCACCGTCATCATGGGGGCGGAGAACGTAAACCAGGCGGCGTGGATGAACAATACTCCTGCCGTCATCCTGAATATCCAACGGCAGCCCGGCGCCAACATCATCAAGGTCGTTGACAGCATCAAGCTACGACTGAAGCAACTGCAATCGAACCTCCCTGCCTCCGTCAAAGTCACGGTTCTGACTGACCGTACCAACACCATCCGCGCCAGCGTCAAAGACGTTCAGTACGAGATGATGACCACCATCCTCCTGGTGGTATTGGTCATCTTCGTCTTCCTGCGGACGCTGGCGGCAACCATCATCCCCAGTGTTGCAGTACCGCTGTCTCTGGTAGGCACCTTTGGCGTGATGTACCTGCTGGGGTACTCGCTCGATAACCTCTCTCTGATGGCGTTGACGATCTCCACCGGTTTCGTCGTGGACGACGCCATCGTAATGATCGAGAACATCGAGCGCTACATTGAGGAAGGACACTCTCCGCTGGAAGCGGCGCTGCAGGGCGCGGGACAGATTGGCTTCACCATTGTGTCGTTGACGGTGTCGTTGATCGCGGTGCTGATCCCGCTGCTCTTTATGGGCGACATTGTGGGCAGGCTGTTCCGTGAGTTTGCCGTGACTCTGAGCGTTACCATTCTTTTCTCGGCCCTCATTTCGCTCACCCTTACGCCGGTGATGTGTTCTCTGCTCTTGCACCCAAAGGACAAGGCGAAGCACGGACGCATCTACGAATGGTCCGAGCGCGCCTTCAACAACACCATCGCGTTCTATGGCCGAACCGTGAAGTTTGTCCTGAAGCACCAGACCGCGACCCTGCTGGTAACCATAGGAACGCTGATCGGCACCATCATCCTGTATATCGAGGTGCCCAAAGGCTTCTTCCCAGTACAGGACACCGGCGTCATCCTGGGCATTACCGACGCGCCGGAGAGCATTTCCTTTGCCGCGATGTCGGAGCGGCAACGCGAGATGGCAGCCGCCATTCTGAAGGACAAGGACGTCGACAGCTTATCGTCGTTCATTGGCGTGGACGGCACCAACACCACGCCCAATAGCGGACGCCTGCAGATCAACTTGAAGCCGCACGACGAACGCGACGACATCACCACCATCATGAAGCGCCTGCAGCAGGAGGTAGCCGGCGTCGAGGGCATCACGCTTTACATGCAGCCGGTGCAGGACCTCACGGTGGAAGACCGCGTCAGCCGCACGCAGTATCAGTTCAGCATGGAGGATGCCGATCCCAAAGAGCTGGCGACCTGGACCACGAAGATGATGGCCAAGCTGAAGACGCTGCCGGAGCTGCGCGACGTCGCCACCGACCAGCAGGACCGGGCAGCGCAAGCCAATCTCGTAATCGACCGCGACACCGCTTCGCGCCTCGGCGTAACGGCAAGCGCAATCGACAACACGCTCTACGACGCCTTCGGCCAGCGGCTGATCTCGATCATGTTCACGCAGTTGAACCAGTATCACGTGGTGCTCGAAGTCGATCCCAGCTTCCGCAATGATCCGGATTCGCTCAAGAGCATCTACGTTCCCGCCGGCGGCGGCCAGAGCCCTGTGGCCCAGGGCGGCAACGCTCCGGTTGCGAACACTCCCAGCGCCGGCGTTCTGGCGGCCACTGCGCAGCAGGTGCCGCTCAGCGCCATCGCGCATTTCCAAACTTCCACTGGTCCGCTCATCATCAACCATCAGGGACAATTCCCTGCGGTGACGATTTCCTTCAATCTCGGCAATGGGGCCTCGCTGGGAGAAGCGGTGAAAGCCATCGAGCAGACCGCGGCGGACGTTGGATTGCCGCCCAGCATCCAGTTGGCATTCCAAGGGACGGCGCGGGCCTTCCAGGCGTCGCTGGCGAACGAAGGCTGGCTGATTCTTGCCGCCATCATCACCGTGTACATCGTGCTGGGGGTTCTGTACGAAAGCTACATCCATCCGATCACGATTCTGTCCACGCTGCCGTCGGCGGGTGTCGGCGCAATTCTCGCGCTTATGCTCTTTCACATGGACCTGGGCGTAATGGCCCTGATCGGCATGATTTTGCTGATCGGTATCGTGAAGAAGAACGCCATCATGATGATCGACTTCGCGCTGGAAGCGGAGCGCAAGGAAGGCAAAGCGCCCGTGGATGCCATTTACGAAGCCTGCCTGCTGCGCTTCCGCCCCATCATGATGACAACGTTTGCCGCGCTGTTTGGGGCGGTGCCGCTGGCGGTCGGCTCCGGGACCGGCTCCGAGCTGCGGCGTCCGCTGGGCGTGACCATCATCGGCGGCCTGATGATCAGTCAGTTGCTGACGCTGTATACCACTCCGGTTGTGTATCTGTGGTTCGACCGTTTGGCCGAGGCGCTGCGCCACGTGCGTGCACCCAAACCCGCGGAGGCGGTGGGAGATTGATTTCTAGTGGCCAGTGGCTAGTGGTCAGAAAAAACCCATCACTAGCCACTGACCACTGACAACTGGTTTATGAACATCTCTGCCCCAGCCATCGAGCGTCCGGTTGCCACCTCGCTGCTGACCTTCGCCCTGCTTCTGGCGGGCGGATTGGCGTACATGCAGCTTCCCGCGGCGCCGCTGCCGCAGATTGACTTCCCGGTCGTCTCGGTGGGCGCTTCCCTGCCCGGCGCCAGTCCGGAGACGATGGCCTCGTCGGTGGCAACTCCGCTGGAACGGCAATTCGGCCGCATTGCCGGCATCAACCAGATGACCTCGTCGAGCCAGCTTGGGTCCACTGCGGTGACCATGCAGTTCGACCTCGACCGCAACATCGATGCGGCGGCACGCGACGTGCAGGCCGCCATCAACGCAGCGCGCGGCTATCTGCCTGCCGATCTGCCCAGCAATCCAAGCTACCGCAAGATCAATCCGGCCGACGCTCCGGTCATGATCCTGGTGATGACCTCCGACGCCCTGACTCAGGACCAGATGTATGACGCGGCCGACTCCATCATGGGCCAGAAGCTGGCACAGGTGGAGGGTGTGGGGCAGGTCTTTGTGTGGGGCTCGTCGCAGCCGGCCGTCCGCATTGAGGCCAATCCCAATCTGCTGAACAAGTACAGTATCGGGCTGGAGGCCGTGCGCTCCGGGGTCGCGTCGGCGAACGCCAATATCGCCAAAGGCACGGTGGAGAATTCCGCCACCAGTTGGATGGTCAGGGCCAATGACCAGCTCAAGAAAGCGGCCGAGTACCGGCCCATCATCGTCGCCTACCGGAACGGGGCCCCGGTGCGATTGAGCGATGTTGCCGACGTGCAGGATTCCTACTCCAACATCAACAACTCGGGCAGCTTCAATGGCAAACCTGGCGTGCTGCTCGTCATCTTCCGCCAGCCGGGCGCCAACATGATTGCCACCGCCGACCGTGTTGTAGCGGCGCTGCCGTTTCTCAAGGCGTCGCTGCCGGCAGCGGTCAATCTGGAGGTCGGCCTCGACCGCACCACGACGGTCCGCGCTTCCGTTGCGGACGTGCAGCGCACCCTGATCATCTCCGTCATCCTGGTGACGCTGGTGGTATTCGTTTTTCTGCGCGAAGTGCGGGCCACCATGATCCCCAGCGTGGCCGTGCCCCTGGCCATTGTGGGCACCTTCGGGGTCATGTACCTGTGCCGATTCTCGCTCAATAACCTCTCGCTGATGGCGCTCACCATCTCCACCGGATTCGTGGTGGATGACGCCATCGTGGTGCTGGAAAACGTAATGCGCCACGTCGAGAGCGGCATGAAGCCTTACCCGGCCGCGCTGCTGGGCGCGCGCGAGATCGGCTTCACCGTGGTCTCCATGAGCACGTCGCTGATCGCGGTGTTCATTCCCATTCTGCTGATGGGCGGCATCGTGGGCCGGCTTTTCCGCGAATTCGCGGTCACGCTCAGCGCCGCCATTGCGGTTTCGCTGGTCGTTTCTCTTACCACGACTCCGATGCTGTGCGCCCGCTTCCTGAAGGCACATGACCCCGGCAGCCACGGCGTCCTGTACCGATTGAGCGAGCGCGGATGGGTGTGGATGAGCCTCACCTACAAGGTGACGGTGAGCTGGGTGCTGCGCCACAGGCGGCTCACCTTTACCGTTGCCATCCTCATGCTCGTGCTTAATGTATGGCTTTATATCATCGTTCCTAAAGGATTCTTTCCACAGCAGGATACAGGACGTATGGTTGGCATCGTCATGGGCGACCAGGACGTTTCCTTTACGGACATGAATAACAAAACCAACGAGTTCATCCGCATCGTGCGGCAGGACCCTGCGGTCCAGAACGTTATCGCAGCGGTCGGCGGCGGCGCTGCCCAGAACCAGGCCCGCATGTTCGTCATCCTCAAGCCGCTGGCCCAGCGCAAGATCAGTGTGGACCAGGTAATCGCGCGCCTGCGCCCCAAGCTCTCGCATGTTCCGGGGGCGACCCTTTACTTCCAGGGCGTGCAGGACCTGCAGATCGGCGGACGTCAGTCCAACGCCCAGTTCCAGTACACGCTGTCGGGCGAAAACCTCAACGAGCTCTACCAATGGGCGCCCAGGCTTTTGCAACAGCTCAAGAAAATCCCTCAGCTCAAAGACGTGAACAGCGACCAGCAGGTGAGCGGGCTGGAGGCCGACGTCATCATCGATCGCGATACCGCTTCCCGGCTGGGAATCACGCCGCAACAGATTGACAACATCCTGTATGACACCTTCGGGCAGCGGCAGATATCGACCATCTACCGCACGCTCAACCAGTATCACGTGGTGCTGGAGGTCGATCCGAAATATCAGCTCACACCCGACGATCTCAAGAGGGTGTATGTCATCACCAGCCGGGGCGCACAAGTACCGTTGTCGTCCTTCGCTCGCTTCGGTCCGTCGAACACTTCACTCACCGTCAATCACCAGGGCCAGTTCCCTGCTGTGACCCTATCGTTCAACCTCGCGCCCGGCGGCGATCTGGGGACGGCCACGCGGGCGATTTCCAACGCCGAGATGCAGATGCGCCTGCCGGCCTCCATCCATGGCAGCTTTCAGGGAACCGCCGCGGCCTTCCAGGATTCGCTGTCCTCAGAGCCCATCCTAATTCTGGCGGCTATCGTCGCCGTGTACATCGTCCTCGGGATGCTGTACGAAAGCTACATCCATCCCATCACGATTCTTTCCACGCTGCCGTCGGCGGGCACCGGAGCGCTGCTGGCGCTGCTGCTGTTCAAAATGCAGCTCGACGTGATCGCGCTGATCGGCATCATCCTGCTGATCGGGATCGTGAAGAAAAACGCCATCATCATGATCGACTTCGCCCTCGAAGTGGAGCGCAGCGGCAAGTCGGCGGAGGAGGCCATCTACGAAGCGGCGCTGATCCGCTTCCGGCCCATCATGATGACCACCGCCGCAGCCATGCTGGGCGCGATGCCGCTGGCGTTTGGCCGGGGCGTCGGTTCGGAGCTTCGCCGCCCCCTTGGCATCGCGATTGTCGGCGGGCTCATCGTCAGCCAGGCCCTGACGCTCTACACTACGCCGGTGGTCTATCTCTATATGGACCGCTTCAAGGACTGGATCGTGGAAATCACTCCGTGGCGGCGCAAAAAGGCCGCGACGAAGGAAGAGGCGCCGGTGTTCGCGGATTAGGTGAATGATTTTCGACGGAGTCCACCGCTGTTTTGCGCGTTTTTCATCCGCGTTTTCATCATCCTGAAATCATATTCCGGCATACTCAAGCTATCCATTGACACGGCGGCACGTCATCTATGCGTGGGGCTTTTTCAATCCGATTGCCACGGCGCAAGGAACGCAACGCTGTTCCGGGTGTACCTATGTTGAGAATCGAAGTTCATGCCTTGCCACACGCGGCAACGCTTCGCTGCATCGGAAGAATTGTTCTGGGTGTAGAGTGCGAAATTCTGCGCTGCGTGGCCGAGGGGCGCACCGAAGCGAACCTTATCCTGGACTTGGCGCAGGTGCGTGCCATGGATGCTGCGGGATTGGGCCTTCTGGTGGAGCTGCACATCAACGCGTCGGGCCGCGGTCAGGCATTGCGCATCGTTGGCGCCTCGCGACCGGTGTGTGCGCTGATGGCGATCACCAGCCTGCATTCGGTGCTGAATGTTTCCGATTGCGAAGAGGGTGAGTTGGATCCCGGCGGTACGGGCTCGTGTTTTGCCGGGCGTTACATGACCGCGTGATTCCTCAGGAAAGCTCCTTGCAAGCAACATCGCGGACGGAAGAGCAGCAGCGGATCTCGAAAGAGTTCGCCTTTCCCGGCGACGTGCAGTCGCTGGCGCAATCGCGCCAGGCGATGATGGACTTCCTCGCCCCGTACTGCTCCGGCGAAGCCGAGGAAATTGACCTCTTCCTTACTCTGCAGGAGGCCCTGGCTAACGCCATCCTTCACGGCTGCGGGAACGATCCCTCCAAGACCATCCACTGCCGAGTCGAGATCGATCCTTCGGCGGTCGAGATAACCATCCGCGATCCCGGACCGGGGTTCGATCCCTACAACGCCACGCAGTCGACCGACGACGGCACGAATCTTACCCCTCACGGCCGAGGAATTTGCCTGATGCGCAGCCTGATGGACGAAGTCACCTATCGCCGCGGCGGCACAGAATTGCACCTGCGCAAGCTGCGCGCGACGCGCACGTAGGCTCCGTTGGTTCCCGCACGAATCCGATGGCCGCTCGGTTGACAACTGGATTATCCTTAGAACACTCGGGGGGAGGACACTCGAATGCATCTGCGTATGGCTTCGCTCACAATTTTGTGTCTGGTGCTGGGTGCAATTCCAACGTTGGCCCAGCAGGACCTTTATGACAACGGTCCGATCAACGGCACCACAGATGCCTGGACCATCAACTTTGGGTTCGAGCTGGCTGACAGCTTTACCTTGTTGAACAATTCCACGGTCGGCGGTTTCATGTTTGGCGTGTGGGAATATCCCGGCGACACGTTGACCTCGGTGGGCTGGGAGATCGATTCCGAGCCGTTGGGTGGAACCAATTATGGTTCCGGCACAGCCAGCGGCAGTAACTTGACGGACCATTTTATTTCCGTCAACCAGTATGGTTACGACGTCGACAACATCACGGTGACCGGCCTGAACGTGGCCTTGACGTCCAGAAGCACCTACTGGCTCGGCCTGCTGAACGCTTCGGTCCCGAGTGGCGATCCGGTGTACTGGGACGAGAACAGCGGCATCGGATGCGGGGGAGATAATGGACATGGCGGCGGCTGCCCGTCAACGGCTTCCTCTGGTGGAGTAGGCACCGATCCTTCCGAGGCATTTACCATCGACGGCCCCGGGGGAACCACGCCCGAACCCAACAGCTTCGTTCTGCTTGCATCAGGAATTCTAGGATTGGCCGGTGTGTTGCGGCGCAAGCTGCGGTAACCGCGCAGACTGAAACGGAGGAGGTTCGATCCATGAAACTGCCTACTGCTTCGCTCACAATTTTGTGTCTGGCGATGGCCGCGGCTCCTGCCGTGGCGCAGGTGCTTTATGACGACGGTCCGATCAACGGCACGAATGACGCATGGACCATTAACTTTGGATACGTCGTTGGTGACACCTTCACGCTTTTGAATAACTCTACAGTTGGCGGCTTTAACTTCGGCATCTGGGAATTTCCGGGCGACGTACTGACTTCGGTCGCATGGTCAGTTACGCAATACTATGACAGTGGAACCGTGTATGGTTCCGGCGTGGCTAGCGGCCAGAATTTGACCAACCAGTTCATCTCCCTGAATCAGTACGGGTACAACATTGACAAGGTCACGGTAACGAATCTGAACCTGCCCTTGTCGGCCGGAACAACCTACTGGCTGAACCTGCAGAACGCCACTGTTCCCAGCGGCAACCCGGTGTACTGGGACGAGAACTACGGCGTGGGTTGCACCGGCGATGACGGACATGGTGGCGGCTGCCCGTCCGAAGCTTCCAACGGCGCGGTAGGCTCGATTGGCGCCGAATCGTTCGACATCAACGGCACCGGCGGAGGAACCACGCCCGAGCCCGGCAGCTTCATCCTGCTCGGATCTGGAATTTTGGGGTTGGCAGGCTTGCTATGGCGCAAGCTGCGGTAGCTCTTCGAGAATTGAACCCTAAGGAGGTTCGACCCATGAAACTGCTTATTGCTTCGCTCACAATTCTTTGCCTGGCCCTGGCGGCTCCTGCCGGGGCGCAGGTGCTTTACGAGAACGGGCCGGTCAATGGAACGAATGACGCCTGGGGACTCAACCACGGCTACTTCGTGGACGACACCTTCACGTTGACCGGCAATTCCACAGTCGGAGGCATCGACTTCTACACGTGGGAATTCCAGGGGGACCTACTAACGTCGGTGTTCTGGTCTATTACCTCGAATCCAGCCAGTGGAACGTTATACGGCTCGGGCACGGCCAGCGGGAATGACCTCGTTGACAGTTTTCTTTCGGTCAATCAATACGGTTATGACATTGACAAGGTCACGATCTCCGGCCTGAACGTACCCCTAGCTGCCGGCAGGTACTGGCTCAACCTGGAGAATGCAATAGTTCCCGGCGGCAATTTCGTTTATTGGGATGAAAACGACGGTGTAGGTTGCCACTCGCCGGGTTGCCCCTCGTCGGCGGCGGAGGACGGCAACGAGGGCTCGATTCCCTCTGAGGCGTTCGATGTTACGGGCACGAGCGCAGGCGGGAGCACTCCTGAGCCGGGCAGCATTATTTTCTTTGCCTCTGGCATGGTCGGGTTAGCGGCAGCGATACGTCGCAAACCGCTCTAAATCACATTTCGCGAATTGAACGGAAGGAGTTTCGACCCATGCAACTGCGTATAGCTTGGCTCTCAGTTTTGTGCCTCGCTCTGGCGGCGCTTGCCGGGGCGCAAGTGCTTTACGACGACGGTCCGATCAACGGCACGACCGATGCGTGGACCATCAACTTTGGATTTGTCGTGGGTGACACCTTCATCCTTTCAGCTAACTCCACGGTCGGTGGTTTTAATTTCGGCGTCTGGGAATTTCCGGGCGATACGTTGACCTCGGTGCAGTGGTCAGTTACGCAATACTTTGACTCCGGAACGGTATATGGTTCCGGCGTGGCCAGCGGCCAGAACTTGACCGACCAGTTCCTCTCCACAAACCAGTATGGCTTTAACATTGACAAGGTCACGGTGACCGGCCTGAACGTGCCGTTGTTGGCTGAACAAACCTACTGGCTGAACCTGCAGAACGCCAGCGTTCCCAGCGGCGACCCAGTGTATTGGGACGAAAACGACGGCGTAGGCTGCAAAGGCGACGATGGAACGGGCGGCGGCTGTCCGTCGGAAGCTGACTGGACCGGCTGTATTAAGTTGAGCGGAATTTGTCCCCCGGAATCGTTCGACATCAACGGCACCAGCGGAGGAACTACGCCCGAGCCCGGCAGCTTCATCCTGTTCGGATCAGGAGTTCTGGGGCTGGCCGGCTTGTTGCGGCGCAAGCTGCGGAAATTGTCCTGACCCACTATTCAGCGCCATTCCCTCTTTGTCGCTCGACCGGCATCAGTGATATCGTTTGCCTCAACCAACACAAAACTTCTCGCGGAGGACTTTTTGGACATCGACCAAACTCGGCGCCTCTTTCTGAGCCAGGCTGGAGCTTCCTTTGGCCTGCTCTGCCTCAGTGCTTTGACCCCCGATTTGCTGGCACAGGCGCATGAGCATGCGCAGGCGGCCGGTAAGAGCGGCACAATGACCTATCGTTTCTTCACGCCGCAGCAGGCAGCCGTGTTCGACGCCTTCGCAGCGCAGATCATCCCCACCGATAACACGCCCGGGGCGCGCGAGGCCAACGTCGTCCACTTTACCGATTACGTGCTGAGCACGATCGACAGCGATCAGCAAAAACCGGTGAAGGATGCGTTCAAAGCGCTCCAGACGCAGGTCACGAAATCAGTCCCGGGGGCGATCTCCTTCGCGGTACTCACTTCCGCGCAACAGATCGAGATCATGAAGGCGATGGAGAAGACACCGGAGTTCGGCATTCTGCGAGGCTTTGTCATTACGGGATTCTTCGGCAGTCCGGCGCTGGGCGGCGGAAATAAGAACGAGGTCGGCTGGAAGCTCATCGGCTTCGAAGACAAGTTTCTCTACCAGCCGCCGTTCGGCTACTACGACGCGCAATACAACAAGGGGAAATCATGAGCGCCGCAACCCCTCCGCAGCGTCATTACGAACTCTCTGCTGCGGTCGATTTCGTCATTATCGGCTCGGGAGCATCCGGCGGCGTGCTGGCGCGCGAGCTTTCGCGAAACGGCTTCAGCGTGGTCGTGCTGGAGCAGGGGCCGTGGCTCACGGCCGCAGACTTCAAACATGACGAATACATGAACTGGAGCCATTCGGCGCTGACTAACGACCCCCGCAAACAGCCGACAACCTTCCGCAAGACGCCCAGGGACAAAGCCGTCAAGCAGCCGGCGCTCACCTACGGCCGCATGGTGGGTGGAGGCCCAGTTCACTTCACCGCCAACTTCTGGCGCTTTCACGAAATTGACTTCATCGAGGCCAGCAAGAAAGGCACGATAGCCGGCACGGGCTTTGCCGACTGGCCCATCACCTATGCCGACCTCGAGCCGTACTACACCAAAGCCGAGTGGGACCTGGGCGTCTCCGGCCAGGCCGGAGCAAGCCCGTTCGATCCACCGCGCTCCAAGCCGTATCCGTTGCCGCCCATGCCGATCAAATCCAGCGGCGTTCTCTTCGAGCAGGGCGCGCGCAAGCTCGGATATCATCCCTTCCCTGCTCCCGTGGCCATCATTTCGCAGTCGTATCAAGGCCGCCTGCCCTGCGAGCATTGTGGCTTCTGCATGGGCTTCGGCTGCGAGATGGGTGCTAAGTCCAGCCCACTGCCGACCATGATTCCGCAGGCCATAGCCACTGGCCGCTGCGAGATTCGCCCCAACAGCTACGTTCGCAAGATTGAACTTGACACCAACGGCCGCGCCACCGGCGCCATCTATTTCGACAAGAGCGGCAAGGAGAACCTGCAACGTGCCCGCGCCGTCGTCTTGGCTGCCAATGGCTCAGAAACGCCGCGACTGCTGCTGCTCTCCAAGTCGAACCGTTATCCCGACGGTCTCGCGAACTCCAGCGGCCTGGTAGGCAAATACCTCATGTTCAATACCGACTCGCTTGCCGGAGGACTGTTCGAGCATCCCCTGAACGAGTACAAGAGCATCGAAGTCACGCGCATCATTCACGATTTCTACGAGATGGATCCCAAGCTAGGCTTTTACGGCGGCGGCGGCATCGATGCGCGCTTCCTGTGGCAGCCCATTTCCTTCGCGTTCAATGGCCTGCCGCGGAACCTGCCGCAATGGGGCAGTCAATACAAGAAGGCGTTGCAGAAATACTTCACCCGCAGCATGGTGCTGGCGGGACATACGACTTCCCTGCCGCTGGCCGACAACAGCATCTCGCTCGACGACACCGTGAAAGACGCGTGGGGCTTACCCGCCATGCGCGTCACCTACAAAGACCATCCTGACGATATGAAGACCAACCATTTCATGGTTGACCGCTCGATGGAGATCCTGGAAGCGGCAGGCGCGCAGGAAAAGTGGGCTTATCCGGTGGAAGAATCCACGTACGGCTTTCACCTGCTGGGGACGTGCCGCATGGGCCACGATCCGAAGACATCGGTCATCAACCCAGACCATCGCACCCACGACGTTCCCAACCTGTTCCTGTGCGACGGTTCCAGCTTCGTCACCAGCGGCCGTGGCCAGCCGACGGAGACCATCCAGGCGCTGGCCTTCCGCGCTGCCGACCGCATCACTGCCCTGGCCAAGGGAAACCAGATCTAAACCGTGCAGATAGGGCGCACCATGCCCTATCTGTGATAGGATAATCTCGTACCCTGGAAGCCTCGACTGCGAAAGGATATGCAAGTAAACATTCGAACCGACGGATTTGAAGCCTATACCAAACGCGCTCTGGCGCGAGCACGCAAACTCGACCGCAAAATTCCACTCAAGGCAGAACTGACAGTCACATTCGAGGACCCATTGGCCATGGTTGCGGTGCTGACCGCTGAACGCTTGCGCCTGCTGAAGCAAATCCAGGCCAAGCCTCTCACCATGAGCGCGCTCGCGGCGACGCTAAACCGGGATACACGGTCGGTCCGACGCGATGTCTCCAAACTGGAGTACTTTGGCGTGCTCAGGACGCGGGAGCAGGTCAATCCGGGCCATGGGCGAGTTAAGATTGTGGAGCCAATCGCCCGGCGCTACAAGTTGATGGCTAGCCTATAACACCGACCATCGTGGGAGCGTAGGTGAATCGGCTCAACTCGGTGCTTTTGGGCTTACACTGCGGAGCGTAATCTTGGCGGGAGGGGTGAGGTATGAAAAAGTTAGAGCTCCATTTCTGTCCGAGTCGGCTGCTGAAACACTTCGGCGCGAGTTGCTTTCTCCTGCTCTTCGCAACCCCTGCGATCGCCCAGAGTGTTCTTTACGATAACGGCCCAGATGCGGAAACCGACTACTATTGGGTCAACTTCGGGGCAGAAACGACCAATTCGTTTTTCTTGTTACAAGAAGCAGCCGTTACCAACTTTACTCTGACCCTCTACGAAGTGGACGACCGCAACGAGCCGAAGTATGTGTCGTGGACCGTTACCAGCGAGCCGTTTGGTGGAACTGTTCTTGGCACTGGTTTCGCAGGATTGTCCCGTTTGGGATCGCCTTATCTGACCAAATTTCTTTTCTTTGCGTATAAGGTGGGGTTTCAGATCCCGGACCTCAACCTTCTCCCTGGGACTTACTACATCCAAATGCAGGATGTGGTGACCCAGTGGGACACTCGGGCGTTCTGGGCGGTAAGCGGTGGTTCGTCAGTGGCCTATTACTCACAACTTGGACCAAGCCAGAGCGGAGCAAGAACTTCGCCTGAGCAGATTCCGTCGGAGTCATTTGCCGTGGCAGGTAAGTGGGCAACAACGGCGCCATGATCGTCGCTATTAGCGAATGAGCAGAATTGCAAGCCAGCGAACTACCCATTCGCCGTTCGCTTGATGCTATAAGGTATTCATCGCTCTAACCGACCCGTGCTAAGAAAGGGACAATGACCGCAACGGGAACCTTTGAGGTGAAGTTGGCGCCTCAGCTCTCGGACGACAAGTCCGAGGACGCGCCCCTCGGCAGGATGTCGATCGACAAACAGTTTCACGGTGACATCGAAGGCGTCAGCAAGGGACAGATGCTGACCGCGGGTACCAGCGTCAAAGGCTCGGCCGGCTACGTCGCCATCGAGCGGGTCAGCGGCACGCTGCACGGCCGCAGCGGCGCCTTCACCCTCCAGCATAGCGGCACCATGACACGTGGCAAGCCGCAACTGAGAATCACCGTTGTACCGGACTCGGGCACCGGTCAGTTGTTGGGTCTTTCCGGCAGGATGACCATCAAGATCGAGGAAGGAAAACATCTCTACGCCTTCGAATACACGCTCGAAGAGGCCCAATAAAAATCAATGCGCGGGTTTCGATCTCACGCCATCCGCCGCGTGGCGCAGGCGAAGGATCAGGGAGCGCATACCTTGGCGCGAAGACTGGCCGAAGCCAGCAACCTGAAATCTGCCAGGTTGAAGGTGTAGACGCGGTCCGCGTCGCACTTGGCCGCACAGCGTAGCAGGAGCGCATCACAAATCTTGGGCCCGGCCCATCCGCCGTCCTTCACGGTGTTCAGCGCTTCCAGGTAGTCCGCTTTGGCGATGAGTACAGTTTCAAAATGCGGCAGAAGGTTATCGGTCACGATGCGCGCCGCCTCCGCGGGATGAATGCGCGGCACCACGGGCAGCCGGGTAAGGGCTGCATATACCTCGGCGATCGAGTGGGTGCTGATGAAGCCCTTGTCGCGTCCGGCGCTCACCCGGCGCAGTACCGCGAACGCTTGCGTGGGTTGAGGATGCCCCTGCGAGGAAGCCGCAACCAGCACTGACGTATCGAAGAAGATATCCATCAAGGCTTCAGAACGGATTGAATCCGCTCCTCGCGAATATCGTTCATCAGCCGCTCCCAATTCGTACCGGGCTCGGCCGTTCCGCTGTGGACCCAGAGGCCGTCCACGCGGACCATCGATGGCTGCTCAGCCACCGTACGCAGCAGTACTCCACCGGGGTATTCCACGGCCTCTAACTCGACTTGCCGCTCCAGCCCCAGCCTTTTCCTCAGAGGTTCGGGAAGGACTATGCGACCTGATTTGTCCATTCGTACGTTCATACCATAACTTATGCCATCTGCCATAGTATTTGGCAATTATCCAGCTCCCAAGACGTCAGTCGTCGACAAATCGTTCTCGGTATCGCATGCGACTGCGGCCAGCGCCCGCATTTCCCCGACCTGCTCCATCCCAGCTATATTTACCTTGCTGGCTGCAGCTTCGCTATGCGCATAAACGAAAGAAACCTCGTTCTCATTACTCTGTCGGTGCTGCTGATCGCGGCGCTGATCGGATTTGTGCTCACCCGCGAGGGCAGAGCGCCGGTCCTGTCGAAGAGCCCCAGTATGGCCGAATCCGCGCCGGCGAAACTGGTGGACCAAAGCCCGCTGCAAACCGCCCACAGTCTCTCCAATGTCGCCAGCACCTCCGCAGAGCAGCAGCTTGCCGCCGATGCCGTGCACACTGCCGATCATGAAGTGGACCTGGCTTTCGTCACCGCCTTGCAACTGGCGCAACAACGCCCGGCGACGGAGAGCAGCGAGATCAAAGAAATCAATGCGCGAATCACAATGCTGGAAAACCGCCTCCGGCAGGTGCAGGAGCAGGTCAGCCAGCTCACCAAACTTGCGGCCAATCCCGGCAAGGCCGATGCTCACGCCATCCAGCAGCAATTGGAGATCGCCCAGGCCAGGGTGCAGCTCCTGAAGGACTCTTTAGACGATGCCCAGCAGGACCTGGTGCGCGCCGGCGGCGACCCTCAGGCCGAGATCAAGCAGGAACTGGAGGAGCACGAAGCGCTGGAGCACGCCAGCACCACCTCGGCCGCGGGCCCTTCGGCCAAGCCGGCATTGTTTAACGTTGAAGGAAATCTGGTGGGCCAGTTCCGCACCTGGCAGCGCCTGGGTGAAAATCACGCGCGCCTGTTGCAGGCCAAGCAGCAGGCAGAGACCTACGCCGGAACTCTTACCCGCAAACACGTAGCCCTGGAAAAGGGAGTGAGCGACACGCTCGGCGACGAAGACACCAGCTCGCAGGAAACGGAAGCTGCGCCCGCCGCGCCTACCGACCAAACCCAGCACGCCGCGAAGCTGGCTAAGCTCAACCATCTCTCCCAGAACACCAAGGCCCTGGCCGCCTACGACAAGCGCATTCAGGCCGAGCAGCAACTCGCGGCCCTATACGGACAGTGGGCTGCTGTTCTCGCCACCCAGCGCCGCGTCGCTATGCACGCCATTTTGCGCTCGCTACTGTTGATCCTGCTGGCGTTGATCTTTCTGGTCGTTGCAGAAGGCCTGATCGAGCGCTTCTACATGCGACTCGGGCCCGACCGCCGCCGTGTGGGGACCATGCGGCTGGTCTTGCGCTTCGTCTCCCAGCTCATCGGAGTGCTCATTATTCTGCTGGTGCTGTTTGGGCCGCCCAGTCAACTGTCAACCGTATTGGCGCTGGCTGCCGCCGGGCTCACGGTCGCGCTCAAAGACTTCATCGTGGCTTTCTTCGGCTGGTTCGTGCTGATGGGACGCCACGGCATTCGGGCCGGCGATTGGGTGGAAATCAACGGCATTGGTGGAGAGGTGATTGAGGTCGGTTTGCTTTGCACCATCCTGCTGGAGACCGGCAACTGGAATGACGCCGGCCATCCCACCGGACGCAAGGTATACTTCGTCAATAGCTTCGCTATCGAAGGGCACTACTTCAACTTCACCACCGCCGGACAGTGGCTGTGGGATGAGCTTGACGTCCTGATTCCGGCAGGCGAAGACCCCTACTACTTAACGAATGCGGTCCTGAAGCTCGTGACCGAACAAACCCAGGCGGACGCGACGGCAGCCGAGCAGGAGTGGCGGCGCGCGGCAGCGCGTTCTTCATTTCAGACGTTTTCCACCGTACCTGCGATCGACGTCCGGCCGACCAATCTGGGCGTCAATCTAGTGGTGCGCTACGTGGTCAACGCGCACAAGCGCTATGAGGTTCGTACCCGGTTGTACCAGGCCATTGTCGAGCTACTCCACAACCAGAAACAGGCAGCGGCGGGCGAAGAGCCGGTCCCCGCCGATTCCCCTGCGCAAATTCGAGATTAGTTTTTCCCGGCTGGAGCGGTCGCCGGCACCGCGGCGGCTTTCTTGGCTTGCAACGCTTGGACTTTTAAACGCATCTTCTGGCGCGCTTTGCGAATGCGGTTCTCGCGCGACTTGTCTCCGTTGCGAAATGACATGAAACCTCCTCCCAGCGATGCTACAGCATTTGCGGCAACGGCGTATCGGTATGAGGACTGGTTGCGTGAGGTTATCCTGAGCGAGATCGAAGGGACTGGCTGCACTCAGAGAAGATCGGGTAGAGCGGCGCTAGCGCCGCGTCTCGCCGTTCTTTTGGATGGGGCTTTCAGACCATGCCATGCAGGGGTCTGAAAGCCTGAACTTGGGGAGGCTCAGCCTGACGCGGACCTGAAGGTCCGCTCTCCCGTCATACGCCTGCATCAGAATCCGCGACTACGTTTGCCGCTTCGACGAAGTGCAGCGTTGATGTGCGCGCCGCGAGCGTGTTCTTCCTGCTCGGCTCCGCACTGCGGTTTTCAGCTGCTCGATCTCGGAGAATTGCCGGTCTGCCATTTCCATCACTAGATCGAGGACGGTTTTCTGTCTGGGTGCGCCAATCTGTATGAGTTGCATGCCCGACAGAGTAGTCCAGGGCAAAGTAGTTGGCAAATCCCCATTCGGTTGCAGATGCCTACCACTTCGGCGTGAGGAGCCGGCCGCAAACGGACCGCGGTTCGGGTGGCGAGTAGAGCGCGCCGCATCACCTATACAGGATTTTCCGCATTATGCTTTCATAGGAACGGACACGACCATGAAAGACTTGACCATCGCGCTGGAGAACCGGCCGGGTGCGCTCGCCGAGATGGGCGATGTCCTGGGCCGCGCCGGAGTCAGTATCGAGGGCGGAGGCGCATTCGTGGTTAACGGTCAAGGCGTAGCGCACTTTCTCTTCGAAGATGGAGGTGCCGCGCGCGGCGCGCTCGAAGCAGCGGGCATTCGGGTTCTCGCCGAGAGGGACGTGCTCGTCCAGCGGTTGAACCAAGCGGAGCCGGGGCAGCTTGGCAAAATCACGCGCCGGATGGCCGAGGCGGGTGTCAACATTGAAGTTCTCTACAGCGACCACGATCATCAGTTGATCCTCGTCGTCGACGACATCGCGAAGGGGCGAGCGGTTTCAGAGGCATGGACGCGCGAACATACGCCCGTCGCGCCGATTGTGGCGCTTGCCGGATTCATGGGCGCGGGGAAAACCAGCATTGGCCATGCGCTGGCGGAGCTGCTCGGCTGGGCCTTTCTCGATCTTGACCACGAGATCGAGCTCCACCAGCAGGCGCCCATTCGAGAACTTTTCCGCCGTCACGGCGAGCCAAAGTTTCGCGAAATCGAAACCGAGGCCGTGCGCCGGATGCTGCATCAGGTCTCCGCACCCACGGTGATCGCGCTCGGCGGCGGCACTTTCATCCAGACGTCTAACGTCGAGCTTTTGCGAAACTCGGGCGCTCGTGTCGCCTTCCTCCAGACGCCGGTCGAGCAGATGTTCGAGCGCTGCCGTCCCCAGAATCATGCCTCGACGGACAACCTGCGGCCACTGGCCGCCGATCCCGAAGCCTTTCGCGCGCTGTACGAGGAGCGCCTGCCGCAGTATCGGACCGCCGACCTGACGGTGAGCACAGTAGGCAAGACGGCTGAGCAGAGCGCAAGAGAGATTGCGGACGGGTTGCAGCTCGGTACTAATCAGCGCCAATAATCACGGTGTCATCCTGAGCGGAGGTTCGTCCGCGAAGCGGAGGAACCGCAGTCGAAGGCCCCCTATGCTACGACAAATGTGTCCTCAGGAATAGGGGTCCTTCGACTCATCGCTGCGCTCCTCGCTCAGGATGACACAAAGAAAAAACGCGCCAGCGCCATCACGCTGCTGCCTCGTGCAGAACAATCACACCAGCGCCAGCGCTTCAGTCGCCGCGGCGATGGTGTCGTCAATATCTCCCTGAGTGTGCGCAGTGCTGAGGAACGCCGCTTCGAATTGTGAGGGCGGCAGCCACACTCCCGCTTCGAGCAGCGCGCCGTGAAAACGCCCGAACTTTGCGGTGTCGCAAGTGGACGCGCTCCCCCAATCGGTGACCTGCTGATCGGTGAAGAAGAACGTAAACATCGAGCCCACGCGATTGGCGGTCATCGCGACGCCCGCATCTTTCGCGGCGGCCAAAACGCCCGCCACCAGCTTGCCCGCCATCTCATCAAGCTGCTTGTAGAACGCCTCGCGGTTCGCCTTCAACTGGCGCAGCACAGCAATGCCCGCCGCCATCGCCAGCGGATTGCCGCTCAGCGTGCCCGCCTGATAGACCGGCCCTAACGGCGCGACGAGGTCCATGATCTTCGCCGGCCCGC
>Ga0209040_10000981_pt1 | contig 22309 bp, 21 predicted proteins | sample BogFormECP12_OM3_FD_188240 | JGI IMG/M metagenome (GOLD analysis project Ga0209040, IMG submission 188240) | Bog forest soil microbial communities from Calvert Island, British Columbia, Canada - ECP12_OM3 (SPAdes) (version 2) | ecosystem: Environmental > Aquatic > Freshwater > Wetlands > Bog ... | reverse complement strand
ACCTGCTGGCCATGATCCAAGAGCTGCGCGTCGAGAATCTGCTGCTCATCGAGCAGGCCCAGCTGCGTCTGTCGGGTGGCCTGAACGTGCTCACGGGCGAGACCGGCGCGGGCAAGACCGTGCTCGCGCACGCGCTCGACCTGCTCCTCGGCGGTCGCGCCCGACCAGGAATCGTGCGCCCCGGCGCCGGCGAGGCCTACGTGGAGGGCGTCTTCGACCTGCCCGAGCGACTGCGCGGGCAGCTCGGTGAGCGCCTCGCCGCCGACGCCGGCGAGATCGTCCTCGCCCGCCGCGTGGGCGCCGATGGGCGAACGCGCGCCTACCTCAACGGGCGCTCGGCCACGGTGGGGGAGCTGCGCGACATCGGCGGCAGCCTGCTGGCCTTCTACGGCCAACACGAGCACCGCCGGCTGACCCTCGCCGCGGCCCAGCTCGAGATCCTCGACGAGCGCTGTGGCGCCGAGCAGGCGGCGCGCCTGCGTGCCTGTGCGCGGGCGTACGCCGAGACGCAGCGCCTCGCGGAGCACCTCGAAGAGCTTCGGGAGCTCGCCGCCGCGCGCGAGCGCGAGCTCGACCTGCTCGAGTACGAGCTCGGCGAGATCGACGCGGTCGCGCCCGGGGAGCACGAGCACGAGCTGCTCGTGGCTGCGCGGGAACGTCTGCGCAAGCTAGACGCGCTGCGCGCGGCGGCCGGCGCCGGGGCGGAGGCGCTCGCACCCGACTCACCCGACGCCCCCGGGGCGGCACAGCTGCTGGCCGGCGCACTGGCCCGCATGGACGCCCTCGCGGGCGTCGACCCCGGGCTCGACGAGATCGCCGAGCGCATGCGCGCGCTGGCGCTCGAGTCCAGCGATCTCGCCGCCGAGCTGCGCGACTACGGCGAGCGGGCCGCCACGGATGAGCTCGGGAGCGAGTCCGGCGGGCCCGCCGGCCAGGAGCTGACGCTCGATGCACTCGAAGAGCGCCTCGCGGCGGTCGAGCGCCTCGTGCGCAAGCACGGCGGCAGCATCGCGGCCGTCCTCGACTACGCCGAGCGTGCCCGGCTGCGCCACGAGCAGCTCAGCGGCGTCGCGCTCGCGCTGGCCCAGGCCGAGGCACAGCTGAGCGAGGCGCGCGCCGCGCTGGACCGGCACGTCGGCGAGCTGCGCCGCGCGCGGAGCGCCGCCGCGGCGGAGCTCGCGGTGGCGGTGCGCGAGCAGCTCGCCGTGCTGGCGATGGGCGACGCGAGCTTCGACGTGAGCGTCAGCGACCGTCCGCCCGGTCCCGCCGGCGGCGACGCGGTCGAGTTCCTGATCGCGCCAAACCCCGGCGTGCCGGCCGGTCCCCTGCGCGAGATCGCCTCCGGAGGGGAGCTCTCGCGGGTCATGCTCGCGATCATGAGCGCCGCCAACGCCGCCTCTGGCGACACGGCTCTCGTCTTCGACGAGGTCGACGCCGGCATCGGCGGGCAGACCGCTCGCGTGGTCGGTGCGCGCTTGCGCGCGCTCGCCGAGCACCGGCAGGTCCTGTGCATCACCCATCTGCCCCAGATCGCCTCGCTCGGCGACCGCCACTTCGCGATCGTCAAGGACACCGCCGCGGAGCCGACCCGCACGACGGTTGTGCAGCTAGGCGAGCCGGAGGTCGTCGCGGAGCTCGTGCGCATGCTCGGCGCGGACACCGACGACACGACCGCGCGCCGCCACGCGCGCGACCTGCGCCGCGCCGCCTGAACGCCTCCAGACGGTGCGCTCGGCGCCCGCGAGCGTTACTCTCGCTGGGATGGCCACAGCGCGATTCAGCCGGCAGGAGGCCACGGCGGCCGGGTCGGACTACGTGCAGGCGCCGGGCACGCCGAGCACCGGGCCCGGGCTCGCCCCCGAGCGCACCGTCAGTGGCCCCGTGCGCCCGGGACGCAGGACCAAGCTGCTCGTCAAGCACCTCGTGCGCGGCGACATCGCCCTCGTCGACCATCTGGACATCGACCGGGTATCGGCGGAGGAGCTCATCGCCGCGGGCGCCGTGGCGGTGCTCAACTGCAGCCCCTCCTCCAGCGGCTCCTATCCGAACCTCGGGCCACAGCTGCTCGTCGAGGCCGGAATCCTGCTCGTCGACCTCCCCGACGACGAGATCTTCGCCGCCGTCTCCGACGGTGACCCGCTGGTGATACGCACAGCCGGCGTCGGCGCCGCGCCACGGGCGTCAGAGAGGAGCGGCGAGGGTGCCCGGGCCGAAGTGCTGCGCAAGGGCAAGCTGCTGGCGCGCGGCGATGTGCTCGACCGCGATCGCATCTCCGCCGAAACCGAGCTCAGGCGGCGCGAGGTGGGGGAGGCACTCGAGCGCTTCGCCCACAACACCATCGAGCACATGCGCGAGGAGCGCGAGCTGCTGGCCGGCAGGATCCGCCTGCCGCGCTTCGCCACCGACTTTCGTGATCGCTCGACGCTGGTGGTCGTCCGCGGCGTCGGCCACCAGCGCGATCTGCGCACGCTGCGACCGTTCATCCGCGACAAGCGCCCCGTGATCGTCGCCGTCGACGGCGGCGCCGACGCGCTGCTCGAAGCGGGGCTGAGGCCCGACATGATTGTCGGCGACATGGACTCCGCCGGGGAGGCAGCGCTGCGCTGCGGCGCCGAGCTCGTCGTGCACTCCTATCCCGACGGTCGCGCGCCCGGCCGCCATCGCCTCGAAGAGCTGGGCCTGGCCTTCAAGCTCGTGCCCGCCCCCGGCACCAGCCAGGACGTCGCGATGCTGATCGCCGCCGAGAAGGGGGCGCGCCTGATCGTCTCGGTCGGCTCGCAGTTCAATCTCGTGGAGTTCCTCGACCGCAACCGCAAAGGCATGTCCTCGACCTTCCTCACGCGGCTGCGCATCGGCGAGATCCTCGTCGATGCCAAGGGTGTGAGCCGCCTCTACCAGCCGCGCCCGGGGCTCACGCCGCTGCTCGTCGTGATCGTCGCCGGCCTGATCGCGACGGTCGCCGTCGTCCTGCTGACCCCCGCGCTGCGCGACGTGGTGGAACTGCTCTGGGTCAAGATCCAGATGTTGGCCGCCGTCCCGGCGGTCGGCCCCGCCGGCTGACCCGGACCCGGGCGGCGCGCAAATGTTCGACTATCGCTACCACGCGCTGTCTCTCGCCGCCGTGCTGTTCGCGCTCGCGCTCGGGGTCCTGCTGGGCGTTGCGATCGGCGACTCCAACCTGGTCTCCTCCGCCAAGAACGGGATCGTGCACAACCTCAACTCCGAAGTCAGCCAGGCTCACAGCCAGATCGATTCCCTTCAGAGCAAGCTCAACCGCGAGGAAGCATTCACGAACGGCCTCTATCCGCTCGCCGTCCACGAACTGCTCAACGGGCGCAGCATCGGCCTCGTCTTCCTCGGGGCCGCCTCCAACCAGATCAACGGCCTCACACGGACCGCCGTAACCGGGGCGGGCGGCTCGCTGGCGACCGTCGTGGCCGTGCGCGAGCCGCTCGATCTCGAAGGGCTGGCCCAGGGGGCCGCAGGGACGCACTTCGCGGGGCTCGCCACCTCCGATCCGCTGCTGCACAGCTTCGGCGAACTGGCCGGACACCAGCTGGTGGGTGGCGGTCCGCTCGTCAACCGCGAGCTTCTCAGCCGCGTGCGAGGGAGCCTGTTGAGCGCCTTCGACGGCCAGCTCACCCGCCTGGAAGGGCTCGTGGTGGTGCGCGCCGAACCGGCCGGCATGAGCGCAGCGCAGAGCGAAGCCAGCGAAGCCTTCGCGTCTGGACTGCTGACCGGCGCGAGCGCCGCCGGCGTTCCCGCGGTCGGCGTCGAGCTGACGGGCACCGAACCCTCACAGGTGTCGTGGTACCGCGGCAAGAGCATCTCGAGCGTCGATGATCTCGACACGCTCGCCGGCCAGGCGGCGCTCGTCTACGCGCTCGCCGGATACCACGGCGCGTTCGGGGTCAAGCCCACCGCCGACTCGCTGCTGCCGAGCGCGTCGGCCGCCCCCACGCAGCCCTGAGCGCGTCCGCCTCCGTCGCTAGCTTCCGTCCATGCACGCCCTGCCCTTCCTGCTCGCGCTGCTCGCCGCGGCGATCCTCGCACCGATGCTTCTGCGCGCGCTGCGCGACGGCGGGCACACGCGCGCGAACTACCGCGGTCGCCAGCTGCCGTTCCCCTTCGGTGTGCTCGCGCTCGCGGCCGCACTGATCGCGCTGATACCGCTGACGCTGCTCGCCCGCCTGGCGTCGATCGACCTGTTCCACCCGGAGCTGCTGCCGATCGCCCTGTACGCGATCGGCGTGCTCGCCCTGGGGCTGATCGACGACACGCTCGCCCGCGAGCCGCCCGCCCAGGGCGACGGCGAGGGCCCCGCGCAGGCGCAGCGCGGCTGGCGCGGCCATGGCGCCGCGGCCCTGCGCGGCGAGCTCTCGACCGGCGCGCTCAAGGCCGCCGGCTCGCTCGGCCTGGCGCTGTTTGCGATGAGCTACCTCGGCCTCTCCAACGCCCGCTGGCTGCTTGCGGCGGGGGTGCTCGTGCTCGCCACCAACGTCTTCAACCTGCTCGATCTGCGCCCGGGGCGCTCGACAAAGGCGTTCGTGCTGCTCGGCGCGGGGCTCACGATCGGCTCCAGCGAGCTGCGACCGCTGTGGGCGCTCGGCCTGTTCGCTGCTCCCGCGCTCGTCGCCGGCTGCTACGACCTGCGCGAACGGGTGATGCTCGGCGACACCGGCGCGAACCTGCTCGGCGCGCTCGCGGGGCTGTGGCTGGTGCTGACGCTGTCGGGGACAGGGCAGCTGGTGGCGCTCGCTCTGCTCGCCCTCATCACCCTCTACGGCGAGCTGCGATCGATCTCCGCGCTCGTCGAACGGACTCCGCTGCTGCGCGAACTAGACTCTTGGGGCAGGCCCTCATGACCTTGCGCCACCCCGACCGCCACGCTCAGGCCCCAGCCAAGACCCGGTTCATATTCGTGACCGGCGGTGTCGTCTCCTCGCTGGGCAAGGGGATCGCCGCGGCGTCGATCGGGCGCCTGCTCGTATCGCGCGGTCTGAGCGTGGCGTTGCAGAAGTTCGACCCCTACATCAACGTCGACCCAGGCACGATGTCGCCCTACCAGCACGGCGAGGTGTTCGTCACCGAGGACGGCGCCGAGACGGACCTCGACCTCGGCCACTACGAGCGCTTCACCGACGCCAACACCAGCCGCGCATCCAACGTGACCGCCGGGGGGATCTATGACACGGTCATCCGCCGCGAGCGCCGCGGCGACTACCTCGGCGGGACGGTTCAGGTCGTCCCGCACATCACCGACGAGATCAAGCAGCGGGTCGCGCTGATCGCGGAGTCCAACGACGTCGACTTCGTCATCACCGAGATCGGCGGCACGGTCGGCGACATCGAGTCGCTGCCGTTCCTGGAGGCGATCAGACAGTTCCCCGTCGATGTGGGCCGCCGGCGCTGCATGTTCATCCACCTGACCCTCGTGCCCTACATCGGGCACGCGGGCGAGCTGAAGACCAAGCCGACGCAGCATTCGGTCAACGAGCTGCGGCGCATCGGGATCGCGCCCGACATGCTCATGTGCCGCTCGGAGGGCTCGCTCTCCGCGGAGATACGCAAGAAGATCGCGCTGTTCGCGAGCCTCCCCGCGCAGGCGATCGTCTCCGCGTGCGACGTGGACAACATCTACAAGGTTCCGCTCACCTTCCGCGAGCAGGGCGTCGACGACTTCATCCTCGAGCACTTCGGCGTCGAGGCGCCACCGCCGGATCTGAGCAGGTGGAAGGAGCCGATCGAACGCGCCGAACGCGCCACCAGGACCGTGCGCATCGGCCTGGTCGGCAAGTACGTGCAGCTCGAGGACGCCTACCTGTCGGTCTCGGAAGCGCTGCGCCACGCCGCCTCCCTGCAGGACGCGAGGGTGGAGATCGACTGGATCGACTCCGAGCAGCTGCTCGACCGCGACCAGGCCGGCGCGCGCCTGCAGGGTCTGGACGGCATCCTCATCCCCGGCGGCTTCGGCGGCCGTGGCTGGGAGGGCAAGATCCACGCCGCCCAGGTCGCGCGCGAACAGCAGATCCCCTACCTCGGCATCTGCCTCGGGATGCACGTGGCGGTCAGCGAGTTCGCCCGCAACGTCGTCGGCCTGGAGGGCGCCAACTCGACCGAGATGGATCCCGAGACCCCCTACCCGGTCATCGACCTGCTGCCCGAGCAGAAGGAGGTCGCCGACCTCGGCGGCACGATGCGCCTGGGAGCCGACCCGATCAAGCTGCACGAGGCCACCAAGGTCCGGGAGATCTACGGCGAGGCGGTCATCTACGAGCGCCACCGCCACCGCTACGAGGTCAACAACCTGTGGCGCAAGCGGATGCAGGGCGCCGGCCTGGGCGTCTCGGGCACCTCGCCCGACGAGCGCCTCGTCGAGGTGATCGAGCTCGCCGAGCATCCGTTCTTCGTGGCCTCGCAGTTCCACCCCGAGTTCAAGTCGCGCCCCGAGCGCCCCGCGCCGCTGTTTCGCGGCTTCGTTGCAGCCGCGCTGCAGCTGACGGCGGGGCGTGCGGAGTCAGAGGCGCGCACGGAGTCAGAGGCGCGTGCGGACTCAGAGGTGCGCGCGGACTCGGAGGTGCGCGCGGACTCGGAGGTGCGCGCGGCGCGTGAGACTCCGGGCCAGCCAGCCGGCCGCCCGTGAGCAGCGGCGCAGCGGTGTCGCGCGTCGGGGCGCTCGAGCGCCGCTACCTGAGCGGGACGTTCGCCGAGCTGTGCCGGATCGAGAGCCCGTCAGGGCGTGAGCGCCGCTGCGCGGAGCGGGTGATCGCCGAGCTGCGTGCGCTGGGCGTGGACGTGCAGGAGGACGACGCGGGCGCGCGGGGCGGCTCGGGCTGCGGCAACCTGCTCGCTCGCATCCCGGCAGCCGAACGGGCCGGGCAGCTCCCGCCGGGCGCCGGCGCTGGGCGCTCGCTGCTGCTGTGCGCGCACCTGGACACAGTGCCGGCAGCAGCGCCGATCGAGCCCGTGCTCGTCGACGGCTTCTGGGAGAACGCCAACGAGGGGATCCTCGGCGCCGACAACAAGGCAGCGGTGGCGGTGCTGCTCGCGCTCGCGCGCCACGTGTCCAGCGGCGAGGGCACGCCGGTGGACATCGAGCTGCTGTTCACGGTCGCGGAGGAGACCGCGCTCGCCGGCGCCCGCGAGTTCGACGTCTCCCGTCTGCACAGCGAGTTCGGCTACGTCTTCGACCATGCCTCGCCGATCGGCGAGGTGGTCGTCGCCGCGCCGAGCCACTTCCGCGTCGAGGCTTCCTTCCGCGGTATCGCAGCTCACGCCGGGATTCGCCCGGAGGAGGGTCGCAGCGCGATCCTCGCAGCGGCTCGCGCCGTCACCGCGATACCACTCGGGCGCATCGACCCGCAGACCACGGTCAATGTGGGCACGATCTCCGGAGGCAGCGCCATGAACGTGGTGGCGGAGCAGTGCACGCTGCTCGCCGAGGTCCGCTCGCTGGAGGACGCACGCGCGGAGGCGCTCGTCGCGGAGATCATCGACCGCGTGCACGAGGCGGCCAACCTGCCCGACTGCGACTGCGACGTGGACCTCAGCGTGCAGCGCAGCTGCAGCGGCTACCGGCTGCCCGCGTCGGCGCCCGTCGTGCGCGTGGCCGAGGCCGCGCTCGCGGACTGTGGTCACGAGCCGATCCTGATCGCAAGCGGTGGCGCCTCCGACGCCAGCGCGCTGATTGCACGCGGCCTGCCCACGGTCAACCTCGCCAACGGCACCGAGCACAACCACGAGCCCGACGAGTGCGTGAGCGTGGCCGCGCTCGAGGAGATGCTCGACGTGGCCCTCGCCCTGCTCGAGCACGCAGCAACCGTCCCGCCGGCCTCGGCGCGATAGCGTCCTGCCACGTGCTGAAGCTTCGTCGCGCCACAGTGCTCGAGACCGTTCGCCCGGGCGGCGGGCGTTTCGCGGACCTTCCCGAGCCGCCCGAGCAGCAGCTCGTCGTCGAGCTCGCGGCGCCTGCGGGCGGGGTGCGCCGTCCCGCGGTCGCCGACGTCGCACTGGTGGGGCCATGCGAGGTCGGCGATGAGGTGATCGTCAACGTGGAGGCGCTCGACCTCGGGCTCGGCTCGGGGGGCTTTGACATCGTGCACGTCAATCTCACGCGCGGGCTCGGCGGCGAGGGGCGCGCACAGGCGAACGTGATGAAGCTCAACTACACGAGCCTCCAGCACGCCGTCGTGCCCGTCGAGGACGAGCAGCTGGCGCTGCCCGTGGAGAAGCCCGTGGCGGTGCTCGCGCTGCACGGGCAGCTGGCCGCGGTCGCGTGGGCGTTCGCCCAGGGCGCGCCCTCGCTGCGGCTGGGATACATACAGACGGAGGGCGGCGCGCTCCCCGGCGGGCATTCACGCACGGCCCGCGAGCTGCGCGCGCGCGGGCTGCTCGCCGGCCACATCACCGCCGCGATGGCGTTCGGTGGCGAGCTCGAGGCGATCACCGTCGCCGGCGCGCTGCACCATGCGCTGCGCTCGCTCGGCTGGGACGCGGCGGTGTGCGGCCCGGGGCCGGGGATCGTCGGGTCGAGCTCGGCGCTCGGGCACGGCGGGATGGCGGCGCTGGACTCCGCCCACGTGGCGCTCGCGCTCGGCTGCCCCACGGTGCTCGTCGCGCGGATGTCCTCGGGCGATGATCGCCGGCGTCACCGCGGCATCTCCCACCACACCCTCACCGTCCTCGACCTGCTGCTCGAGCCCGTCACCGTCGCACTGCCGCCCGGCATGCGCTCCCCGGTCGGCGCCGATTTGCGCGCCGGCCTGGGCGCGGTCTTCGGCGGCGCCATGCCCGCCCGCGCCGCGCTCGCGCTCGAGGTCGAGCGCCCCGTGCGGATCACCCGCCACGACTGGCGCAGCGCCGCGGTCGACCTCCCGGCCTACGCCGCCAGCGGCCTGCCGAGCGAGACGATGGGCCGCAAGCTTGCCGAGGACCCCCTGTTCTTCGGCTCAGCGCTCGCCGGCGGCGCGGTCCTGGCCGAGCTCAGCAGCGCCCCCCCTCGCGGGCCGGCGCGCTCCGGTGCGCGGGCGGGCGAGCGCGACGGCGAGGCGGACGAGGCCTCGTGAGCGGCCGGGCGTTCCAGGCGCTCGGAGGCGAGACCGTGTATCACGGGCGCCTCGTGGATGTCCGCATCGAGCGCTTCCGCCACGCCGACGGCGCCGAGGAGACGCGCGAGATCGTCCGTCATCAGGGGGCCGTGGCGGTCGTCGCCCACGACGATGAGCGGGTCTGGCTCGTGCGCCAGCCGCGCGAGGCGGTCGACGAGCCCGACCTGCTGGAGATCCCGGCAGGGCGCCTCGATGTCGCCGGAGAGGCGCCGCTGGCGGCCGCTCAGCGCGAGCTCGCCGAGGAGATCGGGCGCGGCGCGCGCAGCTGGGCGCCGATCGTCACGTACTACACGAGCGCGGGCTTCACCGACGAGCGCGTGCACCTGTTCCTCGCGACCGACCTCTACGAGCACAGTGCGCACAGCGAGGAGAACGAGCGCATCGAGGTCATCGGCTGGCCGCTGCCCAGCCTCGAGGAGGCGATCGCGCAGTGCTGGGACGCCAAGACGCTCATCGGCCTGCTCTGGCTCGCGCGCCAGCTGGACGCCTGATTGCAGCTTCAAGGAGCCGGCGCTGCGGAGGCGAAGCCCATCGCATGAGCACGCTGGCGGAAGCCGCGCCGCCGCGGGCGGTCACCATCGAGGGGCTGATGCTCGACTTCCTCGCCTATCTGGAGCTCGAGCGGGGGCTGTCGCGCAACACCCTGCAGGCCTATCGCTGCGACCTGCTGCAGTTCGGCGAGTACCTCGACCGCCACGGCCTCGAGGTGACCGCATGCAGCCACGGCGAGATCGCGGCGTTCCTGAGCGAGCTCGCCGCCGGGACGCCCCAGCGCGAGCCCGTCGGCGCGGCGACGCTGGCACGCAAGGTCGCCTGTCTGCGCTCCTTCTATCGCCACCTGCGCCGCGAGGGCACGATCGAGCACGACCCCACGGCTGAGCTGCGGGGCCCGCGCAAGACCCAACGCCTGCCGCGGGTCCTCTCGCGCGATGAGGTGCAGCGCCTGCTCAGCCAGCCGCGGGGGAGTGCGCCGGGTCCCCTGCGTGATCGCGCGCTGCTCGAGACCATGTACGCCTGCGGGTTGCGCGCCTCCGAGGCGATCGGACTCGAGCTCTCCGACATCGACCTCGAGGAGGGGGTGCTGCGCGCGCGCGGCAAGGGCTCCAAGGAGCGCCTCGTGCCGATCGGCCGCCAGGCCGTCGCGGCGCTGCGCGCCTACGCGCGCAGCGGGCGCCCGCTGCTGCTCGGCGACCGGGTGTCCACGAAGCTGTTCCTCAACCGGCGCGGCCAGGGCCTCACCCGCCAGGGGCTCTACAAGATCGTCCAGGGTCACGCGCGCAGAGCCGGACTGGAGCAGAAGATGAGCCCGCACACGCTCCGCCACACCTTCGCCACCCATCTGCTCGCCGGTGGGTGTGACCTGCGCTCGCTGCAGGAGATGCTCGGCCACGCCGATCTGGCCACCACACAGGTCTACACCCACCTGTCCGCCGAGCGTCTCAAGGACGCCTACTTCAGCGCGCACCCGCGCGCCTCCCGTTGAGCGCCGCTGCGCCCGCGCCCGACCGGCGGGCGATCGTGCTCGTGATCGACGCGTGCGGGGCCGGTGCGCTCCCCGACGCCGGCGACTACGGCGACGAGGGCACCAACACGCTGGCCCACCTCGCCGAGGCCGTCGGCGGTCTGCAGCTGCCCACGCTCGGCGAGCTCGGCCTCGGGTCCATCCTGCCGCTGCAGGGCGTGCCCGCCGTCGAGGACCCCGCCATCCACGGCCGCCTGCACCCGCTGGGGCCCGGCAAGGACTCGGTGAGCGGCCACTGGGAGCTCATGGGGGTGGTGCTCGAGCGCGCGCAGCCGACCTACCCCGCGGGGTTCCCGCCGCAGGTGATCGAGCGCCTCGTGCAGGCGATGGGCCACGAGGTCATCGGCAATCGTCCCTACAACGGGATCGCGGCCGTTCAGGAGCTCGGCGCCGAGCACCTCAGGACGGGCGCGCTGATCCTCTACACCTCACAGGACTCGGTGCTACAGCTCGCCGCCCACGTCGATCGGGTTTCGCCACGCGAGCTCTATGAGGCCTGCGCCGCGGCGCGCGCGGCGATGACGGGCGAGCACGCCGTCGGGAGGGTCATCGCACGGCCCTTCACGGGCGTCGAGGGTGCCTTCGAGCGCACCGACGGTCGCCGCGACTTCGCGCTCGCACCGCCCGCGCGCAGCTACCTGCAGGAGCTCAGCGACGCCGGCGTCGAGGTCCACGGCATCGGCAAGATCGCGGACCTGTTCGCCGGGGTGGGCGTCGGCGCCTCGCACCCCGGCGCGAGCAACGCGCAGGCGCTCGCGAGCGTCACGGGCGTGCTCGGCGAGCTGCGCCACGGCCTCGTATTCGCGAACCTCGTCGAGACCGACCAGCGCTACGGCCACCGCAAGGACGTGCACGGCTTCGCTGCGGCCCTGGCTGAGATAGACGCCTACGTGCGGCGGCTGCTCGCCACGATGGCCGAGGGCGACCTGCTCGTGCTGAGCGCCGACCACGGCGTCGATCCCGCCCATCGGGGCAGCGATCACACACGTGAGTATGCGCCGCTGTTGGCTGTGACGGGTGAGATGGCCCGCCGGCGCAGGGACGGCGGGCGCCTCGGTGGCGCCCGCCACGACGGGCCGCTCGCCGACGTGGGAGCGAGCGCCCTGCGTTGGCTCATCGGGCGTGACGCCGATGTGCTCCCCGGTAGCGCCTTCATAAGCTAGGCGCGATGCCGGAGCTCCCCGAGGTCGAGACGATCAGGCGCCAACTGGCCCCGCTGGTAGAGGGACGCACGCTGACGCGCCTGCAGATCCTCGACCCGCGCTGGTCGCGGCCGCTCGCGCCCGAGGAGCTCGCCGCGGCACTCGTGGGAAGGCGGGTCGAGCGCCTGGGCAGGCGCGGCAAGTACCTGCTGTGGAGCTTCGTCGGGGACGTCCATCTCGCCCAGCACCTGCGCATGACCGGAGCGGTCCTCGCCGACGCCGAGCCCGAGCCGCCGCACACGCGCGTGCGCGTCACGCTCGGCGGCGGCCGCCGGCGCGCGGTGGAGCTCTCGATCGTGGATCCGCGGCGCTTCGGCACGGGCGAGTTGCTGCTCGGCTCGGACGCCGTCGAGGAGTTCTTCGCGGCGCGGCTCGGCCTGGAGCCATTCGACGAGCGCTTCACCGCGGCGCACCTGCGCAGCCTGACGGGCGGGCGCAGCACGCCGATCAAGGCGCTGCTGCTCGATCAGCGCAAGGTCGCGGGAGTGGGCAACATCTATGCCGACGAGGCCCTCTATCGCGCGCGCATCCATCCGTTGCGTCCCGCGGGCAGCCTCAGCGCCCGCCAGCACGCGGATCTGCGTGAGGCCGTGATCGCCGCTCTCAGCGCCGGCATCGATGCGCGGGGGGCGACGATCGACGACTTCCGCCACGTGGACGGCGTGCGCGGCTCATTCCAGGACCAGTTCCTCGTCCACCGACGAGCGGGAGAGCCCTGCGAGGTGTGCGCGGGCACGATCGTCAAGCTCGTCGTCGCCGGGCGCGGCACCTACGTGTGCGAGACCTGCCAGGCACGGCCGCGGCGCGCGCGGCGCTAGGCCCGTTCAGGCGGCCAGCAGCTCGTCCAGGCGGCCATCCTCGGCGGCGGCCTGCACCTCGGCGAAGCCGCCCAGCAGCTCGCCGTCGACGAGGACCTGGGGGAAGCTCAGCATCCCCGTCTCGCGCGCCAGCTCGGCGCGCCCGGCGGGGTCCCTTGCGAGGTTGACCTCGGAGAACTCGACTCCACGCGCCGTCAGGAGCGCCTTCACGCGCACGCAGAATGAGCACGGCTCGGTTGTATACACCCTGATCCTGCTCATTACTTCATAAAGTATAGAAAGGGTTTGTCGTGGGCAGGCGGGGGGGCGACGGCGTGTGGCGCGCTCATGCGTGATGATCTGAGCCGCCGGACCCTCAGCTCAGACGACAACAAGGGGGATCTCCCGATGAAGACGCTCATCGTCGCATTGGCCGCGCTCGCGGTCGCCGCACCGGTCGCGCTGGCCGAAGGCCGGCCGGAAGTCAAAGTGTCTCCGACCACCGCCAAACCCGGCTCGACGCTCACGTTCTCGCTCCCTGCCAACGAATTCTGCCCGGCCGGGGAAACCATCTGGCTGCTCTCGGGCCTCTTCCACCAGGCGGTCGGCGCGAAAACGGACCCCACGGGCGAATACAGGGGCGACGTCGGCTTCAGCACGAAAGCGGCCGCCAACGGACGCGTAGCCGCCGTTTTGGAGTTTCGCTTTGGGCTTGATCTTGACTTTGATCGAGAAGCTATGGCCTGCAGCCCGGCCGGCGCTCGCGGCGGCCGGCTGCCCTGATGGCGTGCACGTCGGGGCCCGCCCGGGACGCCGCGGGGGCTCCTAGACTCGGCGCTGTGGCGGGCCCGGTCAAGACCGAAGCGGTGGTGCTGCGCTCGATGCGCTACGGCGAGGCCGACCGCATCCTTCACCTCTACACGCCCAATCGCGGGCGCGTGAGCGCGATCGCCAAGGGCGTGCGCCGGACCCGCAGCCGCTTCGGGGGACGCCTCGAGCCGTTCTTCCGCCTGCACATCGAGCTGCACGAGGGCCGCAGCGAGCTGCTCACGGTGACGGGCGCGCAGACCGTGGAGGGGCATGCACGCCTGCGCGGCGACGCTCGCGCGATCGACGCGGCGGCGCGCGCGTGCGACGCGGTGGGGCGGCTGTTCGAGACCTCCGAGCCCCATCCCGGCGTCTTCAACCTGCTCTGCCGCCAGCTGCTGCTGCTCGACGGTCAGGCCGCGGGCGCCGGCAGCGCGGGCGGCGCGATCCGCCCGGCGGGCGCGTGGGCCGGCGCCCTCGCGTTTCGCCTGAAGCTGTTGCTGGCGGCGGGCCTCGCACCGCAGCTGGGCGCGTGCGCGAGCTGCGGTGAGCGCGAGCACCTCGTGGGCTTCTCCGGGGCGGCCGGGGGTGTGGTGTGCGCGGCCTGCGAGGCCGCCTCGTTCCCGCTCGGCGAGGATGCCTACTGCTTCATGACCGAGGCGCTCGCGCGCAGCCTCACGGAGGTGCCCGATGCCCCCGAGCCGGCCCTCGGCCAGGTCGAGCGCGCGATCGCCGTGACACTCGAGCACCACGCCCACCTGCGCCTGATGCCGGCCGCGCGGTGAGCGGCGAGGGCGATATCGTCCAGCGGGTGGACGAGGGCCAGCCCATCGCCTATCGCGTGCTCGAGAGCGGCATCCCGGTGCTGGCGTCCGACGGCGTGCAGGTGGGCACCGTCCACCACGTCGTCGCGGCACCCGAGAAGGACATCTTCCACGGCCTCGTGATCACGACCCACGGGCACGACCGCCGCTTCGTGGAGGCCGCCGACGTGGAGTCGCTGCACGAACGCGGGGTGGACCTGCGGATCGACTCGGCGGCGGCGCAGAGCCTGCCGCGGCCGGGCGGCGGCGCGTCTGTCTACGACGAGGACCCGGGCACCCAGACGAAGTGGAGCCACGTGGTGCGCAAGTACACCGGTCGCAAGGATTGGCACCGCGCCTCTTGAGCGGCTGGGCGACTGCGCCCGGTGGCACAATCGAAGCATGAGCACCGCCACCGAGCGCGACACGGTCGCCGCCGACTTTGCGCAGCGCATCGCCGAGCAGGAGGAGCGCGTGCTCTCGCCGCTGGCGGCGCGCTCCTACCCGGCGCGCAGGGCGCGGGCGGAGGAGGACTGCGCTCTGCGCACGCCCTTTCAGCGCGATCGCGACCGGATCGTCCACAGCAAGGCGTTCCGCCGCCTCACGCACAAGACCCAGGTGTTCGTGGCGCCCCGCGGCGACCACTACCGCACGCGGCTCACGCACACGCTCGAGGTGACCACGATCTCGCGCACGGTCGCCCGCGCGCTGCGCCTGAACGAGGATCTGACGGAGGCGATCGGGCTCGGGCACGACCTCGGCCACCCGCCCTTCGGGCACATCGGCGAGGAGGTGCTCGACCGCTGCCTGAAAGAGCGCTTCGGGCTGGACTTCCGCCACTACGAGCACTCGCTGCGCATCGTCGAGCACCTCGAGCGCGACGGTGCCGGGCTCAACCTCACAGAGCAGGTCCGTGACGGCATTGCCCACCACTCGAGTCGCACGCCCCTGCCGCAGACGCTCGAGGGGCGGATCGTGCGCCTGATCGACCGCGTGGCCTACATCAACCACGACATCGACGATGCACTGCGCGCGGGGCTGCTCGATGAGCAGGAGCTTCCGCGCGAGCCGATTGCCGTGCTCGGGCGAAGCGGCTCGCAGCGGATCGACACGCTCGTCCACGACATGGTCGAGCACTCCGAGCGCGCCGGGGAGATCGTCCAGGGCGAGCGGGCGGGCCCGGCGATGAGCGAGCTGCGCGAGTTCATGTTCGAGCGCGTCTACCTGGGCCCGGCGGTGCGCGCCGAGCGCGCCAAGATCGAGGCGGTCCTGGAGCGGCTGTTCGAGCACTACGTGGAGCATCCCGAGCTCCTGCCCGGCGCGCCGGAGGGGGCGGACGCGGGCGAGGAGGAGCGCGCGCAGCACGTCGGCGACTACCTCGCGGGCATGACCGACCGCTACTGCATCAGGGCGTACACCGAGCTTCAGGTGCCGCAGGCGTTCGCCCGCTAGCGTTGCCGCCGTGGCCCTCTACACGAGCGATTCCAAGGACCGGGTGCGCGACGCGGTCGACTTCGTCGAGCTGGTCTCGGCGCGCACCGAGCTGCGTCGCGCAGGGCCCTCGCGCTATGAGGGGCTCTGCCCGTTTCACGAGGAGCGCACGCCGTCGTTCGGGATCGACCCCACGCAGAAGGTCTACCACTGCTTCGGCTGCCAGGCCTCGGGCGACGTGTTCACGTTCGTGCAGGAGACCGAGGGCGTCGACTTCAAAGGCGCGCTCGAGCTGCTCGCCGAACGCTACGGCGTCGAGCTCCAGCGCGAGGCCGAGGACCCGCGCGAGGCGGAGCGGCGCAGGCGGCGAGAGCGGCTGCTGGAGCTGCTCGCGCGCACGAGCACCTACTACGAGCGCTACCTGTGGGATTCCAGCGAGGCGGCCGCCGCACGCGAGTATCTCGCGGGCAGGGGTCTCGGCGAGGAGGTTCTGAGGAAGTTCCGCGTGGGCTATGCGCCGAGCGCGTGGGATCGCGTGCTGAGCGCCTCGAGGCGGGGCGGCTTCAGCGTGGAGGAGCTGTATGCGACGGGGCTGGCCCAGCGCTCCAAGCAGAACGGACAGCCCTATGACCGCTTCCGCTCGCGGATCATGTTTCCGCTGGCCGACATCCGCGGGCGGGTGCTCGGCTTCGGCGCGCGCGCCATGCGCGAGGAGCAGCGTCCGAAGTACCTGAACACCTCCGACAACGACGTCTATCACAAGGGCCTTCACCTCTACGGCGCGGACCTCGCGCGCGCACACGCGGCCCGCGCCGGGCAGGTGATCCTGTGCGAGGGCTACACCGACACGATCGCGCTGCACCAGGCGGGCATCGCCAACGCGGTCGGCCTGATGGGCACCGCGCTGACCGGCGAGCAGGTGGGCGAGCTCGCACGGATGGCGAGCGTGGTGCTGCTCGCACTCGACGCCGACAGCGCCGGGCAGGAGGCGATGCTGCGCGCGTCGAGCCTGGCCGACAGACGCAAGCTCGAACTGCGCGTGGTGCTCCTGCCGGCGGGCACCGACCCCGCCGAGCTGATCCAGCGCGACGGGCCCGAGGCGATCCGCGCGGCGATCGAGCAGTCCGTCCCGTTCGTGCGCTTCCGCGTCGAGCGCGTGCTCGCCGCGGGCGATCACTCGAGCCCCGAGGGACAGGATCGCATGATCGAGGAGCTGCGCCCGGTGTTCGCGAAACTGCCGCCGAGCGCGATGCGGATGGAGCTCACGCGGATCGTCGCGAGTCGCCTGGCGGTGCCCGAGAGCCTCTTCGAGGAGCGCCTGCAGGCGCCGGCGCCTGCCACGCCGCCCGCACGCCCCGACCGGGGACGGGGCGAGCGCGCCGGGCCGGTCGTAAACGGCGCTCGCGCACGCAGCGGCGGCCTCTCGCGCCGCGAAGACACCGAGCGCGCGTTCCTCGCGCTGTGCATCGCCTCGCCGCAGGAGGGCGCGACGGCGCTGGCGGCGCTGGACGTCGATCAGCACTTTGCCAGCGAGCTGCTGCGCCGCGCCGCGCGACACCTGCGCGAGGGAGACCTCAGCGACCCGCTGGCCGCCGGCCCCGGCGAGAGCGTCGGGCTGGACGGCGACCCCGAGCTCGCGCGCCTGCTCGCCGAGCTCGTCGTTGAAGCGGGCCGCGAAGAGGTGCACTCGGCGATGCTCGAGGTGCAGCGCCTGCAGCTCGAGCTCGCCCGCCTGGAGCGCCAGATCCAGCAGGCGCGGGGGCGCGAGAGCGGCGACGTGAGCGACCTCGCCCGCCGCAAGGCCGAGGTCAGGCTCGAGTTCGACCGCGCATACGGGCGCGTGCTCGAGCAGACGGGGGATAGGGAGGGCTGAGAGCCCGCAGGCGGGCGCGGGCGCAGTCGGCTTTCTGGGGAGCCGGGTGGCGCTGCCAGGCAGTGGGGTTCCATCCCAAGCAGCGACGACAATGGTATGCATGAATCGCGCGTCTCTGGAGCAGCTCTTGGCCCAAGGCCTGTCGTTGGCGGAGATCGGCCGGCGGTTCGACCGACACGAAGCGACGGTCGCCTACTGGGTCAAGAAATTTGGGCTGGAGGCGGTGAACCGCGATAAGCACGCGGCGAGGGGCGGCATATCGCGCGCCATGCTGGCGCCGCTGGTGGAGGCGGGTCTATCGACCGCCCAGATCGCCGAACAGGTTGGTCTCAGCAAGACGACGGTGCGGCATTGGCTGAAGGAGTTCGGACTGCGGACTCAATGGGCGGAGCGGCGCGTGGCCTCCAGGGATCACCAGCCGCAGCTCGTGCTTCGCTGTGCCCGTCACGGCTTGACGACGTTCAGGCTCCGCAAAGAGGGCGGATATCGGTGCGCGAGGTGTCGGGCCGAGGCGGTTGCGCGGCGCCGGCGCAAGATCAAGCGCATGCTGGTGGATGAGGCAGGCGGCAGATGCGGGGTGTGCGGCTACAGCTGCTGCGTAGGTGCTCTCGAGTTTCATCACCTCGTGCCGTCCGAGAAGAGCTTCTCGTTGAGTCATCGTGGTGTGGCACGCTCTCTGGCGAAGGCGAGGGCGGAGGCGAGCAAGTGCATGCTTCTCTGCGCGAACTGCCACGCCGAGGTCGAGGCGGGGGTCATCGCGCTGGCGTCGGCGGATCAGGCTCGCGTACAATGTCCGCGTGCCCCGCCCTCCGTTGCGGGGTAGCTCAGTCCGGGGTAGCTCAATTTGGCAGATGCGCTCGACTGTTAATCGAGAGGTTGTGGGTTCGAGTCCCACCCCCGGAGTAGAACTCCCGCCGCTCTTGAGACTCGAGTGCGGAGATGCGCCCCGGTCCCCGGAGCTTCGCCGATTCTCTTACACCGTCCCTCCCGAGGAGGGCGCGCGGACGGTGGCGCGCGAGGCGAGATCCTCGACGAGCTCGGCGGCCCGCGCGCCGGCGTCATGCGTCGCCGCCCAGGCAGCGAGTTCGCGCGCGCGGGCTCGGATCGCCGGGTCGCCGAGGGCGCGCTCGACGGCCAGGCGCAGCACGCGCGGGTTGACGAAGCGCCTCGGCACGCGCACGCCCGCCCCGGACCAGTCCAGGCGAGCGGCGTTCTCGTTCATGTCGCCGGCGGCGGGACTGGCGACCACGGCGCAGCCGCTGGCGAGGGCGCGTGCGAGCGTGCCGTGCCCGGCGTGACAGACGACGACGTCGCAGTGGGGCATGACGCGCGCGTAGGAGAGCCAGTCGACGACGCTGGCGTTCTCGGGCACGGGCAGCGCCCGCGAGGGCAGGCGCCGGTTCCAGGTGGCGAGCACCCGGACGGGCGCATCGGCGAGTCCGCGCAGCGCGGCGCGCAGCAGGCGGTGCTCGGCGTCCTGGGCGGTGGAGGGCGCGATCAGGACAAGCGGCGCCTCGCCCGCCGCGGCGCCGGCGCGCGCGGGCGCGGGCGGCAGCTCGACGTCGCGGGCAGGCGGCTCCCACATGAGCGGCCCGACGACATGCACGTGGGCGGGCCAGGCCCGCGGGTACTCGAGCTGGGGAAAGGTGGCGACGAGCGCGAGCTCGCGGCTGATGCCGCCGTGGACGTGCGCCTGCGCTGGCAGGCCGAGCGCGGCGCGGGTGTGGTTCAGTTCGGCGCGCCCGCGGGCGAGGCCGCGCTCGACGGGTCGCTGGGCCAGGCGCCACAGCACCCGTCCGCCGGCGGTGCGGGGCATGCGGGCCCCAAGCGAGTAGACGGGGAAATCGGCGGGGGGGTGGGGGTAGACGTGGGGGATCAGCGTGGCGCACGGCACCCCGGCGAGCTCGGCTGCGAGCGCCGGGGCGAGCGTGAGGATGTCGGCCACGACGACGTCCGGCTCGACCTCGCGCACGAGCGGCAGGGTGTCCGCGGTGGCACGGGCGACGGCCTCGTAGAAGTCGAGCGGCTCGGGGCCGCTCGGGAAGACGCGGTACTCGGGAGCGGGGGCGAAGGCGAGCCCCTCGGCCTCGACGTGCCCCTGCCAGCGCTGCCACGTCTGCACGGTGACGTGGTGTCCGCGGGCCGCGAGGGCGCGCCCGAGGGCGATCATCGGGAAGGCGTGGCCGGGGTCGCCGAAGGCACCCAGGAGCAGGCGTCTGGGCGGAGCAGCGGCTGCCTCCACGGCAGTCGCTAGGCGGCGAGCTCGGCGAGCAGCCGCAGCTGCTCGAGGCGCTCGGGGGCGGTGAAGGCGGTGGGCGTGACACCGAGCGTCCCCACGCCGGCGTCGCGGTAGACGGCGAGGCGCTCGCGCACGAAGTCCTTGGGCCCGCACAACGAGACCTGGTCGATGAGCGCGTCGGGGATCGCCGCCATGGCCTCCTCGCGCTTGCCTTCGAGGTAGAGGTCCTGGATGATCTGCGCGTCGGCCTCGTAGCCGTAGCGCTGAATGAGCTGGTTGTAGAAGTTCTGCTTGCGCGAGCCCATGCCGCCGACATACAGCGCGATGAAGGGACGCATGCTGTTGCGCGCAGACTCGCGGTCATCGCTGATGCACAGGCTCACGGTGGGGGCGATGTCGAAGTCCTCGAGCGATTTGCCGGAGCGATCGGCGCCCTCCTGCAGCAGCGGGCGCAGCTCGGAGACGTGCTCGGGGCTGAACAGCGTGGGGATCCAGCCGTCGGCGATCTCGCCGGCGAGCGCGGTGTTCTTGGGGCCGATCGCGGCGAGGTAGATCGGGATCCGCTCCTGGACGGGCGCGATCGTCAGCTTGAGCGCCTTGCCCGGCCCGTCCGGCAGCGGCAGCTCGAGCGTCTCGCCGCGGAACTCGACGCGTTCGCGGGCGAGTGCCATGCGCACGACGGCGACGTACTCGCGCGTGCGGGCGAGCTGCCGGGCGAAGCGCTGTCCGTGCCAGCCCTCCGCGACCTGCGGGCCGGAGGAGCCGATGCCGAGGATCATGCGCCCGCCGGAGAGCTGGTCGATCGTCGCGGCGGTCATCGCGGTCATCGCCGGCGAGCGGGCGGGCATCTGGAAGATCCCCGAGCCGAGGCGGATCTTGGAGGTCTGACCGGCGAGCCAACCGAGCACGGTGGCCGCGTCCGAGCCGTAGGCCTCGGCGGTCCACACGGAGTCGTAGCCGAGGCGCTCGGCCTCGTGGACGATTTCGAGCTGGTCGGCCGAGGTCAGCCCCATGCCCCAGTATCCGAGGTGCACGCCGAGCTTCATGTGCAAGTTTCCTTTCAGCCGGAGGGAATCGGTTGCAGGTGAGGAAGGCGTGCCCTAGCGTTGGCCGCGCATCCGGCCGCGGCGAAGCTCGCATGCGGCGGAGCACAGCCTATGCGAAAGCGCGACCGCCACCGCGTCCACAACGTCGAGAGCCTGCGCCTGGCAATCGACTGCATGCCGGTCCTCACCCGCGAATCGATGCTCGCCGGGGTGCGAGCGAGCGAGCGGATCATCGTGGGTGCCTACACCGACGGCGAGGGCGGCGTCTGTCCGATGCTCGCCGCCCACCGATCGGGCGGGCGTACCGACTTCCTCTCATTCGCCAAGTCGTGGGATCGCTTCGCGCGGGCGAAGGGCAAGAGCAGGGCGGCCACCGCGCGGGAGGTGCGGATCCTGATCTCTCAGCTCGAAGACAGCCTGCAGAGCGCGGACGGGTTGGAGCTCGACCGGGCGATCAAGGACCATCGCCGGCTGCTGAGCCGCAGTCGGCGCACGCGTCGGGCGCTGCGCGAGCTCGCCGATCCGCGGGGCGAGATCCTCGCCCGGCGCCTGCCCAGCCGCGCGCCGCGCGAGCTAGAGGCTGTCGCCGGGCCTGATGAACATCATCTCGGGCACGACGCAGGCGGGGGAGACCTTCAGTAGGTAGCGGACCGCCTCGGCGATGTCCTGCGGGCGGATCATCTCCTCGGCGGGGACCTGTTCCTTGACGAAGTCGGTCATCGGCGTGTCGACGAAGGCGGGACACAGCGCGGTGGACTTGATGCCCTCGCTCGCCAGCTCCCTGTTCATCGAGCTCGTCCAGCCGACGACCGCGTGCTTGGTCGCCGAGTAGACCGACAGCCACGCCTCGCCGTGCTTGCCGGCGATCGAGGCGGTGTTGACGACGAGCACGTTCTTGTGATCGGCAGCGGCCTCCCGCAGCAGGGACATGCATTCGCGGTAGAAGATCACGATCGAGCGCAGGTTGATGTCGAGCTGCATGTCCAGGCGCTTGGTCTCGATGTCGCCGACCGGTGCCCCCATGCCGACGCCCGCGTTGTTGACGAGCACGTCCAGGCGCCCGTAGCGCTCGCGATGAGCGGCCACGACCTTCTGGATCTCCGCCTCCTCGGCCAGGTTCGCGGGTACGCCGTGCACGTCGAAGCTCTCGGCGGCGAGGCCCTGCACCGCGATGTCGAGCTTCTCGGGCCGGCGGGCCGCCATCGTGATCGCGTAGCCCTCCTCGGCCAGCACGCGGGCGATCGCGAGCCCGATGCCGCTGGAGGCCCCCGTGACGATGGCTGCGCGCTCTGCTGGCATTGCGGTCCCCTCTCTTCGTGGCTCGATCGAGTCGGGCGCCCCACCCAGGACACCCGGCGGCAGCATCCCACATCTCGCTGGTAGCGTCTCCTGCGTCGCGCCCCGGCCCACCGGCGGGGCGCGTGGAGGGCCCGTAGCTCAGTTGGTTAGAGCTGCCGACTCATAATCGGTAGGTCCCTGGTT
>Ga0209040_10000980_pt1 | contig 22313 bp, 26 predicted proteins | sample BogFormECP12_OM3_FD_188240 | JGI IMG/M metagenome (GOLD analysis project Ga0209040, IMG submission 188240) | Bog forest soil microbial communities from Calvert Island, British Columbia, Canada - ECP12_OM3 (SPAdes) (version 2) | ecosystem: Environmental > Aquatic > Freshwater > Wetlands > Bog ... | reverse complement strand
GACGGTTTGTCGAAAACTCTGCTTCGCTCATGCCCTCGGTATACTCGTGAATGCGCGAGATGGCTTCGAGAATATGCCGCAGATAATCGGCTACCCGAGACGGGTCCGCCTTCATACTGGAGATGCCTCAGACAGAACCCGGCCGCGGTAATTTTCAGGCAGAGAGAGCGGAGTCAGCACATCCACGGGAACGCCCAAAAGTTCCTGGAGCTGGTTCTGAATCCGCGCAATATCCATGAGGCTGGCCTTGGGGGCCGGATCAATCAGCAGATCAAGATCGCTGCCATCCGTATCGTCGCCATGAAGAGCCGAACCGAAGACCCGAGGATTGTCGCTCCGGTTCTCAGAAACGATGCGCCGTATGTCTTCGCGATACTGTGCGAGTGCCTCCGAGGGTTTCATCCCAAAATCTCTCCACGGTCCAGGTAGTCTGCAATTAAGAGTATAGAGAAGATGCCGGATATTTCGTATTGAGGCACATTGCCGTTCCTTCTCCCGCTATGGTAAGAAAAAACCAGCGCGAGGGGCGCATCCTGTCCGCGGAAAGGGCCATGCCCACCCACAGAACTTCAAGATCGGAGGTCACGAACCTTCTTTCAGCCTGATTTGTGCGGACTGCAGGCGTGCCATGAAAGGAGATTCGCATGTTTCCCAATCCACAGGACGCCCTTCCGCTTCCACCCCACCCCAGCCTCGACCGCTACCGCAAAATCGCAAAGGCTCTCGTCAAAGCCTGCAAATCAGGCGATCCCGAATCCGTACGGAAATGGTCTGAGGAATGGGTGGAGAAGCTCGTCAGCCTCTCAGGTCTGACGATTACACCTCACCTTCCCGTGCACATTCAAACCTGGACCGACGAACTCGAGTTCTTCGCCCGCCGCAAATTATCAGGCGGCGAACCCAATGGCAGAAAGTGCGCTCTCATCGATGCGCAATTTGTCATAGCACGATCACACGGCTTCGAAAGCTGGCCGAAATTCGTAAAGCATCTCCTGGCACTCACTCGAAAGACCTCTTTGGTATCGAAATTCGAAGCAGCGGCCGACGCAATCGTCGTCGGCGACGTCCCGGCACTGGGGCAATTGCTGCGCGAGGAGCCCGATCTGGTGCGCGCGCGCTCCATGCGTGAACATGGCGCGACCTTGCTCCACTATGGCTCGGCAAACGGTGTCGAAGGCTATCGGCAGAAGACGCCGCAGAATATCGTGGAGATCGCCGAACTTCTGCTGCGGGCGGGTGCCGAAATCGATGCGACCGCGAACGTGTACGGCGGCGGATGCACGACTCTGGGACTCGCAGCCACAAGCCTTCATCCGGAGCGCGCGGGTGTGCAGGAAGAGCTGCTCCGCACACTACTCGAATACGGTGCGAAGATCGACCAGCCGGCGAGCGCCGGTAACCGTCAGTCCATCGTCATGGCCTGTCTTGCGAATGGACGTCCAAAAGCCGCCGAATTCCTCGCCGGCAGGGGCGCTCGTCTCGATCTGGCCTCCGCTGCTGCGCTCGGCCGTCTCGACCTGGTTGAATCGTACTTCACCGGGGACGGCACTCTGAAGCCGGATGCCACTCGAGCGCAAATGAACGAAGGCTTTGTCTACGCATGCGAATATGGCCGCAGCGCTGTCGTCGAATTTCTGATCGAGAAAGGAGTCGACCGTTCAACAAATGGCGGCACCGGCCAGACCGCCCTGCACTGGGCCGCGATCGGCGGCCATCAGGACATCGTGAGGCTACTTCTGAAGCACGGAGCGCCGCTCGAAGCCAGGAATACCTACGGGGCGACAGTGTTGGAGCAGGCCCTCTGGTCCGCGGAGAACGGCGGCGATCCCAATCAGTATATCGCCATCCTTGAAGCTCTGATCAAAGCGGGCTCGAAACTTCCCGAACGTCACGGGCCCATCAACACGAAGCTAGACGAATGGCTCGACCAGCAGGGAAGCCACGCCGAGCCGGCTTGGTATTGGCAGGGCGAGAAGCCCCCGCCCGGCAAGCGATAAGACCGGTCCCTTATACTCATCTGTCATCATCAGGAGCCCTCATGCCGTCTGTCGCCATCGACTACGCCCGCAACAACTACCCGCGCTTCCTCGACGAACTCAAGACCCTCCTCCGCATCCCCTCCATCTCTACGCTTCCTGAACACAAGCCGGACGTCCTCGCCGCAGCCCGGTGGTTGGCCAAAGAGCTCACCCGTATCGGCATGGAGAACGTCGAGGTCATCTCCACCCCCGGCCATCCGCTCGTCTACGCCGACTGGCTCCATGCTCCCGGCAAACCCACCTGCCTGTGCTACGGACACTACGACGTCCAGCCGCCCGATCCCCTCGACGAGTGGAAATCGCCTCCCTTCGAGCCCACCGAGCGCGACGGCAATCTCTTCGCCCGCGGAGCTGTCGACGACAAGGGCCAGATGTATATGCATGTCAAAGCTATCGAAGCGCTCCTCGAGGCAAATAACCACAAGCTCCCCATCAACATACGGGTAATACTTGAAGGAGAGGAAGAAGTTAGTGGCGAACAGATTGCCCGCTTCATCCGCGAGCACGGCGACCGCCTCAAGGCCGACTTCGCTCTCGTCTCCGACACCGAGATGTTCGCCCCCGAGCTCCCCACTCTTTGCGTCGGACTGCGCGGGATGATCTACACCGAGATCGAGGCCCGCGGCGCAAAAAACGATCTTCACTCCGGCATGTATGGAGGCGCCGCCCCCAACCCCTTCATCGCCCTGGCCCAGATCATCGCCCAGCTCAAGGATTCTGCCGGACGCATCCTCATTCCCGGCTTCTACGACGCTGTCAAATCTCCCAGCGCCGACGAGCTCCGTACCTGGCAGCAGCTCCCGTTCGATGAAGAGCACTACCGTCTCACCGAAGTCGGCTCAACCCGCCTGACCGGCGAACCCGGCTACTCCGTCCTCGAGCGCACCTGGGCGCGCCCGTCGCTCGATGTCCATGGCATGCCCGGCGGCTTCACTGGAGCTGGCGCAAAGACCGTCATCCCCGCCCGCGCCGTGGCCAAAGTCTCCATGCGCCTCGTCCCCGACCAAAACCCGCAGCAGGCCTTCGCCCAATACAAGGGCTATGTCGAGTCCCTGAAGCCAAACGGCATCGAGCTCGACATTCGTCTCATCCACTCCGGTGAGCCCATCGTCATCGGCACCGACAATCCCTACATCCAGGCCGCCACACGCGCCCTCAAGAAGGTCTGGAGCAAGGACACTGTCTTCATCCGCTCCGGCGGATCGATTCCCATCGTCGGCGACTTCGAGCGCCACCTCAAAATCCCCACCGTCATGATGGGATTCGGCCTTCCCGACGATAACCTCCACGCCCCCAACGAAAAATTCCACCTCGCCAACTTCTATCGCGGCATCGAGTCCATCATTCTCTTCTTTGAAGAACTGGCCGGGTGAACGCCTTCGTCCTCGCCGGCGGCCAAAGCACGCGCATGGGGCGCGACAAGGCGCTCATCGAGTTCCACGGCCGCCCGCTCATCGAGCACGCTCTCGCAAAACTCCGCGCCTTGGGAATTGCACCAAACATCGCCGGGAACCGCCCGGACCTTGCGAGATACGCGCCCATAATCTCCGACAATTACCCCAACTCGGGCCCTCTCGGAGGCATCGAAGCTGCGCTCGCGGTGAGCAGCCTCGCGGCGAGCGATCAAGACCTGAACCTCTTCCTGCCCGTAGACCTGCCCCTGCTGCCCATTGAGTTCCTCCGCTGGATGGCCGCCCGCGCCGAGCAAACTGCCGCGCTCGCCACCATCCCACGCCTCCAGGGCCGTCCCCAGCCGCTGTGTGCCGTCTATCATCGCGCCTTGCTGTCACACGCCCAGGCGGCCCTTGCCGTCGGAGACGCCAAGGTCACGCGCGCAGTCGAAAGAGCATCCGCCGCGACCGGATCAGCCATCGATGCCTTCGACATCGAGGCCATCGCGGCCTCTTTAACCCCCGCCTCCGCATGGCCCGAAACCCCGTCCGTCCACCGCTGGTTTCAGAATCTCAATACCCCCGGCGATCTCGAAAAAGCAGCTTTGGAAGAATCGACGATCATCCACTAAGCTGGTTTCAGGAGAGATAGTGGCCAGCACTCCCGACCTGCCGCAGATCGAGATAATCGAAGAATCCTCGCATCGCAACGGGGTCGGGCCTTATATCGCCTTTGAAAAGGTTTCCAAGTCCTTCGGCGATCTCGTCGTGCTCGACGAGATTAGCTTCCACGTCGATCCCGGCGAAACCCTCTGCATCCTGGGCCGTAGCGGCGTTGGAAAATCCGTCACCCTCCAGCTGATCATGGGCTTCCTCAAGCCCGACTGCGGTAAAATCCTGGTCGTCGGCCAGGACATCTGTTGTTTCGGCGAAGAGCAGATGCAGGCCATCCGCCGCAGAGTCACCATGGTCTTCCAGAACGGAGCCCTCTTCGATTCGCTCAGCGTCGGCGAGAACGTCGCCTTTCCCTTGCGCGAGCGCGGCGAACTCGCCGAGGACCAGATTCAGCAGATCGTCAACGGACTCCTCGAAATGGTCGGTGTCTCCGGCATGAGCGACCTGCTGCCCTCAGATCTATCCACCGGCATGAAGCGTTCCGTCGCCATCGCCCGCGCTCTCTCTGCGCAGCCCGAAGCCATCCTCTACGACGAGCCCACCACCATGGTCGATCCGCTCATAGCCAAGCTCCTCGGCGCCCTCATCCAGAAGCTCAAGTACCAGTTGCGCCTCACCAGCATCGTCGTCACGCACGACATGCGCTTAGCCGAGCGCCTCGCCGACCACGTCCTCTTTCTCCACCAGGCGAAAGCCCACTTCTTCGGCACCATGGAGGAGATGAAAGCCTCCGACGACGAAGTCCTGCGCCAGTTCCTCGAACTCGACGCGTTCGTCCTTCCCAAAGCATGACCATTCCGGAAGCGGGACCGCCTCGAGGCACGATGACCCAGGCCACCGCCGCTGACTTCGTCGGAACATGGCGCCTCGTCGACTATTCTTTGGTGCACGGCGACGGCATCGTCGAGAAGCCCTGGGGCACCGACGTGCGCGGCTACCTGCTCTACTCCGCCGAGGGATACATGAGCGGCAATCTCGGCCCTGCCCGCCGCCGTCAGGGAGTCATCGAGCGTATCACCCCTGCCTCGCGTCCACGCCGCAACCGCCGTTACATCGCCTACACCGGACGCTTCACCGTTGAGGGCGACACTATCACCCACCACGTCGAAGCAAGCCTCTTTCCCTTGTGGGTCGGCCGCGACGAAGTCCGCTACTACAGCTTCGAGGGAAACACGCTCACCCTCCGCACCGGCCCCATCAAATCCGGACACCACACCATCGTCGCTCAGCTCACCTGGCAACGCGTGCGCTAGCCTTCTTACATTATTCAGTTGGAGTGATGACCATCACAGAACAGCGAAGATCACATTCAGTACTGTGATAACCGTCACCAGAAATCTGCTGGTCGTGCTCTTCGCTTTTATGGGGAAGGAGCTTTCACGTCTTTAGCCAGATGGGTCCTGGCGGCCGGGCTCTTCAAGCCTGCTGAAAGGGGAGTGCGCTTTATGGCCATCGGCCCGTATCCTGAAGCGCTGGGTTCCACGCTTGTGCCTCCCGTGAAGGAAAGAATCTGGTGCAGACTTGCAAATTTCCTCTGCGGATGCGCCGCGTCAGATGAATCGGTAGCCACGCGAGCTTGCATCGAAACTGCTCCGGAGTCCATCTGGGGTGAAATGGCCTTTTACGAGGAAGTGCCAGGCAAACCGCCGATGCTTTTGGCTTCTCTTCTTTCGCCTTTAGGAACCGAAGGTGACAAGTCTCAGGTAGGTGGGCTGGTTATATGCCGATACCAGCAGGGAAATCTGGTGAAACGGATCACGGCTCTTGAAAAGCCGTACTTTATCGGGTTCGACGTGATCAAGCAACGCCTTGGAATCGAACGTTGCGCGATTGCACGGAGCGGTTCGTATAGGATCCGCCGTCGGGGCGCTGGCTCGGAAGTTATCTTGACTACGAATTACCAGGCGTTACTCGATCCGCGTTGGCTCTGGCGTCCCCTTGAAAAACTGGCTCTCCACCAGCTTCACAGCCACATTTTGAATGGCATGTGCAGGATAGCTGTGGAAACTCCAAAACTCGGGACAGCCACCCCCGGGTGTATCTATCGGGAAGAAGAGACATGAACGGCATTGCGATCGCATCTCCCCCGCTCTTGCTCATCCGAATCTCGATTGCCGCGGTGTGGCTCTATGAGGGTTTGTGGTGCAAGGTTCTTGGGAGAATGCCGTCCCAGGCAGAGATCGTAGCCTCCGTACCACGGCTCGGACCGCGATTCGGTGCAGCGTTCCTGAAAGTCCTCGGCATCGTCGAATTAGGGCTCGCGATATGGGTACTTTCGGGAGTGACGCCGGCCGCATGTGCCATCGCCCAGGTAGCCCTCTTGGCTGCATTGAATGTGAACGGCCTCCTATGGGCGCGGCGCGCCATCCACGACCCGGCCGGAATGGTCCTGAAGAATGCCGCCTTTCTCCTCCTCGTCTGGATAGCGGGAACCTTCCCTCAATCGAAGCCGTGAATCCCGAAACCCCATGGCATGCCGGGCGTCTGGATCGTGCGCATGGTCCGCAGAAGCTGCTCTTCGGACAAATGTACGAGGATGCCGGGATCGAGCGCGAGGCCTTCCAGAGCTTACGGCGCATCTTCTGTATCGCCAGTGCGGGTGACACCGCGATGCTCCTCTCGCAGGAACACCAGGTCGTCGCATGCGACATCAATCCTGTGCAGCTTGCCTACGCCAGGCGGCGCGCATACGGCGGCCCGAGAGAAACAGGAGATGCCGACAAGGGAATGCGCCTGCTGCGTTCCCTGGCGCCGCTGGCAGGTTGGCACAAAGAGGTGCTCCAGACCTTCGCCGCACTCTCGGACCCAGGCCAGCAGGTGAACTACTGGCGCACCCATCTCGATACGCGGCGCTTCCGCGCGGGATTCGACGCCATCATGTCGCGCCCCATCCTGCGAGTCATGTACTCGCCGGATTTCCTCTCGCTCTTGCCTCCAAAATTCGGATCAATCATGCGCAAGCGGCTGGTGAGGGGAATCGAGCGTCATCCCAACGCCTCAAACCCATACATTCGCGCCCTGTTGCTGGGCGCAGAGATTTCCAGCCCCGAAGCAGTAGCGGCAAATATCGAGTTTGTTTTGGGAGATGCGGCATCCATACTCGAAGCGTCTCCGCCTGCATCCTTCTCCGGATTCACACTCTCGAACATTCTCGACGGTGTTTCAGAAGCCTATTGCAAACGTCTGGTGCGGGCCGTGCGGCGCTCAGCGACTCCCGAAGCACTGGTCATTCTGCGCAGCTTTGCCGAACCTTCCGTCCCGGCCAGCACCAACCACGCCGCACGAGATCGCTCTATGCTTTGGGGCGTCGTCGACATCCGCAGCCTCGACTCGCTCTGACAAGACCCTGCTTTGCCCTCGCGCATTCGCGACCTCTACAATCATCCTTTCGGAGAATGACGCACGTGCCTGCTCCGTTGCGCCCGCAACTGCTCATCACGCTTATCGCCATGACCACCATCGCCTTCGCTCAGACCCAGACCGCGCCCGCCTTCGGCCCATCAAGCCCTTTCTATGCCCCCAGCGCGCTGCCCTTTCACGCTCCGCCCTTCGACAAGATCAAGGACAGCGACTATGAGCCCGCGATCGAGGCCGGAATGGCGCAGCAGCTCGAAGAGATCCGCTCCATCGCCGACAATCCCGCGCCTCCCACCTTCGAGAACACGCTGGTCGCCATGGAAAAGACTGGCGAGCTCTTTCGTCGCGCAACAGCAGCCTTCGACGCGGTAACCGGCGCAAACACCAATCCCGGGCTCCAGAAGATCGAAGAAGACTTGGCTCCGCGCCTCGCCGCGCATAGCGACGCCATTTACCTCAACTCCCGCCTCTTCGCGCGCGTCGCCGCCGTCTACAACCAGCGCGAATCTTTGCATCTCGATCCCGAATCGCAGCGTCTCCTCGATATCACCTATAAAAAATTCATCCACGCCGGAGCCAATCTCTCCGACGCCGACAAGGCAAAGCTGAAGAAGCTTAACGAAGAAGAATCCACCCTCTCAAACGCCTTTAAGAACAAGCTCCTCGCCGCCACGCGCGACGCCGCCCTCGTCACCACGGACAAGGCGGCACTCGCCGGCTTGAGCGATGCCCAGATCGCCGCCGCAGCGCAATCTGCCAAAGCCCGAGGCCAGCAGGGCTATGTCATCCCTCTGCAGAACACCACGCAGCAGCCATCGCTCACCTCTCTAAGCAATCGTGCCACGCGCCAGTCGCTCTTCGAAAACTCCTGGACCCGCGCCGAGCGCGGCGGCGAGAGTGCCGAGCGCAGCGCTAATAACGACACCCGCCCCACCGTCGCCCGCCTCGCTCAGCTCCGCACTGAGAAAGCGAAGCTCCTCGGCTTCCCGAACTACGCCGCGTGGAAGCTCGAAAACCAGATGGCCAAAACGCCCGAGACCGCGCTCAAATTCATGGACGACCTCGTCCCGCCCGCCACCTCCAACGCGCAGAGCGAAGCAAAAGAGATTCAGGCCGTCATTGATAAGCAAAGTGGCGACGCGCAAAAAGCTGGCTTTGAGCTTCAACCCTGGGACTGGAACTTCTACGCCGAGCAGGTGCGCAAAGCAAAGTACGACATCGACGAATCGCAGGTCCGCCCGTACTTCGAACTGAACAACGTTCTCCAGAACGGAGTCTTCTATGCCGCGAATCAACTCTATGGCCTGACCTTCAAAGAGCGCCACGACATCCCCGTTTACCAGCCCGACGTTCGCGTCTTCGAGGTCACCGACGCCAACGGCAGGCCGCTTGCTATCTTCTATTGCGACTACTTCAAGCGCGACAACAAAAACGGCGGAGCCTGGATGAACGAATTCGTTCCTCAATCCAAATTGCTCGGCACTTTGCCCGTCGTCTACAATGTCGCAAATTTGCCCAAGCCCGTCGAAGGCCAGCCCGCGCTCATCACCTTCACCGACGTCATCACCATGTTCCACGAATTCGGCCACGCCCTCCACGGCATGTTCGCTGACACCGAATACCCCAGCCTCTCCGGAACCTCGGTCGCACGCGACTTCGTCGAGTTCCCGTCGCAGTTCAACGAACACTGGGCCACTTATCCCGCCGTTTTCAACCACTATGCGAAGCACTATAAGACCGGCGAACCCATGCCCGCCGACCTTGCCGCCAAAATCGAGAAATCGCGCACCTTCAACCAGGGATACGCTCTCACCGAGCTCCTTGCCGCCGCCGAGCTTGATATGCAGTGGCACACGCTCCCGCCCGGCTCGCCCCTCGAAGATGTCGACACCTTCGAGAAGCAGGCCCTCGAAAAGAAGCACATCGATCTCCACGCTGTTCCGCCGCGCTATCGCTCCAGCTACTTCTCGCACATCTGGCAGAACGGATACGCCGCCGGGTACTACGCCTACCTCTGGGCCGAGATGCTCGACGACGACGCCTACCAGTGGTTCGTCGATCACGGAGGCATGACCCGCGCCAACGGCGACCGCTTCCGCCAGATGGTGCTCTCGCGCGGCAACACCGAAGACCTCGCCGAGATGTACAAAGCGTGGCTTGGAGCCGAACCGAGCGTCCAGCCCATGCTCAAATATCGCGGATTGGCGCCCTCGGGGAATTCGCAGTAGTATCGAACCTGTTTTGACAGGAGACACCCCAATGTCCGACTGTGCAGTGCAAACATTCACCAGCATTACGTCCGAACAGTTCAATTGCCTGGTACTGAAAGCTAAATCAAACGGCATCGACATTTCCGGCAACAGTGGGACCGCCTCCAAGGATGGAATTACCATCACCTGGAACTTCGACCCCAATGCTCAGACGTTGACTCTTCAATGCACCGGCAAACCCTTCTTTGTGTCATGCGGAACGATAAATTCCGAAATCCACACTCTTGTAGATGGCTGCACCGGATCGTAATGGGCCGCAGCTTCCGGGCTTCCATTGTTAAACTTGAACTGTGAAGATCGCGCTCGCCCAGATCAACCCCACCATCGGCGACTTTTGCGGCAACGCCCGGAAGATTCTCGAGTTTACCCAGCGCGCCGAGCAGGGGAGCGCCGATCTCGTACTCTTTCCCGAGCTATCCGTCTGCGGCTATCCTCCCGCCGATCTGCTTGAGAAGCCGGCCTTCGTCGCTCGCGCCGGGCAGGTCGTTCAGGAGATCGCCGCCAAGACCGCCGCCAGCCCCACCGCCATCATTTGCGGATACGTCACGCCCGCGCACCACGGCACCGGCAAGCACGTCATGAACTCCGCCGCGCTGCTCCGCCACGGTCACGTCGAGTTCGTCCAGTCGAAGATGCTCCTGCCTTTCTACGATGTCTTCGACGAGCAGCGCTACTTCGCTCCCGCGCATAAGCAGCGCCTCTTCTCGCTTGGCGGCGAGCACGTCGCCCTCACCATCTGCGAAGACGCCTGGAACGACAAAAGTTTCTGGGAGAACCGCCTCTACAGCGTCGATCCCATCGAAGAGCTCATGCGCGGAGGCGGCTCGCTCGTCCTCAACATCTCCGCCTCGCCCTACTGGCGCGGCAAGCGTGAAACCCGCCGTGAGATGCTCGCAGCCATCGCCCGCCACCACGGCAAGCCGGTGCTCATGGTCAACCAGGTCGGAGGCAACGATAGTCTCGTCTTCGACGGCTCCAGCCTCGCCCTCGGCCGCGACGGCCACGTCATCGCGCAGGCCGCCTCATTCGAAGAAGATCTCATCTTCATCGACACCGAATCGCTCACCGGCGACATGCACCCCGAGACCGGCAACGAAGACGAAGCCATTTTTCGCGCCCTCGTCCTCGGCACCCGCGACTACGTCCGCAAGTGCGGCTTCTCTAGGGTTCTTGTCGGCCTTAGCGGCGGCATCGACTCCGCTCTCGTCGCCGCCATCGCCGTCGAAGCTCTCGGTCCCGAGAACGTCCTCACTATCGGCATGCCCAGCCCTTATTCTTCGCAGGGCTCCATCGACGACAGCCGCCGGCTCGCCGAAAACCTTGGCATCCGCTTCGAAGTTATCCCCATCAGTCCGCTCTTTGCCGAATACAACCAGGCCCTCGCGCCCATGTTCACCGGCCTCCAGCCCGATATCACCGAGGAGAACATTCAGTCGCGCATCCGCGGCAATCTGCTCATGGCGCTCTCCAACAAGTTCAACTCGCTCGTGCTCACCACCGGCAACAAGAGCGAAATGTCCACCGGCTACTGCACCCTCTACGGCGACATGGTGGGAGCGCTCGCCGTCATCGGCGACGTAGTCAAGACTGAGGTCTACGCCCTCTGCCGCCACCTCAACCGCGAGCGCGAGATCATCCCCGCCTCCATCATCGACAAGCCGCCCTCCGCCGAGCTCCGCCCCGATCAAAAGGACACTGACTCGCTGCCGCCCTACCACGTCCTCGACCCCATCCTCGAGGCCTACGTCGAGCGCTACGAACCCCCCGAGCACATAGCCGCCGCCCTCAACGTCGATATCGAACTCGTCCGCCGCGTCGTCAAACTCGTGGAGCGCAGCGAATACAAGCGCCAGCAGGCCGCCCCCGTCTTAAAAGTCACCACCAAGGCCTTCGGCATGGGACGCCGCTTTCCCATCGCCGTCAAGGTTCAGGTATAAGCAATCCAAAAGCTCGAAAGGGAATTGATGCAACTTCGTTCTGGAATTTATAGAGCCCTGGCCGCCTTTGTGCTCGCCACCGCCGCCCTCCACGCGCCCGCGCAGGCCGCCTCGCAGGAAGTCCCATCCGCCCCCACGCCCGCCGCACCCTCTGCACCTAAGTTCCCGCCGCCGGACCCCAAAAACTTCACCGCCGCCTCACCCACCCGCGCCACCGTCGAAGCCTTCCTCAAAGCCTCCTGGGGATACGACGCCGACCGCGTCTACTCCGTGCAGGCTATCCAGAACACCGCGGCGCCCGGAGTCAGCAAGGTCATCGTCTTCGTCGCACAAAAGAGCAATCCCAACCCGCAGCAAATCGCCACGCTGGCCTTCTACGTAACGCCCGATGGCAAGCATCTCATATCCAACGACCTCACCATGCTCGTCTTCGGCGACCATCCCTACGCCGACACCCGCCGCATCCTCTCCGCGCGCGCCGACGGACCCAGCCGCGGAGCCGCCGACAAGAAATTCGAGTTCGTGGAATTCGCCGACTTCCAGTGCCCGCACTGCAAGAAGGTCCAGCCCATCATCGACCGCCTTCTCACAGACTTCCCCCAGGCACACTTCATCTTTGAAAATTTCCCGCTCACAGCCCTTCACTCCGAGGCCTACAAGGCGGCCGCCTACAGCGTCTGCGTCGCCCAGCAGTCCGGCAACGAAGCTTTCTTCAAGTTCGCCGACGCCGTCTTCGCCGCGCAGGACGGCCTCACGCCGCAGACCTCCGACACGACTCTCGCTGACGCCGTCACCAAGGTCGGCCTCGACCCCGCCAAGGTCGGCTCCTGCTCCTACACCGCAGCCGCCAAGGGACCCGTCGACGCCTCCATCAAACTCGGCCAGGACATCGACATAAACCAGACCCCGATGCTCTTCGTCAACGGCCGCCAGGTCCCCATCGGCGAAGTCGCCAACAACGATATCCCCTACGACACGCTGAAGCAGATCGTCGCCTACCAGATCTCCCTCGACAAATAACGGCGAATAATGACCAGTATATGCTTTGGGTGCCCCATCCTTTCGCGAACTTTGCGAAAGGTGGGAGGGGATATTGAGACACTGACCAACCCGCCGCAGTTACCGAAGCGAGAGAGGACACTCCCATGAACCCCGGCACGAAGACCAGCATCGCCCCCATGCTCTCCGTACGAAACGGAGCCCGGGCCGTCGACTTCTACAAGGCTGCCTTCGGAGCCACCGAGTTGTTCCGCATGGACGCCGAGGACGGAGCGGTCGTCGCTCGACTATCCGTCGATGGAGCCGAATTCTGGCTCGCCGACGAGTCCCCGGAGCACTCCAATTTCAGCCCCGAGTCACTCGGAGGCGCCACTGTCCGCATGATACTGACCGTCGACGACCCCGACGTCGCCTTCGACCGCGCCGTCACCGCCGGAGCCACCGTGATTCACCCCGTCTCCAACGATTACGGCTGGCGCCTGGGACGCATCGTCGATCCCTTCGGACACCATTGGGAGATCGGCAAGCCCCTGCGCGAAGGCTCTTGACGTTGCTCGGAATAAAATCTGCTCTGGATAGCAATGGCCGACCCCTACAATCTGCAGCGCTTCCTCGACGCACAGAAATCTGTCTACGACCAGGTTCTTTCCGAGCTGCGCCACGGCCGCAAGACCAGTCATTGGATGTGGTTCATCTTTCCCCAGCTTGAGGGCCTGGGGTTCAGCCCGACCGCTCAAAGATTCGCGATCTCCTCGCTTGAGGAAGCGGAAGCCTATCTGGCCCATCCCATCCTCGGGCCGAGACTGAGCGAGTGCACCGAACTAGTCACACGTATCGAGGGCCGACAGGCGAGCGAAGTCTTCGGTTATCCCGACGATCTGAAGTTTCGATCCTGCATGACGCTCTTCGCCCACGCCACCTCGCAGAACGAGGTCTTCATCCAGGCCCTCAACAAATATTTCGGTGGTAAATCCGACCCCGCGACACTCAAGCTCCTCAAACATTAGAGCCGCGCCTGGAGGCTGGACGGTGGCCCACTCAAGCCTTGGCTTGAGTGGGGAAAGTGATGGGATCATCCGATCGTCAGGTTGTAAATCAAGCCAAACGGATCCTTCACATAGCACCTCGGGAACTCCGGCTCATCCTTGACGATCTCACAACCGTTCTCAACCAGACGCGCTTTGGCTTCGGCCACGCTGCCCACCGTCACCTCCAGAACCGGTCCCAGCGCCGGACCCCGCTCGATGAACAGGTTGATGTGCTTGCCGTGCAGGCTGATCATCTCAGGTGTCTCGCCGGTGATCTCAAACGCGAGCTGCTCGACGTAGAAAGAAGCCGCCTTCGCCGGATCTTCTGCCTGAATCAAAATATCTGTGCCAAAACTGTTCGCCATATTCGTTCCCTTGTGCCCTCAGGTTATCCGGTGTAAATCTTTTAAGCATTCGTAGCCGGAATCAAGGATCACTTTTGCTTTCCCAACCGCGCTGTCATCCTGAGCGAAGCGAAACGTAGTGGAGCGCAGTCGAAGGATCTGCGTTTCTCCCCCAACCACCGATATCATCCTGAGTGAAGCGCGGAGCGCGAAGTCGAAGGATCTGCGTTTTCTTCACATTGATATAGAACGCGATCATCCAACCAAAAACAGGCAGACACCCCGTTCGCGTCTGCCCTGTTCCCTGTTCCCTGATCCCTGTTCCCTGCCTCTTACTGCTTCAGCGCCGCCTCCACCGCCGCCGTCACCTCCGGTGACTCCGGAGTCACATTCGGCTCGAACCGCGCCACCGGATTCCCGTTCCGGTCGAACAGAAACTTCGTGAAGTTCCACTTGATATCCCCACCCAGCTTGGGATCGGTCGATTTGTCCGTGAGGAAGACGTACAGTGGAGTCTTGTCCGGCCCCAGCACAGAAACCTTGGACATCATGGGGAAGGTCACGTTGTACTTGTTGGTGCAGAACTTCCTGATCTCGGCATCAGTGCCCGGCTCCTGCTGCATGAAATTGTTCGCCGGAATCCCCACAATCACCAGCCCCTGGCCCTTGTACTTCTCGTACAACGCCTCCAGTCCGGCATATTGCGGAGTGAAACCGCACTTGCTGGCCACATTGACCAGCAACAGAACCTTGCCGTGATACTCCGACAGGCTCACCGGCTTCCCGTCAATCGACTTTAGCGTGAAGTCATAAACGCTCTTGACCGCGCCGGACATAACACCCCCTAAAGCACACAACGTAAGAATGAAAGCGAATTTACGCACAGAACCCTCCACTTGACCGCCATCATACCCGATCAACGCGATACCACCGTAAACTTGATTGATCCCCTGAAGAAGTTGCTTGCCCGGAGATGGGCTGCCTTGTTTTGTCAGGGCACGGCTTCAGAGCCTGCCCCTGAGCTTGCCGAAGGGTGCCATAAAGTAAGCACAATCAGTGCGGCTTTAGCCGCTGGGGGAAGCGTTTGTCTCTCCCTTTGGATGTCAACCCCCGGATTGGAGAAATCTCCCGTAATTCATTCATTCCAATTATGAAGTCGAGGACAAATATCTGGCCGAGATTTACTGCGATCTCGATATCATAGAAATAGAAGTCGTGGAAGAAATAGAAGTCGTGGAATCAGATCGAACCGCGACCCCTGCCCAGATATCGGTGCAAATTTGGCCATCTAAGTCCTTTAGAATCAGAGCAAGTGAAATAAGCCCAGTGTTTTCACGCACTTGTCGGCGCTAAGGTATGCAACTCACGCCGAATCATGCACTTGTCAAAAACGGGAGGGGGAGGGGGTGCTGGCAGGCAGGAGCCCTACTGAGGTGCTTGCTGCTGCTGCTGCTGTTGCTGTTGTTGCTGCCGCATCTGCTGCAGTTCCTGCAGCATCTGCTGCGGTGTTCGCACTCCGCCCGGAGGACCCTGGGGCGGAGTCGGCAGCTGCTGCTGCTGCTGCTGGGTCGCCGGATCGATCAGCACCGGTTGCGCCGGTACCTCATCGTCGCTGTCTTCGTCCTGCTGCCGTGGCTGTTGGAGCCGGTTCGGACCGTTCGAAACCCCCGCGACACGGGGACTCAGCGTGAGCAGCTTTGGCGTGCCCTTCGCCGTCTCACCCACCATCACGACGTTGTACTCCAGGCCGTGAAGTAGCGCCAGGATCACCTCCGGCGGATCGCCCGGCCCATAGCTGCCAAAGATCCGCTGATCCTGCCCCAGACCCTCGATCGTCATCCCGCTCGCCGCTGTTACCTGGCCCAGGATATCGATCAGGCTCGAGTTGTCCGCCTGGATCGACAGATGCCCGGCCCCGAGGTCGACCTTCGCCGGCTGCGGCGGCTTATCCAGCAGCGAAGGCGCGGAAGTTGGGACAGGCGCGGGAGCCGGCAAAGGCTGATTCACCGCCTGAGCCTGGGCGGTCGGCTGGTGGTGCCCATGCTGATGCGGATGTGCGCCGGCCGGCTGCACTAGCTGGCTGAAGCCGGCCGTGACAAGCGCAAGGCAGGCGCAACCCGCCCACCCCATGGCCCAGCCTATGGTGCAGACTCCGTGATGATTCTTCGGCTCCATTTTTGAATCGCGCTACGCCCGGCTTCCGCCACGCGTCTCTCTGTGTACTAGACTAGCAGTGGTTTCACTTTGCTCACCACTTTTGCTGGCTGAATCTCAACACTATGCGCTCCAACTCACTCTGTCGTGCAGTTCTCTTCGTTCTATCGGCGTCGATTGGCGTTTGCCCCACCGCGCGAGCCGTTTCCTGCACCACCAGCAGCCAGATGAAGCCGGGCGAGCGCGACCAGTATGTCCAGACCGTGCGATCGCTTGGAGCCAGGATTCAGGCCGCCGACATCGCCGCCGTGCGCCAGGAGACCATCGCCCCCGTAGCCGCCCAGTTCGACCCCGTAGCTGCAAGTATCCAGGCAGTCGCGCCGCAGATCCAGGGCGCCGCCCTGACCGTAACCGCCCTCTACTCCCTCAGCGCTGCTGACCTCAAAGCCGCGCAGGATGAAACCCAGTTCTTCTGCTCCGTGCCTGGCTCCCCGCTGGTCATCTCTGTAACCATTCCTCAGCTTCCGCCAGGCAACTACCTGCTTGCCATCCTGCACGCCACCGGCGTCGAACATCCCCAGCAGCTCTCGCTCCTGCTGCAGAATGACCCCCCCGGCATCCCCCAATGGAAGCTTGCCGGCTTCTTCGTCCGCCCGCTCACCGCCGCCGGCCACGACGGGGTCTGGTACTGGACCGCGGCCCGCAACTATGCTCAGAAGAAGCAGGACTGGAACGCCTACTTTTACTACCAGACCGCAGTATTCCTTCTCAACCCAGTCGATTTTCTATCCAGCCCCAATCTCGAAAAGCTGCAAAAAGAAGCGCAGGCTATGCGCCCTGTCGAACTTCCTGGCACCGAACCCCTCGTTCTGAAGGGAGACGGCCACAGCTTCAACATTACCAGCCTGCGAACCGAAAGCTTCCCCGGCGGCCTCGATCTGGTGATTAACTATCGGACAAATGATGTGTCCGATCCTGTCGCGACACATACCCAGATCGTCGAATTGATGAAGGCCATGCTTGCGGAATACCCGGAACTGCGACAGGCATTTCACGGACTTTGGGTCTATGCGAATGCGGACAAGCAGAGCCCATACGCGATCGAACTCCCGATGAATAAAATCCCTTGACGGGGCCAAGGCCAAACGCCGTCGAGAAATGTCAGAAGGCCCGACCGCACTAATTTTGAAAAGGAAAAGCTGCCCGCATGGCGAACTCGATGGAAAAGACACTGACCCAGGCTATCGCGCAACGTCGTGCCACACCCAGCTTCGACGGGTCAAGCATACCTAACGAAGACCTGAAGAAGATTCTCGAAGCCGGCCTCCACGCCCCCAGCGGTTACAACATGCAGCCATGGCGCTTCATCGTTGTGCGATCTCCTGAGCAGCGCCGGCGCCTGCGCTGGGCCAGCTTCAATCAGGCTAAGGTGGAAGAGGCTTCGGCCGTGATTGTGGCCTGCGGAGACGCCGATGGCTGGCGTAACGGCGACCTTGAAGAGATGCTGCGCATGGGTTGCGAAGGTGGAATGCCGGAGAACTACGCAGAACAGGCCCGCCAGAACATTCCCAACTACTTGTCGAACCATCCCAATCTGACCGCGTGGCTGAACAAGCAAGTCATGCTCGCCTTCACCAGCATGATGTTGATGGCCGAAGTTCTCGGATACGACACTGCCCCCATGGAAGGCTTCGAGCAGGAGAAGGTGCGCGAGGTGCTCAAGCTGCCCCTCAGCTATCACGTTGTCGCGTTGCTCGCCCTCGGACATTTGAGCGGCGAGGACAAGTTCGACGGTGGCCGCTTCAGCATGGCCAGCACCGTCTTTGATAACGAATACGGCAAACCAGTCAAACTCTGATGTCCCGCGAATATCCTGAGCGGCCCATCGTAGGTGTCGGAGCCGTGATTCTCGACCATGACCGCGTCCTGCTCATTGAGCGCGGACAGGCGCCGCTCAAGGGCGAATGGTCTTTGCCGGGAGGCGCGCTCGAACTCGGCGAAACCCTTGATGAAGGCATCCGTCGCGAAGTCCTCGAAGAGACCGGACTCATCGTCGATCCTGTGGCCATCGTCGAAGTCTTCGATCGCATCTATCGCGATGCCGCCGGCCGCGTTCAGTACCACTACGTATTGGTCGACTATCTCTGTCGTGTGATCGGTGGCCGGCTGGCCTGCGCGACAGACGCTGCCGACGCGCGCTGGGCTGCTCACGACGAGCTGGATTCGATTGCGCCATTCACCGCCCAGGTCATCCGAAAAGCCTTCAAAATGGCTGAGGCCCTTTCCTTGAACCAGATCTGATCCGGGATACAATACAGGTCATTCTGACTCTCCTTGTAAGCCAACCTATTTAAGCGGACGAAACAGTGAACGATTCTCCCAACGTTGTCACTATGCCCCCGCCGCGCCCTGATCGGAACTTGCCCGGCGCGCCTAACTCCCTTCGACCCGTCCTGAAGAGAGCTCTGTTGGTCGTTATTTCTTTCGCGATCGGCCTGGGTCTTTATGCCTGCCTGCGTCCGCTCGAAATGCTTCTCACCGTTCTGCAGGTAAAGCTCAGGATTGACGGCATCAGCAGCCAGTACACCACTATCGATGGCTATCGCATTCATTACTTCACCGGTGGATCCGGCCCGCCGATCGTGTTGATTCATGGCCTGGGAAGCAGGGCAGAAGACTGGGCCAACCTCATGCCCCAATTCGTGCACGGCGGATGCCGCGTCTACGCGATCGACATGCTTGGCTATGGCCGCTCGGCGCGTCCCGTCGACGCAGCCTACTCCATCGCGCAGGAGGCTGGGATCGTTGAAAAGTTCATCGCCTCCCAGAACCTCGGCCAGACCGACCTCGGCGGCTGGTCGATGGGTGGATGGGTCGCCATGCGCGTTGCTCTCGACGAGCCGGAGCGAGTCCGCCGCCTGGCGATCTACGACAGCGCCGGACTTCGCTTCGATCTGCCCTTCAAAGCGTCGCTCTTCTGGCCTGACAATCCGGCGGAGTTGACGGCGCTGAATGACGTGCTTTCACCAAGTCGTGGTCCGCATATACCGATGCCCGTGCAGACCGATATTCTGCGCCTCGTGCGCCGCAACGGCTGGATCGTTCAACGCAGCATGAACTCCATGCTTACCGGTGCCGATCTGCTCGACGGCAAGCTCGGGGCGCTCAAAATGCCCGTGCTCATCTCGTGGGGCAGGGAGGACCAGCTCACACCGGTGTCTGTTGCCTTCAGCTTTCACGCGCAGATACCGCAATCGGTCCTGGAGATATACGACGGCTGCGGCCATCTCGCGCCCCGCGAATGCAGCGACCGTGTTGGCCCGAACTCTCTGGCCTTCCTCAAGGCTGATCCGCCGCTCGCCCCGCTGATAAAAGAAATTCCCGCAGGGAAGTGAGCGAGCTATTCGCCGCCCTTCCACACGTAAGCGCTGCTCTGCGGCAAACCAACATGCGCCAGTACCCGGCAGACAAACTGCCGTGCCATTTCGGTCGAATCGATAGGATTGTTATAAAATGCCGGAATCACCGGGAAGATCGTGGCTCCCGCATCTGCGGCCAGAGTCATATTCCGCAGATGAATCTTGTTGAACGGCGTCTCGCGCACGCACAGCACCAGTGGTCGCCGTTCCTTCAGGCAAACATCGGCTGCGCGCTCGATGAGATTCTGCGCCAGTCCATTCGCGATCCCTGCAAGTGTACCCACGCTGCACGGCAGAATAATCATTCCGTCCGACGGATAGCTGCCACTCGCAATGGCGGCTCCAATATCACTCTCCGTAAGCTGTTGCGTCTTCTTCGGGGGGCCGCCTAGCAGTTTCTCGATCAGCCCGTTGCGCCCGCTCAGGTGCATTTCCTCCACCAGTACTCGGAGCGAGTTCTCCGAAGGAATGAAGTGGACGCGCTCCACTCGCGCATCCGCCTCCAGCGCTCGCAGGAGCATTTGGCCAAAGATAGCCCCGCTCGCGCCCGTCATTGCGACCGTCAAGTTCCACCGGTAATCCTGTCGCGGCGTCGTTGTCACGCTTCCCTCAGTACGCGATCGAAGACCGCATCCACATTTTTCAGCTGCCGATTCAAATCGAACGTCCGCGCCAGCTGATCCGCGCCCAATTTGCCGGATATCTCCGGGTCTTGCGTCACCAGGTCGCGAAAAACCAGGTCATTCTCCCACGCATTCATCGCGTGCGTCTGTACCAGCCGATACGCATCCTCGCGCAGCATTCCCGCCTCGGTCAAATCGAGCAGCAGTTGGCCGCTGAAGATCAGCCCACCCGTGCTCTGCAGGTTCCTGAGCATTCTCTGCGGATACACCATCAGCTTCTCGATCAGGTTCGCCGTCTTCGCCAGCAGATAGTCCGTCAGGATCGTCGAGTCAGGCAAAATTACCCGCTCCGCCGACGAATGCGAGATGTCCCGCTCGTGCCACAGGGGCACATTTTCATAGGCCGTTTGCGCGTTCGCCCGCACTACCCGCGCCAACCCGCTGATCTGCTCGCAGGTAATCGGATTCCGCTTGTGCGGCATCGCCGACGAGCCTTTTTGCTTTTCCGAAAAATACTCCTCGGCCTCGCGCACCTCGGTCCGCTGCAGGTGCCGGATCTCCGTCGCGATCTTATCCAGCGTTGCCGTGATAATCGCCAGCGTCGAAACGTAATGCGCATGCCGGTCCCGTTGAACCACCTGCGTCGCAACCGGAGCCGGCTCAAGTCCCAGCTTTGCGCAGATGCGCTCTTCATGCTCCGGCTTCAAATGCCCGAACGTCCCCACCGCGCCCGAAAGTTTTCCAACCCGAATCTGCTCGGCCGCCGCATCCATACGCGCCAGATTCCGCCGCATCTCCGCGTACCAGTTCAGCAGCTTCAATCCAAACGTCGTCGGCTCGGCATGAACACCATGTGTTCGTCCAATCGTCGGCGTGTGCTTGAACTCAACCGCCCGCTTCTTCAACACTTCGATCAACTCCAGCAGGTCAGCCCGCAAAATCGCCGACGCCGCCTTAAGCTGCAGCGCCTGCGCCGTGTCCACCACATCTGTCGAAGTTAGCCCGTAATGCAGCCACCTCGACTCTGGACCTATCTTCTCCGCGACCGCTGTTGTAAAGGCAATCACATCGTGGCGCACTTCGACCTCAATCTCGTTGATGCGCGCTACGTCAATCGCACCGCGCTCCCGGATCGCCTTCGCCGCCTCAACGGGAATAATTCCATCCTCGGCCAGCGTCTCGCTCGCGGCGGCCTCGACTTCCAACCACATGCGATATTTGTTTTCATCGCTCCAGATTTGGCCCATCGGCGGCCGTGTATAACGTGCAATCAATGCAGAAATCCCCCGAAGTCATGCCAAACCCACCATTCTATCGTCTGCGCATCTTAGAATTGTGATCGAGGACAGAAAGGAACCAATGTCAGACGTAATCACCATCGCCAACTTTACTGAACCACTTGAGGCCGAAATGGCTCGACTCCGCCTGCAATCCGCCGGCATCGAAACATTTCTATCCGGTGAAAACGCTCGCATCCTCGAGCCTGGCCTCGGCCCCTTGCAGCTCCAGGTAAGCTCCGAAGACGAAGCCGACGCTCGTGCTATCCTCGCCGACCCCGGAGATCCGAGAACAGGTTCAGATACCAGCCCGGAAGCAGAGTAAGGATCATCGCCAGTTCTGATCCTCACACTCGTGCCGCCCGGACTTGGAGTGTCTACCGAACCAGGCCCAGCCGCTCGCACATCTCCTCATACAGGAATCCTCGGCCCGGCTTGTACGGCTGAACCCACTGGCCCTCAATCACAAATTGAGGAATCGCGCGCTTGCCGGCATGCCTTATCAATTCGGCCGCAGCGCCCGGCGTCGATTCAACGTCGATCTCGGTGTAAGCAATCTTGTGCGTTTCCAGAAAGCGCTTCGCTTCCCGGCAATCGCGGCACCACGCCGCGGAGTAGAGGACCAGCTCCATCTCGTTATTTTAAATTGGCCCGCCCTGACCAGGAAGGGATGGTCGCGGGTGCCCCCTTCGCGACCGGGCCGGGCGTGCAAATGCGCGACGGGTGTGAAGCTAAGGTGGGACATCGGGTCTACTCGCTGGCTGGAAGACCGGCTTGATCGACTTACAAAGCCCGGCGGA
>Ga0209040_10000979_pt1 | contig 22335 bp, 17 predicted proteins | sample BogFormECP12_OM3_FD_188240 | JGI IMG/M metagenome (GOLD analysis project Ga0209040, IMG submission 188240) | Bog forest soil microbial communities from Calvert Island, British Columbia, Canada - ECP12_OM3 (SPAdes) (version 2) | ecosystem: Environmental > Aquatic > Freshwater > Wetlands > Bog ... | reverse complement strand
CCGGCAGCACGCCGGTCGCGCCCGACGTTCCGCCCGTCGCATCACCGGGCGCGGCCCCCGAGGCCGCCGTGGTGCTCACATCGCCGCTCGTTTGCCCATCGGCTGGGAAGTGTAATCGCGCTCGCGCCAACCGGCGGCCCAGCGGCCGAACCGGGGTGCAATCGCGCCCTCCGCGCTAGCCTCGCGTGGATGAGCATGTCGAGCTTCAGCCCCCGCGTGCGCACGTGGTTCGAGCAGGCGTTCGCCGCCCCCACTCCAGCCCAGGCACAGGCGTGGCCTGCGATCGCGGACGGCAGACACGTGCTCGTGTGCGCCCCCACGGGCTCGGGCAAGACGCTCGCTGCGTTCCTGTGGGCACTCGACCGGCTCGGCGCGAGCGGGCGCGGGGGCACGCGCGTGGTGTACGTCAGCCCGCTCAAGGCGCTCGCCTACGACATCGAGCGCAACCTGCGGGCTCCCCTGCGGGGCATCGGCGCGGGGGACGTGCGCGTGGGCATACGCACCGGCGACACGCCGCAGCGCGAGCGCGCGGCAATGCTGCGCAACCCACCCGACATCCTCGTCACGACGCCCGAGTCGCTCTATCTCATGCTGACTTCGCGCGCGCGTGAGACGCTCGGTGAGGTGGAGGCGGTGATCGTCGATGAGATCCACGCGGTCGCCCACTCGAAGCGAGGCTCGCATCTCGCGCTCACGCTCGAGCGACTGCAGGCGCAGACCGAGGCGCACCGGCGCCGCAGCGGCGAGCGCTCGCCCGCACCCGATGTCCAGAGGATCGGGTTGAGCGCCACCCAGAGCCCGCTCGAGGAGATCGGCCGCTATCTGGTCGGGCCCACGCGCCAGGTCGAGATCATCGACGCGACCGGCCGTTCGGCCGCGGCCGCGGGTGCGGGTGCGCGCGGGCCGGGTAGCGATCGGCTGCTCGAGCTGCGCATCGAGGTCCCGGTGGAGTCGATGAGCGAGCCGGACGGGCCCGGCGCGTCCTCGCCCGGCGGCGAGCTGCGCCCCGACGCGCCGCCCGCGCTCGAGCCGCTCGCCGGCGGCGAGTCCACGCGCGCCTCGATCTGGCCGGCGATCTACCCGGAGCTGCTCGCGCTCGTGCGCGAGCACAACTCGACGATCGTCTTCGTCAACAACCGCCGCTCTGCGGAGCGCGTGGCGCTGCGCCTGAACGAGCTCGCAGAGGCCGACGTCGCCCGCGCCCACCACGGCTCGCTCGCGCGCGAGGAGCGCACGAAGGTAGAGGAGCTGCTCAAGGCCGGCGAGCTGCCCTGCCTCGTCGCCACGAGCTCGCTCGAGCTGGGGATCGACATGGGCGCGGTGGACCTGGTCGTGCAGATCGAGTCGCCCAAGTCCGTCGCGCGCGGCCTGCAGCGCATCGGCCGCGCCGGCCACGGCGTCGGCGAGGTCAGCCGCGGGCGGATCTTCCCCAAGTTCCGCGGCGACCTGCTCGAGTGTGCCGTGGTTGCTCGCCGCATGCACGAAGGCCTGATCGAGCCGACCGTCGTGCCGCGCAACGCCCTCGACGTGCTCGCCCAGCAGATCGTCGCGATCGCGGTCGCGGCCGAGCCGGACGGCGTCTCCGTGGAGGAGATCCACGCGCTCGTCACGCGCACCCACTCCTATGCGGAGCTCTCGCGCGAGCTGCTCGAGAACGTCCTCGACATGCTCGACGGGCGCTATCCGTCCAAGGAATTCGGCGAGCTGCGAGCGCGCATCGTGTGGGACCGTCTCGCCGGCGTCGTGCGCGCGCGCCGGGGAGCGCGCCAGCTCGCGATCGCCAACGCCGGCACGATCCCCGACCGGGGGCTGTTCGCGGTCACGCTCCCCGATGGGCGTCGCGTGGGCGAGCTCGACGAGGAGATGGTCTATGAGGCCCGTCCGGGCCAGGCGTTCCTGCTCGGCGCGTCCACCTGGCGGATCGAGGAGATCGGACGCGACCGCGTGATCGTCACCCCCGCGCCCGGCGCCCCCGGTGCGGTCCCATTCTGGAAGGGCGACTCGGTGGGCCGCCCCAAGGAGCTCGGCGAGGCGATCGGCGCGTTCTCGCGCTGGGCTGTCGAGCAGGAGCCCGAGACGCTACAGCGCGACTACGACCTCGACGAGCGCGCCGCGCGCAACCTGCTCGCCTATCTGCGCGAGCAGCAGGCGGCGACGCGCGTGCTGCCCAGCGAGCGCACGATCGTGCTCGAGCGCTTCCGCGACGAGATCGGCGACTGGCGCCTGTGCGTGCTCTCCCCCTACGGGGGCCGGGTGCACGCCGCCTGGGGCCTGGCCCTGTCGGCGCGCATGCGCGAGCACTTCGGCCTGGGCTGCGACGCGATCTGGACCGACGAGGGCATCGTGATGCACCTACCCGACCTCGACGCCGAGGAGGCCGAGGCGCTCCCCTCGGCCGCTGAGCTGCTGCTCCTCGACCCCGACGAGCTCGAGCAGCTGATCGTCGCCGAGCTCGGCGACTCGGCCCTGTTCGGCGCGCGCTTTCGCGAGAACGCGGCGCGCGCGCTGCTGATCCCCCGCGCCTACCCCGGCCGCCGCACGCCGCTGTGGCAGCAGCGCCTGAAGGCACAGAGCCTGCTCGAGGTCGCCCGCCGCTACGACGACTTCCCGATCATCCTCGAGACCTACCGCGAGTGCCTGCGCGACGTGCTCGACGTGCCGGGCCTGCAGGCGCTGCTGCGCGCGCTGCACACACGCGAGATCGCGCTCGTGGAGGTCGAGACCGCGACCGCCTCGCCGTTCGCCTGCTCGCTGCTGTTCGACTACGTCGCCACCTACATGTACGAGGGCGACGCCCCGAGCGCGGAGCGCCGCGCTGCGGCGCTGTCGCTCGACCGTGACCTGCTGCGCGAGCTGCTCGGCCAGGAGGAGCTGCGCGAGCTGATCGACCCGGGTGCGCTGCGGCGCGTCGAGGACGATCTGCAGCATCGCTCCGAGATGACGCGTGCGACCGGCCGCGACGAGCTGCACGACGTCCTGCGCGGGCTCGGCGACCTGAGCGCAGCGGAGATCGCCGAACGGGTCTTCGACGGCGTCGACGCGGGCGCGCTGGTGGGCGAGCTCCTCGGCGAGCGACGCGCCGTCCGGCTGCGCGTGGGCGGCGAGGAGCGCTACATCGCCGCCGACGAGGCGGGGCTCTATCGCGATGCCCTCGGCGCCGTGGCACCCGGGGGACTGCCCGACGCGTTCCTTGCCGACGTGCCCGACGCGCTGCGCGAGCTCGTCGCCCGCTACGCCCGCACGCACGGCCCGTTCGCCGGCGAGGAGCTGCACGCCCGCTTCGGAATCGACGCGAGCGCCGTGCTGCGTGAGCTCGAGCGCGAGGGCGAGCTGGTGCGCGGCGAGCTGCGCCCCGGCTCCAGCGGGCGCGAGTGGTGCGAGGTGGAGGTGCTACGCAGGCTGCGCCGCGCCTCCCTGGCTGCCCTGCGCAAGGAGATCGAGCCCGTCGAGGAGCGGCGCCTGGCGGCCTTCCTGCCGGCGTGGCAGGGCGTCGACCGCCACGCGGGCGCCGGCGCGGGCATCGACCGGCTGCGCGAGGTGCTCGTCCCCCTGCAGGGGCTGGCGCTGCCCGCCGAGATCTGGGAGCGCGACGTGCTGCCGCGGCGCACCGGCGCCTACTCGCAGACCTGGCTGGACAGCCTGTGTGCGAGCGGGGAGCTCGTCTGGGTGGGGGCCGGTCCGCTGGGGCGCTCGGGCCGCGTGGCGCTCTACTTCCGCGACGACGCACCCGCGATCGGCCCGCCCTCGCCGGCGCGCGCAGCGGCCTCCACGCGGGGCCCGGCCGAGCCGCAGCGCCCGGAGATCGGCGCGCTGCGCGCCCGCCTGGCCCAGGGTCCCTGCTTCTTCAGCGACCTGCTCGTCGAGCTCGACGCGCCCGCCGAGGCGCTGCGCGAGGCGCTGTGGGATCTCGTGTGGGCGGGGGAGGTCACGAACGACGCCTGGGCGCCGCTGCGCGCACCGCGCCTGGCGCTCGCCCGCGCGCAGCAGGCAGCGAGTCGCGCGGGACGCCCGTCGGGGGCGCGGTCGCGCTTCGCCTCGCGTCGGCGCAGCGGTGCGCAGTCCCAGGTCCAGGGACGCTGGTCACTGACCGCGCCGGTCTTCTCCACCGGCACCGCCGGCCCGATCGCGGACGGCGGGCCGCCGTCGGCACCCGACCGACGCGTGCTCGCCGAGCTGCTGCTCGAGCGCTACGGCATCGTCACCCGCGAGCAGGTGCTCGCCGAGGGCGTCAGGGGCGGCTTCGCGACGCTGTATGAGACCTTCGCGCAGCTCGAGACGCTCGGCCTGTGCAGGCGCGGCTACTTCATCGAGGGCATGGGCGGCGCCCAGTTCGCCCTCCCCGGCGCAGTCGAGCGGCTGCGCTCGGCGCACACCCGCGGAAGCTCCCTCGTGATCGCCGCGGCCGACCCTGCGCAGCCCTACGGCGCGGCCCTGCCGTGGCCCAGGCGTGCCGGCGAGGAGCGCTCGCGGGCGACCCGCTCGGCCGGGGCCTACGTCGTGCTCGTCGACAGCGAGCCGGTGCTCTACCTCGAGCGCGGCGGGCGCAGCCTGGTCAAGCTCACCGACGCCGTCGCGGGCGACCTCGTCCCGGGCGCCGGTCGCGAGCCGCACCCCTTGCGCCGGGGCCTACAGGCGCTGGCGGAGGCCACGCGGGCGCGACGCCTGGGCCGGCTCGCGCTGGAGCGCATCGACGGCGAGCCCGCAACCGCCTCGAACCTCGCCGATCTGCTTGTCGAGCTCGGCTTTCACCCGGGCCCGCGGCGACTCACGCTCAGCGCCTAGCGCACCCGACTCTGCCATCGTGAGCAGCATGCTCGAGTCCCCCCCCAAGCGCACGCGCCGCGTCGGGCACAAGGGCGCCGCGCACATCGAGCAGGGGAACACGCTGGCGAGCTTCGATGCCGCGCTCGCGCACGGGGTCGACATGATCGAGCTCGATGTGCTCTCCGAGCACCCCGACGGCAGCGGCCGCCTGTTGGTCGCCCACGACCACGAGGACATGCGCTCGCGCGCCCCGCTGGGCTTCGAGGCCGCACTCGAGCATCTCGCCGGCGAGGCCTTCGCGGGCGTCGAGCTCGATGTCGACATCAAGCTGCCCGGCTACGAGCTGCGCGTCCTCGACGCCCTGCGCGAGCTCGGGCTGATGCCACGCACGCTCATCAGCGGCATGTTCCCGGCCGGCCTGGCCCAGATCCGCGCCGCCGAGCCGGAGCTGCGGCTGGGTTGGTCGGTGCCCCGGGTGCGCCGCGACTACACCACCGACATGCTCACCGCGATCCCCGCGCTGGCGATGCTCAGCGGCTACCGCGCCATGCTTCCCCGCCGCGCCCGCGCCGCGCTCAAAGCCGGCCGCTTCGACGCGATCATGGCCCACTGGCGCGTGGTCACCCCGACGCTGCAGCGCGCCGTCGCGGAAGGCGGGGGCGAGCTCTACGTGTGGACCGTCGACGACGCCGCGCTGATCGCCAAGCTGACCGCGATGGGCGTCGACGGCATCATCACCAACGACCCGCGGCTGTTCAACCGATCCGGCACGTAGCGGCGCTGAAGTCCGCCGGGTCGGCGCCGGCGAGGCTCTTGCGCCCGGCCGTGGTCGGCCGGGAGGCCGACAGCAGCACGGTCGAGCCGCTGCGCCACTGGAAGGTCACCACGCCGCGCAGGTTCGAGGACGGACCGCCGGCGATGGGGGCCAGCTGGAAGCTCCAGCCGCCCTGGCGCGCCGAGGATGCATCGCCGACCGCCATGAAGCTGGAGCTCGCACCCGTGAGATCCACCCACCTCCTGCTGCTCGCGCTGCGGTACTGCAGGGCGAAGCTCATGTACATCTTGCCTGTGGCCTGCTTCTCGCCGGGCATCGAGCCGCGGATGCCGACCGTGTTGGGTTGGTCGGTGGGGTCGCAGACGTCGATCGTGGCCCACAGTTCGCGCGAGTGCAGCAGCGCGCGCTGGGCTTTGGCGCTCAGCCCCCGCGAGGGGCTGTGCGACGCCGCCACCGCGGGCACCGCGGGCACGCACAGGGCGCCCGCCGTGACCACCGAAACGATGAGGCGCCTGGTTGCTCTCATGCGCCTGACGATAGCGGCGGCGGCGTGCGAAAGCGCCACATGGCGCGCCGTGTGGTATTCCGTTGCCATGGCCGCGACGAGCGCGACGGAGATCGTGGAGCTGCTCGGGCGAGTGCCCGTGTTCTCCACACTCGAACTGGCCGATCTCGAGCGGATCGCGCAGCTGGCCGTGCCACGCAGCTTCGAGCCGGGGCAGATCGTCTTCCGCGAGGGCGACGCGAGCGATACCTGCTACGTCGTTCGCGACGGCCACGCCCGCGCGATCCGCACGCACGGGGACGGGCGCACGATCACGCTCGCGACGTTCGGCCCGGGCGACATCTTCGGCGAGCTGGCCATGTTCGAGGACGAGCGTCGCTCGGCCACGGTCGAGGCTGTCGGGCTGACGTCGGTGGTGGCGGTGCTCGGCCCCGATATGCGCAGGCTGATGAACCAGCACCCCACGATCGCCACGCGCCTGGTGATCGCTCTCGGCCGCCGCCTGCGCGAGATGAACGAGCGTCTCTCGCGCCAGTCCTTCCAGACCGTCCAGAGCCGCGTCGCGGTGGTGCTCAGCGAGCTCGTCGCCCAGGAGATCGCCGACGGTCACGGCCCCAAGGACGTGACCGTCACCGCGACCCAGGCCGATCTCGCGCAGCTGGCTGGATCCTCGCGCGAGTCCGCCAGCCGTTTCCTCGCCGTGCTCGAGCGCGCGGGCGTGATCACGCAGGGCAGGGGGCGCCTCGTCGTCCGCGACGCCGACGCGCTGCGCCAGTATGTCTTCTAAGCCCGCCAAGCGTCCCACGGGGGCGCAGGCGCGCGAGTTCTCCGCCGGCGGCGTCGTGGTGCGCGACCGCGAAGTCGTCGTGATCGTCCCCACGCGCCGAGCCGCCGACGGCTCGCGCGTGCTGGCGCTGCCCAAGGGCCACGTGGATCCCGGCGAGACTCCCCTGCAGGCGGCCACCCGCGAGGTCCGCGAGGAGACCGGGGTCCTGGCCGAGCCGGTCTGCGAGCTCGGCGAAGCGCGCTACTGGTACCGGCGCGACGGACGCACGATCGGAAAGGCGGTGTCCTTCTACCTGTTCAGCTATCTCGAAGGCGATACCGACGATCACGACGACGAGGTCGAGGAGGCCCGCTGGATCGCTCTCAGCGACGCCCGCACGGAGCTCACGCACGAGGCCGAGCGCGAGATGGTGGCGCTCGCGCTGGCCTACCTGGAGAAAGACCGGTAGCCTGCCCCGCAATGCAGGTCCTCAACTTCTACTCGACGATCTTCGCCGACGAGCTCAAGCGGGGTCGCAAGACGGCCACGATCCGCCTGGGCGACAAGTCGGGCAAGTACCGCAAGAACCAGGCCGTTCTGGTCACGATCGGCTACCAGTACTCTCCGCGCGAACGGATCTTCGAAGCTGTCATCGACCAGGTCGAGGTGATGAGGCTCGCCGAGCTCTCGCCGCGCGACATCAAGCACGACAACCCCGAGTTTCGCCGCCACGAGGAGCTCATCAACTTCCTCGAACAGATCTACGGGCGGTCCGTCTCGACGGAGGACACCGTCACGGTGGTGCGCTTCTCGCAGATCATCGAGAACCCGTCCGGGATAACCCAGGCGATGAAGGGCTTCGGCGGCGCACAGAACTGACGCCGCCGCTCGCGACGGCGCGCTCGCGCACGCTCGACGGCGCTCTCCCGGCGGTTTGCACGGCAGCCCGCGGGAGGGCGACTGGCAGTCGTGAGCTGCGACTGCCAAGATTTCTTGGCCTCGCGGCGATCTTCCTATATAGTGCGGGCTGAGATTGGCAATCGACTCGTGAGAGTGCCAATCACAGGCCGGTAGGCCGCGCGCACACGTCCGCGGCCGCCGATCGCGTTCTCTAGATGGAGGTTATTTCAATATGAAGCTCAAGCCCCTGGGCGATCGTCTGATCGTGCGGGCGATCGAGGAGGAGGAGACCACAGCGAGTGGGCTCGTCCTTCCGGACACCGCGAAGGAGAAGCCGCAGAAGGGCAAGGTCCTCGCCGTCGGCGACGGCAAGCTCGATGAGGACGGTAAGCGTATCCCGCTGGACGTCAAGGAGGGCGACGAGGTCCTCTACAGCAAGTACGGCGGGACCGAGATCAAGGTCGACGGTGAGGATCTGCTCGTGCTGCGCGAGTCAGACGTCCTGGCCCGCGTCGAGTCATAAGGAGATCTGAAGACAAATGGCACACAAGGAACTGAAGTACGGCTCAGACGCGCGCAAGTCTCTCGAGGCGGGCGTCGACGCTGTTGCCGATGCCGTCAAGGTCACGCTCGGCCCGAAGGGCCGCTACGTGGTCCTCGACAAGAAGTTCGGAGCGCCCACGATCACCAACGATGGTGTGACCATCGCTCGTGAGATCGAGGTGGAGGACGTGTTCGAGAACCAGGGTGCCCAGCTCGTGCGCGAGGTCGCAACGGCGACCAACGACGTGGCGGGAGACGGCACCACCACCGCCACCGTGCTCGCCCAGGCGATCGTTCGCCAGGGCCTGAAGAACGTTGCCGCCGGCGCCAACCCGCTGGCGCTCAAGCGCGGCATCGAGAAAGCGGTCGACGAGGTCGTCACGAACATCGCCTCGCAGTCCAAGGAGGTCTCCGGCAAGGACCAGATCGCCCGTGTGGCGACGATCTCGGCCGGCGACGAGGAGATCGGCGACGTGATCGCCGACGCGATCGAGAAGGTCGGCAAGGACGGCGTGGTCAACGTCGAGGAGGGCCAGACGTTCGGCATGGACCTCGAGTTCACCGAGGGCATGCAGTTCGACAAGGGCTACATCTCGCCCTACATGGTCACCGACCAGGACCGCATGGAGGCGAGCCTCGAGGACCCCTACATCCTGATCGCCAACCAGAAGATCGGCTCGGTGCGCGACGTGCTGCCGGTGCTCGAGGCCGTGATCCAGAGCGGCAAGCCGCTGCTGATCATCGCTGAGGACGTCGAGGGCGAGTCGCTGGCGACGCTGGTCGTCAACAAGCTGCGCGGCACGTTCACCGGGGTGGCCGTCAAGGCTCCCGGCTTCGGCGACCGTCGCAAGCGGATGCTGGAGGACATCGCGATCCTCACCAACGGCGAGGTGATCACCGAGGAGATGGGCCTGAAGCTGGAGAACACCCAGCTCTCCCAGCTCGGACGCGCGCGTCGCGTCGTCGTCGCGAAGGACACGACAACGATCGTCGACGGCGCCGGTGAGCCCGAGGCGATCAAGGGCCGCATCAACCAGATCAAAGCCGAAATCGAGAACACCGATTCCGACTTCGACCGTGAGAAGCTCCAGGAGCGCCTGGCGAAGCTCTCGGGCGGCGTCGCAGTGGTAAAGGTCGGCGCTGCGACCGAGACGGAGATGAAGGAGAAGAAGCACCGCGTCGAGGACGCCCTGCAGGCCACGCGCGCGGCGCTCGAGGAGGGCATCGTGCCCGGCGGCGGCGTCGCGCTGCTGCAGGCCTCATCGGCGGTCACCGTGAGCGAGAACGGCTCGTCGGTCGACGGCTCCGACGACGAGCGCACAGGCGCGCGCATCGTGCTCCGGGCGCTCGAGGAGCCGCTGCGTCAGCTGGCCGAGAACGCGGGCCTGGAGGGCTCGGTGGTGGTCAACGACGTGCGCAAGGCGAAGAAAGGCCAGGGCCTGAACGCCGCGACGAACGAGATCGTCGATCTCGTCGCCGAGGGGATCATCGACCCGGCCATGGTCACGCGCTCCGCGCTGCAGAACGCGGCGTCCATCGCCAAGAACATCCTCACCACCGAGGCGATCGTCGCCGAGGTGCCCGAGAAGGAAGGCGCTGGAGGCGGCGGCGGCGGCATGCCTGACATGAGCGGCATGATGTAGCCGCCTGCAGGCGGCGCCTGGCGCTGCCATCGGCATTACCCGAGGACCCGGCACGATGCCGGGTCCTCGGTGTTTAACGGCCCCCCCCGGGGCGTCGGGCCGTCACGAACGCGACCCGAGCTGAGCCTGCGGCCTATTCCACGTCTGCAACCGAGCGCGGGCCACAGCCGACGTACTTGGCCGTCGGGCGGATCAGCTTGGCCTCGCGCTTCTGCTCGAGGATGTGAGCCGACCAGCCGGCCACGCGGGCGCAGGTGAACATCGGCGTGAACAGCTCCGGCGGCACTTCGGCGAGGTCGAGCACCACTGCCGACCAGAACTCCACGTTGGTCGCCAGCACGCGGTCGGGCTTGCGCGCGTGCAGCTCCGCCAGCGCCGCCTGCTCGAGTGCCTCGGCGACCGCGAAGCGCGGCGAGCCGAGTTCCTGACAGGTGCGCCGCAGAACCCGTGCGCGGGGATCTTCGGCGCGGTAGATGCGGTGCCCGAAGCCCATCAGCCGGTCGCCCCGGTCGAGCGCCTGCGTGACCCAGCGCTCGGCGTCGCCCGTCTCTTCGACTTCGTCGAGCATCTTCAGCACGCGCGAAGGGGCGCCACCGTGCAGCGGGCCCGACAGGGCGCCGACGGCCGCCGAGAGCGCCGCGGCAACATCGGCTCCGGTGGATGCGACGACGCGCGCGGTGAACGTCGATGCGTTCATGCCGTGCTCGGCCGCGGAGACCCAGTAGGCATCGATCGCCTTGACATGGTCGGGGTTGGCCTCGCCGCGCCAGCGGATCAGGAAGCGCTCGGGGATCGTACGTCCCTCGTCGATCTCCTCCTGGGGCACCGGCGGCTGACCGGCTCCGCGCGCCGACTGCGCGACGAACGACAGGGCCATCACCGAGGAGCGGGCGAGGTTGTCGCGGGCCTCCTCGTCGGTGATGTCGATCAGCTGGCCGAAGCCCCACTCGGGCGCCAGCATCGCGAGCGCGGACTGCACGTCGACGCGGGGATCGCCCGAGCGCACCGTCAGGGGATGCGGTTCTGCCGGCGGCAGGCCGGGCTTGAAGTGGCCGTCCACGAGCAGGCCCCAGACCTGCTCGTAGGGAACCGCTCCGACGAGGTTCTCGATGTCGACTCCTCGGTAGCGCAGTGCGCCACCCTCTTTGTCGGGCTCGGCTATCTCGGTGGCGAAGGCGACGACGCCTTCCAGACCCGACTGGACCTCACTCATGGTTTGGACCTCGCTCATTGCACTCGCTTTCTGGGCTCGCTGCTCGACGGGGTGGCTGCCTTGTGGGCAGGCCCATATCGTCGCAGGAATGCGCTCCCGGGTAGGCTCCAGCTGAATGCGCGCTCGGCCACCCCTTCACAGCGCCGCCAACTCCTGAGGGGCCGGCTTGCCTGACGCCGACCTGATGTTCCGCCCGGCGAGCGAGCTGGCGGGCATGGTGCGCTCGGGCGAGCTGTCCGCGCGCGAGCTCGTGCAGATCTCCCTCGACCGCATCGCCGAGCTCAACCCGGCGCTCAACGCGTTCGTCGAGGTCGATGCCGAGCGCGCGCTGGCGGCGGCCGGGGACATCGGCGCCGGCGACGAGCGCCCGTTCGCCGGGGTGCCGATCGCGGTCAAGAACAACCGCCCCGTGAAGGGCCTGCGCTTCACGCAGGGCTGCTCGCTGATGGCCGAGCACGTGGCCGGCTTCGATCACAACGTCACCACGCGGCTGAAGCGGGCGGGGTTCGTGATCGTGGGCACGACCACGCTGCCCGAGTACGGCATCCTGCCTACGACCGAGGCGCGGGTGTTCGGCCCCACGCGAAACCCGTGGGATCTGCAGCGCACCCCCGGCGGCTCCTCCGGCGGCGCCGCCGCGGCGGTGGCCGCGGGGATGGTGCCGGTGGCCCACGGCAACGACGGGGGCGGATCGATCCGCATACCGGCGGCCTGCTGCGGGCTCGTAGGCCTGAAGCCGGCGCGCGGGCGGATCTCACCCAGCCCAACGCTGGGCGACTCCCCGCTGGGCGTCGAGGGCGTGCTCACGCGCACCGTCGCCGACACCGCCGCGCTGCTCGACGTGCTCGCCGGCTACGAGCTCGGCGATGCGACCTGGGCGCCGCCGCCGGATGAGCCGTTCGCGGTGTCCGCCGCGCGCAGGCCGGCCGGGCTGCGGATCGCGGCCACCAAGCTCTCGCCGATCCCCGGCGCCGAGCTCGACCCGCTGTGCACGCGCGCGCTCGACGACGCGGCCGAGCTGCTGCGCTCGCTGGGGCACGAGGTGGAGGAGGTGGAGCCTCCGTGGCAGAGCGAAGCGCTCAGGGAGCTCTTCGGCGCGGTCTTCTCGGTGCACATCGCGCTGTCGATCGCCTACTCGGGCACCGTCGCGGGGCACGAGCCGACAGCCGCGGACATGGAGCCGATGAGCTGGGCGCTCTTCTCAATGGTCGGCAAAGCAGGCGCGCTTCAAAGCCTCGCGGCGAGCGTGCAGCTGCAAGCCTTCGCACGCCGGCTGATCAGCTTTCTGGCTCCCTACGACGCCCTGCTGACACCGGCTCTGGCGGAGCGGCCGCTGCCGCTGGGCACGCTCGATACGGCCGCAGCCGACCCGATGGCCACGTTCACCCGCTCGGGGCTGTTCACGCCGTTTACGCCCGTGTTCAACGCGAGCGGCCAGCCGGCGGTCTCGCTGCCCCTGTTCGCGGGCGAGGACGGGCTGCCGCTGGCGGTGCAGGTCGTGGGGCGCCCGGCCGGCGAGGGGGCGCTGCTCGCGCTCGCCGGCCAGCTCGAAGAGGCGCTGCCCTGGGCGGAGCGGCGCGCTCCGCTGGCCCTGCGCTAGCTTCCGCTAGGCGATCCCCAGAACGGCTCGCATCGGCTGGGGAGTTACGCCCAGCGCTTCGGCGTCCGCGGCCCCACGGGAGGATGTCATCGCGACCTCCATCAGCTCCGCCTCGTCCCAGGTCGCAAAAGCGCGCGGCCCCACCGCCGCCTCGAGCAGACGCAGGGCGCGCGAGACGATCGGCGTGGGCACGTGCAGCAGTGGCCGGGCGCGGCCGAGCGAGCGCAGCACCGTGCGCACGATGTCGTTGTGGCTGAGCGTCTCCGGCCCCGCCAACTCGTGACGCACGTGCCGGGGCTCCGCGGTGGCGCGCAGGGCGGCGACGACGCAGTCGGCCACGTTCTCGGCCCAGATCGGCTGGAAGAGCGCGCGGCCGCGGCCGGAGACGGGCATCAGTGGCAGCAGCGCCAGCCGTTCGAGCAGGGCCAGCCAGGGGTCGCCGGGCGCGTAGACGATCGAGGGGGCGAACACGATCGAGTTGAGGTCCGCCTCGCGGACGGCCTGCTCGGCGAGCGCCTTCGCCCGCAGGCAGCGCGTGCGGTGGTAGTTGGAGGCGCCCAGCGCGGAGAAGAAGACGAAGCGCTCGACCCCCTGGCGCTCGGCCGCCTCGACCATGCGCCAGGTCGCGATCCCGTTGAGCTCCTCGATCGACCCGCGTGGCTGGTCGCGGATTGCTGCGGCGAGATGCACCACCGTGTGCACGCCGCGCAGGGCGTTGCGAAAGGACGGGGGATCGGTCAGGTCTCCGAGGGCGATCTGGACGCGCACGCGCTGCGCTCCCAGCCGCCTCGGGTCGCGCACCAGGCAGCGCACGGGGGTACCTTCGGCGAGCAGGCGTCCGAGCAGCGTCGAGCCGACCAGGCCGGTCGCGCCGGTAAGCAGCAGCATGCTTCGTACAATATGCCTCTCCCCAGGGGAGACCCGGCAAAACCGACCCTAGAAAGAAGCGAATGGCCTACGTTATCGCCGAGCCGTGCATTGGCACCAAGGACAACTCCTGTGTCGAGGTGTGTCCCGTGGACTGCATCCACCCGACGCCGGACGAGCCCGGATACGACGCGGCCGAGATGCTCTACATCGACCCTGAGGAGTGCATCGACTGCGACGCCTGTGTCGAGGCCTGTCCCGTGGACGCGTGCTTCGCCGAGGATCAGCTGCCGGAGGAGTGGCAGAAGTACACGCAGATCAACGCCGAGTACTTCGCCAACAGCCGCTAGCTAGCCGGCGCCGTCCCTGCGCACGCCCCGGTAGTCGGGGTCGCGCACGTCGAAGATGGGCACGTCTGCGATCGCGCCCCCGAGCAGCGCACGCAGCTGCACCGAGTCGAAGCTGTGCGAGCGCGGCGCCACCGGGTTGACCGTGATCGCCTTCAGCTCGGTCTGCTCGCGCACCTCGATCCGCAGGCCCTGACGGCGGTACCAGCCGGGGCCGCGCCCGGACAGAAAGACCCTCGTGCTGTCCTGCACGACTACGACCAGCTCGCGCCCGCGTCCTCGCAGCGCACCGAGCAGGGCGCCGAGGAAGGAGTCGGGCAGCGCACCCTCGATTAGCAGCCAGTGCGCCTGCGGGTTGGCGTCGAGCAGGCGCCCGATCTGCTCGCCGTCGGCGCTCAGGACGAAGCGCGGCGGCAGCGCGAGGAGCTCGGGTCGCTCCGCGACGAGCACGCTCGCGGCGGGCACGCCGGCGCTCGCCGCCGCCAGGGCGCCCGGCTCGACCTTCTCCAGGCGCACGAGATCGACGGCGTCGACGGTCTGAGAGACGACGTCGGCGATGTCGGCGGCGAGCACCGCTCCCGTTGCGACGATCAGCCCGTCGGCGACGGCAGGCGAGGACGCCGCACGCCGGTCCACCGCGCCGTCGATCAGCACCTGCTCGGCGCCGTCTTCGAGCATCGCGTCGCTGACCGCGCGCACCTCCGCCGCGGCGCTCGGGCCGGCCACCTCGATCGCTCCCGGCTCGCGCAGTCGTGCGAGGAGCACGCGCCCCAGGGGGGTGCGGATGCCCGTCTGGCGCAGCAGTTCGTGCGCCAGCCCGCTCGCCCTCAGCAGCCCGTCGGTGGTCGCCACGAGGCTGCCCGCCGAGAGCAGCACGCGGGGCTTCTCGATGCGCGAGTCGATCACGTCGCGCTCCTCGCCGTCGCGCCCGATCGAGGTCACGCCGACGGGCGTGCCACGCGCGTCGAGCTCGGCCAGCAGGGCGCTCAGCGTTTCGGTCTTGCCGGTGTTCTTGGCGAGGCCGACCAGCGCCAGCCTGCTCACCGAGGCGGTCAGGTCTGCGAGCGCCAAGCGTCAGCTGCTCGCGGATACGCGTGCGGCGAGCTCGCGCACGATGAACGTGGCCAGGTGCTGCGGTTCGGTGCCTTTGGAGAAGCCGGCGTCGTAGCCGAGCTCCTTGGCGAGCTCGTTGGACACACGCGGGCCTCCGCAGGCGAGGATCATGTCCCCGCGGCGCCCCTCCGCCTCGACCATCTCCACCAGCTCGGTCAGGTTGTGCACGTGCAGGTTCTGCTGGGTGACGGTCTGGGAGACGAGGATCACGTCGGCCCCGACCTCGATCGCCTTGGCCACGAGCGCGCTGTTGGGTACCTGGCTGCCGAGGTTGTGTGTCTCGAAGGCGCGGTAGCCCTCCAGGCCGTGGTGGCCGTGGTAGCCCTTGAGGTTGAGCATCGCGTCGATCCCCACGCTGTGGGTGTCCGAGCCGGTGCTCGCGCCGACGACCACGACCTTGCGTCCGATGTGCGCCGCGGCGAAGCGCTCGATCTCCTCCTCGTCCATGTACTCGATGTCGAACCCCTCGCCCTGCAGGGCCGTGAAGTCGACGCTCTGCACGCAGCGTCCGTACATCACGAAGTAGGTGTAGCCCTCGGTGAGCGGCTCGTAGTGGACCACCTCGGGCTGCTCGAAGCCCATCGCGACGGCCAGCTCCAGCGCGGCCCTTCGCGCCGCCAGCGAGTAGGGCACGGGCAACGTGAAGCTCATCTGCACGAGACCGTCGCCGAGGTGGTCGGCGTAGGGCCTGACCGCGGCGAGGTCGACGCTCCTAGGCATAGCTCGCCTCGCGCATCAGCTCGCTGAGCGGGTTGAAGTAGCCCTCCTCCGTGATCACGATCCCCTCGATCCCGCGACCCTCGTCGACCTTGCGGCTGACATCGCCGAAGGTCGCCTCCTCGATCGCTCTGAACAGGCCGGCTTGGGCGATCCGCTCGAGCAGCTCGTGCGCGCCGGCCAGGACCTCCTGCGCGCGGGTCTGGATGATGCCGCCGCGCTTGAACTCGATCTCCTCGCCGAGATCGTGCGCGGCGTTGAACACGTAGTCCACGTTCTGCAGGCCGAGCACGCGGTCGTGGATGTGGGGGGTGAAGATCCCCTCGGTCGGCACGCCGATCGTCTGGATGCCCTGTCCCGTGGCGATCGTGACGAGGTTGAACAGCGCGTCGCAGGCGTGCGTGCGGAACAGGTTGCCGTCCATGTGCCTGGTCGGCGGCATGTACTTGACCGGGCAGTCGGGGAACAGCTCGCGCGTGAGCTGTGCCTGGGCCCACTCGTAGAGCAGGCCGTTGCGCACCGGCACGTCGATCTCGAAGGCGTCGCCGAGCGCGATCTGGGCGTCGGGGACGCCCGACTGGCGCGCGAGCTGGTGGTTGATGAACTGCGACGCCGTGACCGACGGCGCGGCCGTGAGCGCGTCGGCGGTGCGCAGGTAGTTGTCCTCGCCGGTGTTGATCACGACGCCGAAGTAGCCGTTGATCATCCGCGAGACGCGCTGGTCGATCAGGCCGCGCACGATGTTGATGTCGCGGTAGAGGATGCCGTAGAGCGCATCGTTGACCATGTTGTCGAAGCCCTCCCAGGCGCCCATCGCGGCGATCTCCGACATGCACAGACCCGAGCAGAAGCTCGACAGGCGCACGTAGCGGCCGTGCTGCTCGGACCACTCGTCCATCGCCTCACGCATGATCCGGAAGTTGGCCTGGGTGGCAAAGGTGCCCCCGTAGCCCTCCGTGGTGGGGCCGTAGGGGACATAGTCGAGCAGGCTCTGGGCGGTCGACCGGATCACGGCCACGATGTCCCCGCCGGCCTCGGCGACCGCCTTGGCGTGCACGACGTCCTCATAGACGTCTCCGGTCGCCGTCAGCACGTAGCGCAGCGGCGCCCGGCTGTCTCCGAGGCGCTCGCGCATCGCGCGTCGCTCCTCGAAGCGCCGGCTGATCTCCTTCAGGCGCCCGGCGCACTCCTCGGTCACGCGCTCGCGGATCGCGCCGTCCTCCGCAGGCTCCAGCTCGAGGAGGTCGAGCTCGCCGGCGTTGACCGCCTCGGCGATCTCCTGCGGGGAGCGCCCCAGCTGCAGCATCGCGTTGCCGAGCCAGTGGCCGATGCCCCGGCCGAGGCCGCCGCGCTCGTGCACGTGCTCGACGAGCACGTTGGGCAGCGGCGCCTCGAGCTCGTTGGCCCCGTCGACGCCCAGCAGGCGGGTGACGCTGCGCTCGACTGACACGGTCGTGCGCCCGGCGATCTCGCCGGCCACCTGCTCGGCGATCTGCCTTGCCGCGGCGCGGCACGCCGCCACGACCCCCGGGTCGAGATCGAGCTTGCCGTGCGGCCCGTTGGTTGAGGCACTCATCGCAGCTCCCGCACGATCGGGAAGGGGATGACCTCGCGCAGGGTGTCGCGTTCGGTGAGGATCATGACGAGGCGATCCACGCCCATTCCCCCGCCGGCCGTGGGCGAGTAGCCGTACTCGATCGCGCGCGCGTACTCCTCGTCGTTGGGGTGCGGCACGTCGGCGTCGTCGATCATCCGCCGCTTGCGCTGCTCGACGAAGCGCTGCCACTGGTCGACCGGGTCGTTGAGCTCGGTGTCCCCGCTGACGAGCTCGATACCGCCGATCACGGCGTCGAAGTGCTCGCCGAGCAGCGGGTTCTCGGAGTGGCGCTTGGTGATCGGAAACGGCTCCAGCGGGAAGTCGAAGACGTGCGTGGGCTGGTTGATGGTGTGCTCGATCTTGCTCGAGTAGATGTCGGCGACGACCTCCGCCCACGTGGCGTCCGGGTCCAGCGGCTCGTCGAGCACCTCCGCGAGCTGCTCGCGCGTGGACTCCATGAAATCGAGGCCGGTCCGCTCGAGGATCAGCTTGCGCATCGTGATCCGCTTCCACGGTCTGGCGAGGTCGATCTCTTCGCCGCCCCGTTTGATCACGGTGCGACCGAGCGCCCGCTGCGCGACGTCGCGGAACATCTCTTCGGTGGCCGTGGCCACGTCGTTGTAGTCGGCGTAGGCCATCATGAACTCGATGATCGTGAACTCGGGGCTGTGCTTGGGCGAGATGCCCTCATTGCGAAACACCTTGCCCATGTCGTACACGTTCTCCATGCCGCCCACGATGCAGCGGTTGAGGAACAGCTCGACGGAGATGCGCAGGTAGAGATCGCGGTCGAGGGCGTTGTGGTGCGTCGTGAACGGCCGCGAGCCGGCGCCGCCGGCGAGTGACTGCAGCGCGGGTGTTTCCACCTCGACGAAGTTGCGTTCGTTGAGCCACTTGCGGATCTCGAAGACGATCTTGTGGCGCGTGATGAACAGCTCGCGCGTGTCCTCGTTGGCGAGCAGGTCGAGCTCGCGGTAGCGGTAGCGGGTGCCGGTGTCGCCGAGCCCGTGGTGGCGGTCCGGAGGCGGCCGCAGTGTCTTGGTGAGCAGCGTGCACTCCTTCACAGCCAGCGCGAGCTGCCCGCGCTGGGTCACGTACACGCAGCCACGCACGCCGATGATGTCGCCGATGTCCAGGCTGAGGATGCGCTCGTAGCGCTCCTCGCCGAGGTCCTCGCGGCGCACGACGATCTGAATCGAGCCCGACAGGTCACGCAGATCGAGGAAGCTCGTCTTGCCGTGCCCGCGCCTGGAGATCACGCGCCCGGCGAGATGGTAGGTCAGCTCGGGGTGCTCGCCCGCCGCGAGCGCCGTGGCGTCGTGCGCCCGAAGTACGTCTGCGATCAGCGTGCGGTCGGGGATGCTGACGGGCGGATAGGGGTCGATCCCCTCGGCCCGCAGCCGCTCCATCTTGGCGCGGCGTTCGTCGATCTGGACGACGCCGTCGGCCGCCGCCGCGGCCGTCTCCGACGCCTTCCCCTCATCCTGCTCCTCCTGTTGGTCCTGTACTGCCATATCGAAGACGATCCTCCCAGGTGGGACGTTCTTGTCAAGCGGTGCGCCCGCGCGGGAATCCCGCCGGAGCCCGCCGACCGGGCGCAAGTCCACCTGCGCGGCCGGGATCCTCGACGGCCCGGCGCCCAGGCGGGAAGGGCATGTCGGCGAGCGGCGAGGGCCTGACGCTCAGGCCATCGGCAGCGACATGCCCACGGGTTTGGGGCTCGCGGGCGGCTCCGACGCCGCGGCTGCGACCTCCACCAGCGGCAGTACGGGCAGCGCCGCGGGCGACATCGCGATCAGGCCGCGTGCGATCTGGTGGATCGCCTGGGAGGCGGGGTCGCCCGGGTCCTCGATCACGAGCGGCACGCCGCCGTCGGACTGGGCGCGCAGCGGCATCGTCAGCGGCACCCTGCCCAGCAGCGGAACGTCGAGCTCGTCCGCCAGCTCCTTGCCGCCGCCCTCGCCGAAGATCGCGAAGCGCTCACCGGACGGCGTGGTGAAGCTGGACATGTTCTCGATCACGCCGCCGATGTCAAGCGAGACCTTGTGCGCCATCTGTGCGGCGCGGCGTGCGACCTTCTGCGCAGTCTGCTGGGGTGTCGTCACGATCATGAACTGCGCCTGCGGGAGCAGCTGTGCGAGCGTCATCGAGACGTCGCCCGTGCCCGGCGGGAGGTCGACCAGCAGGTAGTCCAGGACGCCCCAGTCGACGTCCTGCAGGAACTGGGTCAGCGCCTTGTGCAGCATCGGCCCGCGCCACACGACCGCCGCGTCCTCATCCACGAAGAAGCCGATCGAGATCACCTTCACGCCGTGGGCCTCGAGCGGGATGATCTTGCGCTCCGCGGAGACGGCCGGGCGCGTCGCGCCGAGCCCGTACATGCGCGGGATCGAGTAGCCCCACACGTCGGCGTCGAGCACGCCGACGCGCTTGCCCTCGCCCACCAGCGCCGCACCGAGGTTGGCCGTCAGCGTCGACTTGCCCACACCGCCCTTGCCCGAGCCGATGCAGAGCACGTTGGCGACCTGCGCCAGTGCTCCCGCGGGCAGGCTGCCACGGCCGAGCTTCTGCTGAAGGGCCGCCTTCTGAGAGTCGCTCAGCACGTCGAAGTAGACGTTCACGTGCGTCACGCCCTCCAGCCCGGCCACAGCATCGGCGACCGCCGTCTGGAAGTGCCCCTTGATCGGGCAGCCGGGTGTCGTGAGCGAGACCGTGACGTCGACCACGCCGTTGGCGCCGATGTCGATCGAGCGCACCATGTCGAGCTCGACGATCGAACGGTGCAGCTCGGGGTCGATCACGACCTCGAGCGCCCTGCGGATCTCATCGCTGTCGGTCACGACGCCCATTGTGGCAAACCCGACGCCTCGCCTCGCTATCGGCCCGCGCCGGGTGGGCGAGCGGCCGATTAAAGCGACCCGCGGGCGGTGGGGGCCGCCCGCGGGTCGAGGGAGGAGAGGGTGCTGCTACTACCGGCGGGATATGAGGCCGGCAGACTCTCCCGGCACCGTCTTCGACGGTGGCGCCCCCGTCATCTGACGGCGGCGCCCCGGCCCCTCTCCGGGCCGGGCGGGTGAAGGTTGTCGCTTCAGACGAGGCTCAGGATGCGCTCCTGTACTCGGTTGGCGAGGTCGGGAACCTTGGTCGCGAGGTCGGGGACGCCCTTGGTCACCGTGTCCTCGAGGTCGTTCACCGTGTTCTCGATTCCGCGGCGGCGCTGGCGCAGTTCGCGCTCGAAGCGGACACGCGCTTTGCGGACCTCGCGCTCGAGGCGGTTGCGCGCGGTCAGGCCGCGACGCTCGAACCGGCGTAGCTGAGCCTGAGCCCTCGATGTCGAGGAGTAGCTCGAGATCGTGTCGCTGACCGTCGAGACCATGCGGTCGCGCGCCATCAGCGCCGCGCCCACCGGGATCAGCACCGCCCGCTCGGCGTAGTCGCCGAACAGCTCGGTGGTTTCCTTGCTCGCGGCCTGGGTCTGGCGCAGCGCCGACTCGGTCGTCTTGTACGTCGCACGCGTCCGCGAAGCCCGTCCGCGGGCCGCTTTGCCCTGCGCGCCGGCGGCCGGGCGGCTGCCCACCGTCGACCTTTTCGCGACCGCCGGCTTGCGGGCCGCTTTCGTTCGAGCTTTCGTGCTTTTCGCTGAGCTGGTCTGGGAAGTTGGCATGTGAGGCATCTCCTCTTATCTCGCTGGGCGAGGGCGGGTGCTGGATTCCGTGCTTGAAAAGTTCCTCGCTGCCTGCTTGCAGCGAACACACGTTTGTAACCCGTGCCGGAGAGTTCGTTACACCGCGATCGTAGCATGGATCAAAAGTGGCCTGTTCATGGGCTTCGCGGCGGCGACGCTTGTAACAGGAGGAACATGCGTTCGACTGTCGCGGCCCGGCGCCCAGAGCGTTCGACTCCCCCGGCCCGGCGCCCAGATGGTCCCCGCGAGCGCCGGCCGCCGTCAAACGACGACGACGCCGGCGCCGCCGGTGTCGTGCTTGCGCATCCGCGCGATCCACTGCGCGGGCGCCTCGAGCTCCGCGCCGCTGGGCAGCGCGTCGGGGCCGCTCCAGGCAAGCGCGAGGGTCTGCGCGCCGCCGTCGTCGACGACTGCGTCGCAGAAGCGCCGGCCGAGCTCGTACTGGCGCAGCTTGAGCTCGAGCCCGAGCAGGCGCTCGAGCACGCGCCAGGGCAGGCCGCGGCTCTCGCGGCGGCGGTTCATGGCCGTACGGAGCCGCGGCAGCGACGGCAGAAACTCGGCGCCGATCGCGTCCATGGTGTGCTCGGCGTGCCCCTCGATCAGTGACATGGCGGCCTGCATGCGCTCGACGAGCTGCCAGCGGTCCTCGCCGAGGGTCAGGCGCAGCAGCTGACCGCTGCGGGCGCGCTCGAGCATCTGGCGCAGCTCGTCCGGGTTGGGGAGAGCCGGCCAGCGGCTCTTGCCCTCGCTGGTCTCGGTGTCGTCCTCCGCGGCGCGGCCGCCCATCGTCACCTGCAGCCCGTCGATCAGCTCCGTCAGCAGGCCGCCGAGGTAGCCGCGCAGCCACGCGGCACCGGCGAACTGGACGGCGTGGGTGATCTCGTGAATGCTCACCCACAGCACCAGCTCGTCGCGGTCGACGGCGAGGTTGCCCGCTGCCTGGGCGAGGTTCGGCCCGAGCAGGAGCAGCCGCGGCGTGGCCGCGGCGTCGAGCAGCGACACGTCGTACTGCCCGAGTACCCGCTGGGAGAGCATGCCGGTCAGCGCTCCGACCTGCGCGCCGAGCAGCAGGCCCGAGGCGGAGCGCAGCGGACCACGCAGCGGGCCCGCGAGACCGCCGCCGTCGGCGTCCATCCGCTCGGCCAGCGGTGCGAGCACGGGGCGCATCGTCCGCAGGTTCGCCGCGATCCAGGACGGCCGGTCGAGCACCTCGAGGGCGGGCAGCTCGGCGCCCGGGCGCAGACCGCTGGAGGCGCCGACGCGATCGGCAAAGTCGCGCGCCAGCGGCTCGATCGAGCTC
>Ga0209040_10000978_pt1 | contig 22352 bp, 13 predicted proteins | sample BogFormECP12_OM3_FD_188240 | JGI IMG/M metagenome (GOLD analysis project Ga0209040, IMG submission 188240) | Bog forest soil microbial communities from Calvert Island, British Columbia, Canada - ECP12_OM3 (SPAdes) (version 2) | ecosystem: Environmental > Aquatic > Freshwater > Wetlands > Bog ... | reverse complement strand
GGTATTTGCGTGCGGTGGCCCCTCGGTGGAGGGGTCGCTCCGGCATATCCAGTTGCGGCGGGATGGAGCAGTCGTGACGGACTTCGATCTCTACGCGCTGCTGCTCCGGGGAGACAAGTCGAAGGACGTAAAGCTGCTGCCCGGAGACGTTATTTATATTCCCCCGGTGGGCTCGCAGGTGGCGATCACAGGCAGTGTGAGAAATCAGGCTATCTATGAATTGCTGAGCACAGAGACGATTGAGGACGCACTCAAAGACGCGGGCGGGGCTTCGACGATCGCCTCCAATGCGCGCATCTCCATCGATCGCACCGACCAGCACCAAACCCGCAGGGCGATCGAAGCGGCATTCGATGCCGCCGGCCTGGCGATGCCGCTGGTTGACGGAGACATCGTGCGCATTCTCTCGATTGTGCCGATGTACCGCAAGACTATAACTCTGCGCGGGAATACTGCGAGTCCAGGGCGGTTCGAGTGGCATGCGGGCATGCGGCTGAGCGATCTTATTCCGGATCGCGACTCGCTGATCACGCGGGATTACTGGTGGAGGCGTGCGCAACTCGGACTGCCCGCGCCCGAGTTCGAACCACTGGAGCGGTTCCCTACTCTTTACCAGCCGTCGACACCCTATGAGCTGAGATCTCTCCCGAGATTCCCGTCAACAATTCGCAACGGCGTTCCTTATCCGGGATCGACGTATCCGGGGGCGATGTATCCGGGATCGAATTATCCAGGGGCGAATTATCCGGGAGCGAATAACCCGGGATCGGGTTATCCGGGATCGGGTTATCCGGGGACAGGCCAGGATGGGACTAGTCAAAACGCGCCGGGATACCAACCTGGATTCGAGAACGGGCAGGGCAATGGACAGTATTCACCGGATCAATCTATCCCGGGCAATCCATACCAGACGCCGGCCGGAGTGAACCGCCAGGCTAGTAATTCCGCGCTCGGCTCCCAGCAAATAACCACGCAGAATACCAGTGCGCCAGCGCCACGAAACGAGGTGCGCCTGAGCGCACCGGAGATCGACTGGAATTATGCGGTAATCGAACGCATCGATGCGGACACCCTGAAGAACTCAATAATTGGATTTGACCTGGGCAAGCTTGTTTTACAGCACGATGCTTCACAGAACCTGGAACTGCAACCGGGCGATGTGGTGACAATTTTTTCGCAGGCGGATATCCACGTTCCGCTGATGCAGCAAACAAAATATGTCCGGCTGGAAGGTGAGTTTGTGCACGCCGGTGTTTACAGCGTGCAGCCGGGCGAGACATTGCGAGATCTTGTGCTGCGCGCAGGAGGATTGACGCCCGGCGCCTATCTGTATGGTTCGGAGTTCACCCGGGAATCGACGCGCATCGCGCAACAGCAGAGGATTACGGAGTATGTGCGAAACCTGGAACTTCAGATTCAGCGCGGAAGCCTCGCCGTGGCTGCCTCTGCCACCTCGCCCCAGGACATCTCCAGCGGAGCTGCGGCGCAGAGCAGCGAACGCGATTTGATTGCCCGCCTGCAGCAGATTCGAGCGACCGGCCGCATCGTGCTGGAACTAAAATCTGGAAGCAAGGGAACGGAGGCTCTTCCCGGTATTGCGCTGGAGGACGGCGACCGGTTTTCAGTTCCCCCGGCTCCGGCGACGGTCAATGTGGTGGGCTCGGTGTATGACCAGAACTCTTTTCTTTACCAGTATCAGAGACGCGCCGGCAACTATCTCTACCTGGCCGGTGGCCCAGACCGCAGCGCGGATGCCAAGCACGCGTTTATCATTCGAGCGGACGGTTCGGTCGTCAGCAAACCCGGGGAGAACGGTCTCTGGGGAAACACCTTTAACAGCTTGCGGATGAATCCAGGAGACACAATCGTGGTTCCGGAAAAGATTTTTAAGCCTTCGGCGCTGCGCGGATTTCTCGAGTGGTCGACGTTATTCTCGTCGCTAGCACTGGGCGCAGCAGCCATCAACGCGATTCATTAGTGACAAAGCGAATGACGATTCAGACAGACATGCCGGTCACAAGTAAGGAGGAAACGGGACTGCCGTTTCCTGCGGCACATTACGGCGACAGAGACAACGGGGTGTCCGCACTCGATCTCCTGGTTATCCTGGCGGAAAGAAGGCGGCTGATTCTGTCGGTCACGGTGGGCTTCGGAATCGCCGCGCTGCTGATCTCATCCCTGTTGCCCAAGCGCTACACGGCACAGACGACGATCATGCCGCCACAGCAGAACACCTCGATGGCTTCAGCCCTGACCTCGCAAATTGGAAGTCTTGGGACCATGGCGGCGCTGGCGGGAGGCGGTCTTAACCTGAAGAATCCCAATGACCTGTATATCGCGATGTTCCACACGAAAACTGTGGAAGACGCCATGATCCGCCGCTACAACCTGATGCAGGAATACCGAAACAAGTACATGTCGGATGCGCGCAAGGTCTTTGAAAAGAACTTCACCCTCGAGGGAAACGGAAAGGATGGCCTGATTCATATTTCGGTAGAGGACAAAGATCCGGAGCGTGCGGCAGAGATGGCGAACGGGTATGTCGACCAGTTCCGAACCCTCTCCCAGCATCTTGCCATCACGGAAGCGTCGCAACGGAGGATGTTCTTCGAGCAGCAGATGCAGCAGACCAAGGACAAGCTGGCTGACGCGGAAGAGGCGATGAAGCAATCCGAACTGACAGGAGGCATGATTCAACTCGACAGTCAGACGCGCGCACTGATCGAGTCTGCCGCAAGCCTCCGTGCTCAGATCGCCGCGAAAGAAGTGCAGCTGGAAGGCATGCGCGCATATGCGACCAGCGAAAATGCGAACGTGGTCGAGGCGCAGCATGAACTCGATGGCCTGCGCGTGGAACTATCGAAGCTGGTTGGGAATAAAGATGAAAATGGAGGGCTTTTGCCACCCAAGGGGGCGATGGCCCAGAGCGGGCTTGAATATGTACGCAAGCTCCGTGACGTCAAGTATTACGAAACGATCTTCGATATCCTTGCGCGGCAGTTTGAAATGGCCAAGCTCGACGAGGCGAAAGAAGGAGCGCTCATACAGGTAGTGGACCCCGCGACCGTCCCGGACTATAAGTCATTCCCGAAGCGGGCACTGATTACGATTGCGGCAACGGCGGTGGGCTTACTCATCGGAGTCTTTCTCGCCCTCGTATTGGCGTACTTTGAGCGTATGCGGCAAGATCCTGAAACGAGCGAGAAACTGAGTCTTCTTCGGAAGGCCGTCGGGCTGAGGAGTTCCGAAAAATCCTGAATACAGTGAAATATACGTGCTATGTCGCTGTAGGGATTTCTGGCTCAGGTCAAACCTTCAGCTCTTAAGTCAGAATCATTGATCGCTCACAGGAGTTCGGGTGCAGATTGTCGAAAAATCCGGCGGAAGCAGGCGCCGCCTGACGGAGAACATCTTTTCGCTCTACGTTCTTCAGGGAATGAACTATGTCATTCCGATGGCGGTCTTGCCATACCTGGTTCGCGTCCTTGGGATGGAAATGTATGGATTGGTGGCTTTTGCACAGTCCTTTGCTCAATACTTCACCGTCCTCACCGATTATGGATTCAACTTCTCGGCCACCCGCTCTATCGCACAAAACCAAGAAGATCATCTGCACACATCCCGGCTATTCTGCTCCGTATACCTGATCAAAATACTTCTTACCCTTGCCGGATCGATCATCCTCGCGCTGATCGTAGTGTTCCTCCCGCGCTTCCATCATGAAGGCCACTTTTTTTTCGCTGCCTATCTCGCCGTGGCCGGCAATGCTCTGTTTCCGACATGGTATTTCCAGGGCGTAGAAAAAATGCGGTACATTTCAGCCATTGCGGGCCTCTCAAGGCTCTTCGGTGCTATAGCCCTCTTCGTCTTTGTCCACAAGCCCAAGGACGCATTTTTGGCCATTCTTATCCAATCAGGTATATCCGCGGTAAGCGGAATCATCGGCATGGGCGCGGCTATTCGTACCTTCCACTTCCGTCTCGTTATACCTTCGGCGGCCGAGATCCGTGAGACGCTTGCGGAAGGATGGCATCTCTTTCTCTCATCTGCCGCCATGGGCCTCTATACCAATACAAACGTCTTCCTCGTGGGAATTTTCGCCGGAAACGCGGATGCCGGCTATTTCTCCGCAGCCGAAAAACTGCTCAGAGCGACGCAGGGTCTCATCGTACCTGTTATTCAGGCAACCTTCCCGCATATCAATTCGTTGCGTATCCAGTCGAGTGAGCTTGCCCTGCGATTTGTCAATCGGAGCCTCCGATGGATAGGTGGCCTTACACTGATTCCCTCCCTTCTGATCTTCTTCTTCGCCACGCAGATCACCTTCCTGTGCTTTGGAAAGGGCGCAGCGGGTAGCGTTCCTGTCGTTCGCTGGATCGCCTTCCTGCCGGTGCTTTCCGCGGTCAGCAATGTCCTCGGTATCACCACGATGATCCCCTTTGGGCTTGACAAGCAGTTCAGCAGAATTGTGATTTTTGCCGGGTTGCTGAACATTGCCCTTGCCATTCCGTTAGTCCTGCATTTTGGAGCTGCCGGAGCGGGCGCATCGATTCTTGTCACGGAGGTATTCGTGGCGTCCGGCATCGTCATCCAGCTGGAAAGACATGATCTGCACGTTCTGCGCCTGCGGGAGATCGCTGCATGACGACTCCTTTAGCGGCAGACGTGCTCACAATCCGCTGCGATCTTCAGCAGGTTTGCGGGGAGCCGTGATTCTGATCTCCATCGCTATGTGTACCTATAACGGCTCCCGCTTTCTGGATGAGCAGCTTCGAAGCATCGCTTCGCAAACGCTACTTCCAGATGAGTTGGTGGTTTGCGACGACGGATCTTCCGACGAGACCATCGCCCTTCTTGAGCAGTTTGCTGCGTCATCCCCGTTTCCGGTAAGGATCTTTTGCAACACACAGAATCTGGGATCTACCGGGAACTTTGAGAAAGCGATCGGCCTTTGCAACGGAGAGTTAATCGCGCTGTGCGATCAGGATGACATCTGGAAACCCCAAAAACTTCGCGTGCTGCATGACCGTCTGACCAGTTCTTCCGGCGGCGTCTTCTCAGATGCGGACCTCATCGATGACAAATCACAGATGATCGGAAGGAGGTTGTGGCAATCCATCACCTTTACCCCGGAAGAGCAGCAGCTCTGGCTCGATGGCCGCTGTGTCAGCAGCCTGCTGAAGAGAGATGTCGCGACCGGCGCCACTATGCTCCTGAGAAGTGCGCTGCGCGATGTCTTTCTCCCGGTTCCCAACGGGTGGATTCACGATGCATGGATCGCATGGATGGTTACTCTGCATTCAAGACTGGAGTTTGTTCCGGAGCCGCTCATGCTCTATCGGGTGCACTCAGAACAGCAACTCGGGGTTCCTGCAATTGCTCCGAATTTCCGCCAAAAGTTCGAAAGAGCGAAGCAGACCGCCCCTCGGCAATATCAGGCGCGCGCCGATCAACTCGCGACTCTCCTCCTGCACCTCGAGTCCTGCCCCTCTGCCAAATGCGCGCAATCCGTGCCGCCTGTTCGAGGCCAGATAGAGCACTGCCGCTTCCGTGCCCGCGCGAGGGCCGCTGGCAGACTGCGAGTTTGGGAGGTGCTCTCGCGATATCCACAATACTCCCTCTATTCTGAAGGGATTACCAGCATGATCAGGGATCTGCTGATTAAGGGTTGAGCGTGAAATATTCAGGTTTTCTTGTGAGGCGCCGACCCGTGGCATCGTGGCTGTTAATGCTCGCGATGGCCGCCTATCTCTGCATCTGCGCGGTGCTTTTCGTCCAGTGGATTGATCCATCGCTCAACGGTCGAACAGACCAGCATATAGCTGCCGACTCCAGCACTTACCTGTATATGGCAGACGTTCTGAGAGAAGGACTCAACGATCCCTTCGTACTGGCTGCTCTGTCATCCTTTCCCAATACGCTCTGGATGCCTGTGCTGTTCGCGCTTGCATTAAAGAGCACGGTGCTGATGGCCCTGGCAAATCTACTGCTGTTTTGGATATCCATTCAACTGTTCAGGCGAACTTCAAACATCGACGTTGGCTTATTTTTGTTTCTTCTGCTGCTAAACCCCACCACAACCGTGAGTCTGCTCTCGGTGAACAAAGAAATTCTCGACATGTTCGCTGTGGCGCTCTTCTGCTATTTCCTGAGCACAGGCCGGAAATGGGCGCTCTGGATTGCGCTTCTGATCGCATTCATCAATCGGTATGAGGTGTGCGTCACAATGATGGCATTTCTTCTCATCCGGAGCCGGCTGAATCCGTGGCGAAATCGTCGCGCGACTACCCTTATTATGTTGACGTTCATTCTAACGATTTGCCTGCCCGTGCTGGCGGCACGCACTCTCACTTCGAGATTCTACGAGGCCCGCGAAGGAGGGGTGATTGCATTTCTTGACACGCTGGAGATGCACTATATGTTTGCGCTCGCTGTGATCCCGAAAATTCTCGAAGACATGTTCGGGGAACTCTTGAACTTCTCTCACTGGGCACAATACAGCGTGGACGATCTGGCCAATTCTTACATCCTCGCCTTCAACAACCTCGCCAATGTGATGGTTTTGCTGGTTCTCGCCTGGAAGAGATCAATGAAAATCAGCAGCGAATGGATTTATCTTTGTTGGACAGCCGCGATCTTCATGGCTGTTTCACTGGTGATTCAGCCTCGGTATTTCTATTTTTGTTTCGTTTTGCTTTGCTTTCAGGCAGCCCAACCCTCAATGGTCGCTAACAGGCTTTCGCGCCTGATATCCGCAGGAGAACTTGTTGCAAACCCAGAGCACGGTTCCTGATACGTCCGGTGAATTACCCATTTGTGTATTCGCCGTTATTGTCTTATACAAGATTGCGCCAGCGAAGTCGGTAAGCCTGCAAACGCTGCTGACGGCGAGGAAACAAATGCCACAGGGCCGGTGTAACCTCAAGATGCTTCTTTATGACAACACGCCAGGTGGTCAGGACCCCGGTCTTTTACCCGATGGAGTGAACTATGAGGCTGCTACCGAAAATCGAGGTTTGGCGCCTGCTTACAATCGCGCCCTGGAGATTGCACATACGCAGGGTTTCGACTGGCTGCTGACCCTCGACCAGGATACGGCTTTGCCTCCCGAGTTTCTTAGCGCACTTGGCTGCGCCATAGATCGCGTTGCAGCAACCCCTCAGGTAGCTGCAATCGTGCCGCAGATTACTGGTGAAGGAAGAATGTTATCTCCAAATTACTTTCGTTTTGACGTTCTTCCCAGGTTTTTCCCGAAGGGCTTTACCGGGGTTTCCCCACACGCTACTTATGCATTCAATTCTGCTTCCACGCTGCGAGTGAGCGCACTTTTTGAAATAGGAGGTTATAGCCCGCTTTTCTGGCTGGATAATAGCGACGCCTATATGTATCGCCAGCTATATCTTCATGGAAAGCACGTCTACGTCGCGGGAAACATTCAGGTGGATCACGAGTTTTCCCTGTTCGATATAAAGCAAAGGGTCAGTCTCGCCCGCTATCGAAATATCGTGGACGCCGGATGCGCGTTCTGGGATTTAGAGCTGGGTAGCCTTGCAGGCTTCTACCACACTGCGAGCCTGGTATATCGGCTCTATAAGCACTGGAAACGCGGTGATGACCCGGCGATAGTAAAAATAACCCGGCAAATGCTTTGGAAGCGACTCTTCCAGTCCCGACAGCGTCGCATCCGCGAGTGGCAAGGTAATGTGCAAATCCGCATGGGCAAATGACTCTGACGATACTGCCATGACAGAACGACAGAAAGCGGTTGCCGAAGAGCGGTCTTTAACTCTCGCCGAAAGTTGCCGGACTCATGTCGGCGACGCACGGCCCCAAGTATCAGTCTGCATGGCTGCGTACAATGGCGCGCAATTTATCCTGATCCAGATTCGGTCGATTCTCGATCAACTCGAAGCGTCAGACGAGTTGATCATTGTGGATGACTGTTCTTCCGACCGGACTTGCGAACTGGTTGAGTCATTGGGCGAAAGCAGGATTCATCTCATCCGCCATTCAAGGAATCTTGGTGTCACTCAAACATTCGAGGATGCGCTCAGAACAGCATCAGGTAGCATAATTTTTCTAAGTGATCAGGATGATATTTGGCTTCCGGATAAGGTCACGACTGTACTTCAGGCATTTTCGCTCAACCCGGATATCACCCTGGTCATTAGCGATGCCGCGATGATCGATCAGGACGGAGTTAAGCGATCCGAATCTCATTACGCACTGCGAGGAAGGTTCAAAGACGGCTTCCTTGCAAACGTGATCCAGTGTAAGTATCTCGGCTGCACCATGGCGTTTCGGGCCGCATTGTTGCGTAATGCGCTTCCCTTTCCTCGTTCGAAGACGATTTTTCATGATTTGTGGCTCGGAGTGGCCAACCGGCTGGCAGGCGGGAAAACACACTACCTGACCGATACTTTAGTCTCTTACAGAAGGCACGCCGGGACTTTGACTGGAATTAGCCGGCTCTCCTTAAGGCGCCAAGCTACAATACGTTTGCACCTGCTGTGGGCTGCGGCGGGCTTTTGGTTTGGCCGCCGCTTTGGTGCTCATCGCCGGTCGGACTAGCATTCAACTGGCCTTTCCGTGCAGAAAATCGCAAGGAGAAATCCGGTGGCTGTTGCCACTTGCTGGTACTTGGAATGACTGAACCTCGCATCCTCCACATTGGCAAATTCTACCCTCCTCACAAAGGAGGGATTGAAACGCATCTCCACGACCTAGCAGTGAGGCAAGCCAGGACCACCCAGGTGCGCGTCATTGTTGCGAGCAGTTCTGCGCGCAAGGATGTCTCCCAAATGGAGGGTGTGCATGTCACCCGCCTGGCAAGACTGGCGACCTTGGCATCGATGCCCGTCTGCCCCGAATTACCGGCGGCTATCCGCCGATCCTCGGCCGATCTGGTGCATATTCATGTGCCGAATCCTGGTGCTGCGCTGGCCTTTCTCCTGAGCGGCCATGCCGGCAAGCTCGTGATTACCCATCACGCCGATACGCTGGGCCGCAAAACTCTTCGCCGAGTGAGCGATCCATTTGTGGCCCGCATAATGCAGCGAGCCAGCCGCATCATCGTGACTTCATCGCGCTATCTGGCCTCATCGGCGGAGCTGGCGCCCTTTCGCGAGAAATGCCGGGTGATTCCGCTGGGGATCGATGCCGGTCACACTGCAACGATCGAAGATGCGATTAAGATCAAAGAGCTGCGGGCTCGCTTTGGCGAGCGGCTTCTGCTGGCGATTGGCCGGCTCGTGCCATACAAGGGCTTTGATGTACTGATCCGCGCGATGAAGCTGGTCGACGCAAACCTTCTGCTAATAGGCAGCGGGCCTATGGCAGCCGAACTCGCGGCCCTCGCAACGAAAGAAGGCGTGAAGCGCAAAGTATCCTTTCTGAAGCGCGTCGACGACCTGCGACCGTATTTTGCCGCTGCACGAGTGTTCGTACTGCCGTCGGTAACTCGCGCAGAAGCATTCGGGCTGGTTCAGTTGGAAGCCATGGCTGCCGGACTCCCGGTCGTCAACACTGACATTGACTCGGGCGTGCCGGAGGTTTCTGTCCATGGCGAAACCGGCCTTACTGTCCCTCGAGGAGATGTACGGGCTTTGGCGGATGCCGTTCAGATACTTCTCGATCAGGAAGACTTGCGCAGTAGATTGGGCGTTGCGGCTCGGGCTCGAGTGGAAGAAGAGTTTACCGCCGATTTAATGGCAGAGCGGACGAACCTGCTCTACGAAGAAATTCTCGGATCTCCCAGCCTTCAGCGCTCATAAATCATTGGCGGCGGGAGCACGGGCTACTGGTCGATTCTCGAATTATCAGTTCCGGCGGCAAAAGATGCAGAGTGGCCGAGTCGGAGGGCGTTTCGATCGCGGTTGATTTTGGAGCGCTGAGCGAGTCGAGCACCCATTCCGCCGCGAGACGGCCCATTTGTTCCATTGGCTGGCGGATCGTCGTAAGGGCAGGCGTGCTGACCGCGGCGAGCGGAACATCATCGAATCCAATGACGGAACAACTTTCGGGGACATCACGACCAGCCTGACGCAGAGCGCGAATTGCGCCCAGGGCGGTCAGGTCATCGAAGGCCAGCACGGCGGTGAAGTCGATTCCCCGCTCGATCATTTTCGAAGTGAGGCGAAAGCCTTCGGCGAAACCGGAAGTCGGTTCAACGGCCGGCGCAAGTTGTGCCACGCGCCTGGAAGCTAGCCTGAGACCGGCTTCGGCGGCAAAGCATTGAACTCCCTGCCAGCGACGCTCACTGTCAGCCAGCTCCGAGGGACCCCGGAGGACGAGGATTTCCCGATGGCCAAGCTCGTACAGGTGTCGCGCCGCGGCATAACCGCCAGCCTCGTTATCTACCTGCAGCGAGCGTACGCGCCTGGCCGTGAGGTCGCGTCCCACACCCACCGTGGGTATCTGATTTTTCTCAATGTCCGTCAGCACGTCGAAGCCGCCGAAGAGCCAATTCGCAACTACGATGAGCCCCTCGACCCGGCGCTCCAGCATCATCTCGATATGGCGTTCGAACTGCTTCTGCTGGTTGTGCGCGATCATGATGATGGGCAGATAGCTGGTTTTATAGAGCGCCTTCTCAATGCCCTGCAGGATAAGCGTGCAAAAGGGATCGGAGATGTCGGAAACCATAATGCCGATCGTGTGGGTGCGACGGCTGCGCAGGGAACGGGCAAAGGCGTCGGGCCGGTAACCAAGCTTGGTTGCGACGGCGCGGATGCGCTCTTTCGTGCCGGCGGCGACATAGCGGGATAACGGCGCCTCGTTCAGTACGATGGAGACGGTGGAGGCGGAAAACCCGCTGGTGCGCGCCACATCGACGATCGTAACGCGCTTGGTTAGCTGCTTTTCTTTCAGCAAACGGTATGACCTCTTACGATTGCGATTAAAACATAGACTCGTGCGGACGCCCTCGGGTGAACGCTAAACGGCGTCTCTCATTTCGGCTTCATAGCAACTCCGGATAGAAGAAGCAGGCAGCGGCCCCGAGAAGCGTTGCATGTTCGCCGGTGGTCGCGCGCAGCAGCGACGCACGCGCAAGAGGAAAACGTCCGCCATGGGCGCAAAAGGACTCCAGCGCGGAGGCAAAAAGAGAGTCTCCCGCCTGGGAGAGACCTCCGGCGATGACAATGCGGTCTGGAAGAAAAATGTTGGCGAGTGAAGCGGCGGCAACTCCCAGCCACTTGCCCGCTTCCTGCAGCAATCCGCGCGCCTGGGGATCTCCGCGTTCACTGTTTTCCACTAGCGCCCGGAAATCGTTTTCGGGCTGTCGGCAGATCTGTGCATATCGGAGGGCCAGCGATGCTGTGGACAAGAGGGCTTCGGCGCAGCCGTGCCCGCCACAAGTGCATGCCGGTCCATTGGGAACGATGATGATATGCCCTGCATCACCCAAACAACCGTGGGCAATGCGCAACAGTTTGCCTTCCGCCATCATCCCGACGCCAAGTCCAGTGCCTCCGGTCAGGCATAGAAAACGGTCTGTACCGCGACCTTGACCGAAGATGTATTCAGCGACGCAGGCCGCATTGGAGTCCGCATCGACGTGGACAGGAAGGCAAAGCCTCTCGGTGAGCAGGGCTGAGATCGCAGTGCCCTCGAGCCAGGGCAAATTCGAGTTGTACTCCAGCACGCCCTCCGCGTCTACAAAACCGGCAACCGCAACGGAGATGCCAGCCACGGGCTCCCCTGCCTCCGCTCTTAGCTGGCAACCTGCTGCGACAACCTTGTCAATGAAGTCCGCTGCGCTCGGAGCGGCGGTCGGGAAACTTTGCCAATTCCGAATTGCGCCCCGGCGATCAACGAGTGCGAGCTTGGTGGTGCCTCCGCCAATGTCGATGGCGATGACGTTGATTTTATCGCTCATGCCCAGGCCAGCCCATTCTCCAGGGGTTTCATTCGTGCTCACTTAACTCTCACCTCTCATCCGCAATACCCCAACCATGCGCGGGTCATTGCTGGGCGGCATCTTGCGCGTCCGCGGATTGGTCGCCTGAAGGGTCCTGTTGCAGGCGATCGTTGAACGACTTGAGCAAATTGGCCGCGATGTCGAATTCCTGATGTGCCTTCGCGGACTGGCCAAGGCGCGCCATGACCTGGCCTCGGGTGTAATGCACGCTGGCGCTGTGTGGCGCCAGCACTTCGGCATGATCCAGCATCTCCAGCGCCTCCTGATATCGGCCAGCCTCGCGGAAGAGCTTGGCGAGGCCGAAGTACGAATTGACCAGCGTGTTATTGTGCTCGATCGCCTGACGATAGTAGCGCTCGGCCTTGTCTGGTTGATCGAGCCGGGCATACAGAATGCCCAGGTCCTCGTAGCTGTATGCAAAGTCAGGTTCGATAGCGATGTCCTTTTGCAGTTCCGCCTCGGCCTTGGGGTAAGCACGTTGTTCAAGATAGGTACGGCCCAGGAAGTAATGCACGAGAGGAAGCTTCGGGCGCGCGGCTGCGGCGGCGAGAAACTCTTCGAGAGCCTTGTTGGTCTCGTTCTCGGCCAGCCATGCTTTGCCAACATACAAGTGAAACTCGGGCGTATTCTGGCCGATCGCCAGCATCTGGTCAAAGGCTTGCTTCTGGAGCGCGGAGTTCGAGGACTTGCTCGCCGCGATACTGAGCACGTACAGGTAATTCAGGTTGGCTGATTCTTTCGGCCAAAGCGGCGCGAGGGTGTTGCTGGCGTCTTCGTATTGATTCGTAAAGAAATAGCAGAGTCCCAGCAGATACCTCGCCTGCAGCGATTCGGGGGCGCGCTGCAAGGCTTCGGAAAATGGTTCGGTGGCCGCGGCAAAATCATTCTTCCGATAATAGGCAAGCCCGATGTTCAGGCGGATGCCCGGCTCATCCGGTGAGAGCGATTCGGCTTTATGCAGTTCCACCAGCGCGTCATCCCAGCGTTTTTGCCGCATATAGACAACGCCCAGATTGACATAGGCCGCACTCGATTTCGGGTCCCGTGCGATCACGCGCCGAAAGTCTTCTTCGGCGCGCGAAAGCTGGCCGCTCTGCATGGCTTCCTTGCCTTCGCGGAAGATCGCCGCCGGGCCGGACGCAGGCGCAGCAGACTGTTGCCCGGAGCCGCTCTCAAGGTGCCGAGCCGCACTGCAGACACTACACGGTAGTCGTTGCGATAAGCAAAGGAGCAACAGCCAGCGGCCTTTATCTCGGATTCTCACCGTTACTGGGCCAATCCTCAAGCAGTTCAACCGTGAAGAGTTATTCCGCGTGCCCGCTCCCAAATGCAGGATATGAAAGCGATCGGAAAACTTTCCCTTGACAATATATTAAAACGTTTTAATCTTTCGAAATACTAATAAAGAGAGCAGCCGAATGGAAGAGCTCTCTTCGAAAAAAACTCCGGTCGCCAGAGTTGATGGAGGTATCGTCACCCATGTGTCACGAGAATCGGTCCGTAGCGAATCCCCAACCTTCTGCTGTTGCATCCTCCGCGATAGTTCTTCGCTACCTGTTCATGGCACTGTGCCTGGCGCTGCCATGCGCGCTGTTCGCCCAGCAATCTGGCACGATCAATGGCCAGGTAACAGATTCTACTGGCGGGGCTATCCCCAACGCCCAGGTGACCTTAATCGACACCGCGCAGGGAACCGTCTTCAAGGCCACGACGAATAGCGCCGGTGAATACTCTGTGCCTGCTCTTGGGGCTGGCACCTACACTCTGCAGGTGACGGCGCCGGGATTCCAGAAGTTCGAGGCCACGGGCATTGTGCTGCGCGTCTCGCACACGGAACGAGTCGACGCAAGGCTTTCGGTCGGGACGGTGAACGAGGAGGTAAAGGTAAGTGGCAGCGAACTAGGCACCGTGCAGACGGAGTCTCCCGAGATATCGTTCACCATCACCGGACAACAGATCACGCAACTGGTATTGAACGGCCGCAACTTCACGCAGTTGGTCACGCTTTCTCCTGGCGTCATCAACTATACCGGCCAGGATGAGGGCGAGACCGGCGTCGCCGGCAGCGTGGAATACAGCGTCAATGGCGGGCGCACTGAGTACAACAACTGGGAACTCGACGGCGCCAGCATCATGGACAACGGCAGCAACGCCACCCTTAACGTTTATCCAGATGTGGACGCCATCGCGGAAACTGAAGTGCTGACCTCCAACTACGGAGCGCAGTACGGCCGGAACGCTTCCGGCACGATCTTATCGCAGACCAAATCCGGCACCGATCATCTCCATGGCGATGTTTTTGAATTTGTGCGGAACAACATCTTCAATGCGCGAAACTACTTTGAGACCACGGTGCCGGAATACAAGAAGAACGACTTTGGATTTACGATCGGCGGCCCGGTCTACATACCAAAGATTTACACTCCGGCCCAGAAGAAGACGTTCTTCTTTTACTCTCAGGAATGGCGCAGAGAGGTCGTGCCGGATACGGTCTTCAATCAAGCGGTTCCGTCGACTGCGGAGCGCACGGGCAACTTTTCCGACTACTGCCCCGACCCAACCGGCAGCTTTCTCAACTGTCCGAAGCAATCTGACGGAAGCTATTTCCCCAACAACCAAGTCCCCGTCAACTCCAATGGCCAGGCTCTGCTTGTACTGATACCAGCGCCGAATGTCGGCTCCGGAACATCCTCGGTATATCAGGACTCGCCGGCGCAATACACAACGAACCGCGAGGAACTCTTCCGCATCGACGAGGTTGTTAACGACAAGTGGCGCGGCTTTTACCGGTTTATCTACGACTCGTGGGCTACCGTCAGTTCCTCTCCGACTTTCCAGGGCAATGCGTTCCCGACCGTGGAAAACAGCTTTGCCGGACCAGGCATCGACATGGTGGCCAATCTAACCTACGCCGCGTCACCGTCGCTGGTGAACGAGTTCGTCGCCGACTACACGACCGACCACATTACTCTGCTCAATATCACCCCGGGTATAGGACGACAGAACTTCACTCCCGGCGGCTTCTTCAACAACGGTTACGGAGGCGTATTGCCTTCGATCACACTTATGGGGCCGAGCACTGCGTATAGCGGCGGCTTCACCGTCGGTACCGGATACTTTCCCTGGAAGAATTCCAATCCCACGTACACCTACCGGGATGGTCTGACCAAAACCCTCAATAAACAGACACTTCTGTTCGGCGCCACTTTCATCGCCGCGCAGAAGAATGAGCCGAGCACCGGAAACAATCAGGGGACTTTGACCTTCAGCACCTCATCCACGGTGACCACCGGAAACGCATTCGCCGATTTGCTGACAGGGAACATCGCGCAGTTCTCCCAGACCTCTGCGCAACCCAAGTACTACAACCGCTTCAAGATCTTAGAGCCCTATTTCCAGGACAACTGGCGAGTGAACTCGAAACTGACGCTTAATCTAGGCCTCCGCGTGAGTATGTTCGGAACGTACAAGGACATCAGCAACCAGTCCGGCAACTTTGAGCCCGCGACGTGGAGCGCAGCAGCAGCACCGATTATCGATGAAGACGGGTCGGTTACGACACAGCCGGGGGCCATCGTACCGGGGTCCGGCAACATCTTTAACGGTCTGGTCCAGTGCGGCCGCAATGGTGCCCCTGGGGGCTGCATGACAGGGCACCTCTTCAATCCCGCGCCGCGTGTCGGCTTTGCCTATGACCTCCTCGGCAATGGAAAAGTCTCGATCCGCGGCGGCTACGGGATTTTCTTCGAGCACACCAACGGAAACGAGAGCAACTCCGAGGCGCTGGAAGGGACGGCGCCGGTGGTACAAACCCCCAACCAATTTAACCTTGGCCCCAATCCAAACAATCCGGCGTCCGGCTACGATCAGATCGGCGGAGCGGGACTGCAATTCCCGCTCAGCCTGGTAGCTATCCCCACCCATGCCGTCTGGCCCTACGTCCAGCAATTCAATCTGGCCGTGCAGGGTGAGTTGCCAAGCCACACGATCCTGCAGGTCGCGTATCTGGGCAGCCTGGGAAGAAAATTGCCTATTCGCACGGAGTACAACCAGCTCCAGCCGCTATCGCCCGCTCTCAATCCATACGCCTCTGGCCAGGCGATCTCCGCCGCCGATTGCATGAGTATTTCGGGAACGGCCGCCTCTGGCTATACCGGTATGGTGGGTAGTCAGCCGGTAAGCGGCACGGTTGCGACCCATCTGGCGATCGCCTGCGGAGTCTCCGCTGATCCGTCTCGCCCTTTCTACGGCATCAGCGGAATCACGCACATCAACAATATCGGCAAGTCAACATACGACGCGCTCCAGGTGGGAGTCACCAGGTATTTCGGTCACCTGAATGGAAGTCTGGCCTATACCTATGGGCATTCGATCGATGATGGATCGGACGGATCGGTCACCGAAGTCGTCAACACCTACAACCCGCAAGGCAGCTGGGCGAGCTCAAATTTCGACGAGCGGCATGTGCTCGAATTAAGCCTGGTCTATGACCTTCCGCTCTTCACGCAGCCCGGATTACTGCATACACTCCTGGGAGGATGGCAGATCTCCGACCTCACCAGCTTCCAGTCCGGAATGCCATTCAGCATCGTGAATACTCAGAATGCCGATAATGCCGGAACTGGAAATACCGTTAGCAACAATGGCCAGAGTCTGGTTGTGGCCTCTACCGGATCCGTTCAATCCTACCCCGACATCGTCGGTCCGATCCATGGTCCGGTCGCGGTTCGGCATCCGATCGGCGCTACGGGGCCGCGTCTCTTCAACAGCGATGCGTTCGCCGCTCCGCGAGGACTCACCTATGGGGACGCTGGCCGCAATGTTCTCTCCTTTCCTCATCGCACAAATTTCGACATGGGCCTCTTCAAGACCTTCGCCGTTCGCGAGGCGATGAACTTCGAGTTTCGCGCGGAGGCCTTCAACATCTTCAATCACACGCAATTTAGCCAGCTTGACAACACTGCCTGCTACGCCGACTGCTCAACCTCCACATTCCTGACGGCGACCGCAGCGCACAACGCCCGCATCCTGCAACTGGCTGCAAAATTCGTCTTTTAATCCAGCGAGCGTTTTCAATGGAGCGACGACTCTTCAGTAAGAACTAATCTGGCAGGCCCGAAAGATCGCTTGTTGAAAAAACAAGACTGAGATACGTTGGCAGTCCAGGGGCTTAATCAGTGAATTCACTTGTCTCAGTGAATGTCGGTCTACCACGCGACATCGAGTGGCAAGGCAGGATAGTTCACACCGCTGTCTGGAAGCGGCCTGTGTCCGGAAGGGTGGTGGCGCGCCGCCTCAATATCGATGGAGACAGACAGGGGGACCTCGCTGGACATGGTGGAGAGCACCGGGCGGTGATGGTGTATCAACTCGAATCCTACCGACACTGGGAAGACTACCTTGATCGGAAGGACTTCGAGCACGGTCAGTTTGGAGAAAACCTGACCGTCGATGGCCTCGCCGATAACGAAGTCTGCATTGGCGATCGCTATCGAATTGGCGACGCGCTGTTCGAAGTGACGCAGCCGCGGGTCACTTGCTATCGCGTCGGCATACGGATGGGCAATCCGCAGATGGCCTCGTTGCTCGTTTCGCATAAGCGGCCGGGGTTCTACTTCCGCGTGATCGAGGAAGGCGAGATCGGCGCGGGAGACGCGATCCTCAAGGTGGCCGATGGACCGGAGCGCGTCACGGTCGCCGAGATCGATGCTCTGCTTTATCTTTCTGAACATTCGCTCGATCTACTGCAGCGTGCATTGCGTATTCCGTCGCTCAGTGCGGGTTGGAAGCATTCACTGGAAGCCTTAATTGCGGCAGAAGGTACCGGCAAGCAAAGCGGGAATGCAGGTCTTGCTCCTTCCCTGGCTCCTGCTCCTTTGTGGACCGGATTTCGTTTCCTGCGAGTGGCGGCGGTTCAACAAGAGAGCATAGACGTGCGGTCGTTTTTCCTGGAGTCGGAGGACCGGTCGCCGTTACCGGCACCGCTCGCCGGGCAGTTTCTGGTCTTCAGGATCAAGCCGGGCAAAGACTCGCCTCCAATCCTGCGCAGCTATTCGATGTCAGGCCCGCGTGACTCCGGTACGTATCGCGTCAGCGTGAAGCGTGCCGACGGCATAGGAAGCCGATACTTCCACGACCACATTCAGGCCGGCGCCGTCCTTGAGGTAAGTGCGCCGAGGGGCAGCTTCTCGCTCGCGGCGGGTGACGACCCCGTAGTCCTGTTGAGCGCCGGAATCGGTGCGACGCCGGTGCTCTCGATGCTTCACTCACTTGCGTCAGTCTCTGCCGGCTCTCTCAGGCAAGTCTGGTGGTTGTACGGCGCCCGGAATGGCACCGAACATCCCTTCGCTGCAGAAACGCAGAGACTCCTCGATCGACTTCCGGGCAGTCGCTCGTTCATCGCATACAGCAAGCCCGAAGATGGAGATCGCTTGGGCAAGGATTATGACGAGCGAGGCCGTTTGAGTCTTTCAACCCTGCAAACGCTCGAGGTGCCGAAGCATGCCGACTTCTATCTCTGCGGACCTGCCGCTTTTCTCGCGGAATTGACTGCCGGTTTGCAGTCCTGGAGTGTCCCCGACTCACGCATCCATTCCGAGACTTTTGGAGCTGGACCGCCCGTAACACCGGGCATTGCCGGCGTCCCATCTAAAGCGCCTCATCAGCCGGGTGGAATACCCGGGACTGGACCGAATGTCTCCTTCACACGAAGCGGACTTTCAGCACCGTGGGATCCGCGCTTTCAAAGCCTCCTCGAGTTCGCTGAGGCTTGTGATATCCCAGTCAGATGGGCCTGCAGAACGGGTGTCTGCCATATGTGCGAGTCTGGTTTGATCGATGGCAGCGTCCACTACAACCCCGACCCGCTCGATCGACCCGGCGAGGGCAGCGTTCTGATTTGCTGTTCGACTCCGCTGTCGGAGATTGAACTGGATCTGTGACAGATCGCTAAAACTCTCGATTCACCATCTTTTCTTCCCTTCTTCAGCCGGCAGCAAATACACTTCCAGTTCAGACGAACCGGAGAGCCCCATGCCCCTGCACAACACCGAAGAACTCAAAGCTGCCCCCACCAGCCCGATCGAGCATGAGATCCACAATCCCGAGGCTGAGACCTACGAGTTTCCCCCCAAAAAGCAGGATCCGCAGACCGTCTATCAGACCATCCACGATCAGCTCGTCCTCGACGGCAACTCCCAGCAGAATCTCGCCACCTTCTGCACCACCTGGATCGAGCCCGAAGTCAAGCAGATCATGGACGAGTCCGCCGACAAGAACATGATCGACAAGGACGAATACCCGCAGACTGCGGCCATCGAGGAGCGCTGCATCCACATGCTCGCCGACCTTTGGAACTCACCGGAGGCCGCCAGCACCATCGGCTGCTCCACTACCGGCTCCAGTGAAGCCGCCATGCTTGGCGGGCTGGCCCTTAAGTGGAACTGGCGCAAACGCCGGCGCACCCAGGGCAAATCCATCGAGACTCCGAACCTCATCATGGGCCCGGTGCAGGTCTGCTGGCACAAGTTCTGCCGCTACTTCGACGTCGACATCCGCGAAGTCCCCATGGAAGGCGACCGCCTCCTGCTCACTCCGGAAGAGGTCGTCAAACGCTGCGACGAAAACACCATTGGCGTCATCGTTACCCTCGGTGTTACCTTCACCCTCCAGTTCGAGCCGGTGCACGAGATCAGCCTTGCCCTCGACAAATTGCAGGCCGACACCGGGCTCGATATCCCCATTCACGTCGACGGAGCCAGCGGCGCCTTCCTCGCGCCCTTCACTCAGCCCGATCTTCTCTGGGACTTCCGCCTGCCCCGCGTAAAATCCATCAACGCCTCCGGCCATAAGTTCGGACTCGCCCCGCTGGGCGTCGGCTGGGCTCTCTGGCGCGAAAAGCACGACCTTCCCGAAGAGTTGATCTTCGAAGTCAACTACCTCGGCGGCAACATGCCCACCTTCGCGCTCAACTTCTCGCGGCCCGGTGGCGAAATCATCTGCCAGTACTACAATTTCCTGCGCCTCGGCAAAGAGGGCTATCGCGAAATCCAGACTGAGTGCAATGCCCTCGGCCGCTATCTCGCCGAAAAGATCGCCGAGTTCGGGCCCTTCAAGATCATTTACGACGGCGAAGGCGGAATCCCCGGCCTATGCTGGGAACTGAAAGACCCCGCTTCCTCAAGCTTCACCCTCTACGACTACGCCGATCGATTGCGCGAGCGCGGCTGGCTTGTTCCCGCCTATTCCATGCCGCCCAACCGCGAAGATCTCGTCATCGAGCGCATCCTCATCCGCCACGGCTTCACGCGAGCCATGGCCGACGAGCTTCTCCTTGAAATGCGGAGCGTTCTCGACCACTTCGCCGAACATCCACCGGAGCAATCATTGGTCCTCGCTGGCGCAGAATCGCACGACCATTCCGGCCGATAGGCAGACAAGCCTGCCAGTCTTGGCGGTTATTTATTTCTCCCCGCCGAGATCGAAGTCAACGGTCGCGCATCAAAAAAAGCACAAAATTAGGATTTGCCTGCAGCACGCTTGATCCGCGTGCCCCGATCAGGCATGCCGCTACTCGTTTTTTTCGAGCCACTTAAGAGATAATGACTGTCCAGGTATCCCAGGTGTAGGAGAAACGATAATGAAAACGCCAGACTGCACGGATGTCATTCAGGGGGACGAGGAGTGTTGTGACGGGCATTATCGCCCCAAGCATGACCTGCGCGGGCAGAGTGCGGCGAGCGATCAGATAGCGGCAGGGCTTGATCCGAATAACCCGACTTCCCTACAGGCCCAGAACCCTGTCGCTCTTAGCGATCTCAGAGTCGGGTCTGCATCCGAAGCGGCTGCCGGCGTCGAAGCGATCTGGAACACAACGCTTTATGGCATCGGAGAAATGGGTCCGATACGAGCGCCCGAAGCTTTTTTGAAGATCAACCACGTGACCGGCTTTGATTGCCAAAGCTGCGCCTGGCCGAGCCCCGACAAGAAGCGGAAGACCTTCGAATTTTGCGAGAACGGCGCCAAGGCAGTTTCTGACGAGTCCACGAAAAAGCGCATTACACCGGAGTTCTTCGCGCAGCATTCAATCGAAGAGCTCGCCGCGAAATCTGATTACTGGCTTAACTCGCAGGGGCGTCTGACTTCGCCCATGGTGCGTCACGCCAACGCGACCCACTACGAGCCGATCTCGTGGCCGGACGCTTTCAAGATGATCGCGGACGAGCTGAACAGTCTCGATTCACCCGATCAGGCCTCCTTCTACACCTCAGGCAAGACGACCAATGAGCCTGCCTTTCTCATGCAGCTGTTTGCGCGCCAGTTTGGCACCAACAACCTTCCCGATTGCTCCAACATGTGCCATGAATCTTCCGGAGTGGCCCTGGTGGAGACGCTTGGCGTAGGCAAGGGCGCCGCGACTCTGGAAGACATGGAGAGTACCGAACTCATCTTCATTTTCGGCAACAATCCCGGCACAAACCATCCGCGGATGCTGACCTCCCTTCAAAAAGCAAAAGATCAGGGGGCGAAGATCATCGCCGTCAACCCTCTCCCGGAAGTCAGCCTGATGAGGGTAACGAACCCGAACCCGCAGGACTACCCGAATCCTCTTGAGCTGCCCTTTGCGTTGCTTGGTCACGGGCAGGCGCTTGCGAATCTCTACCTCCCGGTGCGCGTCAATGGCGATGTTGCGGCAATCAAGGGCATTCTGAAAGATCTCTTCGAGCGGGAGCGAGAGGGACGCCCCTCTGCGATTGATCATGAATTTATCGCGTCTTACACCGAGGGCTTCGAAGCGCTGAAGGCAGATATAGAAGCCGCAAGGTGGGAAGAGATCGAAGAAGAAAGCGGACTGACGCGAAATCAGATAGGTACCGCCGCCGCGATGTACGCAGCGTCGAAGAAAACCATATGCGCGTGGTGCCTCGGCGTCACGCAGCAGCGCAACGGCGTCGACAATGTCTCGATGATCGTGAATCTTCTGCTCGTGGGCGGCAACATCGGGCGCCCCGGCGCGGGCACCGTATGTGTCCGCGGACACTCGAACGTGCAGGGTGACCGCACCATGGGAGTGTGGGAGCGTCCGCCCAAGCCTTTCCTGGATGCGCTCAAAAAGGAGTTCAACTTTGAGCCGCCGCAGAAATGGGGGTACGACACCGTCGAGACACTGCACGCGATGTTCGATGGAGACGTTAAGGTATTCTTTGCGATCAGCGGCAACTTTCTCTCGAATGTCCCGGACACGGTGTACGCCGCGCACGGCATGCGGCGCTGCAAACTCACCGCCCATGTATCGACCAAGTTAAACCGCTCTCACCTCATCACCGGAGAACGAGCCCTCATCCTGCCCTGCGTGGGCCGCAGCGAAGAAGACATCCAGGCCTCCGGCAAGCAGTTCGTCACCTGCGAGGACTCGATGGGCATTATCAATCCT
>Ga0209040_10000976_pt1 | contig 22381 bp, 23 predicted proteins | sample BogFormECP12_OM3_FD_188240 | JGI IMG/M metagenome (GOLD analysis project Ga0209040, IMG submission 188240) | Bog forest soil microbial communities from Calvert Island, British Columbia, Canada - ECP12_OM3 (SPAdes) (version 2) | ecosystem: Environmental > Aquatic > Freshwater > Wetlands > Bog ... | reverse complement strand
GGTGCATCGGGGACCCATCCAAGATCACCGACACACCGGATGGTGCACCAGTGAACCCCCTGTCAAGATCACCGACACACGGATGGTGCACCAGTGAGCACCACCGCGGTCAGCGTGTGGTCGCCCGAGCCGGGGCTGCTCAGCGAGGGACCCCGCTGGCATGAGCAATGCCAAGAGCTTTTGTGGGTCGACATTCTCGGGCGCCGGCTGCACCGCGCCACCCTGACGCGCGATGGCCACCCGGGCCGGATCGAGACGGTCGAGCTGGACCGCGACGTCGGCGTGGTGGCACCGGCCGCCGCGGGCGGCTACGTGGCGGCCGCGACCCGGGCGTTTTTGTTCGTCGATGACAGCGGCGCCGTCACAGAGCTGGCGTCCCTGACCGACGCCCCGAGCGGCGTGCGCTTCAACGACGGGGCCTGCGACGAGCGCGGCCGGTTCTGGGTCGGGACGATGGCCTACGACAAGTCACCGGGCGCCGGTGCGCTTTACCGGCTCGAGCTGGACGGAAGCATCAGCACCGTGCTGACGGATTTGACGATCCCCAATGGGATCGGCTGGAGCCCCGACGGCGCCATCATGTATCTCAACGACAGCGGCACCGGTTGCCTGTACGAGTTTGACGTCGACCCCTCCACCGGCGAGCCACGGAATCGACGCACGCTGGTGGCGCTCGAGCAGCCCGGCCCCGCGCCGGACGGTCTCACGATCGACGACCGAGGCGATATCTGGGTGGCGGTGTACGGCGGTTGGGCGGTGCATCACTATTCGCCCGAGGGGAAACTCCTTGGCGCGGTTGAACTTCCGGTTGCCCAGGCAACATCGTGTGCGTTCGGCGACGTGGACCGCGGCACGCTGTTTGTCACGACCGGCCGCGAGCAGCTCGACGCGCAGGCGCTTGCAAGCCAGCCCGACGCAGGACGGGTGTTCCGGGTCACGGGCCTCGGCGCGCACGGGCCGGGCTGCAACCTCTACCAGGGATCGCTTCCCGGATGAGCCGCCGGGTCAAACCCAAACCAGAAGGAGGCAAACGATGGCCGCCCCAGCAAAACGAGGTCGCCCAGGAAAGGACGCGGCCGATCGCGGCCCGGAGACCGTGTCTCGCCCGGGGTCGGCCAAGCAGAGCGCGGCCGCCCCGTCCCCGTTTCCACCCATCGCCGACTTTGCGTTCCTCTCTGACTGTCACACCGGCGCTCTGGTGGCGCCCGACGGGTCGATCGACTGGCTATGCGTGCCCCGGTTTGACTCCCCGAGCATCTTCGGGTCGCTGCTGGACCGCGGGGCGGGATCGTTTCGACTGGCCCCGTTCGGGATCAACGTGCCCAGCGCCCGGACCTATGAGCCCGGCACCAACACACTGCTGACCTCTTGGCGTACCCCCACCGGCTGGGCGGTGGTCCGCGACGCACTCACATTGGGGCCGCGGTCCGGCGAGGACACGGTCACCCCCCACACCCGCCCGCCCAGTGACGAGGACGCTCAGCACGTGCTCGTGCGCACCGTCACCTGCCTGGACGGCGAGGTCGAGATCGACCTCGTGTGCGAGCCGGCGTTCGACTACGGCCGCGCGCCCGCCGACTGGACACTGGCCGACGACCGCCACAGCGCCGACGCGGCGGGCGCCGGCCAAACCATCCGGCTCTATACCGATCTGCTGCTGGGGATCGAGGAAAACCGCGCCCGTGCACGGCACGTACTCGCCAAGGGCGAGCAGCTGTTTTGCGCCCTCTCCTGGGCCGATGGGCTGGCCGGACCGGCGACCCTCGACCAGGCCCGTGCCCACTTGGAAGCAACCACACGGTTTTGGCACCGGTGGCTGGGCAGGGCGGTGATCCCCGACCACGAGCTGTCGCCGCTGATCGAGCGCTCGGCGCTAGCGATCAAAGGCCTCACCTATATGCCCACCGGCGCCACCGTGGCCGCGCTGACCACCTCCTTGCCCGAGACCCCCGGCGGGGAGCGTAACTGGGACTACCGCTACACCTGGATCCGCGACTCGACCTTCACATTGCGCACCCTGCACTTCCTCAACCTCGACTGGGAAGCCGACGAGTTCATGCAGTACATCGCCGACCTCAAGCGAAACGAGGACGGCGCCCTGCAGATCATGTACGGCATCGACGGTCGGCGCGACCTGACCGAGACCCTGCGCGATGAGCTCTCCGGGTACGCCGGCGCACGCCCGGTGCGAATTGGCAACGGCGCCTTTGACCAGCGCCAAAACGATGTGTACGGCGCCGCGCTGGACTCGGTGCTCTTGCAGACCCGGCGTAGCCAACGCCTGCCGCAACGGCTGTGGCCGCTGGTTCAATCCCAGGCCGAGTGCGCAACCGCCGTCTGGCGCCAAACCGACCAGGGGATCTGGGAAGCCCGCGGCGAACCCCGTCACTACGTCTCCTCCAAGCTGATGTGCTGGGTCGCGCTCGACCGCGCGGCCAAGCTAGCCGAAATCCGCGGCGATCGCGCGCTGCAGCAGCGCTGGGCGCAGGGCGCGGAGGAGATCAAGGCCGACATACTCGAGCACGGGGTCGACCGGCGGGGCGTGCTGCGCCAGCACTACGACACCGACGCACTGGACGCCTCCGCCCTGCTGGCCGCGATGTTCGGCTTCTGGCCCGGCGACGATCAGCGCCTCCGCGCCACCGTGCTGGCGATCGCCGACGAACTGACCGACGACGGCTACGTGCTGCGTTATCGCACTCACGAGACCGACGACGGGCTATCCGGCGAAGAGGGCACGTTTCTGATCTGCTCGTTCTGGCTGGTTTCAGCGCTGGTCATCATCGGCGAGAAGCAGCGGGCGCGCGACCTCATGGAGCGCCTGATCAGGGTCGCTTCCCCACTCGGCCTCTACGCCGAGGAGTACGACGTCGAGACCGGACGTCACCTCGGAAACTTTCCCCAGGCCTTCTCGCACCTGGCGTTAGTCGAAGCCGCCGGACGGATAATCGTCGCTGAGCGTTTACTGGAGGTACGCGGATGACCGGCGCTTTTGCAGCGGGTTCATAAGCGGCACAACGGCTCCCACGTGAAACTCACTCAATTAACTTGCTGCCATGGCAGATTGGCCCGACATCGCATCGATGAACACGTATCGCCGCCACCAATTTGGAGATTGAAATCGTGTCACGCTGGACAATGACGGGTGGCTAGCAAGCGTAGACAATTTGTTCGGCATCCGCTGTATCCCGACTGAAAACCATTGCCTAAGAATGTATTAGCACCACAGCTACTATGCGGTCGCACAGCGTGTCGCGCCCTACAATGACTTGCGCCTGCCACGCGATCACGATTAATAATATGATGAATTATAAAGGCAAAGCGGCGATCACGCTATGCTGCGGTGCTGCCGTGCTGGCCTTGGCAGTCGGGTACGGCGGTCGCGCCGGCGGCGAGTCGCCAAGCAGCACAGCAACACCAACGCCTATTACGACCACGAAGAGCCCTTTCTCGGACCTGACGCAGGTGCCCCCACGTCTAGCGCCTGGCCAAACCGACGGCGCTGTCCCCGGACGTCTCATCGGCGGACCAGAAGGGTGCATTGCCGGCCTCAACTGCGGGTGTATTCCGCCCCTCACCTGCTACATCCCGCGGCGTCAGGTGGATCCCCCCCGCCGTCAACCTCCCTCCGACCGGCCTTAAGCGGCTGCCGGCCGGGGCGGGGCGCTGTCAGCTCAGTATGCCGATTCGACAACCGAAAGCACGCGTGGCTCGGCTCGCCGGCAACCTGGCTCGGCACCCCGGCGCGGTGGCCGACCGGGTTAGCACACGGACGCCGTTGTTAGACCCGCGACTCCGCGGCATGGGTGAGCCGCTCCTCCATACCTTCTAAGATGCGCCGGATCCTCTGCCGCTCGCCCTCGCCAACACCGCCGACGATGCACTCTTCGATTTCGTTCCATATCTGCTCAACCTCTGGGCGGAGTGCGCGACTTGCCGGGGTTGGTTCGATATCGTACGCGCGCTTGTCATCGGCACGTGGCGAGCGCCGCACGAAGCCCGCGTGTTCGAGGCGTTGGATACTCCTCGTCATCGTGGCCGCGTCGGAGTCGAGTAGGCGGATGAGGTCGGTCTGGCGCTGCGGACCCAATTCCCACAGATACATCATGAGCAGGTCCTGAGTGGGGTGCAGACCGACGCGGCGCAGTAGATTGCCGGCCACCATCCGGTGCAGACGCGCGACGCGATAGAGCGCGGCACCGATCGGCGCACCACGTGCGGAGGCCGGCACCGGAACACTCGTCGGTCCGCTCTGTTCCGGTGGCGTGCTCCGTTGTGCCATTCGTCTCCTCACTTCGCCCGTCATCTACTGCCTGAGCAGTTTAACAGAAAAACTCTCGTAATCAGAGATATTGGAATAAATCTCGCCGTATTACCTGTTCGAACAACTAAGTAGCTAAGGCGAGAGGAGTGGAGTGATGGATTATGGAGCGTTACCGCCGGAAATCAACTCCGCTCGAATGTATGCCGGAGCGGGATCAGGCCCGCTGTTGACCGCCGCGGCGGCCTGGGATGGTCTAGCCGAGGACCTGTACTCGACGGCGGCCTCCTACGGCGCAGTCATCTCCGCGTTGACCGGCGACGCATGGTCGGGGCCGTCATCGGCGTCGATGGCGGCCGCGGGCGCCACCTACAAGGCGTGGATAACCAGCACTGCCGGGCAGGCCGAGCAGGCCGCCACACACGCCCGGTTAGCGGCGGCCGCCTACCACACTGCGTTCGCAATGACGGTTCCACCGCCGGCGATCGCGGCCAACCGCAGCCTGTTGGCGGCGCTGGTGGCCACCAACTTTTTGGGGCAGAACACGCCGGCGATCGCTGCCACCGAGGCTCAGTACGCCGAGATGTGGGCCCAAGACGCGGCCGCCATGTACGGCTACGCCGGATCCTCGGCGAGCGCAAGCCTGCTGACACCGTTCACAGCGCCAACGCCGACCACCAACGCCGCCGGGTGGGCCGCGCAATCTGCCGCCGTCGCCCAGGCCGCCGCGAGCGCCGCCGGAGCCCCCGCCCCGGACCGTGATGTCAACGGCCCCGCAATTGATATCCGCGCTGCCCCAGGCGCTGCAGAGCCTCGCATCACCGGTGTCGTCCTCGTCGTCGCTAATCGACCTACTGGGCAGCTTGGCCCCGTACGCGGGACTCGCGGCCGGGGGAACCGGCGTTGTCGGTGCAGCCGAGGGGTTCGTGGATTTTGTGCTGGGTCTCGTGAGCACGGCGGCGCAGGCCTCGGTGATGGCTTCCGGTGGCGGCGGCTGCCGGATCGGGGTTGGTAGCGACGGGCGCGGTCGGTTCTGGGGCCGGGGTGCTCGCGGGCCACATTGAGCCCGCTGCGAGCGTGTCGGCAAGCCTGGGCAAGGCCGGTGCGGTCGGTGCCCTGTCGGTGCCGCCCAGCTGGACCACGGTCGCGCCCACGGCAGGGCTCTTGGCGGCGCCGAGTATCACGCTGGCCGCCGAACCGATCTGGACGGGCATGCCGCCAGCCATGTGGAGCGCGCTGCCGATGGCGCAGCTCAACGGGCGCGACGCTGCTGGCCGATCCTGGACACATCACTACGAGACCCGCCCGCGCACAAACGATCGGCCATCAGCGACATGAGCACGCTGACAGGACCAAGTGAGCAGGACCTTTGTCTGTGCGGGTCAGAGTCCGATTCGGTTATCAGACAAGCAAGTTCGGCGCTTCTGCCGCAGGTGTGTGCAAGGCGATCGGAGAATGGAGAAACCCGATGTCATTCGTAGCCACACAACCGCAGATGCTGTCCGCGGCGGCAAGCGATCTGCAAGCGATTGGTTCGGCCTTGAGTGCCCGCAATGCGGCCGCGGCGGCCCCGACGACGGGGCTGGTTCCGGCCGGCGCCGATGAGGCGTCGGCGTTAACGGCGACGCAATTCGCCGCACAGGCGCACATTTATCAGGCGGTCAGCGCCCAAGCGGCGGCGGTTCATGACATGTTTGTGGGCGCCTTGGCCGCCAGTGCCGATTCTTATGCGGAAACTGAGGCCGCGAACACGATCGCGGCGCGATAAACTCGTTCAGCGCACCGCCTTCGGCCCGCCGCAAGTTACGGGTCACAATCACGGCCTCTTATGGGTGCTCGACGAGGAAACGTACCAGACTCACGGCGGCGTGATTGCAAACGTCAACGCATTGGTCACCGCCGCGCGTTCAAAGGCGCCCGGCGCTCAGGCGAACCCGGGCTTAGCGCACCACCATTACCCGGCGGTGTCGAGTAATTCGAAATGAATTGAGCCACAGGAAAATACGGGTTGGCCTGACGTTTGGAGGTACGGTAATCGGCCCGAATGAGCCTGCCGTCATGGCATATTGGGCTGACTGTCACGTCGGTTGGCACACTTCATCCCGCCCGGAGGCCTGGCGCTACGACTGGGTCCAGTCATTGAACGTCCCGCTGTGCGAAGATGATATGGTACCGCCGAGCACGGACGATCGCTCCCAGCGGGCCGCGGCTTTATGGCGTCGTCAGCGGTCGGTGACAGCACGATTGAAATTCGCGAACGCAGGCCGCGACGGTGGCCATAAAGGGGACCACGTTCGCTATCTGCACCGCCAGCCAGGCCGTCGTGGTTGACGGTGAAAATGCGCCGCTACCTGCGCTAACCAGGCTTGAACCAAGCCGGCTTTCGCCCTAGTCTGCGATGAGCTGTGTACCGTCACACCAAAGCGGCCAGGTTGTTGTGCCTGGACACATTGTCTTGCGAGGCCGCGCAGAGGACGATTGGAAAGCCACGACAAGCCCAGAACCAGGCATTTCAAGTACATCCCGGAGGTACCGCATGACCAGCCTGAGCGCCAATCTCGTCGCATCGAAAGATCGCTACCCTGACCGCATTGCGCTCCGCTGCGACGATTTGCAGTTAACCTACACTCAATTCGACGCCGCGGCCGCCCGCGTGGCGACCCTGCTGGAGCGGGCCGGAATAGAGCCCGGCGACCGGGTGGGCGTGATGTTGCCGAACACGCCCGCATTCGCCGTCGCGTTCTACGGGATCATGTATCGGGGCGCCGTCGCAGTCCCGATGAACCCGCTGCTGAAGTCCCGTGAGGTGTCCTATTACCTGTCCAACAGCGGCGCCAAGGCGCTGTTCGCGGCACCGGCCTTCGCCGGGGAGGCCACCGCCGGCGCAGCCGAGGTGGGCGCCCAGTGCTGGCTTGTCGACGATGCTGAGCTGGCCAAGCTCATCGCCGACCTGCCCGCGCAAGAGTCCCCGGTGCAACGCGATGACGACGACGTCGCGGTCATCCTGCATACTTCCGGCACCACCGGCAAGCCCAAGGGAGCCATGCTCACCCACGGCAATCTGGGGCGCAATTGCGAGGTCAGCGTGCGCACCCTGGTCGAGACCACCTCGGATGACGTGGTGATGGGCTGCCTTCCGCTGTTCCACGTCTTCGGCCTGACCTGCGGTCTCAACAGTTCGGTCCTGGCGGGCGCGATGATGACGCTCCTCCCTCGATTCGACCCACGCAAGGCTCTCGAAGTGATCGAGCGTGACGCCGTCACGGTGTTCGAGGGCGTGCCGACGATGTATTCAGCGATGCTCAGCGTGGCAGACGAGGTCTCGCCGGATGCGACGCGCAGCCTGCGGACCTGCGTCTCGGGAGGCGCGGCCCTGCCCGTACAGGTTCTCACCGACTTCGAAAAGGCCTTCGGCTGCACCGTTCTCGAGGGCTACGGGCTCTCCGAGAGCTCTCCGGCTGCCGCATTCAATCATCCGAACCGGCCGCGCAAGGCGGGCTCCATCGGCACCCCGATCGACGGCGTGGAGATGCGGGTGGTCGACCTGGACGGGGTTGAGGTCCCCCAAGGCCAGACGGGCGAGATTCAGATCCGCGGCCACAACGTGATGAAGGGCTATTGGAACTTGCCCGATGCAACCAAGGCCACGATCACCGCCGACGGGTGGCTGAACACCGGCGACGTCGGAAAAGTTGACGAGGACGGCTACTTCTACATCGTCGACCGAACCAAGGACATGATCATCCGCGGCGGGTACAACGTTTACCCCCGCGAGATCGAGGAGGTGCTCTACGAGCATCCGGACGTGGCCGAAGCCGCCGTCGTCGGTATCCCGCACGATTCCCTAGGTGAGGAAGTCGGCGCCGCGGTCGCCCTCAAGAAGGGGGCCGCGGTGACCTCCGACGAGTTGCGCGACTACGTCAAGGCCCGGGTGGCCGCTTACAAGTACCCGCGCCTGGTCTGGCTCGTCGACGCGCTGCCCAAGGGGCCCACTGGCAAGGTGCAGAAACGCGACATCACTGTTCCGACAACCGAAAGCACCCGATAACTATGGCAACTCCCAAGGATTCTACGACCGGAGTCGACGAGCTGGCTGCGCCGCTCGACCTGCTCCTTACCAGCGCCACCAAGCCATTCGTCAGCCGAATGATGCCGAACGCCACCTGGGCCCGCTTCGCTGGCAACCTTGCTCAGCACCCCGGCGCGGTGGCCGACCGGGTTGGCACGCTGACCCGTGAACTCGGCAGTATCGCGGCCGGCAAGTCTCACCGCGTTCCGGCACGCGCCGACAAACGCTTCAGCGATCCTGCGTGGCAACAGAATCCGCTGCTTCACCGAATCATGCAGGCCTATCTGGCAGGTTCCGAGACCGCCGAGGGGTTGCTTGCCGACGCCGAGTTGGATTGGCGCGACAAAGAGAGGATGCAGTTCGTCATAGACAACTTTGTGGAGGGCCTGGCGCCCAGCAACAATCCGCTGATCAGTCCGCTCGGCTGGAAGGCGCTGATCGACACCGGCGGTCTGAACGCAATACGGGGGGTGAGGGCCTTTGCCCGAGACATGCTTTCGAAGCCTCGCGTGCCGGCAATGGTCGAGCCCGACGCCTTTGCGGTCGGGGAGACCGTGGCCGTCACCAAGGGCGCGGTGGTGCTTCAGACCTCGGTGTTCGAATTGATTCAATACGCCCCGCAGACAGCCAAGGTGCGCGCGATCCCATTGCTCATGGTGCCGCCGGTGATCAACAAGTTCTACATCATGGATATCGCGCCCGGGCGCAGCATGATCGAGTACTTCGTCCAACAGGGCCAGCAGGTCTTTGTGATTTCATGGCGCAATCCGCAAGCGCGCCACCGGGATTGGGGCTTCGACACCTACGGCGCGGCGATCGTGGAGGCAATGGACGGGGGGCAGAAAATCACCGGGACCGACAGCACCCACCTGCTGGCCACGTGCTCGGGCGGCATCATCGCAGCGATGACGGCGGCCCACCTCGCCGACATCCGCGAGGGCGATCGGGTCGCGGGCCTCAACCTGGCGGTCACCGTGCTGGACGAGACCCGGGCCGGGTTCGCGGCGGCGGTCATGAGCGACCGCGCGGCGCAGGCCGCGATTAAAGTTTCGGGCAAGAAGGGCTACCTCGACGGGCGCGACATGGCGGAGATGTTCGCCTGGCTGCGGCCCACCGACCTGGTGTGGCGGTACTGGGTGAACAACTACGTGCAGGGCCGGGCGCCGGCGCCGTTCGACGTCCTGTTCTGGAACGCGGACACCACCCGGATGGCCGCTGCCCTGCACCGCGACCTGGTGCTGATGGGGCTGCGCAACGCGCTGGTCACCCCCGGCGGGGTCAGCATGCTGGGCAGCCCGGTCGACCTGGCCAAGATCACCTCCGACGCCTACATCGTCGGCGGCGTCGCCGACCACATCTGCCCATGGCAGGCCACCTATCGCAGCGCGCGCCTGCTCGGCAGCAAGGACAACCGGTACGTGCTGTCCACCAGCGGTCACATCGCGGCACTGGTGAACCCACCCGGCAACCCGAAGGCGTCGTTCCGAACGGGTCCGGTCGACGTCGAAGATCCCGAACAGTGGCTGGACTCCGCTCAGAAGTTCGCTGACTCCTGGTGGACGGACTACGTTAGCTGGCTCGCTGAGCGCAGCGGCCCGGAGATCGACGCTCCGAAAGCGCTCGGCGGCGAAGACCTCCCGCCGCTCGGCCCCGCCCCCGGCAGCTACGTGATGGAGAAGTGAGCCATGGCTAGCGCCGCGCAACGCCGCAGGGCCCTCATGGAGGCATCGGAAACAACGATCGGCGAGGAGTGCTACGTCAACGCGGGCGGGCAGCGGATCCGGGTGAACGTGCGCCACGGAACCGGCGTGCCGCTCGTTCTGTGTAACGGCATCGGGGCCAGCCTGGAAGTACTCGATCCGCTGGTGGAGCAGCTGAATCCGGCTTCGACAGTGGTCAGATTCGACGTTCCCGGGACCGGCGGATCGCCCACCTCCCTTCTGCCCTACGGGTTTCCGTACCTTGCCTGGGTATTGGGCCGGGTGCTTTCCAAGCTGGGAATCGGGGTGGTGGATGTACTCGGGCTGTCCTGGGGCGGCGCTCTTGCGCAGCAGTTCGCCTTCCAGAACCCGCGCCGCTGCCGGCGCCTGATACTCGCGGCCACTGGCACCGGCGCGCTGATGGTCCCCGCTCACCCCAGGATCCTGGCGAAAATGGTTACACCGCGCAGGTTCTCGGATCCCGACTACGCCGCAACGATTGCCGGCGAGCTATACGGTGGTACCGTCCGCGCGCATGGTGAAGACGTGGCGCAATTGTTCTTCCGGCAATTGCACGCAGGGTCGAAGATCGGGTATCTGCACCAGCTTCTCGCAGGTGCGGGATGGACCAGCCTGTTCGGCCTGCCCGCGGTGCGGCAGCGGACGTTGATCGTGGCGGGCACGGACGACCCGATCATCCCTGCGATCAACGGCCGCATCATGAACGCGTTGCTGCCTCATTCGCGGCTGTACCTGCATTCCGGCGGGCACATCGACCTCGTCCACAACGCGACAGAAATCGCGCCCGTCATCAACAAGTTCCTATGCGAGCCAGGAGAACGACCCTGAGCCACCCCGTCGTTCGAGACTTCGCCACGTCGGATCTAAACTCCTTCGGCTGTTATCGGTGATCGAAACCTTCCTACACGCACCCGGAGAATGACCATGACAACGATGCCAAAACCATTCAGTTCGTTTGAGACGCGAGGCGCCAAGGACGCCGATCCGGCCACCGCCGCGCTCGTCGACGACATCGGGCGTTCCCGGGGGACGGACTACTTCCTGATGAGGGATCAGCTGACCGACCATGAAAAGGAGATCTTCGCCAAGGTCCGGGCGTTCGGCGAGGCCGAGATTTTGCCGATCGCCAACGACTACTGGGAACGCGGCGAGTTCCCGTTCGAGCTGATCCCGAAGATCGCCGCGCTGAACATTGTCGGCGACCACAACCTGGGCGACTACGGGTGCACACCGATGAGCGCCGTCGCCAACGGACTCATCACCTACGAGCTGTCCCGCATCGACGGGAGCATATGCACGTTCTTGGGCGTGCACGTCGGGCTGGGGATGCAGTCGATCAACATCCTCGGTTCCGAGGAACAGCGGCAACGCTACCTACCGGCGATGGCGCGCCTGGAAAAGATCGGCGCGTTCGCCCTGACCGAGCCCGAGCACGGCTCCGACGCCGTCATCCTCGAGGCCACCGCTGAGCGTCAAGGCGATGAATGGGTGCTCAACGGCCGCAAGCGCTGGCCGGGCAACGCCGTGTGGTGCGACATCATCGTCGTGTACGCCCGCGACACCGCGGACAACCAAGTCAAGGCGTTCGTCGTGGAGAAGGACAACCCCGGATACGCTGCGACCAAGATCGGCGGCAAGATGTCGCTGCGGATGGTACAGAACGCGGACATCACCCTCACCAATTGCCGCGTGTCCGAAGATGCCCGGCTGCAGAATTGCAACAATTTCAAGGACGTTGGCAAGGTGCTCGCCGGCACCCGCAATTTCGTTGCGTGGGGCGGAACCGGGAACGGTGTCGCCGCCTATGAGATCGCGCTGAACTACGCCTTGCGGCGCAAGCAATTCGGCAAGCCAATCGCCAGGACCCAGATCATCCAATCGATGCTGGTGGAGATGCTCGGCGACCTCACCGCGATGCAGCTGTACAGCATCCGTCTGGGTCGGCTCATCGATGAGGGAAAGGTCGAAGAGACGATGGCCGCGCTGGCCAAATACTACTGCACGGTCAAGGGCCGCAACGTGTGTCGGCTTGCGCGCGACATCCTCGGCGGTAACGGTGTCACGCTCGACTTCCACGTCATGCGTCATCTGTGCGACATGGAAGCCTTGGTCACCTATGAAGGAACTGCTGAGATCCAGTCCCTCATCGTCGGCAGGCACATCACCGGGCAGAGCGCGTTCGCCTGACGACGGAACCTGACGGCAACCTCAGGTCGCTTCCGGACTGCGTTGCGAACCGTGCATAACGACCGCACCCGCTAAGCCTGGATGTCGGCGGTGATCGCGCCGGTCAAGCGGATCAGGTCCTGCGGTGCGACCGCAACATCCCAATGCCGCCTGCCCGCGCTGCACAGCATCCGCTGCCAGCCCAGCGCCGAGGCATCCAGGACGGTCCGCAGCCGCTTGCGCTGGCCGAACGGAGAGATGCCGCCGACCACGTAGCCGGTGGCGCGCTCCGCCGCCGCGGGTTCGGCCATGGCGGCTTTGGGCACGCCCAGCGCCGCGGCGGCCGCCTTCAGCGACAACTTCGACGGCACCGGCACGATCGCGACGGCCAGCTCCTGCGGCAGCGCGATGATGAGGGTTTTGAATACCTGTTCGGGCGCGAAATCACCGGACTCCGATAAGTCGGTGATGACCTCGAAGTGCAAGATCTCGTGCGGCACGCCGGCCTTGACTAGCGCGGTGATCCCGGGTGTTGCTGCGCCGGCCACACTCCCGCGCTTAGGGCTGGATATATCCCGGCGGGTTGACTTCCTCCACCCAGAGGTCGACGCCCAAGTTTGCGCCCGGCATGCAGTCGTAGACCGACAAGTCGGTGACGCCGGATTCCAACAGCACGTCCTCACACAGCACCGTGTTGCCGGTGTATTCCCGGGAGGGTTTGTTGAGGATCACGTAGGCGGCGTCGGCATATACGTCGGGCTTGCGGGCCCGCGACATCGCCTCGTCGCCGCCAAGCAGGTTCTGCACCGCGGCGGTGGCCACCAGCGTTCGCGGCCACAGCGTGTTCGATGCGATGCCGTCGGCGCGCATCTCCTCGGCGATCCCCAACGCGCACAGCGTCATGCCGTACTTGGCCATCATGTAGGCCGCCGGCTTCAGCCATTTCTTGTCCAGCTGCACCGGCGGCGACAGCGTCAGGATGTGCGGGTTCTCCCGGCCCTTCATATGGGGGATACAGGCTTGCGACACCGCATACGTACCGCGCACCTCGATGCCGTTCATCAGGTCGAAACGCTTCATCGGGACCTCGAGGATGGACCCCAGGTTGATCGCCGACGCGGCGTTGACGCAGATGTCGATGGCGCCGAACTGCTCGACGGCCTTGGCCACCGCGGCCGCCACCAAGCCCGGGTCTTGGACGTCCCCGACGATCGGCAGCGCCTGTCCGCCGGCCTCCTCGAGCTCCTTGGCGGCGGTGTACACGGTGCCCGGCAGCTTCGGGTGGGGCTCGGCGGTCTTGGCGATAATGGCGATGTTGGCGCCGTCTTGGGCGGCCCGTTTGGCGATCGCCAGCCCGATTCCGCGGCTGGCCCCGGAGATGAACATGGTCTTACCTTTGAGGGACATGGGGTCACACTAACCCCCTGCTCTGGCGGCCTATTTCATGGGTTCGTCGCTCGCGCAGTGCGCGTAGGTGAACGGCCGCCCAGGTACGAAACGGCCGCCACGCCGCCGACACCTCGCTAAGGGTGCGGCCGGGCCCGTACCGCTCGGTGATCTCCGCGTCGAGGCGCCGCTCATGGGTCGGTAGGCCGTCGGGCACGTTCGCCCCCCGCAACACCACCAGTTCTGCACCGAACGGTCCTAGCCCCTTGACATCCCGCACGGCTCGCACCGCTTGCTCAGGTTCCATCGACCGGAGTGCGGCGCCGTCGAGTTGCCCGTCGAGCGCGGCCGCGGCGACCGCACGCAGGTACTCGCCCTTACGGCCCGGGAGACCCAGATCCAGGCGGAGAAGTTGTGCTGGGCCCGGAAATGCGCCGCGATCGCCGTGACGGTCGATGATTTCGGCCCGGAGTCGAGCCGCCTGGACGATCCGTAGCCGTTGTGACAACACCGCCCACGCGGCAGCCTCGTACGGGGAGTGGAATCCGCATGGCCGCAACCCCGGAAGCTGCGCCTGTGCGTCGGCGATCACCGGATCTCGCCGCGCGACGCCGATCCAGCCGCGCGCGTCGACATCGAGGGCCAGAAACCGGGCGGCTTGGTCGGCCGCCTCGTCAAGGTCGCCGTCACCGGTCACCGCGATCGTCGCCGTGTCCTCGTGCTGGGTGACTGTTGCATCCGCACGGGACCAGTCGGCCTCGACGCGGTATGTAGTCGACAGGGTGTCAGGCTCACTGTGACCACCGAGGGCGGCCGGCGCGAAGCCCTCCCAGAACTCACGACTGGTGGCGAGCGACCACGGTCCCAGGACCTCTTTGTCGACGGTGCGAGTCCTCAATGCGCCAGCCCTTCCCGGCCCGGCCGGATCGATCGCCAGCCCGGCCAATTGCAAGTATCGGGTCTACCTACGACATCTGCCCGGTCGTCGCGCGCGGCACCCGGAAATAGCGCGCAGGTCGGCGCTGTTGATTGATGGGGTATCGGCTACCGAAAGGTGTACACGGGGACCCGCAGCGAATTGGAGCAGACCCACGCACACAGTGTCGGTCGCAGCCTTTAGATTGGGAGGAGGAGTCTGGTGTCAACGGCGACGAGCCTGCTACTAGGCGACGACCAGTTGGCTCGCCTGTTTGCGAGTCCGGTGTTGTTACCGGTGTTGTCCGGCGACGCCGCTACAGAAGGGACCGTGCTAATCGAGATGGCCGACATCGACGGCACGACTGGGTCGGAGGTTCCCGAACCCAGGCCGCCTGACGAGACGGACGCAGAACTGGCGGCGCGTTTCGAGCGCGACGCGATTCCCTTGCTGGACCAGTTGTACGGCGGCGCGCTGCGCATGACGCGCAATCCCGCCGACGCCGAGGACCTGCTCCAGGAGACGATGGTGAAGGCCTACGCTGGCTTTCGCTCGTTCCGGGAGGGCACGAACCTCAAGGCGTGGCTGTATCGCATCCTGACCAACACCTATATCAACAGCTATCGCAAGAAGCAGCGGCAGCCATCGGAGTATCCGACCGAGGAGATCACCGACTGGCAATTGGCGTCGAACGCCGAGCATTCCTCCACCGGACTGCGCTCGGCCGAGGTCGAAGCGCTGGAGGCGCTGCCGGACACCGAGATCAAAGAAGCCCTGCAGGCGCTGCCGGAAGAGTTCCGGATGGCGGTCTACTACGCCGATGTCGAAGGTTTCCCCTACAAAGAGATCGCCGAGATCATGGATACGCCGATCGGAACGGTGATGTCGCGGCTTCATCGCGGCCGACGTCAGTTGCGTGGGCTCTTGGCCGATGTGGCCAAGGAGCGGGGCTTCATCCGCGGTCAGCAGGCGCACGAGGAGGTGTCGTCATGAGCGAGTTTTCCGGCCCCGCCGACCCGTGCGCTGACGCCAGTGTTTCCGATGATTCCCACGGCTACCTTGGTTGTGCGGAAGTGATCGCAGAGGTATGGACCCTGCTCGACGGTGAATGCACCCCGGAGACTCGAGAGAGGCTGCGCCGGCACCTTGAGGCATGCCCCGGATGCTTCAAGCATTACGGGCTCGAGGAGCGGATCAAGGCTTTGATCGCGACCAGGTGCAGCGGCGAGAAGGCACCCGAGGGCCTAAAGGAGCGCCTCCGGATGGAGATCCGGCGGACCACCATCATTCGGGGTGTGCAGTAGCGGGCTCGCTAGGAGTTGGGCCGCTTGCCGTGGTTGGCTTTGCTGTACTTGCGGTCACGCTTCTTGCGGCCACGCTTGGCCATCTTAAGAACCTCCGTCGTTGTTCATATGCGGGGCGCTAGGCACCCGTCAGGTTGTTGCCCAGTCTCTCACGGGGCGGCGCCTGCGGCGCCGAGAGCCCGCGCAGCCGCTGTCCCGACGCGTCCTGTGGTTCGATATACATGAGCCTGATGGAAGCTTGAGGAACCAGCAGCCAGCATGCGCCAGTGGCCGGAATGAGTGGGGTGAAGATGGCCGAGGATGTTCGCGCCGAGATCGTGGCCAGCGTGCTCGAAGTCGTGGTCAACGAGGGCGACCAGATCGGCAAGGGTGACATCGTGGTGCTGCTGGAGTCGATGAAGATGGAGATCCCTGTCCTGGCCGAAGTTGCAGGCACCGTCAGCAAAGTGAGCGTGTCGGTGGGCGATGTCATCCAGGCAGGCGACCTTATCGCCGTGATCAGCCAGCCCTGAAAGAAATTGGCATCCTTCGCACCTGCCGCCGGGGAACGACTCGGGAGTAACTGATGTCCACTCTCGGTGATCTGCTTGCCGAACACACGATGCTGCCGGGCAACGCCGTCGATCACCTGCATGCGGTGGTCGGGGAGTGGCAGCTGCTGGCCGACCTGTCGTTCGCCGATTACCTGATGTGGGTTCGCCGCGACGACGGCGTGCTGGTCTGCGTGGCGCAATGCCGGGCGAATACCGCGCCGACGGTTATGCAGACCGATGCGGTGGGCAGCGCCGTCACCGCCGATAGGCTGCCGCTCGTCGCCGAGACTTTTGCCACTGGCGCCGCTGGCGCCGTCGTGCGGGAAAGCGATGCGGGCCAACAGCATTCGCGGGAACTACCCGGACCCCATGTTGCGGCGTCCCCAGTGCGATATGGCGAGCAAGTGGTGGCGGTGCTGACGCAGCACCAGCCTGAACTGGCGGCCGAACGCCACTCAGGTCACTTGGAGACCGCGTACCGGGACTGTGCAGCTGATCTCCTCGTCATGCTGTCGGAGGGCACATTTCCCGATGTGCGAGACGTGGCCATGTCGCGCTCCACCCCGCGGGCAGGCGACGGCTTCATCCGCCTCGATGTCAACGGTGTCGTCGCCTACGCCAGCCCCAACGCCCTGTCGGCTTACCACCGGATGGGCCTGACCGCCGAGCTGGAATATCACAATCTGGTCGAAGTCACCCGGCCGCTTATCTCGGACCCCTTCGAGGCGCAGGAGGTCGCCGAGCATGTGCAGGACTTGCTGGCCGGTGGCAAAAGCATGCGGATGGAGGTCGACGCCGGCGGCGCCACGGTGCTGCTGCGGACGCTGCCGTTGGTGGTTCACGGCTCGAGCGCGGGTGCCGCGGTGCTGATCCGCGACGTCACCGAGGTGAAGCGCAGGGACCGAGCCCTGATCTCCAAGGACGCCACGATCCGGGAAATCCATCACAGGGTTAAGAACAATCTGCAAACCGTGGCGGCGCTGTTGCGCCTGCAGGCCCGCCGGACCGTCAACGCCGAAGGGCGTGAGGCGCTGATCGAGTCGGTGCGCCGGGTGTCATCGATCGCTTTGGTTCACGACGCGTTGTCGATGTCGGTCGACGAGCAGGTGAACCTTGACGAGGTCATCGACCGGATTCTGCCGATCATGAACGACGTGGCGTCCGTGGACAGGCCGATCCGGATCAACCGGGTTGGCGATCTTGGCGTGCTGGACTCCGACCGTGCGACGGCATTGATCATGGTGATCACCGAGCTCGTGCAGAACGCGATCGAGCATGCGTTCGACCCGGCAGCCCAAGGGGGATCCGTGACGATTCTCGCCGAGCGCTCAGCACGCTGGCTCGATGTCGTGGTGCACGACGACGGGCGCGGGCTGCCGGAAGGATTCAGCCTGGAGAAGTCAGACAGCCTGGGCCTGCAGATCGTGCGGACCTTGGTGTCCGCCGAGCTGGACGGCTCGCTGGGCATGCGCGAAGCCCCGGATCGCGGCACCGACGTGGTGCTACGGGTACCGATTGGTCGCCGGGCGCGGCTGCTGTTGTGAGGCGCACGCAACAGTGCGGCCCCGACTATTGCCGAGGCCGCACTGCTGTGGAACTGGGTCAAACTCCGCTACGGGCCTTCGTCCGGGCGTTGCGACGCTTCAGCGCGCGTCTCTCGTCTTCGCTCATCCCGCCCCAGACGCCCGAGTCCTGGCCTGTGTTCAGGGCCCAGGCGAGACACTCTGTGGTCACCGAGCACCGATTGCAGACCAGTTTCGCGTCAGCGATCTGCGCGAGCGCCGGACCACTATTCCCCACGGGAAAGAACAGCTCCGGATCCTCGTCGCGACACACCGCCTTGTGGCGCCAATCCATAGGTTGTTACTCCTTACCCTTTGCGCAGCAAGATGCACGGGCATTTTCTTCGGCTGTTAGGCGCGTGCAGAAGAAAGGCTCCGTACCCCTACATAATTTCTGCGTGCAACCTTCCGATCGTTTCACAGGCTCTACAGATGTCAATAGCGTGAGTTAGCGAGTGGACTATCTCACCTTGAGAATCTCGTACCAAAGCCCTTACTCAGTTGTACTACGCTGGCGGGCTAACCTCCGGAAAAATTCCGTGTGGAGCCCGTCACGTCTACCTATTGCCGCAGGTCAGGCAGGTTTTTGGCGGGCGGGGCGACCACCGGCAGTGCATCGGGAGCCGCGCGGAACGTCATGGATTGGCGCAGGCCGAGGTAGTCCCCGTCGAACTGACTGGCGACCGGGTCTCCGGTGGAGGTTATCGTCAGGTAGGCCGCGTCGTCATCGCGGATGAGTTGTTTGGCGGTCGGCTTCGGCCCCTTCGTGCAGATCTGGGCGAGCAATCTCAGCGTGGGAACCACCTTCATGCCGTCGAGCGCGAACACGCCAAGGCCCGACTCGAAGCTGCAGCCGGGGTTGGTCACCATGGGCCGGCTGTTGCTGTATGTCCATGGACTGGTGTTGGACACCCAGACGAAGTGCACGCCTGGAATGGGGTCGCGGTCCGGTAGTTCCAGCGTGAGGGAGGGTTCGCGACGGCTGAAGGCTATCGTGATGGGGATCGCCACACGCCAATAGCGCAATGCAGTGACCTTAACGCCCTTGTCGCGTTGCGCTTCCACCGCGGCCACCACCTCCGCATCGACCCCCATCCCTGCGTTGACCAGGGCCCACTGCTCACCGCAGTCGATCAGCCCGATGCGGCGCCATGTCTGGTGACGGCGGTAGTCATCGAGCAGTTGGATGAGCTGGTTGGTCGCAGCGACTGGGTCCTTGGCGATTCCCAGTGACCTGGCCAGCACGTTCGCCGAGCCGCCAGGCACCACCGCGACCGCAGGCACAGGCTCTGCCCGTGTAGAGCCGGGGCGGCCGAGCAGTCCATTGACCACCCCGCTCACGGTGCCGTCGCCGCCGTGGACGACGACCAGGTCGACGCCGTCCTGAACGGCCTGTTGTGCGAGTTCGGCGCCGTGGCCGCGGTGGTTGGTGTGCTCGACGGTGAGTTCAAGACGGCTTTTGAGTGCGTGTGCCAGCAGGTCGCGAGCGGCTGGTGTGGTGGATGTGGCTGTTGGGTTCACGATCAGCACGGCACGCATGATCGATGAGCTTATGCGCGTTAATTAGTGCCCCGCTGTGCAGCCGGTATGCGTGATTACGCTGACGCTGTGACGACGTCTTCTGCGCCGGCTCCCGTTCGTGGCGCGGGCTTCATCGTCGCGGTGCAGGGCGCGGCCGCGCTGGTGGTCGCCGCGGTGCTGGTGGTGCGCGGGCTCGCCGGAGCCGACCAGCGCGTGGTGAACGGCCTGGGGACTGCGGTTTGGTTCGTTGTGGTCGGCGGCGGGGTGCTCGCCGCCGGACGAGCGCTGGTGGTCGGCAAGAGATGGGGCCGGGGGCTGGCAGTGTTCGCCCAACTGCTTCTGCTGCCCGTCGCGTGGTACCTCGCGGTGGGCTCGCATCAGCCGGCCTTTGGGATCCCGCTCGGGATCGTGGCGGTGACTGTATTGGTTTTGCTGTTCAGTCCCGCGGCCGTGCGCTGGGCCGCCGGCGGCGATCAGCGTGGTCCGGCCAGCTCGGCCAGCCGCGGGCCGGACAGCCGATAGGTGGTCCACTCGCTTAGCGGTTGTCCGCCGATTCCGTCGTACAACGCGATGGCGTCGGAGTTCCAGTTCAGCACCGCCCATGACAACCGCGTGTAGCCGTTGGCGACGCATTCAGCCGCCAGCGCCGCCAGCAGGGCACGGGCCAGGCCGCGGCGGCGAAACCTCCGCCGTACGAACAGATCCTCCACGTAGATGCCCGCGACGCCGTCCCAGGTGGAGAAACTGAGAAACCATAGTGCCATCGCGGCGACCTCGCCGTTAACCTCGGCGACGTGCGCTTGAACCGTTGGAGAACTACCGAAAAGCGCTGTGGAAATTTGGCTTTCCGTAACGGTGCATTGATCGGGGGCACGCTCGAATTCGGCCAGCGCGTGAATCATGGCCACAATGTCGGCGGAATCCTCCGGTGCGGCGCGACGGATCTTTTCGGTCACTGCTCAACCCCCAGCGCGTTGAGTATCGTGGCGAATTTCGTTGTGGTTTCGTCAACTTCCTCGTCGGGATCGGATTCGGCGACGATGCCGCCGCCGGCGTGCGCCAGGGCGGTGCGGCGGTCGGCCGACAGCTGCGCACAGCGGATGGAAACCACCCAGTGGCCATCGCCGCTGGCATCGCACCAGCCCGCCGCCCCGGCGTAGAAGCCGCGATCGCCTTCCAGTTCGGCGATGAGCTCGGATGCGGCATCCGTGGGCACCCCTCCGACGGCCGGGGTGGGATGCAGGGCCAACGCGAGATCGATTGCCGTGGTCGAGGTATCGCGTAGCTGGCCACTGATTGGTGTGCACAGATGCCACACCGCCGCGGTCCGGCTCAATTGGGGCTCGGGCGCGATTACCAGGTCGTCGCAGAGGGGTTCCAACGCAGCACGCATCGTGTCGATGACCAGTTGGTGCTCGTGACGGTCCTTGGCCGAACCGGCCAGCGCGGCGCCGTTGGCGGCGTCTAGTTCGGGGTCGGCGGCGCGCGGGGCCGAACCGGCAAAAGGCTTGCACACGACACGGTCGCCGGAGCGCGCGACCAACAGTTCTGGGCTGGCGCCCACCAGGGCCGCGCCCGCGTAGTCGTCGCCGGCGGGGGTGAGGTCGACGAGATATCCGTAGGCGGCCGGGTCGGCAGCGACGAGTCGGCGCAGGATAGCGCGGGCGTCCAGCGGAGCGTCGGCGGTCAGTCGTAATGCGCGGGCCAACACCACCTTGTGCAACGAGTTGCCCGGGACGGCGAGCTGATCTCGCGCGCGGCTGATCCGAGCACGGTATTCCGCGGGAGCCGGGATGGCGGCGGCGATGCGAACCCCTGGCGGCGGGCCCGTCGGCCAGTTAGGCAGCGCATCGGTGCGCCGCACAGCGTTAGGCACCAGCAGTGCGGCGGGCCCATTCACATCAAAAGGCAACGCGCCCACCACTATTGGTGCCATCCCGGAGCGCAGTGCCGCCCGCGCCGCCGACATGTCGCTGTACCGCGTCTGCACCCCGTCGGCAATCAGAGTGCCCTGCGGCCCGCACAGTGCGAACGGCGGTTGCAGCGAGCTCACCCGGCTGCGATCGGCTGCGGACCACCGGTCAACCCGAGCGCAAGAAGCTGTCGTATTCCATGCTCGAACCCGCACATCGCGATCGAGGCGGTGCGCATGCCGAAACGGCTGCCCTCGACGAGTGGCAGCTCGACCCAGCGTGTGATCACGGAGCGGGAGAAGTGGCCATGGCTGACGAACACCACGTCGTGCGATTGCATGTACTCCATCGCCATTGCGATGGCCCGGTCGGCGCGTTCGCTGACCTGGGCCACGCTCTCGCCGCCGGGGCAGCCGTGCGTCCAGACCAGCCAATCGGGGTCGGTTTTCCGGATCTCCTTGGTTGTGACGCCTTCGTATTCGCCGTAATCCCATTCGGCCAGCAGTGGCGATATCTCATTGACGGTCAGGCCCGCCAACTCGGCGGTAACCAGGGCGCGCTGCCGCGGACTGCTGATCACCAGCGGGTCGACGAGGTTCAGCCCGCTCAGCACACCGCCGGCCAGCTTGGCTTGCGTTCGGCCGTTCTCGGTCAAGTCGATCTCGGTGCTGCCGGTGTGCTGGCCCGATATTGACCACTCGGTTTCGCCGTGGCGAAGCAAGAGCAATCGCTGGTTGTACAAGCCCATGCCGACTGATTCTGCCGGAGAGTTGGGGCCCGTCGCCGTTAGCACCCGGCCGCGAACATGCCAGGATGGGCACTGTGACTGAGACGCGGGTGCTGGCGGTGGCCAACCAGAAGGGCGGTGTGGCCAAAACGACGACGGTCGCCTCGCTGGGTGCGGCGATGGTGGATAAGGGACGGCGAGTGCTGCTTGTCGATCTGGACCCGCAGGGTTGTTTGACCTTCTCGCTTGGCCAAGATCCCGACAAACTACCGGTGTCGGTGCACGAGGTGCTGCTCGGTGAG
>Ga0209040_10000974_pt1 | contig 22419 bp, 21 predicted proteins | sample BogFormECP12_OM3_FD_188240 | JGI IMG/M metagenome (GOLD analysis project Ga0209040, IMG submission 188240) | Bog forest soil microbial communities from Calvert Island, British Columbia, Canada - ECP12_OM3 (SPAdes) (version 2) | ecosystem: Environmental > Aquatic > Freshwater > Wetlands > Bog ... | reverse complement strand
CCGGACTATTCGATCGCGGTCGGGGCACCGGCCAAGGTGGTCAAAAACCGGAAGCTGTCCTGGGAGACGTCGGCCGCGCAGCGCGCCGAATTGGCTGCGTCCCTAGCCGACATCGAACGCAAAAAGGCGACCCGCTGAGGCTTCTCACCTGATCTCTTGGTAGCGGCGTAGCGCCTCGCTGCGTTCCGCGCCATGATCGACGATCGGCTCGGGATACCCAGGAGGCCGGTCGCCCTTGGTCAGACGGACATCGTCGACCTGGGCAAGCTCGGGCACCCAGCGACGAATGTAATCGCCTGAGGGATCGAACTTCTCGGCCTGTGTAGCCGGGTTGAACACCCGAAAGTACGGCGCCGCGTCGGTGCCGCAGCCCGCGCACCACTGCCAGCCGTGCGGGTTGTTGGCCATGTCGCCGTCAACCAGCTGATCGAGGAACCAGCGGGCCCCCCACTGCCAGGGCAGGTGCAGGTCTTTGACCAGAAACGACGCAACGACCATCCGCACCCGGTTGTGCATGAAACCGGTTTCGCGTAGCTGGCGCATGCCGGCGTCGACGATCGGGAATCCTGTTTCGCCGGCTTTCCACGCCTGCAGGCGCCGCTTGGCGTCCGCGCTGGTGTCGGTCTGGATGGCGTCGAAGTCGCGGTTCCAGTTCCACCAGGCGCTATCCGGCCAGTGATGCAGAACCGCAGCGTAGAAGTCGCGAAATGCCAACTGCCGCAAGCATGCTCGCGCGCCAGCGCGACGCTGGTCCAAGTCGGCCACCATCGTCCGCGGGTGGATCGTGCCGAACTTCAGGTGCGCCGACATCCGGCTGGTGGCCTCTCGGTCGGGCCGGTCTCGGTCGTCGGAGTAGCGGTCCAGGCCGTCGTGAACAAATGCTTTCCATTGCCGCCGCGCGGCCGCCTCGCCTGCGGGCAGGTCAAGCTCGACGCCCGGATCGGGTATCTCGACTGATTTCGCCCGCTTTCCCAGCTGCGCGGGATCGACCCAGCGCGCTGATTTGGGGCCGGTTCGAGCAGGTTTCCGCCACCCCAATTCGCGCCATCGGCCGAAGAACGGGGTGAACACCTTGTACGGCTCGCCGTTGTCCTTGGTGACGCGGCCCGGCGACACCACATACGGCGATCCCGTCGCCACCAGCGGCACGTCGCCCAACGCCGAGCGCACCCGATCGTCGCGTTGCCGGCCATACGGCGCGAAGTCCTCCGAGACATGCACCGACGGCGCGTCGACCTCCTTGGCGATGGCAGGAATTCGCTCTTCAGGCCGTCCCCGGGTCACCAGCAGTCGCCCATCCAGGTCTTCGTGCAGCTGCCGCAGCGAGTCGCACAGAAACTGCATGCGCCGGCCGCCCGACGACGCCTCCAGGCGCGGATCGAGCACAAAGCAGGCGAGCACCTCCTCGCTGTCGGCCGCGGCCCTCAGCAGCGGAGGGAGATCACGCAGCCTCAGGTCGCGGCGGAACCACAACAACGCGGGCATCAGCGGGCTACCTGTCTCATCGTCGATTGAGTACCCAGATATGGCCCGACATTGCAGTGGCAAAGGCACACCACAGCGGATACGGCAACAGCGCGGCGCCGGCACGCGGATCGGCCGCGGCGGTCCGCCTGGTCAGGTCGGCGCTGCTGGCTGCCAGCACCGCCGCGCCAACCGCCGAAGCGCCGAGCCTGTGGTACTTGAAGAACAGCCAACTCCATCCCGCGTTGAGGATCAGGTTGACGGCCAACGCGACGACGTAGTTGCGCGCCTCGTCCTGACGCCCCGCTGCGCGCAGCCGGTCGATCGCCGTAGCGGAGGTGACCGCGATGTCGGTGTACAGCGAGGTCCAGGCAACCGGAAACACCCCGTTCGGTGGGACATAGCCGGGCCTGCGCAGCCGCGAGTACCACCGGGTTACCCGCGGCCTGCTGGCTACGCTTCCAATGCCTGCAGCCGCTCCGACAGCAAGCGTCGTTGCGGCCAGTGTCTGCTTATTCACCTGGTATCCTTTCCACTCCGATCCAATTCTTTCAGTAATTTAAGTATTAATCAACTGAAGTAATAGCCAAAATGCGGATATGCTGCAAAGTGTCATGGGCTCTGGTGAGACGGCAGGCGGCCGAGCCGCCCTTGCGTCGCAGATCTCGGCCGATCTGCGGGTATTGACGGCCGAATCCGAACAGATCGGCCGAGTTTTCGCTGTCGTAAATGGCTTGCGGCCCACTGACTTTCGCGCTCTGCTGCACGTCATGGTCGCCGAGACCGCCGGGGCGCCGATCACTTCTGGTGAACTACGCCAGCGAATGGGCCTCTCGGGTGCAGCCATCACCTACCTGGTGGACCGGATGATGGCGTCGGGGCACATTACCCGGGAGTGTGACCCTGACGATCGACGCAAGGTGATCCTGCGCTATTCGGAATCCGGCCTCGCGACCGCCCGAGCGTTCTTCGCCCCGTTGGGAACGCACACGCATGACGCGATGGCCGACTTGCCCGACGCGGACCTGTCTGCGGCCAGCCGGGTGTTCACTGCGCTGATCGAGGCCATGCGGCGATATCAGCACGAGCTCGCATCACCCAAACCACCCGTCAGCCAACGTGCTGAAGCCGGCACATGCCAGACGGAGAGGGGGTGAGGTGCCGTGGCAACTGATTCGAGCGGGATGACAACCCGCAAACGACGCCATATAGACGTATGTCTTGATGACCGAGTCGCGTATTCCGGTGTCACGACGGGGCTTGAACGCTACCGCCTGCCGTACAACGCGTTGACGCAGACCAGCCTCGCCCACGTCGACTTGTCCACCGAGTTCTTCGGCGCGCCCTTGCGAGCCCCGATATTGGTCGGCGCGATGACCGGCGGCGCCGAGCTGTCGGGGACGATCAACAGAAATCTGGCCGCAGCCGCCCAACGGCTGGGTATCGGAATGATGCTCGGGTCGCAACGGATCATGCTGGACAGTGCGTTGGGGGAGCAGGCGGCCTCCAGCTTCACCGTCCGCGACGTAGCACCGGACGTGTTGTTGTTCGGCAATATTGGGCTCGCTCAGCTGACAACGGCTGCTGTCGAAGACATTTCGCATGCACTGAAACGGGTCGGAGCAGATGCGCTTGCGGTGCATACCAATCCGCTGCAGGAGGCGGTCCAGCGAAATGGTGACAGCGACTTTTCCGGGTCGGTGGACAGGTTGCGCGAAGTCGCTGGCGCACTGGAATATCCGGTGCTTCTCAAAGAGGTGGGCCACGGAATCGGTACCTCGGCGGTGACGGAGTTGATGGGTCCGTCGGGCGAGCCACCGGTGGCCGCCATCGACGTCGCAGGCGCCGGCGGCACGTCGTGGTCACGGGTGGAGCAACTCGTTCGCTACGGCGAGGTGCGCTACCCCGACTTGGCCGACTGGGGCATACCCACGGCGCAGGCCATCGTGGAGGTGCGCGAGGCGCTGCCTACCATCCCGCTGGTCGCCTCCGGTGGTATCCGCAGCGGCATGGATGCGGCCAAAGCGCTGGCACTGGGCGCCGACGTGGTGGCGATCGCCCGCCCACTGCTGGCAGCAGCGATCGAATCCACTGACGCCGTGCTGGATTGGCTACAGCGATTCATCGACGAGCTACGAATCTGCCTGCACGGCACCGGCGCCGCGGATCTACTGGCCCTGCGCTATATCGGCGTCACGCCGATCCCGTAATCGCGGGTGGATGATCCGTAAATTAGTGATGCTCAATATGTTTCGTTAGATCGCCAAGCGATGTTTCAGACGTGATCGCTCGTTGTGGTCGCTCGCGCAGTTGACGAGTTCGGTTGCTGCGTAACGAGTTCACTTTCAAACGTCGACATCGCGGCGATCATCGCGGTAATCACCCGGTGTGCGGCAAGGAGGTCTTTATCGGGCAGGTCCGCGAGCGCGGCTCGGAGATGAATGCCCAGCGGGGTGAAGAACCCGCGTGCCAGTTCCATACCGCTGTTTTCATACCGAAGAAGTGCTTTCCGTCGATCGCCGGGATCCGACTCGCGCCGGACATGGCCGGCGTCGATCATCCGGTCGACGAGATAAGTGATTGCAGCAGGCGAGACGTCCATCCGCTGTCGTAGTTGAGCCATGGTCAACGGCGTCCCAGTGTTTTCGGCAACCATGATGTGCAGCAAGGCGTGGAAATCGTTGCCGCTCACATCGTGCTGGCGCGCGAAGTGGCGACCTATCCGATCAGACTGTGCTGTGACCGCCCGCATGTCGGCCGACATCAGCTTCTCAAGCTCTGGCCGGTTGGGAGGTGAACTCTGTGTGCCCCGCTTAGTCACCTAACCGCATCCTTCTAGGGATTCTTGCGCGCCAGCGTATCGGAAACCCACTGGATCAGCGGCAATACGACAGCAACTGCCAAAAGTGCCCCGTGCCCGCGCTGTTGCGCGGTGCACGGTGGACGTCGGATTAGCGTATCGGCACGTTTTCGATAGCTACGATGGCCCGTCGGAGCCGCGCGCGGGGAATAGGATATCGCGAGTGACAGTCAGCCCGCAGGCGACTGGACCTTCTGACTTCTACAGTCCCGCAACGGTATTGACGCTCAGCACGGGTACTGCACGGGCAGTGAATGATCGCTGGTGATGACCGGCTGGGCAATTTGTGCAATCGGGGTGTTCGACTCTTGAGACACCCGCTTGAGCAATTCGAAGGCTTCGGCAGCCTCAATGTCGAGGCGTTCCATCAGCATGCCTTTTGCCTGGCCGATGATGTCGCGGGAGACAAGTGCACTGCGGAACTGCTGGTCACGTCGCATCATGTTCCATACCAGCGCGGTGTGGGTGGCGAAAATCAGCCCCAAGTTGACTGAGCCGTCAGTGAATGCGTTGACCGGTTCGGCGTAGAAGTTGAGCGCAGCAGTGGTCCCGCCTTCTCTGAACATCCCGAACGAGAGGATCGATCGAATCGGTGTCTGTTTGAGCGCCGCTTGACGGTAGAGCGGCCAGCGGTCATCAGCGTCGAGATCATCGATGCGGACGCTGTGTTGTTGCGCGGCGGCCGTCAAGCAAGGTCCCTGTTGATAGCGACTCTGGATCTCGTCCAGCATTTCCGGGTAGCGATGAGTCGCTGCGACGGTTTCGCTACGGCGGCGCCTCTGGGTGACGGTGATGCCCGCATATTGGGCGCCGGGCACCGATTCGGCGGCACCTTCAATCAACTCGCGGAGCAATGCGGCTGTGCCGAACGACGCACGTTGGTGTAGGTCCGCCACCAGCTGCGCCGCCCGTAAGAACATCGCGCTTTGCGAACTCACCGTCAGCTTTTCCACGTCACCGCTGTTGGGATCGCAAAGCGTTTGGTTTGTGCTTGCTCCCATCAAGGGCCCTCCCGCACCGATTCGTTGGCGCTGCAGTACTGCTTACCGCATACATAGCCGCTACCCCCTCTTCCATTTTACGCTACTATCTTAACTATTAACCTTTTGAAGTACATATGCCGGATGGATCGCGGCAACGGCGCACGCCTCCAACTGGCGCATAGCGTCTTACCAGCCGACTCGGTATCCGAGCCAACGGAGGAGTAAGCGATGCGCTGCGTCGTATTTGGAGCAACCGGCTACCTAGGCATCCGCCTGGTTCCCGAACTGCTGTCAGCCGGGCATGACGTCCGGGTGATGGCCCGACAGCCCGCCAAGCTCGATGACGTGCCATGGCGCCGGCACGTCGACGTGGTCGAGGGCGACGTCAGTGACGGCGAACAGGTGCGGCGAGCACTCGAGGGTCAGCAAGTTCTCTACTATCTGGTGCACTCGCTGCTGCGTTCGGATTTCGTCGACTTCGATGCGCGCGCGGCATCGATCGTCGCCGACGCGGCCGCCCCGGCGGGACTCTCGCGGATCGTTTATGTCGGCGGCATCATCCCCGATGGGCAGCAGTTGTCGGATCACCTGGCGTCGCGCGCCGAAGTGGGCAGGCTGCTCCAAGAGTCCGGAGTCCCCACCGCGGAGCTGCGGGCGGCGGCGATCATCGGAGCAGGATCAGCCAGTTTTGAGATACTGCGGTATCTGACCGAACGACTGCCGTTGATGGTCACGCCGCGGTGGCTGCGAACCCAGGTTCAGCCGATCTCCGTCGGCGACGTGTTGTACTACCTGGTGAACGCGGCGGAGCTGCCGGCCGAGGTGAACCGGGCCTTCGATATCGGCGGTCCCGACACTTTCACCTACACGGAAATGATCCGCAAATATGCCGCGATCGCAGGCCTGCAGCGTCGCATCGCCATTCCGGTGCCAGTGCTGACTCCGTGGCTGTCGTCGCACTGGGTCAACCTGATCACCCCGCTGCCACGCGCCCTGGCTTCGTCGCTGATGAAGTCGCTGGAAAACGACGTGATCTGCACCGAGCACGACATTGCTTCCCAGATTGCGGACCCCGACGGTGGCCTCACCCACTTCGAAGACGCCGTTGGACTCGCCCTGGCCCGGGTGCGCGACGGCGAGCTGCACACGCGGTGGTCGCGGCCGGGAGCAGACGACTCACCTGCGCGCCCGCTGCCCACTGACCCAGTCTGGGCCGGCGGATCGCTGCACGAGCAGGTGTCTGAACGCCGAGTAGACGCTGATGCCGAAACGCTTTGGCAGGTTTTCGAGTCGATCGGCACAGAGCATGGCTGGTCGGCAGCCCCTCCGGCCTGGGCGCTGCGTGGGTGGATCGGAAGACTCTCCGGCGCCGTCAGGGTTGACCGCGGATCCCGACAGCCGCATCGCCTGCATTCCGGTGAGGCGCTGGACTGGTGGCGCGTCGAGCACATCGACCGGCCCCGCCTGCTGCGGCTGCGTGCCGATGTTCCACTGCCCGGCCGGCTGTGGCTTGAGCTGTCGGCGCACGAGGACAGCGAGGGCGGCTCCCGTTGTCGCCAGCGCACGCTGTTTCAGCCGTACGGCCTTGCCGGTGAAGCCTTTTGGAAGGCGTCCGCGCTGTTTCGCAACGCGGTCCTCGGCGGTATCGCACGTGACATCGCCTCGAACGCCGCACAGCTCTCCGGCCATGCGGTCGCCAGTTAGCCTTGGCTACGACCTCGACTGTGAACGGTTGCGCGCCCGCATTATGTTGTACCGGCGCGCAGCTGATAGCGGCGTTCGGCGTAGGCGAGGTCGTCTTTCCAAAGCCGGGACGCGGCAACGCGCATCACCCCGGTGATCAGCGGGGCGGCGCGGCGTGCCCGCTTGAATCCGGTGCGGTCGGAGGTGGCGACGACGGCTTCGATCACCGCAGTTCGCGGTCGATTGTCAGGGCCTAAACCGATTGGTGTGGAATGGGTTTCGACCACACTGCCTGTTCCCTCACCGTCGACGATGCGCATCACGATGGTGCGTGCCTCGGGGCTGGTGAACTCCGCGACGGTGGGTACGCCGATGCGGCCGATTCGGAATGTCACCGCGACCAGGAAGCGGTCCGCCTCGTCGGTCGGAGTGGTCAGTACCTCGAGCCGGGTAAACGAGTAGGGGTGGTACCACGCGCCGTGCCACGGATCGAGGCGGTTGGCGATGATATCGGCGGGCTCGCACGTGCCGACCAGTCGGGTGACGGCGTGCAACGTGTCGCCGGTTGGCCTGGCCGAAATCACCGGCTGACCCAGCGGCTCTTCGCCGCCGACACTGTCCAGACGCACCCACGCCAGCACACCGTCGTCGTGGCTGGGCAGTGGCCGCCACCCGAATTCGTCTGTGCTGCCGTCGAGGCATAGTCCGTGCCATCGGCAGATCAGGGCACCGCGATGCACGGCTGCGGTAGCAAGGTCGGCGCCGAGATGCGGACAACTGCGCGGGCCGACGTGTAGCCGGGACTGCTGATCGCGCCAGGCGACCAGTTCGACGCCGGCGACGCGGGTGCCGAACGGTCGGCCGGGCCGAACACCGCGGCTCGCGGCGAACGCATACCAGTTGCCCGTGGGTCGGCGCTGCGATCGGTCCAACGCGGCGTCGATGATCGCCGGCGAAGCATCGCGGTAGGTCGGACGCTGGCCGGCCCACACCACCGGCGGGATCGCCTGCAGCGGCCAATCCTTGGGCCAGCGGCGCCGCATGTTGTCGCCGATGTTCATCGTCGCGAAAGCCTTTCTCGGCCGGCAAGAAAGCGCAGCAGCGCCGAGCGGCCTTGGGTAGGAACCGTACACAGAGCATGGCCGGCAAGTCCCCATTGCGCCAATATCTGGTTGGCGGCCGCCCAGCCGGTCGTGGCGGCACGCTCCATCAGGGCCACCGGCAAGTCGATGCGGACTCCGTCACCGGCGAGTAGCAGCCCGGGCAGCGGTGTTATTACCCCGGGTCGATGCGCATGGGTGCCAGGCGCGAACAGCGGACAGTCGCGGTGATGCAGCATTCGTTCGTAAATCACTCGCGCGCCGGCGGTTTCGGGGTAGAGCTCATGCAGCCGACTCAGCATGGCTTGCTGCGGCTGCGCGGATTGCACCGCGTACGAATGTAATTCGACAACAGAGCCATGCTGTTGCCGGGCCCAGTCGGCGGCTTGGCGTTCGTAGCGGTCAAGGACGCTGATGTTGTCGAGCGGTTCGTGACCGGCGGTGCCCAGAAACGCCGGCCGATGGGGGGCGACAGGGCGGTCGATCCACAGGCGATGCACCATGAAGGGCGGCGCGGTGCGCAGCCGCCTGATCCGTGCCCGCCACATGTCGTCGCCAAGTCCCGGTGACGACGCCACAATTCGCTGCAGGCCGGCCACATCGGTGGCCAGCACGACGGCGTCCGCGTCCAGACGGTCATTGGTATCGGTGTGGATGCGGAATGTCTGTGTGTGTCCGCGGCCGATGCTTGCCACGGCGCTGCCCTGATGGAATCGCACTCCAAGGTCGGCCAAGTATTGCTGCAGCGGCTGCCACAACGCGGTGTCGTAGTTGGCGTTGGCGACGTCGAAGGTAAGCCCCTCGCTGGAGCCGAGGAAGTAGATGTGGAACATCGTGGCCAGCTCCGCGGCCGACAGCTCCGTCGGACTGGCGAAAAAGCTGCGAGAAAATACCTCGAAGGCGAGGTGGCGTGCCGCCTCGGGGAAGTTGAGGCTCTTCAGGAAGGTCTCGGCGTCGATGTGGTCGAGGCGATTGTAAATGTCGGGCAGTGACACAGCGGCCAGCGGCGCGGCAGCGCGCGCGTCGATCCGGGCCAGGTCGCCAAGTCGAAAGGTGGGGCTGCGCAACGCGAATGCCAGCGCGTTCCACGGCGGGGTGCGGGGCAGACCACGGAAGCTGTCCCGCCGGCCGGCGCCGTCGATGAGCGGATAATCGTCGACCGGTATCAACATGGACAGCTTCGGGTCGACGCGGCGCAGCAACGCCCGCAAGTTGTAGTACTGCCGGAAGAAGGCGTGGAAGCCCCGGTTCATTCCGACCTCGATGTCGCGGTATTGCTCGGTCCAGGCGCCGACGCGCCCGCCCAGATACTCCTCGCGTTCGATGACGTCGACGCTGATTCCGCGTTCGGCCAGACCCGTGGCGGCGGCCAGACCGGCGATTCCGGCACCGACAACAACGGCGCGCGGTTGAGACGACAGTGCGTTGGCGCTGGGCAGGCCCTGCGGTGCCGGGTACGTCCGGCGACGCCGATCGGTCATCGCGGTGCGTCCCCGAGGAAGGTGTGCACGAGGTTGGTCTCCCATCCCGGCATGGTTTCGCTGTGCACCGCGGTGAACCCCGCGTCGCGCAACCGCTGCCGGAATTGCGTTGCGCCGTCAAATGTCAGCACGCTGCGCCACAGATGCCGATACAACGTCGCGTCGCGGGTCTGCCGCCAGCCCAAGGGAATGATGATGCCCCAGCACACCGCGTGCCATACCCAGGTGGCGGCCCGGGAGTCGCGCACCGAGTAGTCGTGCACCGCCAGCGTGGCGCCGGGCGCCAGCAGGTTGCGGAAAGCGCGCAATTGGGTGTCGGGATCCGACAAATTGCGGATCAAATAAGCGGCCAGGATCCCGTCGAACGTTCCGACGACGCCGTTTTCAGCAAGGGCCTCGATGGGGGCATGCACGAACCGGACCGACGGGGGCCACGACTTGGCTTGCGCCTCCTCGAGCATTCCTCGTGACGCGTCGACGCCGACGATCTCGGCCTGCGGGGCGACGCTCAGCAGAGCGGCCGTCGACGCGCCGGTACCGCAGCCGGCGTCGAGCAGCCGCAGCCCTTGACCGCGGCCGGGCAGTCGCAGCCGCTGTGCCGAGAGTCGCAGGTGGGCATGGTATCCGGGGCTGGCGCCGACGAGCCGATCGTAGGCAGGCGCGCCGACGTCGAAAGCCGCCGGCACGTCCGCGCGGGGCAGACCGGTGTTACCGACGCTCACGTTGTCGTTCCCATAGCAACAGCACGGCAGTCACCAACGCGAAGCCGAACAGGAAATCTTCGATCGGGATGTCGAAGGGAAACCGGATACCGGTGGTCTGCCGATCGTCGTACACCACGATCGGGGCGCTCAGCTTGGTCAGCCAGCCGTCGACCAGGATTTGAAATCCGATCACGATCAGCATCGACACCCAATAGGCCGGGCGCCGAAAAAGCCCGGTGCGCAACGCCGTCACCTCGAGTGCGCCAACGGCCAGCACCGCCAGCACGGCCGGCACCGTGTAGCCGAGGCCGGTCATCGGCGGTTGAACCGCTCGAGAATGGCGCTCACCGCGTTATAGGTCAGCAGCCCACACGCCGGAATCACGAGAAAGAACACGACCTCCTCGATCGGCAACTGAAACGGGATAGTCACGCCAGAGATGTACGTACGGTTATAGGTCCATACGTGCGCGCAGATCGCCACCTCATCCCAGAGCAAAAACACGGCGGCAACCGGTAACACCGCGCGCATCGCCCGCTGCGCTTGGCGGTAGACGCCGGGAGGAAAGATCTCCAACGGCAAGGTGATCGCCAGGCATGCCGCGAGAACGAGGAGGTATTGCCAGCGATCCATTACGCCACACCGGGTTTGCGATCACGTGATGCGGCCCGGTCCGTCAGCCGTGCCCGCCACGAACGCAGCAGGCCGACGCCGGCGACCCGGAGTCGTCGCCCGGTCCCCACGGTGGCGCGCTGGTTGAACACCGCAAAATCAGAGTCTTCGATGCGGTCGAGAATTTCTGCGTACAGCGTCAGCGCGGTAGCGACGCACGGTCGTGACCGCTGCGCCAAGAGGGCGACACCGCCTGCGGCATACCGGTAGATCTGCCGGGCGACGTCGTGCTGATCGACCAGCGCGTTGCGCACCCGGTGATCGGTCCGGTGATTACTGTGACACCACATCAGCAGGTCGCGATCGACGCCGTAGGCGGCTAATTCGTCGGCGGGCAGATAAATCCGCTGGCGCATCAGGTCTTCGTCGATGTCCCGCAAGAAGTTGGTGAGTTGGAAGGCCCGGCCCAGCGCCGCCGCGTGCGGCGCAGCGTCCTCGGCCGGTCCTGTCGTGCCCAAGATCGGAAGCAGTTGCAGACCAATCGCTTCCGCCGAGCCCTTCATATACAGGTTGAGTGCAGCGCGGTCGGGATAGTCGGTGATCGTGAGATCCATTCGCATGGACGTCAGAAAGTCGTCGAACAGTTCGTCGCGGATGCCGTAGCGGCGTGCGGTGTGCCGCACGGCCGCGAGCACGGGATTGCTCGGGTGCTCGTCGAGGGCGAAGAACTGGTCGGACAGCTGCCGCAGCCGCGCCGCCCGGATCGCGGTGTCCAGGGTCGGGTCGAAGTCGTCGAGGATGTCGTCTGCGTAGCGGGCGAAGCCATACAGCGCGTGGACCGGCGGACGTTGATCCGGCGCGAGCAACCTGGTGGCCAGAAAGAAGGTGCGGCCGTGGGCGGCGTTGATAGTGCGGCAGCGTTGATACGCGCCGCGGAGGCGCGGGTCCTCGATACCGGCGGCGTCCAACTCGGTGCGGATCATGACAGGCCGGCTTTCGCCACGACGCTTTGCTTCGACCGCTCGATGATGCCGGTGATGCGGTCGGCGGCTAACCGCCCGGAGATCAACGCGGTGGGCACGCCGACGCCGGGCACGGTCGAGGATCCGGCCAACACCGCGTTGTCGATGCCCCGCACGATGTTGGCGGGACGGAACGGTCCGGTCTGCGCGAACGTGTGGGCCAGCGCAAACGGCGTGCCGGCGACCATACCCTGGCGGGCCCAGTCGGCGGGGTTGACGACATGCAGCACCTCGGCGCTGTCATGCAGGTCCGGAACCAACCGCGTGCCAACGATATCGAGAAGCTGGTCGGTGTAGCTGTCGCCGACGCGCGACCAGTCGACGACACCGCGGGTGAGGTTCGGCGCCGGGGCGAGCACGTAGAACAGGTCGTGGCCGGCCGGGGCCAGGCTTGGGTCGCTGGCCGTCGGTCGGGTGACGAGCAGCGACGGATCCCGCATCAGCCGGCCGTCTCGGATGATGTCGGTGAATGTCCGCTCCCATGCCGCGCCGAAGACGATGTTGTGATGTGCCAGCTGATGATTCGCCGACGGCGCGCGGCGGCAGCCGGCGTGAACGACGACCGCCGATGGCGCCGGCCGCAGGGTGCCGAGGCGACGCGGTTCGCGGCCCAGCAGTGTGTAAGTCTGGGGCAGTTCAGTGGTCAAAACCACCGCGTCGCAGGCGATGCGGTGCTCATGGTCGGTGTGCAGCGCGGTCACACGGCTCCCGGCGCGTTCCAGGCCGGTGACCGTCGCGCCGTAGACGAAGCGCACTCCGGCATCTGTCGCGGCGGCGGCCAGCGCGTCGGGCAGTGCCCGCATCCCGCCGCGCGGAAACAACACACCCGAGATGGTATCCATGTAGGCGATGACCGCATAGACCGCCAGAGCCTGTCGCGGCGCCACCCCGGCATACAGCGACTGGAACGTGAAGACTCGTTGCAGCCGCGGGTCGCTGATGTGGCGATTGACCATGGCGTCCCATTTGCGGAATCCGCCGATTGCCGCCAGTCGCGCCAGCTGCGGATTCACCAGCGACAGCGGGGAATCGAAGTTCTTGGCGATGAATCCGTCGAACTCGGTCTGGTACAACCGGGTCAGCCAGTCGCGCAGCTTGCGGTAGCCCGCCGCCTGCTTGGCGTCGGCGAATTCCTTTATGGCGGTTGCCATTTGATCTGCGTCGCTGTGCACATCGAGGCTGCTGCCGTCGGCGAACTGCGCACGGTAGGCCGGATCCACGGTCAGCAAATCCAGTCGGCCCGAGCAGGTTTCACCGACGGCGGCGAAAGTGTCGTCGATGATGTCGGGCATCGTCAGCACGGTCGGTCCGGTGTCGAGCCGATAGCCGCCGACGTCGAGCCGCCCCGCTCGTCCACCGGGCCAGCTCTCACGTTCGACCACCGTGACGTCACGGCCGCGACCGGCCAGATGCAGCGCCGCGGACAGGCCAGCCAGACCGGCGCCGACCACGACCACCCGATCGCTTGGACCCCGCACGGTCCGCATCAGCGAAGAACTTCTCTGCGTAACGGCGTCATTCGGCACGCTCCGTGCACACGGCGGCCATGTTCGCCAGCGCGGTCCGCACGTGTTCGTCAAGCCGAAGCTCGTCGAGTTCGTCGCGCGCCGACGCGACTCGGTCGCTGATGGTGTCTTCGATCCACTGCACGGCGCCGGTCGTGACGATCAACGTCCGCCAACGGTCGATGGCGATGTCGTCAAGGTTACCGCCATTCATCAAGTCCGTCAGCTGCCTGCGGGTGGGGGCGTCGGCCAGGTGGTGTGCGGCGATGACCACACTGGTGGCCTTGCGCTCGATGAGATCTTGGCCGCTGGGCTTGCCGGTCACCGCCTCGGCGCCGAATACCCCCAGCAAGTCGTCGCGCAGCTGAAACGCTTCGCCCACTGCTTCGCCGTAGCGGCCCAGCCCCGACAAGGTGCGTTCGCTGCAGCCGCTCATCGCCGCACCTATCTCCAACGGCCGGCGCACTGTGTAGTTGCCCGACTTGCGGCGCGCCACCTCCAGCACAACGGCCATCGACGGCAGATCGCGGACATCGCTTGCGAGATCGGCAAACTGGCCCAACGCCAGCTCGGTGCGCATGGCGTCGTAACGCGGCCACGCCTGCTGCAGACGGCGATGCTCGATGCCGCTCCCGCGGAGCATCTGGTCGGCCCAGATCAGGCACAGATCGCCGAGCAGGATGGCCGCCGATTCGCCGAACCTGTCCGGCGATCCGGATAACCCTCGCTTTCGATGCCACTGGCCGAATTGGACGTGCGCCGCAGGACGGCCCCGGCGCGACGACGATGCGTCCATGACATCGTCTTGCAGCAGCGCGAAGGCGTGCAGCAGCTCCAAGCTGGCGGCCGCGAACAGCGCCTCGTCACTGTCCACCGCGCCGGACAGCCACCCCAGATACATGAAAGCCGAGCGCAGGCACTTGCCGCCGGTGACGAAATTCAACAGGATGTCGCCGGCCACCTCGACACCGGAGTCATCCAACTCGACGGCGGATCGCTCGGCTACGAATTCGGTGACGTGCGTCAGCACCTTGCGGCGCAACCCGATTCGCCATACGTCGAATTGCCCGGGATCTGACCACTTTTCCTGACCCAAACTAGCCTGATCCAAACCAACAGGCTGCGCGGGAGGTACCAACGACAATGCACGTGCCTCGCCCACTGAAGCCCCTCTCGAAGGATCGGGTCGCCACCAGCCCGTACGGCTCAGACTCATGCGCCTATACCTCCCTGACGACGAAGACAAACACGCCGTGCTGGCCGTACCAGATTAACTTCACAAGGTTAAAGTTTAACTTACTGAACATCTGGCGCGCTCGCCGGAGCGACAACTCGCCTATCGTGAGGCCATGACCGCAGCCCGGCGTGAACGAAGCGCACTGGTGGACACCCTGCGCGCCGTCGGTCCCGACGCGCCGACCCTCTGCGAAGGCTGGAAGACCCGCGACCTGGCCGCCCACCTGGTCGTTCGCGAACGGCGGCCGGATGCGACGGTGGGGATCGCCGTGGCCTTCCTTGCCCGTTACACCGCCAAGGTGCAGAACAACGTTGCGCAGTCAACCAGCTGGGACGACCTCGTCGAGATGATCTCGTCCGGCCCACCAGTGTACTCGCCGTTCAAGCTGCTTGACGCGGTGGCCAACCTCGGCGAGATGTTCATCCATCACGAGGACGTGCGCCGCGCCATCGAGGGCTGGCAGCCCAGAGTGCTCGACCCATCGATCGCTACGCCGCTGCGCCGCCAGCTCGGGCTGATGAGCCGCATGATGTTGAGCAAGCTGCCCGCGCAGGTCGTCCTGCAGACGCCCGCGGGTGAACAGATTGCCCGCGTCGGCCGCGGCGATGCCGTCACAGTGACCGGCGAACCGCAGGAGCTGTTGTTATTCGCTGCGGGCCGTGATGCCGTACTCCTCGAGTTCGACGGCGACCCAAAGACCGTTGCCGCCGTCCGGGCGGCGCCCCGCGGCCTGTGATCGCGGCCGCGACGCCGGCGTCACGCCGGGGCGCGTCCGAGCAGATGCCGCAGCGTCTGCTCGAGATCAGGACGGCGAAACCGATGATCGGCCTGTTGTAGGCGCGCCGGCAGCACACGTTGACTGGCGCAGGCGAGTTCGCGCGCACCCTGCTCGCCGAGCAGCAGCCGCGGCCCGAGCGGCGGCACCGGCAGTAGCGCGGGCCGGCGCAGCACGTGGGCCAGTGTCCGGGTGTAGTCGACGTTGCGGACCGGTTCGGCGGCTACCGCGTTGACCGGCCCCGACAAGTCGGCGTCCCACAACCCGCGGTGGTAAACGTCGACCAGGTCGTCGATCCCAATCCAGGACAGCCACTGCTGACCGTTGCCGACTCGGCCGCCGAGGCCGGCGGCGAATAGCGGCCGCAGCAGCCGAAGGGTTCCGCCGCCGGGGGACTGCACGATCCCGGTGCGCACTCGCACCACGCGGACCCCGGCCTGTTCAGCCGGGGCGGTCGCGTTCTCCCACTCAGCGACCACGTCAGCCAGAAAGCCGTCACCGCGCTCGCTGTCTTCGGTCAGTGTCTCCTCGCGGCGGTCGTAGCCGTAATATCCGACCGCCGACGCGCTGATCAGCACCTTGGGCCCGTCGGCCGATTTCGCGATCAGTTCCGCCAACCGGCGAGTCGGACCGATCCGGCTGTCGCGGATCGCGGCTCGATGTTCCTCGGTGAAGCGGCCCGCGATCGAAGCGCCCGCCAGGTGAATTACCGCATCCACGCCGGCCAGCAGACCCGGATCGGGGTCGTCCGGATTCCATTGCCGCTCATCAGATTTGGTGGCCGCGTGACGCACCAGGCGGATCACCCGGTGGCCGCCGGTGGACAGGAAGGCGGTCAATTGCGAGCCGACTAGTCCGGAGGACCCGGTGACCGCGACCGTCGCCGGCGCCAACCCCTGCGCGGCCGCATGCCGGTGTACGCCGATGTCATCGGCCAACTGGCGATGCCGATAACCGAACATCGCCCCCAGCGCGCGCGCCGGGACCGGCGTGGCGACGCGGTCGGTCACCCGTGTCCGCTCACCGCTGAGCTCTTCGAAGTCGTGGGTGTGCCGCCACCGCACTGCCAGCCGTACCGGCAACGACGCCAGCCCTTCGGTCCCGATCGTGTCGACGAAGCGTCGTGGTGGATCGTAGGAATCCGGTTGGTGATCAGCCACCCAGCGCAGACCGCCCGGCAGGCCGAGCTCAGCGCGCCCGCTCTGCAACGAATCCGCTTCTGCCACGACCCGCACCGGCTGCCACGGCGGCGACAGCCGGGTAATGGCGCCGGGCCGGGTGTGCCAGTCGAATACCTCGTAGATCGGCGCGTCGACCACGCTCGAATACACAAGTCCCATTAGCCCGACGGTACCTGCGAGTCGGCCGGGCCTGTCGACTACCGGTCCGGCAGCGCGTGCTCGACGATCGGCAGCCGCGGAAGCGGCTGGCGTTCGCGGCGTTTGGACGCCAGGTACACCTGCGCGGTCTCGTCAGCCACCGTGTGCCAGTCGAAGTCCGCGGTCAGGCGTTCACGAGCGGCCCGGGCCCGGCGTTGGGCGGCGGCCGGATCGTCAAGCACGGCGCCGACCGCTTCGGCAAGCCGCGCCACATCGCGGGGCGGACACGACATCCCGGTTTCGCCGTTGATCACCGCCTCGCCCAGCCCGCCGATGTTCGACGTCACCAATGGCGTTCCCGCCGCGGCGGCCTCCAGCGCCACCAGCCCGAACGGCTCGTAGTGGCTGGGTAGCACCGCGGCGTCGGCGCGATGCAGCGCCGCCAGGAGCTCGGCGTGGTCGAGCCGTCCGACGAACCGGGTTGCCTTGAGCACCCGGTGCTTACGAGCCTGCTCGACCAGCCAGTCCTGCTGGGTACCGTCACCGGCAATCGTCAGCGTGGTACCAGGGTGGGCGCGCCTGATCCGCGGCAGCGCCGCGATCGCGTCGTGCACACCCTTCTCGTATTCCAGCCGGCCCACGAAAAGCAGCTCCGGCGGCCCGCCGGCCACACCGTGGCGCCGGCGTTCCGCGAACGGCCAGCGGGCCGCGTCGATGCCATTGCGGATCACCGTGACCTCGGCCAGGCCGGGCCCGAACAGCTCGGTGATCTCGTCGCGCATCGACGCCGAACAGGTGATCAGCGAATCGGATTCGCGCACCAGCCACGACTCCACGGCATGCACCTGCCTGCTCAGCGATCCGGAGACCCATCCGGAATGCCGACCGGCTTCGGTCGCGTGAACTGTGGAAACCATTGGCACGTCGTAAAACTCAGATAGTGCGACGGCGGGATGCGCCACCAGCCAGTCGTGCGCGTGCACGACATCGGGGCGCCACGGGTGGTCGCTTGACGTGCCCTTCAGCGACAATCCGGTGCGGACCATGGCATGGCCCATGGCCAGCGTCCAGGCCATCATGTCCTTGGCGAAGGTGAACTCGTGCGGGTCTTGCGCGGCGGCAACTACTCGGACGTCTTCGTTGATTTCATCCGACGACGGGTGGGTGCTCGGATCGGTTCCCGACGGGCGGCGGGACAGCACGACAACCTCGTGCCCGGCAGCCGCCAGCGCGGTCGACAGGTGATGGACGTGGCGGCCGAGCCCACCGATCACGACCGGTGGGTATTCCCACGACACCATCAGAACTTTCATCGCGGCAGCCTGCGTGCGTCCAGCGCGCCGAAGAGCCCGTCGGCCCGGTTCCAGCCATCTGCCAGGCGCTGCGCGACCTCCCGGCGGCCGGACGCCAGCGCATCGGCGATCTCACGGGTGGCATGTGCGTGCAGATGTGCCCGGTAGCGGGCATAGTCGGCGGCCGAGTCCTTGCTCACCATGAACGGCCAATCGCTGGAAACGGTAAGCAGTGTCTCGCGCAGGATCTGATCGGCGATGTGGTCGCGCGGTATCGGCCCGTCCAGGGACGCGGTCTGGGCCAGCGCCTTGTCCACGGTGCTCAGCGCGGTGTCGACAACTTCGTTGTTGAGCTGCACCAGGTCGGCCACCTTGTCGCCGGCCCACACCTGCCAGTCTTTGCCAGAACCCCAAGAGCTGGGCGGTAATTCGACGGCGTCGCCGACGAAACCCGCGGCGACGGCGTCGCTCAGTGTGCCGATGCGCACCCCGGCCTCCGGCAATGCCCGCAGCACCCGCTCCAGCCACACCGGTCCCTCGTACCACCAGTGGCCGAACAACTCGGTGTCGAACGCGGCCACCACGTGCGCGGGTCGCCCGATGCGCTCGGATTCGGCCTGCAGTCTGCGGCGGACCACGTCAACGAAATCAGTGACGTGGCCGTCGATTGCGCGGTCGGCACGCTCGGGATCGTAGGGCGCCTTGGCGTCCGACGGCACGTTGCGGCCGGTGACCCGGGCGGGCTTCAGGCCGGTGCGGTGGTCGTAGGTGTGGAAATCGCGATAGGCGGCGTGGCCGGGATAGCCGGATTTCGGCGACCACACCCGGTAGCTGACCTGCAGGTCGCGCCCGAACGCGACGACCTCGGAGTCGCCGACCGGCCGGCCCAGCGCGGTGTCACCGTGCAGCGATGGCCCGTCGACCATGAAATGGCCGATCCCGGCGGCCGCATAGTCGTGTTCCATTCCCGGTGCATAGGCGCATTCGGGTGCCCAGATGCCAATCGGCTTGTGCGACAACCGCTGCCGGGCATCGGCCAGGCCCTCGCGCAGCGCGAACTCCCGCAACCGCGGTGTCAGCAACGGCTGAAACGGATGCGCCAGCGGACCGCCCAACAACTCAACCGTGCCGGCGTCAATCAACCCGCGCAGCAGCGGGCTTCCGCCATGCCGCCACCCGGTGGTGAAATCGTCGAGCGCCTGCTCGGTCTCGGCGAATTCACGAATCCCCAAGGACTGCAATACTTCTGGTGTGCAGGACGCCGCGGCATCGGACAGGTCTCCGGGACGGATGCTGGCCGCCTCGGCGGCGCGCAGTTGCCAGTTGGCCAACCAGTGATACATGCCGTCCAGGCAGTACGGGTCGTCGAGCTGCGCCGTCACCACCGGCGTCATGCCCAGCGTGATCAGTCGATGGCGGTCCTCGCCGGCCAGTTTCCGCAGCACCCGCAGCAGCGGCAGATAGGCCGCCGACCAGGACTGGTAGAGCCATTCCTCACCCACGGGCCAGCGGCCGTGGTGGGCCAGCCACGGCAGATGGGTGTGCAGCACCAGGGTGAACAGACCGGGCACCTGGCTACCGGTCGGCTGGCTCACGGGAGCACCGCGATCGCGACCAGATCCAGGCTTTCATCGATGTGGTGCGCCTGATCGGTTCCGGCCTCGACCACATCGAAGTCAGCGGTGGTGACTGCGGCGACATCGGCCAGCAGCTTCGCCGGCCAGGGCGCGTCGGCGACCGCCCGCGCGATCTGGGCGTCGATGATCGAGCCGCCGTGCCGGGCGTCCATCTCGGCCAGCCGCGGCCCGTGAAACACGCCACTCAATGCCACCGAGGCAAACCCGGCGTCGACCAGCAACTGGGTCAGCTCGTCGGCATTGAGCTCTCTGGTGTGGAACGGATTGATCGGGGTGTCGCGACCCGGCGAGAACGTGATCCGGTTCGGGGTGGACACCATCAGCAGCCCCGATGACCGCAGCACCCTGGCGCACTCGCTGACGAACTGGGCCTGATCCCACAGGTGCTCGATGACTTGAAAGTTGACCACCACATCGACCGAGGCGTCGGCCAGCGGTAGCTCGGCCAGGTTGCCGTGGACGACCTCCACCCGCGGGTAGTGGGCCCGTACGTGCGCAACCGTGGCTTCGTCGTAGTCCAGCGCGATCACCCGCCGCGCGACCCCGGCGATCAGGTCGGCGCCGTAGCCTTCCCCGCAGCCCGCCTCGAGCACTTCGCGGCCCGCGCAGCGTTGCGTCAACCGCTGGTAGACCACCTCGTGGCGGCGAAACCAGTAATTCTCCACGTCGAGGCCTGGGATGGTGCGTTCACCGGTCAACGTCAAAACGGCGTCGACGGGGGCGCGCGGAACGTCGGGGACAAATGCGCTCATTGCATAGGCAGGCTAGCTCCTGGGGCCGCATTCGCGAATGGTTCACCGGGGGTATTCCCGCTCACGGGGCAGACGGGGGGCAGAACCTGCAGGACGACCCGCTATGGTGTGAGAGCGAACCGCACAAAGTTACCAGTCAGTAACATGCGCGTGCGGGGGCGAAAGACATGAGCTAAGTCTTGCCGCTGGCGGCTGCAGGACTCATTCGAGGAGGACGAGCCACACTCATGACGAACATCGTGGTCCTGATCAAGCAGGTCCCAGACACCTGGTCAGAGCGCAAGCTCAAAGACGGCGATTGGACGCTGGACCGTGAGGCCGCCGACGCTGTGCTGGACGAGATCAACGAGCGGGCCGTCGAGGAGGCGCTGCTCATCAGGGAGAAAGAAGCCGCCGACGGCACCGAGGGATCGGTGACCTTGCTGACCGCGGGCCCGGAGCGGGCCGCCGAGGCCATTCGCAAGGCGTTGTCGATGGGCGCCGACAAGGCTGTCCACCTGCTCGACGACGGCATGCACGGCTCGGACGTCGTCCAGACCGGGTGGGCGCTGGCGCGCGCGCTAGGCACCATCGAGGGCACCGAGCTGGTGATCGCCGGTAACGAGGCCACCGACGGCGTCGGCGGCGCGGTGCCGGCCATCATCGCCGAGTACCTGGGCCTGCCGCAGCTGACCCATTTGCGGAAGCTGTCGCTTGATGGCGGCAAGATCACCGGCGAGCGGGAAACCGATGACGGCGTGTTCACCATCGAGGCCTCGCTGCCCGCTGTGGTGAGCGTGAACGAGAAGATCAACGAGCCGCGCTTCCCGTCCTTCAAGGGCATCATGGCCGCCAAGAAGAAGGAAGTCACCAAGCTGACGCTGGCCGAGATCGGCGTCGAGACCGACGAGGTCGGGCTGGAGAACGCCGGGTCGACGGTGCTGAGTGCCACCCCCAAGCCGCCCAAGACCGCGGGTGAGAAGGTCACCGACGAGGGCGACGGCGGTAGCAAGATCGCCGGGTACCTGGTTTCGCAGAAGCTCATCTAAGACTCAAATCCCGAACCGAAAGACACGGAAAACCCATGGCTGAAGTACTGGTGCTCGCGGAGCACGCTGAAGGCGCTTTGAAGAAGGTCAGCTCCGAATTGATCACTGCGGCTCGCGTTTTGGGCGAGCCGGCTGCTGTCGTGGTGGGTAAGCCCGGCACCGCCGCGCCGCTGGTCGACGGGTTGAAGGCGGCCGGTGCCGCCAAGATCTACGTGGCCGAATCCGACACCGCCGAGAGTTATCTCATCACTCCGGCCGTCGACGTGCTGGCCGCTCTGGCCGAATCGGCAAGTCCGGCAGCCGTTTTGCTGGCGGCCAGCGCTGACGGCAAAGAAATCGCGGGTCGGCTGGCGGCCCGGATCGGTTCAGGTCTGCTGGTCGACGTGGTCGATGTGCAGGCCGGGCCCAAGGCAGTGCACTCCATCTTCGGTGGTGCGTTCACCGTCGAGGCGCAGGCCAACGGCGACACCCCGGTGATCACCGTGCGGGCCGGCGCGATCGATGCCGAACCCGCCGACGGCGCGGGCGAGCAGGTCACCGTGGAGGTGCCGGAGGCCGCCGAGAACGCGGCCAAGGTCACCGCGCGGGAGCCCGCGGTCGCCGGCGACCGACCGGAGCTCACCGAGGCGACCATCGTGGTTTCCGGTGGCCGTGGTGTGGGCAGTGCCGAGAACTTCAGCGTGGTCGAGGAATTGGCCGACTCACTGGGCGCCGCGGTCGGCGCGTCCCGCGCCGCGGTGGACTCCGGCTACTACCCGGGCCAGTTCCAGGTCGGCCAGACCGGTAAGACGGTCTCGCCGCAGCTCTACATCGCGCTCGGGATCTCCGGGGCCATCCAGCACCGCGCCGGCATGCAGACGTCGAAAACGATCATCGCGGTCAACAAGGACGAAGAGGCGCCGATCTTCGAGATCGCCGACTACGGCGTGGTCGGCGACCTGTTCAAGGTTGCGCCGCAGCTCACC
>Ga0209040_10000973_pt1 | contig 22424 bp, 17 predicted proteins | sample BogFormECP12_OM3_FD_188240 | JGI IMG/M metagenome (GOLD analysis project Ga0209040, IMG submission 188240) | Bog forest soil microbial communities from Calvert Island, British Columbia, Canada - ECP12_OM3 (SPAdes) (version 2) | ecosystem: Environmental > Aquatic > Freshwater > Wetlands > Bog ... | reverse complement strand
TCGGCCGCTTTGACGAAGCTCTTCGATTGAACCACCGAGCCGTTGAATTGGATCCGCTCAATGCAGATAGTTGGGAGACCCTTGGAGAGAACGAGTATTTCATAGGGCACCTGGACGAAGCCGCGGCGGATACCAAGAAGGCCCTTGAACTGAGCCCCGATGTCTGGCCTGGCCCTGGCCTGTTAAGCGAAATCTATGTGATGCAGGGGCGGCCGCAGGATGCTTTGACTGAAATCGACCTAATACGTCCTGATGTCGCATGGGAACGTGCGTTTCTGTATTCGATTACTTACTACGCGCTTGGCCGGGAAAAGGAATCGGACGCCGCATTGAGTGAGTTAATTGCGAAATATCACGCAAGTGCTGCGTACCAGATCGCCGAGGTTTATGCGTTCCGGAACCAGCCCGACGAAGCGTTCGAGTGGCTGGACCGGGCTTATGCGCAACGTGACGACGGCTTGGCCGAAACAAAAATGGACCCCCTGTTGAAGAGCTTGCACAAGGACCCGCGATATGCCGCGTTCTTGAAGAAAATCCATCTGCCGACCTGACTTATGTAGGCGGGTGGCCCACCCTTGATTTCTCTCGACCCGCCACGGCAGCTGCCGGAAGATGATCGGCTACCCAGGTTACCTCGGGCACGTTCTAGTTACGAAGGAACGAAACAATCTCTAGCCCGGCACGGCAGTGGTTTTGAGCAATATTGTTGAGATGGCACAGACAGCAAACTTTGACCGTTGCTCCCTCCAGAAAGTCTTCAGGAACATTTAAGGTGCGACAGAGAGGATTGAGTTTGTATAGAGGAGAGGCCGCACTGTGCGAATTCTGCTGATGGAAAAGAAACCAAAGTAGGTAACGCGGTGATTCTGTGTGGTGCTCTGCACCAGCAGGCGAGGACGGCAATGAAATCGGCGTCTCGAATTTCGACTTGGCTCGTCAGCTGCCTGACGGTGTTCTTCTTTACAGGGCCTGCTTTGAGCTACTCGCAGGATGTCCAAAGCGGGACTGGACCTCTCAAAAAGGTCGCTGACATCCCAATGCCGGGACCCGCGGTTCGGTTCGATTATCAAAGCCTCGATCCGTTGAGCAGCCGGCTGTACATCGCGCACATGAATGCCGATCAGCTCGTTGTTTTCGATACTTCGAAAAGGCAGGTTGTCGCCAACCTCGACGGTTTCAAACGCGTGCATGGCGTGTTTGCCGCTCCCGAGATTCATCGTCTCTATGCTTCAGTGACGGGGAGCCATCAGGTCGCTGTGGTCGATACTCAAACTCTCAAGATCGTGGCTACTGCCGGACCCATCAGCTATCCGGACGGGCTGGCATACGCTCCTAAGCAGAATAAGGTGTTTGTTTCTGATGAACATGGGGGCGTCGACGCGGTCATCGACGCGACCAGCAACACGCTCACCGCGAAAATTCCTCTCGGCGGAGGGGCTGGAAACACAGTCTACGATCCAGGGTCTGGACACATATTGGTGGCTGTCCACGGTGTGAACCTGATCGTTGCCATCGATCCGGCTACCGACAAAATCATTGGTCAATACCCGCTGCCCTGGATTGAGAACCCACACGGAATAGCGCTCGATGTCAGTGATCGCATCGCGTTTGTGGCCGGTGAAGAGAACCATTCGCTCGCGATGATCGACCTGAACACGATGAAGGTCATTTCGACCTATCAGGTGGGCGATGACCCCGACGTGCTCGCGTTTGATCCAGGACTCAAGAGGCTGTACGTCTCCGCTGAATCCGGCACTGTCACCATCTTCCAAAGCAGCAATCGAAAGCTGGTTCTGCTCGGTTCCTTCAACATGCCCCACGCACATACGGTTGCCGTTGACCCGCAGACGCACCTCGTCTACTTTCCTTTGGAAAATATCGACGGGCACCCACTTTTGAGAATCATGAAACCGGTGGATCAGAAGTAGGCGAATACAGAGGGACGATATGGAACTGCGCTGGACATGGATCTGCTATGGGCACCGTCGGAAAATTGTGCAGTCGCTCGCTGGGCTCTTGGTTATGTTCCTCTCACTGGCTACGGGCCTTGCACAGGAGCCAAAAGCTCACTTTGTCGGATCGGAGAGTTGCAAAGGATGTCACACTACCGAGTACACCGGCTGGAAGCAAACTCGGATGGCAAACGTTGTCCGCGATCCACGCGAACATCCGGAGGCTGTAATCGGCGATTTCACACATGCCGATCCATTGCGCACGTTCGATCATGATCAGGTTGCGTTTGTATACGGGAGCCGTTGGAAGCAACGTTACTTCGCGAAGCGAGGGAACGACTATTTCCCGCTCCCGGCCCAGTGGGATGTGAAGAAGGGCAAGTGGCTTCCGTATCATGTGGAGGCGGGGACGGATTGGTGGGTACCCTTCTACGGTCCCACTAATTTTGATCGCCCCACGGGACCGACATGCGACGGGTGTCACTCCGTCAACTACGACTTACAAACCAAGCACGTAACCGAATGGAATGTCGGCTGCGAGAAATGCCACGGTCCGGGAAGCCTGCACGTCGCTCATCCGACGAGGCAGAACATCGTTAATCCTGAAACTCTCGATTACGTGCGCGGAAATGACACCTGTATCCAGTGCCACAGCCAGGGACAGCCGCTCAGCAATCCGATCGCTGGCAAATACTACGACTGGCCTGTTGGCTTTCTGCCGGGCCAACGGCTGGCCGATTACTGGAAGCTCGAAGAATTGAAACCGGGAACAACCAATTTCTATCAATACGCCGATCTCATCGCGCACAAGAACCGGATGCAAGGCAATGACTTCGTTCAAAGCGTTATGTACCACCGGGGGATTCGCTGCTTCGATTGCCATCAAGTGCACAGCAATCAGAACATCGCCGATCTGAATGCAGTCGGCAACGCTGTTTGCCTGTTCTGCCATACGAAGGAGAACCCCGCGGGACTCAAAGGGACGGTAAGCGAACACACCCACCATGCGGAAGGAAGCGCCGGCAGCCAGTGCGTCACATGCCACATGCCCAAGATCGAGCAAACCATCAAGGACAACTTCGTGAGTGCTCACACCTTCCGTTTCATAACGCCTAAAGAAACGGAGCAGTCAGGCATTCCAAACCCCTGCACCTCTTGTCATACGGACAAGTCAACTGTCTGGGCAACCAATGAACTGAAAAGTTGGTCAACGACATCGCCCTGGCGGGTGGCTCAGTAGATTTGGATTTAAATACCTGAGGAGCCTGATCACGCGTGGCGTCTAGTGAATTGTAGGCGGGTGACCCGCCCTTGATTTCTCTCGAACCCGCACGAATGAGGGTGGGAGGAACAGATCTGAATTCGCGCAACGACCCTGCACCCCATTCCCTAATCCCTGCTTTTCTTGGCCGAGAATTTCCCCCAATCCGGTAAAATAGAAATAGAGACCAAAGAAGCCCGCCCACCGGCGGCTTTTTCATTGTTCAGGAGCTAATCATGCCCATCGTCCGCCTTTGCGCCTGCAAACCGATCCCTCCAGCAACCCGCAGCGGCAGAACCACTTACGGGCGGCTCCAATAAAATGAAACGGTTACGGGATTCGGCCCGCTTTGCTCCCTGTAAGTCCAGCCGCAACAAACGGTGACGAGACTTCATCAATGGAATGAAACGGTTACAAACGTGCCCGAATAAGTAGCCTGGAATGAAACGGTTACAAAAGTGGCAAAAACCGGGGGAGGGGTACACCGCGTCCGGATTTTCGGACGTGGGCTCCTACTTCGTGTTGATCAGCCATAATAAAAATATGCTGGTACTCGCCTCCGCATCGCCGCGCCGCAAGGAATTGCTCGCTCAGGCCGGCTTCATCTTCACCATCGCGCCCGCTGCGATCCCGGAAGATCCCATGCCCGACGAATCACCCATCGCCTATGTCGTCCGTCTTGCCCGTGAGAAGGCCCAGGCCGTTTATGCACAACTTTCGGCACAGAACAACGAGGACGATCCGCTCCTCGTCCTGGGCGCGGATACCACAGTCGTCGCTCCCAACGGAGAAATCCTCGGAAAGCCCTCCGACCCCGCCGACACCGCCCGTATGCTGCGCCTTCTATCCGGAGCCACCCATCAAGTCATCACCGGAGTCGCGCTGGCCACACAGGCCGGCGTCGAAACCGCCGCCGAGGTCACCCACGTCACCGTGCTCACGTTGTCTGAAGAGGAAATCGCCGCCTACATCGCGACCGGCGAACCCGCGGACAAGGCCGGGGCCTACGCCATCCAGGGCAGTGCCGCCCGCTGGATACCGCGCATCCACGGCTGCTTTTTCAATGTGGTCGGATTGCCCCTGGCGCTGGTTTCGAGCATGATCGAAGGCACCATTTCGCGGATCGAGAAGTCAGCCCGAGCTATCCCCGAAACCGCGGCAGCTTCATCCATTTGAGCTTCCGTTCCAGCTTCTCGAACGAAGGATCGGCGGACACGAGTGTGGCGTTGTATTCGATCGCCAGGGCGGCCGCAAAGCTATCGGCATAGCCGAGCTTGTATCTGTATTTGAGGATCGACGCCTGCACCGTCCGATCGATATCTGCTTCGGCAATCGAAACCACCTGTTGCAGCTCGCGGATCATCTGGAGCGCTCTCGTCTCCTCTATCGATTTCAGGAGCACGTATAGAGCCTCGCCGAGGTTGATCACCGATACTGATAAATGAGCCGTACCTTGCTGTACATCGAGTACGAGCGACTTTACTTTTTCGCTGCCGTCGTTCACAGCTCCCATTAGGTAGCGAAGCACGGCATTGGCGTCGAGGACATAGTGCTTCACTGCCGGTCTTCTCGCTCCCGTTCTTTACGGCGTTCCTCAATCAGCATCTTTTCAAGGTTATGGCCCTTCATTGACCCATACAGCGCAAGCACAGCCGCAAACGGATCCGGCTCAAGCACCAGATGGCCTTCCTCTTCGCGGAAAGCTACTACTGTTCCTTCTTTCAACCGGTATTTCTTTCGTAGAGCAGCAGGGATTACGACCTGCCCCTTCGAGCTGATAGTTGCCGTGGAGCTCATAATGTCTTACCTCAATGTAAGACATATCTTACTACAAGGTAAGCCACAAAATGCCTACTACATTTTTCTTTTTGGCTTCTGGGCGCCGAAACGAAACGCCGCGTTTACTCCGGGGCGTTTTAGGCCTTCCCTGCCGGTCCCTTCTCCCCCTCGGAGCTCTCCACTGCCTTTGCCGCAGGTACCCGCGGAGTCATGAGAATTAGCCCGATCACCGTCAGCAACGATACTGCCAGCAGCCCGTACTCCACTAATTTCAGCATGGCACTCACCCTTTCGGTTCGCACAGCATCGCAGCCAGAAGCGCCGTTCGTGGCGCCAAGTCCTTCAGTACGACCGATTCGTGTACCGCATGAGCGCCTTCGCCTACTGCGCCCATTCCATCCAGCGTCGGAATCCCCAGCGCCGAAGTGAAATTCCCATCTGAGCCGCCGCCCGTCGCAGCCTCTTGCAACTCGAAACCCATCGCCCCGGCAAGAGTTGCTGCCCTTCGAAAGAGAGCTACCGTTCCCCGCGTGCGTTCCATCGGAGGCCGGTTCAATCCGCCCTCTACTCTTAATGCGCAACCGGGGTCAAAAACGTGCAATCGACGAAAGAGTTTGTCCATCCGCGCCGCGTCGCCGGCCTTCGCGACCCGCACATCCACCTCCGCCCAAGCCTCGGCCGCTACTACGTTAGACCGCGTCCCACCCTCAATAGTTCCAACGTTTACCGTTATGCCACGGCTCAGATCAGTAAACCCCTGAATGACATCCACCTGCCGCGCGAGCTCCGCAATCGCCGAGCGCCCATGCGCGAAATCCACTCCGCTATGCGCCGCGACACCTGTTACATGAATGGTATATCCCGCAATCCCCTTGCGAGCCGTCTTGTAAGCCCCGGCGATACCCTGAGCCGGTTCCAGCACATACACTGCCTCGCACTCGCGTGCCAGCTTCTCCGTCAGCGGACGCGAAGAAGTGCTGCCAATTTCCTCATCGCTCACCAACAGCAGGACTGCGGACCGCGTCAAGGCCTTCGCCTGCAGCAGATACTCGACCGCGGTCAATGCCATGGCCGCGCCGGCCTTCATATCCAGCGTGCCAGGACCCCACGCTCGTCCCTTCTCCACCTTGAACGGCATCTGCTTCAGCGTGCCCAGCGGCCAGACCGTGTCCAGATGCCCTAACAGCATCACCGGCTTCCGTCCCCGTCTACTTCGGCCAAAGCGCGCCTCCAGCAGGTCGCCAAACTCGCGCTGCCGATGCCGTCGAACCCGCCCGCCGATCTCCGTGCACACCTTCGCCGCCAGATCCACGCAGCGGTCCACCGCCGCCTTGTTGTCGCTGGGAGACTCAACTTCGACAAGATCTTTCATCAGCCCGATGATCTGCTTTTCCCGGTCGCGCATCTCCTCCAGCAACTTCACTGCCTGGTAACTGCTTACTTTACTGTGCATTACCGATCTCGCCAACAGTGTCCCCCGATCGACCCTCAAACTGTGCGGAATCTCCCCAAAAGTGTGGCAAATTTACAACAGTGAAACTTCTTCTCTCACCAGTAGTCTATGCCTTCGTGCCCGGTAGCTGTATCAAATCTCGGGACGAGGTTAAGCCGTTTGATAGAAAGCAGTCACTTTGAACAGACGATAGCTGCCCCTATCGAGTTCTCAGGCATCGGCCTGCACAGCGGAGCGCCCGTTCACATGCGCCTGCTCCCTGCCCCCGGCGGCTGCGGCATTCTCTTTCGCCGCACCGACCTCGACAACTTCGAGATCCCCGCCACCGGACGCAATGTCGCCAAGGTTAGCTACGCCACCAGCCTTATGCGCCAGGGCGTGCTTATCTCCACCACCGAACACCTGCTCTCGGCCCTCATCGGAACCGGCGTCGACAACGTCATCGTGGAGCTCGACAACCTCGAACTTCCCATCCTCGACGGCAGTGCCCTGCCTTACATCGAAGCCTTCCGTGACATCGGCCTCAAGACCCAGCGCCGCCGCCGCGAATACCTCCGTATCTGCAAGACTATCGAGGTCCACGATGGCGACAAGTTCATTGGTGTCTATCCCGGCGAAGGCTACAGCGTCTCCTACAAGATCGACTTCCCCGCGCCCATCGGCCGCCAGGGCTTTGTCGTTGATCTCGCTACCCGCGACTATGGCGCGCAGATCGCTCCCGCCCGCACCTTCGGCTTCAAGGAGGACGAAGAGAAGCTGCGCAACATGGGTCTGATCCGCGGTGTCTCCGAAGCTAATGCCATCATCCTGAATGGCAAGGGCGTCACCAACGGCCCGTTGCGCTTTAACGACGAGTTCGTTCGCCACAAGGTCCTCGACCTCATCGGCGACCTCGCTCTCGCCGGCCACCACATTCTTGGCCACGTCGTAGCCGAGCGCGCCGGACACGCCATGCACACCGCGCTGGTCGCGCGTCTTCTGAAAGACCGCTCGGCGTGGGAACTGGTTACACTGGGCCCGGCAAAACAAAAGCTCAAATCCAGAATTTCCGCCCGTACCCCCGCCCTCGTCACCGCCTGATTGCTGGGACAAATCTGCTTGCGGCAAGTAGGCTCTCTGTTCCCTAATCCCTAATCCCTAATCCCTGATCCCTGATCCCTGATCCCTGCCTCTCACACAAACACTAAACACTGCGGCTTCACGATCGGAAATTCCTTGCCGGTCTCCGCCAGCAGACCCGTCTTCGTATCCCTCCGCACCACAGAGATCGTGTCGGAATCCTGGTTCGCCACCAGCATCCACCGCTCCGTAGGATCGAGCGTAATGTCCCGCGGAGTCTTGCCTCCGTATTTGCTCGATCCCAGCTTGGTCAGCTTCCCCGTCGCCGGATCTACTTTGAAGCTCACCAGCACATCGTCAAACCGGTCCGCCGCATACACAAACTTCCCAGCCCGATCCAGCACAATCTCCGAGGCGTGGGGGTCGCGGCCCTTGTATCCCTCCGGAATCAGACTTACCGTCTGCATTGTTGTCAGCGACCCCGCCTGCGCATCCCAGCGCAACGCCGCGACTTCCGACGACAGTTCCAGAACGCAATACGCCCACTTGCCGTTGGGATGAAACCGCAGCGCTCGCGGTCCCGCCCCCGGCTCCGACTTCCACTCCGGAGGGTCATGCGGGGTCAGCTTCGCCGTCGCCGCATCAAGCTTGTAGATGTGGATGCAGTCCAGACCCAGGTCATTCACCAGCAGAATCTTGTTATCCGGAGTCACCGTCGCGCGATGCGCATGTGCCATCTCCTGATCGGGTTTCGGACCATGCCCGCTGTACTGGAAAAACGACACCGCCTCGCTTAACCCGCCGCCCGGCAATACATGAAACGACGCTGCGCTGCCGCCCGAATAATTCGCGCAGAAGACCGCCTGTCCTGTCTTGTCCACCGCCACATGGCACGTTCCCGCACCCTTGGCTGACACTGCATTGATCGCTGCCAGCTTTCCCGCCTTCGCGTCGACGACAAAGCTGCTCACGCCTCCGCCCGTCAGCCCGTGGAAGCTATCGACCTCGTTGGCCGCATACAGATACTTCGCGTCCGGCGACAGCGCCAGAAACGTCGGGTATTCCGTCTCCGCCGCTAATCCAATCAGCTTGATTTCACCCTTCGCCGCGTCCCACTTGTAGGCGTAGATGCCCTTGCTCGATCCCTTTGTCTGCGTGCCCACAAACAGCGCGCTGGCCGCCTCAGCCGCTTCCGCCCACCAGGCGCGCGCCGCCAGCGGCGCAACTGCCAGCCCCTGAAGAACCTTCCGCCGATTCGTGTTGGAACTCATCCGATCATCATCTCATGCACGAAAGCCCTATAATGAAGCCCCCGTCCCGGCTCTCATTTGTTTGTTGCCGTTCCATCGACCCGGAACCATAACAGCCTTGAATGCTTGGGGTAAACCGCATGTCCAGCCGCCTGCTTCACCGCGTTCTTCTTATCTCTGGACTGCTGGGCGTCATCCTGCTCGTCGGCACCATTGGATTCGTCGTCATCGAGGGCTACTCATGGTTCGACGGCTTCTACATGACCCTCACCACCATTACCACCATCGGCTACCAGGAGTTGCGGCCCCTCAGCCACGTCGGACGCATCTTCAATTCGTTTCTGATTGCCTTTGGCGTAAGCGCGATGTTCCTGGCAATGGGCGCGATGACACAAACTATCATCGAGCTCGAGTTGCAGGATCGCTATGGCAAACGTAGGAAAAAGCGCATGATTGCTAAACTGCAAAATCATTTCATTGTCTGCGGATTCGGCCGCGTAGGCCGGAACGCCTCCTATGAGTTTCAACGCATGAATGCTCCCTTCCTGGTGCTGGACCGCATCGAGGAGCGTGTCGCCAAAGCCACGAACGCAGGCATGCTGGCCGTTGTTGCGGATGCCACTCACGATGACAGCCTTCGCGAAGCCGGCGTCCTGAGGGCGAAGGGCCTGATCGCCGCCCTGCCTTCCGACGCCGAAAATCTCTTCATCATTCTCTCCGCGAAAACTCTGAATCCTGCGCTGACCGTAGTTACGCGGGCTTCCGAGGAAGAGGCCGGAGAGAAGCTGCGCCGGGCGGGAGCCGATACTGTCTTCACGCCCTACTCTATGGCCGGCCGTCAGCTTGCCGACGCATTGCTGCGGCCTCATGTGGTCGAGTTCCTCGACTTCACCCGAAGCAACGTGGGACCGAAGGTCACAATGGAGCAGGTTTGCGTCTGTCCGAATGGCCAGTTCACCCGAAAAACCCTCGGACAGCTGCTGGAGCCGCGCAAATCCGAAGTCATCGTGCTCGCCGTTCGCAAATCGGCAGGCGAAACCATCTTCAATCCCCCGCCCGACTCCGAAATCTCGGCCGGCGATTTCCTCATCGTTATGGGCGAGCGGTCAAGCCTCCAAAAGCTTGAACAGGTGCTTACCAGCTAAGTTGGGACCCGGTTTTTTGCAGGTTTACCTCTCGACTTGAGAGAGTATCGTCTAATGATGAGATGGCTCATCGCTATCGCGGTCTTCGTTATGTCCGGAACCAGTGCTCTGCCTGATCAGAATTCGTCAACCGCGGCGCACATGCTGGCGAAACCGTATGCGCAATTTGGCTTTGAAGTCATGCGGGAGCTGGCGGCAAAGCAGCCGGACGGCAACATCTTCATCTCGCCAACCAGCATCGCCGTCGCACTGGCCATGACTTCGAATGGTGCCAATGGAACCACCCGGGACGCAATCCTCGCAACCCTGCACTCGGATCCCCGCGCACTCGGCCCTCAAAACATAGACATATTCAATGCCGCCAATCGCGCTCTGGTTGAGCAGATGGGCACGACCACCGCCGTGCAGCTCTCCATGGCGAATGCTTTGTGGCTGCAACAGGGATTCCCGGTAAATCCATCCTTCAATCAAGTCCTGCAGGCGGACTACAGCGCACAGGCCGAAAATCTGGACTTTCGCAATCCAGCTTCAACTCAGACGATCAACGCCTGGGTCGCGAAGCACACCAACGACCGCATTCCGAAGCTTCTCGACCAGATCGATCCCGCGACCGTCGTCATCCTCACCAACGCCATCGCCTTCAAGGGCAAATGGACCCTCCCCTTCGACCCGAAGGAAACGCAATCGCACGATTTCAAGAACGCTGATGGCACGGCCCATGCGGTCCCGATGATGAAGCACACCGCGAAATACGCCTACGCGAACGCGAATGGGCTTGAAGCCATTCGTCTGCCCTATAGCGACGGCACCTTCGCGATGTATGTCGTGTTGCCGCAGGACGCAGCCCGGATGCAATCGTTCCTCCAGCAACTGACCCCGGAGGTATTCACAAACCTCGCAACCTCCTTGCAAACGCGCGGAGGAACGATCGAGTTACCGCGTTTCACCATCAAGTACGGAGCCACGCTGAATACCATCCTCGCGAAGCTCGGCATGGGGATCGCATTTGGCAGCGGTGCGAATTTCAAGGGCATCAACGAGACAAGGCCTCTCGCGATCAGCGAGGTGCGCCACGCCTCGTTTCTGAGCATTGATGAAGAAGGCACCGAAGCCGCCGCGGCCACCAGCGTCGGCATTCGCGCGCTCGCCATGAGAGTCGAGCCGCCTCCATTCCACATGGTCGTCGATCGTCCCTTCTTTGTGGCGATTCGCGACGAGCGCAATGGACAGATCCTCTTTACCGGCGCCATCGCCGAGCCGGTGGATTAGCGGAATCCTTGCAGAGCGCAATCATAACTCTTATGACCTGCTGACAATCGCCTGACAACGCAGAAGGCGTCATGGCATACGCTCGAACCAGATTCAACATCTGGAGCGCCAATTTCGGCGATCTGACCATCTCCAAGTTCTAACTTGCCAAACAGCAGTTAGCCTTCCGTGCGTGAGTCAAACCGGTCTCGCGCACGGAAGTTATCCAACCCGCCGGCCAAGGCGGTGTCTTCATAGTTGAAGCGCAGAAACCTGTTCGTCCACACACCACGCCGTGGCAGAATAGTGAGCCATGAAGAAATACAAATTCACCGCCAAAATCATTGCCGGCGACGGCGGCGGGACGGGTGTGCTTTTCCCCTACGACACTGAGAAAGAGTTCGCCACGAAGGGCAAAGTGCCCATCCAGGCTACTTTCAACGGAGTCCCCTACACCGGCTCGCTCATCAAGTATGGATTTCCGCAGCACATCCTGCATCTGCCCAAAGCCATCCGCGAACAGCTCGGCAAAGCTCCCGGTGACACCATCGAGGTTGTCCTCTGGAAGGACGAAGCCGAGCGCACCCTCGAAGTGCCCGTCGAACTCGCCGCCCTGCTCGAGAAGGAGGGCCTGCTGCCTGTCTTCGACAAGCTCAGCTATACCCACCGCAAGGAATACTGCCGCTGGATCACCGAGGCCAAGAAGGAAGAAACCCGCTCCCGCCGCCTCGAAAAGGCCGTTGGGATGCTCCGCAGCGGAGTTAAGACTCCCGGATAGAGAAGACCTGCTAGAAACCATTTTTTCTCCGTCCTGTAACCCTCTCGTAACGCATTGATCGCATCGGCGCGTTTATTCCTTGGTACGGTCGGTGGCAACCCGCACCCCCCGAGGAACCGTGATGCAAAAAGCTCTTGCAACCTCCCTGGCAACACTCATGATTGCCGGTCAAATGGCTGGACCCGCTGCTTTAAATGCGGAGTCCTATGGTTCAACTTCCACCCCAATCAAGCACCTTGTTGTCATTTTCCAGGAGAACGTCTCCTTCGACCATTATTTCGGCACCTACCCTTACGCAACGAACCCTCCCCACGAGCCCAAATTCAAGGCTAAGTCCGACACGCCTACGGTGAACGGCTATAACGATGGGCTGCTCTTCAACAACCCCAATAAGCTCAACACGACGGGAAACGGCGCCAGCGCATCGAATCCTTTCCGTCTCGACCGCTCCGAAGCAGCCACCAACGATCAGGACCACGACTACACGCCCGAGCAGCAGGCCTTCCACGCCGGTCTGATGGACTCCTTCCCGGAGTTTACGGGGACGGCAGGACCTCCGCCGCCCAGCCACACGACGACCGCCCTGGTCATGGGCTACTACGACGGCAACACCGTGACAGCGCTTTGGAACTACGCCCAGCGCTATTCCATGAGCGACAATTCCTATGACACCAACTTCGGCCCCTCGACCCCCGGTGCCATCAATCTGATCTCCGGACAGACCAACGGCATTGGCGATCAGAGCAACGCTGGCGGCGACGTCATCGGTGACGGCTCAGGTGGATTCACCCTGGTGAGCGATGCCGATCCGGTCGGCGACAAGTGCTCGACCACCACCGGCGCTCTGGTGCAGTTAACCGGTCAGAACATCGGCGATCTCCTCAACGCCCGGGGCATCACCTGGGGCTTCTTCGAAGGCGGCTTCGATCTCACCAAGACCAACTCAAATCAAACCACTGGCTGCAACCGCTCGACTACCTCTACCGTCACCAACGTCAACAAGAAGGACTATATTCCGCACCACCAGCCCTTCCAGTACTACACCTCGACCGCCAACCCACAGCACCTCCGCCCGAGCTCGACCAGCATGATCGGTATCGATGGCGACCAGGCCAACCACCAATACGACATGACCGATTTCTACGCTGCCGTGAAGGCCGGCAACATGCCTGCCGTCAGCTTCCTGAAGGCTCCGGGCTACCAGGATGGTCACGCCGGCTACTCCGACCCGCTTGACGAGCAGACCTTCGTTGTGCAGGTCATCAACTTCCTCCAGCAGACCAAGGAATGGAAGAATACCGCCGTCATCATTGCCTATGACGATTCTGACGGCTGGTACGACCACCAGATGAGCCCCATCGTCAACCAGTCCCAGACCACGATGGACGCGCTGACCGCTCCCGGCCAGTGCGGCAGCAGCGCCAACACCGCCCTCGCCGGCGTCAACGTCGAGCACGCCCAGGGACGTTGCGGCTACGGCCCGCGTCTTCCCTTCCTGGTAATTTCACCCTACGCGAAGCAGAACTACGTCGACCACACCACCACCGACCAGTCTTCGATCACACGCTTCATCGAGGACAACTGGCTCGGCGGACAGCGGATCACCGGCTCCTTCGATGCTCTGGCCGGCACGCTGAACGGCATGTTCGACTTCAAGAGCCCCTCTAATGGCGGTGAGTACCTGCTCGACCCGAGCACCGGACTCGTAACGTCTGAGAGCAACAGTAACTGGTGGTAAGAATTTCCTCACACTTGGGGTAGCGGCCACGCGCTGCTACCCTTTTCCTTTTGGAGATCCCTTTCTGATCACGCGTCGAAACTTTGTCGCCACCAGCGGCCTGGCCGCCGCCGGCCTGGCTCTCCATCCGCGCCTGAGCGTCGACAGCAAAGCTCCCATACTCGACCCCGCGAAGCTCACACCCTTCGTCGACCCGCTGCCCATTCCCTCCATCGCCCAGCCCGCCGGAACCCGCCCCAGCCCCGACGATCCTAAGCAGCAGCTCCCTTACTACCGCATGCCCATCCGCGAGACCACCGTCAAGGTTCACCGCGACCTGCCCCCCACGCGCATGTGGACCATAGGCGGAAGCTTCCCCGGCCCGACCCTTCAGACCGACATTGCCAAAGGCATGATCGTCGAATGGGAGAACCGCCTGCCCTCACGACACATCTTCTCCATCGACCACGCCCTCCACGGAGCCGAAAAGTCCCTGCCCGAAGTGCGCGCTGTCGTCCACCTCCACGGCGGCCGCACCCCCGCCGCGAGCGACGGATACCCCGAGGACTGGGTCGTCCCCGGCAAGTCCCCCAGCAACTCACAGACCTGCTACTACCCCTCCCTGCAGCACGCCGCCACGCTCTTCTACCACGACCACACCATGGGCATAAACCGCCTCAACACCTACGCTGGCATGATCGGCTTCTGCATCCTGCGCGACCCCCGCGAGGACTCCCTCGCCCTGCCCACCGGCGAGTACAATATTCCGCTACTCATCTGTGACCGCATGCTCCGTACCGACGGCCAGCTCGACTACCCCGTCTCCGAGAAGCCCGGCGAGGTCTGGGTGCCCGAGGTCTTCGGAGACGCCATCCTCGCCAACGGCAAGCTCCTGCCCTACCTCGACGTCGAGCCCACCCTCTATCGTTTTCGTGTGATGAACGGAGCCAACGGACGCTTCTTCCGCTTTTCCCTCTCCAACAAAGCCGGGTTCCATCAGATCGGATCAGACCAGGGGTTATTGAGCGCGCCCGTCCCCGTCAAGCGCATCGTCATGGCGCCCGCTGAACGCGCCGACATCCTCATTGACTTCAGCTCCATGGCCGGACAGAGCGTCCAGCTCATCAGCGACAGCTTCACCATCATGCAGTTCCGCATCGCCCAGTCTCCGTCACCGGCTACCTCGAAGCCCGCGCCAGCCATCCCCGCCACCCTGCACAAAGTCGAACGCATCGCCGAATCCACCGCCGTCCGCACCCGCCGGCTCACCCTCGACGAGGTGATGGACCCGGTCCAGCGCTCCATGGGCATGCTGCTCAACAACACCCCGTGGCACGCGCCGATTACTGAAAAGCCCGTCCTGAACTCCATCGAGATATGGGAGCTTGTCAACCTCACCGACGACTCGCACCCCATCCACCTGCACTTGGTGCGCTTCCAGATCCTCGACCGCCGCCCCTTTGACACCTTCGAATATCAGTCCAAGGGCATACTCCACTTCTTCGGTCTCGCCCAGCCGCCCGCCCCCGAGGAGTCCGGCTGGAAGGACACCGTCCGCGCCGACCCCGCCATGGTCACCCGCATCATCATTCCATTTCAGGGATACCCCGGCCGCTACGTCTGGCACTGCCACATCCTGGAGCATGAAGACAACGAGATGATGCGGCCGTTCGAGGTGCTCCCACTAGGGTCCTAAGCCGTTCCTTCATTCGATGGTGATCGTGACTCCCTGCAGCCGACTTCTCGGCACCGATGTCAACGCTCGATCCCCTACCGCATCACCGCAGGACTTTCCGCACGGCGATGACGACGCAGAGTTGGAGGAGGCTCGGCTAGACGTTTGAGCTGCGGCGCCAGATCGTGCATGGGAATGACGACTTCAACAAGCGTCGGCACTGTGGCCGGGGCGCCGAGTCCTTCCAGAAAACGCAGCAGCTCGGTTGTCGTGCTCACCCGAACGCCGCGCGCGCCGAATGCCTGGGCGAGTGCAAGATAATCCCATTGTGGCAGCACGTCGTATGGAGCGAACTCTCCGCCGGGTTCAAATGCCTTCAGGTTCACAAACGCCTGTTCGATGGCATACCCGTGATTGCTCATCACAAAAATCACCGCGTTGCTCTGTGCTTGAACCAGGCTTGAAATCTCCTGGCAGATCATCATGAAACCGCCATCGCCCGCAACCACGAGTGGACGCTTGCCACTGCCCAGGCCAACCCCGAGAGCAGATCCGGTTTCGTGGCCCAGCGATCCCCACGCGGCCTGCGCAACGAATGAGTTCGGAACCAAGCCGAAGAGATTTCCGAAGACGTAGAGTGAAGTGCTCTCTCCGAGAACAAGCACGCAGCTTTCGCGCAGCGAAGTTGTTACCACAAAGCCGCCGAGAATCTCGTAGAAAAGTTCATACGTCAGTTGGATCTCCGGATGCGAAGTGGGCAACGGAGTCGCAAACGGAGCCTCCGGCAGCGGCCACTTGCCCAGCGGACGCCGCCGAACGGCTTCGAGAAATGCCGCCAGAAAATCCGCGAGCGCAACTGGCGGGAAATATGTAAGACCCACACGTGTCTCGCCATGCGAAACGCGAATCATCTTCGAGAACGACGAAGCCATCACGCCAAGATAGTCGTCAGTAATGATTGTGCCCAACGCCAGGACGCAGTCGCTCTTCGTAACCAGCTCATTCGTGAACGGCGGCGATGCGGGACCGGCATACGTGCCGGCGAACAGAGGTTGGCCTTCGTCCAGCACAGTCTTGCCCAGTGACGTTGTGGTGAAGGGAATGCCCGTGGCATCGATGAGTTCCTGAGCGAGTTTCTGCAGGCCGAGTCGCTGCACTTCGACTCCAAGGAAGAAGACAGGACTCTGCGCCGAAGCCAGCGCTGCATACGCGGAGTGCACTGCCGACTGGAGCGAGGATGGATCGCTGTAGGGAGGAATCGGCGACAGCTTTCCCGAAGGTTCCGGACACGAAGCGTTCCAAACGCTATTAATCACTTCAATGTACACAGGCCTGCGATGCGTAATCATCTGCGTGAGTGCCCAGTCGATCTCATGCGGAGCCGATCCCGCATTTGTGATCAACATTGAAGCCTCCGTGACGTGCTTGAAGACCTCCTGATCGGCCCGCAAGTCACCTGTCGAGTGGTGAAAGAGGATGTTCTGATGTTCCTCTAGTAGTCGGCTCGATGCGCCAGGGCTCGATGAAATGATGGCGACCGGCACAAATTCCACGAAAGAGCCGGCTACGCAGTTGAGCAGCGAGAATGTGCCGACGCCATATTGCACGCAGGCAGCTCCTGCGCCCTTCAGCCGGGCGTATCCGTCTGCCGCATATCCGCAGCCGAGCTCATTCCGGTTAGGTACGCGCTCAATGCCCGGCGTGGCGTCCAGCACATCCAGAAAGGGCGCGCAGTAATCGCCGGGAATCGTGAACACGTGCTCGATGCCGATATCACGGAGTCGGATCGCCAGGTAGGACGCGACAGTAGACGGAGAAGGCGGAAGTGTCGTCATGGCTACTGAATTGGTCCTTCATCCAGGCAGTTCGGCGTGATGGAGGCCAGACTGCTGGTCTCGTTTGAGACAGGCACGCATAGCGGATCGTCATCGTGCTCAAGCGGACCACATCCCGGGCAGGGATTGGGCATCAGCGGATTGCCTCCCAGATGCAGCCACAACGGCTGCTTGAGCCCAAAGAAGTCCTGCAAAGTCGATTCGGCGGTATCGAGCGCGCCCTCCACCCATCCCTGGCCGTAGGAGTACGCCTCGCCGACAATATAGATGTCATGTTCAGGTACCGGCTTCCGCATGCGGCACATGATCTCGTCCAGGCGGAAGCCGGCCTTCCATTCATGCCACCCGCCTCCATACGGATCTTCGTTCCATGAGTGATACACCGCCGCATAGGGCAGCGGAATCTCCGGCAGTCCGTGAACCTCCTCTACCTGCTTGTGAGCTACGCGAACCATCTGATCGGTAGCCGGAAGTTCCTCGCCCGCAACGATGCACCCCTCCGTCTCAGCGCCGCACGACGGCCGGAATCCCCGGTACGGTTTGCCTTCCTCGAGGCCTTTCCAGAACGGCACCGTACCCATGTCGTTGTAGGAGGCCATCAGCAGCGAGTTGAACCAGGGCTTTCCGCCCTCCTGGTCCGCCTCCGTTCCGAAGTAATAGATTTGCCGGACAGGGAGATCGGTCACGGAGCGGCCCGCAACAAGTCCAAGCGCCCGCCACCACGGGCGCTCATAGGCAAGAAACAGTTTGAAGGCACTCTGGATCAGCACCGACGGCAAATTCTCTTTTAGCCATGGGTCCTCAAAAAAGCTGCTCTCGATCAACTCGAGTGAGCGCCGCGGCATCGCGAGAATCACCTTCTTGGCGCGCACTACCAGAGGCTCCGGCGCTGCGCCTTCCGCGCTGCCGCGCAGCACCCGGGTTACGTGCTTCTCCGTCGCTGTCGGCTCGAAATAGAGCGTGTATGGGTATTCGCCCTCGCCGAGTTCGATCCGCGCCAGTCGCTGATTCATCTTCAGCCGCTCGCCCGAAGGCAGTGTGCCGGGCAATTCCTGAAAGTACTTCGCCAGGGTAATCGGGAGCTGCTCGTAACCATCCCGCAGCGTAAGAAACTCGGTGTTATCGCCATATTCTGTCGCTGGGAGCTGGGTGACTGCGCAGGCGTTGGCGACGTTCGCCTCGTAGCCGCCGGCATCCTTCATGAACTGATACCCTTCATTGCTCAACACACGGTACAGCAGATTCCAGAAGCCGAACTTGTACATGGGCTGCCCGAAGACCTGAATCTTCATCTGCTCACACAGGCTCAGGTTGCCAAAGTTGGGGTAGAGGTTGTTCATTACCTGGATTTGCAACTGCGTGGGGCCCATTCCGCGCTCTGGCCAGCCCAGGTTGTAGGGAACTTTCTCAGGATCGGCCAGCTCATGCAGCCGCAGGTGTTTGCCTCGGAGATAGAACAGATTGCAGTTGGCTCCCACCGGCGGAGGTGCGCCCATGGGGAACGGTGCGGTGGGAAGGCCCAGATGTTCGACCACGCTCGTGACGACGGGGTGCTGGTCTTTGATATACCGCATCCCGCCGACTTCAGCCTTCACATTCGGCAGCCCAGGCATAGTCACAGTGAACAGCCGGCCGCCAATGCGATTGCTGTATTCAAACAGTGCAATTCGATCCGAAATGCCCTGCGCTTCCTGCAGACGCCACGCGCTGTACGCGCCCGATACTCCGCCGCCAACGACCGCGATTTCTAAATCCATCTGCCCCTCCGACGAAAAGCTGGATAGGTTCCCCATAGGAACACACCAGTATCCGGGGAGAAAACTTCATGAGGCAGACGCGAAGCCGCGTGCGCAAAGTGATTCAGGCAACTACTTTGGAAGCCTTTGTAAAGACGACCACGAGTGTACTACGAGCTGCGCCCGTCGAGGCAAGCCCGCTGTGAAAGTCTTTTTGAGTCCGCGGTAAGCCAGTCTGATTGCTCCGAAAGCCAATGTGGTGCAGCAAAGCTGCACCACATTGGCCCAACAAACTGACCGACAAACCCTTGAAATCCTACAGCAGAAACGAAAAGGCCCGGTTACCCACGTTACCGGGCATTCTCTGTTAAGCGGGACCATGCCCGCACTCAACGTCTCTAAAGCTTGTTAACCTGCTTCGGCGAGAAGCTCCACTCCCTCGCACTCGCGGAACCTCCTCTACCCGCCACGCCAGATCCTGCGGAGGCTCCCGCTCCAGCCAGAATAATTTGCACCCTGCCCAAGGGGTCGGACAATCGTCGACCAATGAAAAAGGCCCGGCTACCCACGTTACCGGGCCTCCTCTGTTAAGCGGGACTGACCCACACTCAACGTCGCTAAATCCCTGTGTCGCCCTCGCAGAACTTGTATCTCAGCCTCGCCGCGAGAGCCTGTTCCACGACGCCATTGTCCGCCATGCAGCCGTTTTTCGGAGGCTATCTTTTGGCCATCCCTCCAATCGCCTGACCCCCTTCCCAAAATTCCAGAATAGGAGATACTGTCAGGGCCAACCGAAAGGACCTCGCCGCGTGTTGATCCTCGCCGCCATCGTCGCGATCTTCATCTACGGAATGATCGCCGCCATGCTGGGCACCATCCTGCCCGACCTCTCCGACCGCTTCCGCCTCACCCCCAGCCAGAACGGCACCATCGCCTTCGTCCAGGCCCTGGGACTCATCATCGCCTCCGTCGGCGTCGGCCCGCTGCTCGACACCGAGGGCAAGAAGGTCGGACTCATGCTCGGCCTTGCCCTCATCTCGATCGCGCTCTTCGCTCTGCCCCGCTCGCCCGGCTACCGCAGCATCCTCTTCCTGCTCTTTCTCCTCGGAGTCGGCGGGGGCATCGTCGTCACCGGCGCCAACGCCCTCGTCAGCGACATCAGCCCGGAGCACCGCGGCACCGCCCTCAACCTCGTCAATCTCTTCTTCGGCCTCGGAGGACTCGCCACACCCTTCATCTCCGCCAACCTCTTCTCACGCAACTGGGTTCGCCTCTGCTACACCGTGGCCTCGCTGACTGTGCTCACGCTCGTCATCCAGGCCGTCACCAAAATGCCCGCGCCCACCGGAGCCTCACACTTCGTCTTCGCCGACATCGGCCCCATCCTCGGCCGCCCCCTGCTCTTTCTCCTGGGACTCTTCCTCTTCCTCTACATCACCTGCGAAGTCGGCATCTGGAACTGGCTTCCGCGCCACCTCATCGCCCAGGGCATTCCCGAATCGCGCGCCCTCAACATCCTCTCTCTCGGATTCGCCCTCGGCCTCCTCATCGGCCGTGTCGGAGTCTCGCCCATCCTCATCCACGTGCCCGCCATCACCGTCACGCTGTACGCGTCGATCGCCATGGCCATTACGACCTTCTTTATGCTCCGGACCACCAAACCCGCCGCCGCCTTCGCGCTGGTCTTCGCCGCCGGACTCACCATGGCCCCCGTCTTTCCCACCACCCTCGCCATCGTGGGAGACGCCTTTCCCCGCATGACCGGCACCGCCATCGGATTCGTCATCACCTGCGGATGGATCGGCCTTGCCGTCAGCTCCAGCATCATCGGAGCCATCGCCGGAGGCGACCCCCAACGCCTCAAGAAGGCCCTGCTGGTCATCCCCGGATCAGCTGTCTTGATGGTGGGAGTCAACCTGATCATCCGGGCAACGCTGCACTGAGCCCCTAAGCAGCTGGCGCCGCATTGCGAGGTCCTCCAACGAGGATGAATTCGCTCTTCAGCAAATATTGATAGAGCGAATTCAGCGGCTCAGACGGATGGAGATTATCGGCGCTGACCATTCCATCCGTCTCGTTCCAGCTCCACCCGGTAAGCCCGGCCGCTTCCGCGCGCCTTTGCAGCTCGTCGGCGGGCATCGGATACACGCTTACTCGGACATTTTGTGTGAAGATCCGCGACAGTGCCTCCAGCAGCGCGCCATCCAGGCCTTTGTAGCTGTCCTCCAGGACGCGCACCATCACCGTGAGCCCAATCGCGAAGTGAATCCGCAATTTCGTGTAGCGATTTGCAAACGCGCTCATGGTGTAGAGTTCCCGATCGCGAAACAATATCACTGCATAGCCCAGCTGTTGCAGCCTCACCACATGTTCCAGAATTTCCTTGGTCGACGCCTGGCCGCTGACAGAGAGACAGAACAATCCCAACCCGCCCTTGCTCTCCTTCAACTCCTCCTCGGGCAGTATCGCCAGTGTCTCCTCGATCAGCTCCGCGTGCAGGCTGCTCACGTTGTCGAATCTCCCCGGCGCCAGCACCAGGGCCCGCTTATAGAGCACTTCATTCGCAGGCGCCAGGTCGTTGTCCGCCGCAAACACCACAGCTTCGGCGAACCCGCCCGAGACGAGACAGGCATGCACCTCATCCCGGTTCCAGCCTTCGAACGCCGGCCCCGCCCACTCCAGGCAATCGATCTCCATCCTTTGGCGCCCCACATCCTCGAACACGCTCAGAAGAAACTCCTCTGCCGACGCCAGCGCATGATAAGCCGCATAGATCAGATTCACGCCCAGAAGGCCGACCGCCTCCTGCTGCTGCACGTTGCTCGGATCCCTCAGGTTGATATGCAGGATTACGTCACTCGGGCTCCCGCCCGGTTGCTGCTGAAAACGCAGCCCCACCCAGCCATGGCAGTCATTGGTTCCCGCATAGTTTCGTGCCGAGACCGTATCCACAAAGGAGAAGAATTTGGTATGCGCTCCCCGCGTAGCCTCTAGCTGTGCCAGCAGCTGTTTCCACTCGCTTTCGAGCATCGCCTGCAGGCGTGGCTTCGAAACATAGCGTGTTCCTGCCCCGTAAAGATCGTCGCTTACCTCTTTGTCATACGCCGAGATCGTTTTCGCCACCGTGCCGGAAGCGGCGCCCACCAGCAGAAACCAGCGTGCGACCTCCTGTCCCGCGCCAATCTCGGCAAACGAGCCGAAGGTCGTGGCATCAAGGTTGATGGAAAGCGCCTTGTGATGGGCATCGTACTTTTCGTGCTCTGGCATAGTCCGCCCTCCAAACTCGAATAGACTCTACCACTGATGTCCGCAACGCCCGCTCTGGTTCAAAACCAGCCGCCTCCCCCTGACCTTGGCCCGCATAACCGGCACGGCCATCGGATTCGTCATCACCTGCGGATGGATTGATGTTTGATGGATCGGCCTCGCCATCAGCTCCAGCATCATTGGAGCCATCGCCAAAGGCGACCCGCAACCCCTGAAGAAGGCCCTGCTGGTCTTCCCCGGATCGGCCGTCCTGATGATCGGCCTCAACC